>Ga0307379_10006446_pt1 | contig 16121 bp, 25 predicted proteins | sample UN2MG_FD_202237 | JGI IMG/M metagenome (GOLD analysis project Ga0307379, IMG submission 202237) | Soil microbial communities from Risofladan, Vaasa, Finland - UN-2 | ecosystem: Environmental > Terrestrial > Soil > Coastal area > Acid sulfate soil | place: Finland: Risofladan, Vaasa | collected... | reverse complement strand
ACTGCAAATATAGGTTTTGAATTCACCGCTCATGCCTTCACCTTCCCTTTCATTGCATCTGCAAAAGTCGAAATCGCTTCTTGGATCAGCGAAACAGACAACTCGGCACTTGCCAGCCGTTCCTCCAAGTGTTCTGACAATCGTTCAAGCATCTCGCCTTCGTCAATTCGACCAAGAACGTGCTCGGCTTGATCCAGCCGTTGCTCCAAGTCCTCAACCGAAGTTTCCAGCCGCTGAATCTCCGATTCGTAATCTGACAGGTCGGGCAGATCCTCGAAATTACTTTCCAGTTCGTCGACCTTGTCCATCTTGTAAGACCAATCGCTGAAGTCATACTCGCCCATTTCTTCGGCAGCGTCTTGGAACGAATTGAAATCGAACTCGGCAACCACTTCCAGTTGCTCGGCGTAATCGGATCGGAGATTGGTCACGTCCACTCCGAATGCCATCCGGCTCAATCGTGAGCGAACTCGCTTCGAAAATCTGTTACGTGCCGAATAAAGTTTCGTCATCAAATTTCTGTATGTAGCTTTCATCGTTTTTCCCTTTCAAGGTTTAGTTAAATTCTCATCTCGTCAAGTAATCGTTTCACTTCTTCCAGATCGTCACGGCGAATGGCAGATAACATCCGACCATCTAGTGACGCCATGAATTTCTTCTCGTCATCTGTACGGCCACCGTTCTTGGCACGCTCTAATTCTTCCCGCTTCCGCTTGGCGATATTCGCCCGCAGACTTTCAAGACTGTTCATCGTTCTCCCTTTCGTTATTTGAGGCTCGTCTTGGCTACCGTCTTGGTCGCTGTAATCTTGATCACCCTGAACTGATACTTTCGCTTCTGGGCTTTCGTTGCGATCTTGTTCATCAACTCAACCGCTTCGTCTTCCGTTTTGAAAACCAGATCCTTCGTGGCACCAGCACTGAACCACACGTCAGTGAAATATCGTTTGTCATTCAAGTGCCGCTTCTGTACTTTGTACTTCGTCATCGTTTTCCCTTTCGTGAAATAAAAGAACCGATAGCGATCAGGCTGGGTTTATCAGGATTTACTGGACCAGCCTGATCGTTGATCAGTGCTTTTGCTTCTTTCACTTTCGTTTCTCAACCGGATTCTGTCTCACGACTGGAGCCGTTCAAGCTACTCGACGTTTCGCAACGGCTTTCACTCTATTGGTACTTTGAAAATTCTACGAATCCCGTTTGCCAAATTGGATTCGCAACTGAATCAGGTATGGCCACCCGCAGCGCGCCCCGTACGGGACGCAGACCGCGGACCAGTGACCGCATCAGCTGTTGCCCTCGACCCTTCCTTGATGAGTTGTCTGATTTGACTTTGTGTCGCCCAACCAGACGGGTCTTCGTGGAGCGGAGAAAATTCAATCCACCCCCGGCATCCTTGCCGGTGATCATTATCTCAAAAAGATACCCTATTGTCAATCAGAAAAGATACCCTTTTCTTTCGTGGATACGGGGGCTATTTGATCAGCGGCGGAATTCTAGATCAGAGCCAATAGAAAAGCGGCCACGGCCATAATGACCGCGACCGCCCAGATGACCAAAACTGAAAACCATTGTGGCCGTTTCATTTGGTAACTCTCTTTACCCACTTTGTCGGCCCGTCGAGGTAAAGAAGCGACGGGCCGACTCTACGGCTGTTCTTACTCAACCGGCGGGATTAGCTACCGTTGTTGCTGGTTGACATAATTCTAACACGAGTGACTTCAGGCAAATCCGTTGCTTCAAGTCCTCGTTGAATTGTCATTTTTTCAGCAGCGGCTTTTTCTTTGATAGCCACCGTCAGTTCAGCGGCTAACTTGCTGTTTTCGTTTGCCAACTTGCTTTTCTCTCTTTCAAGTTTGGCAATGAAATCAGAATTAGCAGTGCTTTGCTTAATGTCCTGATCAAGATGTGCGTTGATTGCGACGCAAAATTTTTCCATCGCGTGGCAATTTCTGTGCTCTTGAGTGAAGTACATTCGCCCAGTAACAAATTCAACACCAGCTTGTTTTGCTAATTCACTTAAAGTCGTCATATCTAACTCCTCAAAAATTTAAGTAATGCGTTGGCCTCGTTCTTAACTCTAGTTAAGACAACCGGGTCAACGTCATCCCATTGCGAAGCTTCGACTTGCTCCAGCGAAAACCGCCAGTCAACGAGAATGTCTGATAATTTACTCAAGTGCTTGTCGAGAGTGAAACTTTGAACAACCTTTTTGGTTTTTCCGGTTTCATCATCTCCATCACGGATTTGAGCAATCAATCTAGCCGTAACTCGTTCGCCTGATTTCGTCGCTAAAGAAATCGCCTTCTTCGCTACTCTCTGAACGTCATTGTCGGTTTCGCATTTGCAAAGTTCCCGAACCTGACGCTCAGTCCAATCATGGGTTCCAATGGAGCCCAGTATTGGTCTCAATCCAGCACACCTAATTACCTGATCGGCGTGCCTTTTCTTGTAATCAATTCGCCCGGACGCACAATACGCACCCCACGATTTGAATCCTTCGTCCTCAAAAAGTCGTTTTGTTCTTATCTTTAATAGCTTTTGGCCGATGTGATAAAACGCTTCGAACGCTTCCGAGTTAATCTCCTGTTCCAGTTTTTCAAGTTCTAACTGGCGGGCCGTTTTTGTCGTCAATGCTTTTGACATAAGAATTTACCTTTCAAGAAGTGTAAGAAACAAAATCATTTTAGTTAGTCATTTCAGTTGTGCAATACCCTTTCGTTGTTACGATATTCAAAACTCTAACTCTCGGTAGTCGGCACCCGACACGAACGATTCCAACTCTTGAATCTGTTCTTCAAGGTGTGAACTCGTTACCAAACACATCCGAGCTTCGTCAAACGTAGGCAACGCTTTGAACTTCCCGCACTTGTCTGATTCCCGATTTGCCTCATGTTCTCCGGCTTCGCACGCATCGCAGGCCACTACGCAATCTGATAAGTCACGAGCAGCAACAAATCGGTGTTCTCGGATCGGTCGATACGCCTTCGGATGATAAACCCATAGCCGACCCTTGTCTCGACACTTCGCACACCTAAAGGAATCACCCCACCGATACTCTTTGGCTGGCGGTGGCCGAAATTCTATCACGTCGGAAACTGTCGGGAATCGTTTTAGACTTCGACGACACGAATCCAATGCACCAATAAAAAGATAATCCTCCCAATTCTTAAATTCCTCCCAGTAAGCTGCTAGCGTCAATTCATCAATCGTGGAACGGGTGGCCGCAGCCGTCCGTGCCATCTCTGTTTTGAAAATACTTTCATTCATCGTCATCCCTTTCAATCTTAAGTTGCTTCGGTGGCGACCAGTTCTGAACCGCTTCGGCAGTTCTCAAGTTCTTCGCTTCGTCGAATGTCACCGGAACATTTCGCTTCGGGAGAAAATCCCGTTTCTCCCACGTCCGTACCGCTGCCTTCCAATTTTTCATCGGCGTCCGTGCCCTACCCACCACCCAGCCATTGGATTCGTACCAATTCACGAAGTCGTCTGCCGACACCGAATTTGAACGAGATCGACAATATTCATCGACCTCGTCAACACCCGGAGGTGAGAACCGCTTTCGCTTGCCTTTGGGGGTCGAAATTTGAGCCTCTAGGGCCGTTTCTCCCTTGGGGCGGATGATCATGCCAGATTCGTCTTTGGTGGCTCCCTCAGACCTAAATCCAGAACCAGAATCAGAAACAGATACAGAACCAGAATCAGATACAGAATCAGATACAGATAGCGTTTGCTTGACGTTTGCTTCCGTTTTGCTTTCGTTTTGCTTTCGTTTTGCTTGACGTTTGCTTCCGTTTTGCTTACCGGCGGCACTTCTGGCTTTCGTTAACTCATGTTGCTCCAACAACTTAGGGTGGGTCAGGAACCCCGGCATTCCCGGCATCATTATCAACGTGTCCCAGACCGTATCAAAGGAGCCGGAGGCACATTCGACCCCTGCATTCGTCCAGCCACTCAGGATCATTGCTTGTTGCTGATCATCAGGGATACAGCATCGACCGGACCCCCAGATGTGTGCTAGCAAACTGATCAAAGCCCCTCGCTCCGCTAAAGTCATCAAGGTAATTGTCGGACTGGACAACCAGTCAAACGCCCAAAACTTGAACCATGGTTGTTTCTTACTCATCATTAGGTTTCCCTTTCAAAGGTTCTTGGTTTCTTGAGCACGTTTCCACATCCGGCGGAACTCGGCTCTCATCTCTCGTAACTCATCAATCGTATAAATTCGTGGTGTCTTACTCTGCTGGATCAGCCGGTTAATCATTGTCCTCCCATGTGATTGCTCCATGTATTGGTAATACGCTATCTGGTTGCCATCCAAGTACAGATTGCATTTCTTGCATTGCGGGTGACAGTTCATCGAATCGAAAGCCGTTGCGTTATGCTTGCGTGAAATGAAGTGACCGGCGTCCATCGTCTTGTAATGCCTGCGAACACCACACGTACAGCAAACGCAATACCCTTCACTATCAGCCGCCGTCATGCGAACCATCTTTTGGAAATCAACCAATGCAGACTTTTGCCACTTCTGTCGATTCCAATCTTTCGTTGAACCTCGCTTCACCATGGTTTCAATCCCAAAATTGTTTCTGTTGCTGGATCACCCGAAGACGATATGCCCACAACCGGCGGTCCTCAATTCTCTTTCGTTCTATGGCAACGAATGGAATCCTCCTGAGTTCCCTCAATCGCCGGAGGCCCTCCGAACCGCCAGCCGCTTCCACGATCTCTGGTGCCAGATGCCATTGACCATCAGCCACTAGCTCCAAGACACGCCAGCGTTGGGTGTCAAGGTCTGGCAGGTCGGAAGGTGTTAGAATCCCTTCCCCGCCCAGCATTCTAATTATCTCGCGTGGCGTTTTCATTGTTCAATCCCTTTCCAGCTTGGGGACCAATCGGAACCATCGCAAAATCCTATAACGCTTGCTGGTCATGTATCGCAAGGTCCGTGAATCGGGATGCAACTCATCTGCTATATCCGTAATCCTCACAAACAACTGCTCCATTCGCAGAGTTAGATTCGCGTACGACTCTTGGTGACGCTGGTTGAGTCCGGACAATAATTGAAACGCATTACACGGGGATTGCTTACGAGCCTCCTCAAGTCTTGATCGTAACTCGTACGCTTCTTCGAGGTCTTTAACAAGCTGATCGTTTCGTCGCTGAAGATCGTTGATTCGAAGGACACATGCTTCTACGGTTTTGTTTATCCTCTCACAATCTGAACAGCGACGAGGTGTCGACTTTTTCTTCTTGGTTACTTTCTTCTTGACTATCTTCTTTTTGGTCATCGTTTTTCCCTTTCCAGAAAAGGCGGGGGCAACAAGCCCCCGCCCGCCGTTGCCTTCGGTCGGCAACAGACTGCTGATCAAAATGGAACTTCGTCACCGGAAACGTATTCGGTCTGCTCCGGTGGTGCCTTCGGTGCAGGCACTATTGGCCGTGGCTCCGGTGTCTGGATTCGAACCCGAATACATTCCACCTGCTTCCCACGCAAATCAGTTTGTGTGGGATACAAAACTATTTGTCTCCCGATCCAGTCATCAATTTCTTGACCGTACATGTTTGCAATCGTGTTGGCATTTGTTTTGTTGCAAACCAAAGTTCGTTCTGTTTTCTCGAAACTGATAACGAGCTTGCTGCCGTCGTCAAATTCTTGAATCTCGTATGACTTGATCGTTACTCTACAATCTCGGCCAGCGAGGTCCGATGCCTTGAGCGATGCTCCGTGAAAAATGTCGTTGACTTTCATTGGTTCCCTTTCATTTTGGAATAAATAGTTTCTGCTTCCTCGAAATCGTCCCGGTTAACGGCACACCCGAAAGCCAAAGACAGTTGCATCAATTGCTTTTCCTTCTTGGTTAAAGTTTTTTCGTTGATAATCTTCTCCGAGAGATTCGGATATAACTCAGCGAGGATACACAGGTCCCAGCGTCGTGCTGAAATCTTTTCTTCCCGATTGAATTCGCGGGGTACGCCGGTCAAGACGGCCTGCCAACCTACCGGAGGCGTTTCTCGACCAAGACCCTTATCCGCCTTTATGTTCGGCATCAGTTTTCCCTTTCATTAAGCTGGTTGTCAGGTCTTGTACTTCGTCAATCGTTAGCGGGCTAAGCTCGTCACGAGAAACTATTGTCGTTAATGGTGCTTCAATACCCAACCGAATAGTCTTGCCTTTAATTGACAGTAACTTAATGTGGGTCTCACCGATCCAGATGCCCTCGTTGACATGTCGTGAAATAACAAGCATTGCGATTTCCCTTTCGTAAAACGGTTATGAGTGCCGCATCATATCGGCCACTCATCCCCGCCAACCAAAAAAACGCGAGCGTCTGCCAGACCTGTCTCGCGTTTTCGGATGTTTAATTGTCTCTGGCAGACACCCTAAATATATCACAGCCTGTTACCGAAAGTACAGACCGATCAGGGCATTAAAATCATTAGGCATCAGACAAGTTTAGAAATCCTTTTCAATCCAGAATCGCTGCCCAAGGACCATGCTGACACGTTACGCAATGAGTATGCTTGCTGGTCTTTACTCGACTGCATTCCACATTCAACTTCGTACAGTGGTAGAGTTGAACCCGACTATTGTTCGGCCCGCAATCCCCGCCACCGCAACCAGTAGACTTTGCCCGCCTCGTCCGTTCGCCTAGATACTCGCACCGATCTACCATTGCATCAGAAACCTCCAAGCCGCCCACGGTTCTGCTCGGGGTCGCCCAGACCATGAAGTATTAGGGCTGCAAATATCAGCCGCGATCACTTCGTCCGTGACCTCCGCCGCCAAGCCAGATGCACCGCTTGTCTTCCAAAGCGAATACAGCACCTCCCAAACACCGTCGCCACCGCAACGAACCGAACATGAATGGCGTGCCGTATCTCCAGGGCAGAGTTCAACATACACGCCTTCGGCTGGTAAACATTCCGAACCTGTTACGATCATCCCTTCCCGTTCGCCGTACCATGAATCACCACCACCAGCAGTTCTGAGTAACGGCAGTCGAATTGGAAACAATGAAGAGTTGTTGAACGGAAACATCTGCCCAACGGGTGACATCTGAATCGTGTCTGGTATCACAACTGCTTCTTCACAACAGGTCACGCCGGGACATTCGTAACGACACAGCTCCAGCCCATTCGTTGGAATATCACAACGACCACCTCGAAACTGAAACCCCAGATTATTCGGTGCAAACGTATTGCCAAAGGTAATGTTCCACGACAACGCACTGCCGTCACACCCTTGGGCCACGCAATGTGGACAAACCGGCGGGGTGCTAGTTCCCGTGATGACAAATTCTTCGCCGGGCAGAATAGAGTTGTCAGTAGATTCTGTGCATTGCGTTAAAGCTGCTTCCGAACCGCAGTCGCTGAGAGTGTTGATGTCACAATAGATTCGTCCACGTGGGTCTGCACCTGCTCCCGATGGAGGATCAAAGCGTGCGTGAACAAACCAGTCACCCGTTTCGCAATCGTATCCCCAATATAAGGAACGCCACCACTGACCCAACAGTTCTGGTTCGAACGGATAAAAGTACACGGCACAACACGCCTCATTGGTGAACCCACCGCAGCAACAGCCAACCGAAATTGATTTTCCCAGACCAGTCATTGCCGCCCCCTACGAAACAACAAACGAAACAACGCCGGTAATCGTTGCCATCTCAGCCTCAGTTGAGAGGAGGGTGAAAATCACGTTGTATGTGCCGGGTGTTGTAGGGGCGCCAATCACACTGTCGCCACTTATTTTCATCCCCGGCGGCAAGGTGCCTGAGTACACCTCTATCGTAGAGTCGCCGTACCCACCTATGGAAGGAATGTTCACAGCAGCGTATTCATCGCTCGTCAACGCTGTGCTTGCTGGTGCCAAAGAGGTGATGAAACTTTTGACTTGAAACTCGATTCCATTGGTTGCGATACGGCCACCCGAATAATCCGTAACGAAAAACGATACATCGGCATTGCCGGTTACCAGCGACGGTGTTCCTGCGACGATCCCCGTCGTAACGTCAATCCCAATGCCTTGCGGGAGCGTTCCCTGATACACACCAAATGAATACGGAGGCAAACCGCCCACTGGAGCAAGTGCTACCTGTGGCATCGCATGGTTCACAGTTAATAACTGCGCCGGTGGATCAGGGATTGTCATCCCATTGCTGCCAACGCGAGTAATCAAGTCAGTCATTAGACGTGTGCAATTCCCGTGTTTGAAATATCCATCCGCAACAATGCCGCACTTGAAGCAACGCCAAGGATCGACACAAATTCCGTGGTGCCAATGTCTATTTCTGGTGCGATCCCCCCAGCAGTACCAGCCACGACATAGGTTGTTCCGACGACCAGCGTTGCACCTAGATCAATGCTCCCGGTCGTTTGGATGAACCCATACCCATCGGCAATGTTTGGGGTTAGTGCGATACCAACCGCTGCCGCGCTCGCTGCCGCTACATTATCACAAAGCCAGTACTTGCTGTCGGCGGCTTTCAAGTAAACTGGTTCCCCTTGTGTAACCGCTTCGCCAAACTGAACCAACACCGCTGAGGAATTGGAAGTCGCCTTCACGTTCGCAGCGGTAACTGTAATATCTGCCATGTCGTTTTCCTTACAAGAAACATTCTTCCGCTTCGACCCACCATGTGCCGAAACCATCTAAGTCAGCTACGCCAAGTCGTTCACCTTCTGCACACACGATCACCGTTGCCCAATTATAAACGTCAAACATCGTGGTCGTTTCAATGAGTTCATTCATTGTGGTTTCACGACGTAGCAAAGTACATTCTGCTGTGCCAGGATTCAACCCATTTCTTGCCGGTAAGCCACCGATCGGTGCTTTGAACAATCGTGACCTCGCGTCCGTGGAGTACAACCCATAGATCAAATTTGGGTTCGGAGATTCCTCAATCTGACCAAAGACAACAATCAAGGGATCAGTAGGCTCGTCACTTACCATGAAGGAATCTTCTTTCGGTCCCCACATGGCGTTCAGTTCTATCACGCTGCTGTCCACCAGAACTCGCAGGACCCCCGACGAAAACCCTTGCCCGTAGTCGCCCGCTTCCACTTCCGCTGGGCCGTTGATCAGGTAGTGTGACCCTTGCGTTCCATCAGGTCGATCCACCAACACGATGTAATTATCTGTGACTGGCGACAGCTCCGCTCCCGTGACTTGCACGCAACCATAGGGCGGCACCGTTTCGGTGTAATCGTTCCGGAAGATGATCGGGAAAGAGTTGAAGGTTCCTCGGACCGCCGGATCGTCTTGATAAAACGGCCAAGTAGATTTTGAAAACTCGTGCAGCTTCTTGGCAGTCTTTTCACCAAATGAATAATGTTTGTCAGCCATTACGGTAGGATTCCAAGCGGGCCAAATTGTCGTTGGTCATACACTTGGAAGTATTGCCAGAAAGTCTCGGCACCTTCCTCCAAACGACGCCCCTGGTTATCCAACAGTACCGGAGTCGTCACGTATTGCTTTTCATCGTCTTTGGCTCTGACTGTTTTCTTGTCGAATCCGGTTCCTCGTACCTCCCAGAACCCCTCGTGCTTAATCCGCTTATGCCACGTCTTGGGAATCGGAGTATCTCCAAACGCTTGCCGGAAAATCACGTTCACCGTGACCTCCCAATAGGGTACATCATTTTTAATCGCATTGGTTGCCGCGATCTTGCTAAGAAACGCTACTCCCGGTGGCGCTCCGAGGAACGTATCCGAATTAACCGTTCCTTCGTACGCCATGATCACAATCGGATTGAACAACAATAAATTCTTTTGTACTGTCAATTCCAGATCAGAAATGCGACGGGTGATGCCCATGATCGGTTCGTGCGTCCCGATGTTTTCCAGAGGATTGCCAAACCAATCCATGTCAATGCCTTCATCGGACTGCACACTCGTCCACGAAATTTTCGCTGGCAGTTCCAAGGGGTCATCTTCGTCTGGTGTGAATTCATCGGATTCGTAGGTGATTACCGACTCAAATAGCGTTCCGGAAATTCGGCTGGTGTTCCTGTCAATTACAAACAGAAACGTACTCCACGGATGCTGCTCGTTTAATGCGGGGAGCTTGGTGGGCGTTCCACTATCCGTAGCCGCATCCTCGACGGTTAAAGAATCCTGGCCCACCGGAGTTGCTACAATCGTAAACTTCCGCTGGGCAGTACGGATTGCATACCCTTCGTCATCTAGTTTCGTACTAACGGAATTGTCCGTTGTCGTTTCGCGAACGTCATACGTTGCCATTAGGACCCTAGCTCCGTGAAGTCAACTGCGCCAGCTTTTTCAATCGCTTTTAGCGATGCCACCATCTTTGTGAATTGTTCTTTTTCCCTCGCCATCTCGGCAAGAATCATTTCAGTGTTCACGACTACTTTCTCTTGAGGATCTTGTGCCGTGGCTCGTCCGCTCATTAACCTGCCTTCGGTTGCCGTCAATGCACCAGCACCACCACCACCACCACCAGCTGCACCTTCCAACTTGGCTTTGATTGCTAATGCCTTGGTAGCCAAATCCTTTTCGGCCTTCTTTTTGTCCTCCACATCCTTGCGAGCAGCAGCCATGCCTTTCTTGAATCCGTCCAGCATCTTCTTTTGTTTTTCCTCAAGCCGTTTCTTTTCGTCCTCGTCGGCTTTCTTCTTGGCTGCGGCCGCATCGTCAATTGCTTTCTTCTCGGCATCCTTGGCTGCGTTGATTGCTTCAATCCGAGCCTTATGAGCTAACGTCTGCTCGCTGATGGATTCGTATTGCTGTTTCTGTAAGTTCAGCCGTTCTTTCATTACGGCAATTGCCTTTTCGCCTTCCTCTCGGTCAACCTGTCCAGCGTCTATCAAAGCCTCAGACATCTTGATGCGGCGCTGTACTGTAACAATCTGTTTTTCAAGTACGGCTCGCGTTTCTTTTTGCCATTTCAGTTCGGCTTCACCACCTATCGCCGCCGCCAACTCTTGTTTCTGGGCAAACTCCTTGTTGAGTTCTTCGGTCTTTGATGAAATAGCAGCAGCCGCCGCTTCGTTTGCTCTTTTCATCGTTGCAATCGCTGCTTCGGCACCGCTTGTCCATTGGGCTAATTTCTTGCCAAGGTTGAACGCCATCACGCCAGCCATCGCCAGCAAGCCAGCCTTAAATAGCAAAGCCGCCTTGCCGCCACCCTTCGCGACTTCCGAAAAGGCCGAGATGCGTTCCGTGACCATCGCTATTCCACTTGCATACTCACCAAAAGCGGTTCCACCCAGCTGTGCCGCGAAGGTTCCAGCAAATTCGGTCGATGCTTTGGTTTGCGCACCCAATTGACGCAGACGCTCAATCTTGGCTGCGTGAAATTTCTTTTCTTCTTCCTCCATTTTCCGTTTTTTTACTTTTGCACGCTCAACTTCTGCCTCAATCCTTTCCATCATCTGGGTGATTTTGGCCGACGCACGATCTTGGGCGTTTATATTGAATTCGACTGCTTCTTTAGTACCCATGCTCAGCCTCAATCCTATCTTCTTCGGCTTTGAGGAATCGGGCAGCAGATAAGAACCATGACGACTGGTCGAGCACGCCGCCCGCTATTGGCATGTTCCCGTTATGAAAGAAGTCAATCAGGTCGAGCGTCGGGACAATCTCGCGACAATAATCATTCGGACATCCCATCAGTCGGACTTCTCCTTCGTCGCACGCTTTACATCCTGATCCAAAACAAGCCGGGCATTCCAACATGATCGGTTCAACCTCGGTTCCGAGGTCTTTGCACTCTCGTCGGCAAGCTCGACATAATTTTCCGTTACGAAGTAATGCCGCTACTCTGTACTTTTTTTTTCATCTGGCGAAACATGATCATTGTTGTTGATCTTGCCTAACAGCACCCAACCCTCCTGAGTCGTCAACACATCAAGCAACAAGTCAGGTTCATACGGCTTGTCGCTTACGTTCTTCCAGTCCTTAATTAACTCTTTCAATAAATTGAAACACTGTTCGTCGCTAATAAATGTTTTGATCTGGTTTGCGTTGGCGATTGATTGTCTGGCCGACAATGCGTCGGCGTAAAATGTCGGTTCCTCACAGCTCGGATTCAGCGTCAAGCACTCCAGTACTATCGGGTACCTCACGTTCGGTTCTAACTTCATCTGTCACCTCTGGTTCGGGAAGATCAGTAGGCTCAAATGTAGCAAGCGGAAACGCTGACGCAAGGTTAGCCTTTGCCAACTGGCATTCGTCCTGAGTGTCAAACCAGAACCCCCAGACACCATGCCATACCCCAACCTTGAACAAATTGCCGGACGGCACAACGCTGTCCAGCTCTACAATCGTTGTAGGATCGGGAATCGTAACCAGTAACTTGTGTTTCATCTGGCACCTAGAAATCAATCGTGAATTCGTCGTCGCCGGTCGCTGAATTTAAGGCGAACTCAATCTGATCAGTTTGAATTCCGGTTCGTTCGCCTTCTTGGATATTCATTCGCATTGCTTTCGGAGCATTGATCGTTACCGTATCCGTGCCGTCAGTTACAGCGACAATCAAAACTTCTTCTGTTCCGGCCAGCCATAACGCGTAGTCATCAGGAGCAACTCCCGGTGTTGTGGATTCTGGATTCCATGTTCCCACCGGACGCCTACCCGTAACCAATGCTGTTTCATATCCTGTCGAGTTGGCTGCACATTGACGCATAATCAGTTCATTACCTAGCGACAGCTCAAAGGTTTCCAGGCAGGCCGGTGCCGTTCCACCAATCGACATCGTCGCCGTAGCGAATTTGATCGGCTTGCGAGTCGGCAATGCAGATGGAGTCAGCATCGCCGTCGTTGTCACCGCTTGCCATACGCCTTGGAATGACCATTCGAGCATAATCGGCTGGCCAACTGCATACGCCAATTTGACATCGCCCATGCAACCAACAAGCTGCTTGCGCAATCCGTTCTCGTAAACAGCCATCGTTAAGGTTTGCGTGTTACCAGTGGTAGCCGCAATCACCGGCGGCAATGAACTTGGAGACCACGTGCCTGTGGTTTCAATCATTCCACAAGCTGGCAGTAATGTCGTAGCCCAGCCCGGCGATACGCCGGGCGTGCCTGAACCAAACAATTCTGTTTTGAAATTGAGCGTTCCACTCTGGTTCCCAATGACCCCAGACAAATTAGAAAAGGATCCCACGATACTGCTGCGTTCGTGATATTCGATGGCTCCTTGGATTTCAATATCGTAAGCGTTGAAATTACAACTCGAAGTTGCAATCGAAACCGCCGTTCCAAGAGCGACCGTTTCTTGCAAGGCTCCGAGAACCCGCATTCGTTTTACAATTGGCATTGACTCACTCCTTGGTTATTTCGTTTGCCACGACAATGTGCCTGCCGTTTTCTTCTTCAAAAATATGATTCGTTGTTCGATTTGTTTTTTTAGCTCTTCTTTCAATTGCTTCGCAAGCACCGGCGACCGCTTGTTCTTGACGAACCAGCCCCACGGGGAAGGACCCTTCATTGCATAGATCGGATACCGAGGTGCTGACAATCCGCCCCTGATGTAAATCTTGTTACCCCACTTCTCAATCGGAAACGCTATTCGCCTGAATCGTTTGCCTTTTGACTTTGAAATTTTATAGGTGACACCACCGGGACTCTTTTTCGTCCCCTTTTTAACTCGCGTTCCCTTGAATAAATGCAATGGGATCTTGTTGCTGACATTCAGGTATACCGATGCACCACCATAGCCAGCACTTTTTCGTGACGATTTGACTACCGACTTGACAGTTTTTTGAGCAACATTTAGTTCTGCAACCACATCTTTCGCAACCAATGATTCACCTTTGCGTGCTGTTTTCCACGCTGCCGTATTCATGTCCTTTGTAAGATTGTCTGTTACGACTTTCATCGCGGCGATTAGTTTTGTTGCGTCAAGCTCTACAGTGACTGGCATTATGCCCTCACGTTATATGGATTGTTCTCGTCGGTTCTGAACGTGACCAAAACAGTCAAGAAGAATCCCGACGCCGAACCATCGCTCGCTTGGAAATCTTTGACATCCGTTATCGTTGAATTGATTGCCAATGAGTCCCATTGGTACCAATCAGTTCCGGTGTTGATTGCTTTCACGCAATCGGCCCAAAACTGGTTTTTCAAAGTGTCGCTAGCCGTAGTCGTTGTCTCGTCCGTTCGTAATATCCCCGCCACCATGAACGGAATATCCCATGCCGCTGCTGGCGGATTGCCGGGATGTGAAAGTTCGTCGTTTCGAGCAATGTCCCCTTGCGTGACAACAATCAAATAGTCTTTGGGCTGAAAGCCGCCCAGACGAGTCGGTCGCACCACGCCCGCTGTGGTAGTCTCGTAACCAGAACCAGTGTCAATCACACCAAGTCGCGTTTGGAGCTTTGCTGAAATCTGTTCTGAAATACTCGTTGCCATTATCTACATGCCAATTCAATCACGCCTGAGTCTTCGCGAAGTCGCATCATTACACTTTTACGGACGGGCTTACTATTCCCAAGCTCGTCAATCAACTCAACTTCATCTCCGCCAGTATTGACCTCGCTTGCCAAAACTCCCATCTTCGGATGGTTGTATATCCTGACAGCGAACTCAAAGAGTACGACATTCCCTGCGGCGTCATACGTGGCAGGAGGGGAACGATCTACAATTGCATTAATAGATCGTTCGCCACCCTTAACCAAGAAGTAACGAATCGGTTCTCCGAACTCTGCTAACAAGCCGGGAAAACCAAGGTCACGAAACTGGTTGTGAAATTGCGAAGGCATTTTCTCAACCTTAGGTTGTGATATTCGACAACAAGTGTCCGGCTTGTGGATAAAGCACGATCTCGTCTACATCATGCCTGACTCGCACTACGTCGCCACGAATGTTTTCGTCGCGATATGTTTCAACCGTTCCACCAAGCGAAGAACCATCATCGCTCCAATGGAAAGTTCGACCAATGCAAGGTTCTTTCATGTCACCGCTAGTGGCTATCTTACAAACCATTGCATATTCGTCTGACCAAATCTGAACCGGCGTAGCTGCCTGACCTTCAATCGCACTGTTGCGACTGCCGCCAGCCACGATAATATGGTCCAAGTCAAACGCTTGTGCCAACATTGCAGTCGTAACATCACTTGCTTTGGCTGGATCACCAGCACCCGAAGCCGTGATGCGAGCAATGATCTGGTCACAATTTCGCAAGTTGCGAAACACCTTGCGATTTATAATCAAAGCATTCGGCCACAATCCCGAACCATCGTAAATCAGTTGGGTAGCGGCTTCGACATCCGTTAATGGTACCGCATTCGTAGCATCGTCCCATTCGTTCGTCGGTGCAGTTGTTAATGCCGCACCCGTCCACGTAGTCGTGTTGAATACGGCATTCGCAACCCGTAGCTCAGCATTTCGGAGTACGGCTCCGAAAGCCCTTGCCGTTGAAATCATTTCCGCATCGAAATACTCGGCGTACATCCTTGCTTCCCGATCATCAACGGGTTCTTCGGCTCCGTGTTCCACGCAGGCATAGGTTGCTGTTTGGAACGTGAACGATCCTCGGGCATAACCGCTGCCGGGTGAACGCAGAGTATCGCGGTCTTGAAGCAACTGCTCCAAGGGTATGATTCCATACGTTCCGGATTGAGATACGACATCGACAACAGGGAAAACCTCTGCTGCAATATAACCAGCCGCTTCGGCTTCAAGTTCGAATTCGAAAAACGAAGCGAGATCCGGTCTTAGTGTCGCCAGACTTGTTTCTGGATGTGGCATTGCTTACTCATTTCCCACCCTAGCAACGCAGTTCAAAAGTTAAAAGTCGTCCGGTCTTGGTGCGCACCGCCACCGGACAACGCTAAGGTGTTCGTTACGCCACGTCCAGATCGTCACCGAACGGACAAACCGCGACTTCAATAATATCTCCATCGGCGGTTGAGGTTTCCAACGCAATGCCTACCAGCCTTGCCGTCGATGCTGTGTCACCAACTTTGCCAGCCGCAGCGGTAAAACACGGGTCGCCAACGGTAATCACTACCCCGGCGATCATCTTTTGAGTTCCCGAAGCATTCAACAGCTTCACCGGGATGACATCTTGAGTGGCAAAGGCTTCTTCTTGTGCCACTCCGATCGGTCGGGTTGCAAGTACGTTAGTGATAACATCCCCATCGGCTTCGATTTGCA
>Ga0307379_10006445_pt1 | contig 16122 bp, 12 predicted proteins | sample UN2MG_FD_202237 | JGI IMG/M metagenome (GOLD analysis project Ga0307379, IMG submission 202237) | Soil microbial communities from Risofladan, Vaasa, Finland - UN-2 | ecosystem: Environmental > Terrestrial > Soil > Coastal area > Acid sulfate soil | place: Finland: Risofladan, Vaasa | collected... | reverse complement strand
GCTTCGGAGCAGCCGCCGGTTTCTTCCCTTGCATCTCAAACCCTCCATCGAACGCTTGCTTCCTATAGAGGAATTCGACATCCCTATCTGCAACTCATTCCTGACGAGCTTTTTTTTCAACAGGCTCAAAAGACAGTAGACTCGGAAGGGTTTGGTCTGTTGTCTGTGGTCTGTTGTCTCTTGTCTATCCTAGTATCGTTCTCAGTGCCTCGAGGAAGAACCTCACATTCGTCGGCGTCGAGCTGCAGCCCATGAGCCCGACCCGCCAGATCTTCCCCTTCAAGTCGCCCAATCCGCCGCCGACCTCGATATTGTAGTCGCTCAGCAGGCGCTTGCGGACCGTCATGTCGTCCGCGCCGTCAAGAATGCTGACGGCATTCAAGCTCCACAGGCGATACTCGGGCTTCGGCAAAATGCTCAGGCCCATGCACTTCAACCCGGCGACCAGCATCTCGTGATTCGCCTTATGCCTGGCCCAGCGATTATGCAGACCTTCCTCCAGGATCAGCCGCAGGCCCTCGTGGAATCCGTAGAGCGCGTTGATCGGCGCGGTGTGATGGTAGGTTCGCTCCTGACCCCAGTACGCCTTTACGAAGGTCATGTCCAAGAACCAGTTCGCCACCTTGGACTTGCGGCTCTCCAGGGCCGACATCGCGGCGGGCGAGAAGGAGATCGGCGCGAGGCCCGGCGGGATGCTGAGGCACTTCTGAGTCCCCGAGTAAGCGACATCAACCTGCCACTCATCCGTCATCACCGGATGGCCGCCCAGCGAGGTGACGCAGTCCATGATCAGCAATGCGCCCGCATCGTGAGCGATCCTGCTGATCTCCTCCAACGGCTGAAGGACGCCCGTGGAAGTCTCCGCATGGATGATCCCCACGATCTTCGCGCCCTTGCTCCCAATGGCTTTGCGAACGTCCTGCGGGTCAATCGGCTGACCCCAGGGTGCAGTGACTGTCACGACCTCGCCGCCGTATCGCCCGCAGACATCGGCCATTCGACCGCCGAAGACGCCGTTCACGCACACGATGCACCGGTCGCCCGGCTCGACCATATTGCAGATTGCGGCCTCCATACCGGCGCTCCCCGGCCCGGAGACTGGGATGGTCAGTTCATTGGTCGTCTGCATGACCTCCCGCAGCATGGTCTTGATCTCCTCCATGATGCGGATGAAATCGGGGTCGAGGTGGCCGATGGTCGGGAGGGCCATCGCCTGAAGGACTCGCGGGTCAACGTTACTCGGCCCCGGGCCCATAAGGATTCGCGGTGTGATATTGAGTGCACCAGGCATTCATTCCTCCAGAAAGGTCTTTAGGTAAGAGTTGGTTCACCCCCGCCCCATATCCTCCTTGCGAGAACACGCAAGTCGTAGCGCCGGCGGCTCGCCGGCAAAGACCGGTCCATGCCGGCAAGCTGCCGGCGCTACCATAGGCAGGAATGCCGCCATCTTCGGGGAAAATGACTATCATGCATATATTCGTCCCATTGGTCCTATCCGTCCTATCTGTCCTATCATCCGGCAAGGGCCTGTGGCTCACGAGTCGGCATGACCCGAGCAATCAGGCGCGGGCTGATGTGCCTGGGAGGATGGCGAAGGCCCCAAGGGAGGTCTGGCGCATCTCGACCGGCGGGGAGGTCGGATTCGTGCGGGCGGTCGGGGATGAGGTGCTCGCCCAGGTCGGGACAAGTCTCCAGTTCACCAGCTCGACGGGCAAGGTCATCTGGGCCGATCACAAGCTCGGCGTGGGCCTGGTGATGCACATCGCCGACTTCGATCTCGATGGCCGGCAGGAGGTCCTCGTAAGAACCGATGCTCGGACGGTCGTTCTGTTCGACGTCCTCACCGGCCGCAAACTCTGGTCATGGCAGTGCGACCCATCCACAAATATCTCCGGCTCGGCGTTCTACAAGACCCCGACCGGCACGCGGTTCATCACATTCCCAAGCTATTCGATGAACGGCTACTGCTTCGATTTCTCGGGTAGTCGCAAGAGCCCCAAGCTCCTCTGGCAGAAGAACTATGACGGCAAATATGGCGAGGGCTACGGGCCGAGCATCGTCCTGAAGGACATGGACGCCGACGGCAAGGCCGACATCGTGCTCAGCGGCAAAGTCCCCAGCGTCTATCACGCGGTGCTGGACATTGACACGGGCGAGATCAAAACCGACCACCATTACGACCTCGACGGCTGGGGGCGGCCATACGGCCTGCTGAAGGCGATTGACCTGGATCGCGACCGCAAGCCGGAGATCGTGATGATCTCATGCCAGGTCGAGGAGTACCTGGGGGTCACACGGAACGTCGAGGGCAAGGGCCTCGAAAAGATATGGGCAAAGTTCATCGAGAAGGACTGGCCGACCGACGAGAAGGAGCTTCGCCCGCAGGTGACTTCGCTCGCGGATGTGACCGGCAGCGGCAAGATCGAGCTGGTCGTCGGCGTGTGGGAGGATCGCAAGTGGCGCACGCTGGTCATTGACCCGCTCAAGGACTTCGACGCACGGCGAGGCAGCCTGGAGGGGCTCTATTTCTGGGGCAATTACGACCTCACCAGCGACGGCATCCCAGAGATCATCGTGAGCAAGGAGACTACTCGTCGGCCAGGTCGGATCACCACCCTTCAGGCGCTGGATGGCAAGACCCTCAAGCCGGTCGCAATGCTGGAGAATGCCTCGGTCTTTGGATCGGGCGACTCGCTGCTTCCCGAGGACGCGGCGTTCATCGCCATTCGCAACAACCCAGTTTATCTCAACGGCGGCATCCTGGTTCGCAAGCGGAGTGGAACATTCCTCTGGACCGCCAAGGCCCTTCGACCGATAGCCGGCCCTGGCTTCGTGCGGGCGGATGTTGATGAGGGTCTTCTCTTCTTGACGGATGCCAAGGGGGTAGTACAACGATTCGATGAAAGCCTGAAACTGCTGGGCAAGCCGCTCGCCATGCAAGGGAGAACCTGCCAGCCCCTCTTGTGGGGGGTTGGCGGGAAGCGGGAGTTGGTCTTCAATTCGGCTGGCGGTAAGGTCATCGGCGGAGTTCCCAATCTGAAGACCGGCAAGCTCGACGGCCGATGGGAAGTCACCGGCACTATGCCCGCCCTGCACATTGATGCTGCCGGGAAGGGCCGTCTCTCGGTCGCGGATATGTCGAATCCGGATAAGCCGGCGGCGGTCATCCATGAGCGACCGAATAAGTCTGTTCGCATTCCGCTCGACTACCCCCCCTACCTGGGATTGACCCCGTTTGGCCGGGACTTCCGCCTGCTGGTCAATCTGCAGACGGGGGTTCATACCATGGCGCTCGCCTGTTTCGACGCACAGGGCAAACTGCTCTGGCAGGACAAGAGTCAGGGGGCTCACCCGCGAGTTCCCGGTGCGGCTTCCCTCGATGGAGAAGAGATAGTCGTCGGCGATGATCACGGCGTGCTTAAGGTCTATGACTCGACCGGCAATGTCATCGGCAACGACAAGGGCTGGCCGCCGGCGTATACCATTCCAATCCTTGGCCCGTGGGGGATTCTGCGCGCGAGCGGCATCCTGGGCACTAGTCTGATAGACAAGACCGGTCAGGAGAAGTGGAAGACCGAGGGCGATATCTGGCGCTACTACAAGAGCCTCGGGGCGGTGGGCGACGTCTATGGCGACGGCAGGCTGATGCTCGGTGAACTCGCCGAGGACGGGATGTTCGAGTGCATAGACACCGCCAATGGGAACGTCCTCTGGTCGCTGAAGATCGGCGAGCCGAGCGATAACTCAATAGTGTCGGGCGATCTCGACGGCAATGGGAAAGACGAGTTCCTCGTCGGCATGAGTGATGGCCGGCTGCTGTGTATTGCTCAGGGTAAGATACTGTGGCAAAAGAGGTTCAACGCAGGAGTCGCCAATCCCATCATCGCCGACATTGACAGCGACGGCCTCGCGGAGATCATCCTCAGTTCGTCGGATGGGTTGCTGAGAATCTTGAGGAACTGACCGCTGACGAATTAGCACGGCATCTTGCCGGCTACCCACCGCCCTTGTGCGCTCTTCGAGCGCCCAGATAACCGGCGAGACGCCGGTGCCATGTGGCTCGATGCGGCAAGCAAGAATGGAAGCAGGTAGGAGCGTGCATTACGGGACTGAGGACTTAGGTCGTCCTTCTTTTGACAAAGTGACTTCGCCACGCAGTGCCTTTGCCTTGATATTCTTTACCCGGGCCTCTAGCCGTTCTATCTCCTGGTGGTCATATGCATTGTCATCAAAGTATTCCTTCATCTCCTCCTGTAATACAACTGCCATAGCAATCACGCTGGCCGCATTTGATCGGACATTCTGTCGAACACTCCCTTCTGTTGACGATCTGGCATAGTCGGAGCTTTGAAGGACATCTTGGTGCGTTTCTAAGGACCGATTTAGAGTCGCGATGGCATTTGCGTAGGACCGCAACAGACTGACTTTGTGATTAGGCAAGAAAGACAGGGCGTTTGCATCCTCAAAGGCCGCCGTGGCTGCTGATGAGTCTAGCCTATCGATATTCATTATCACGGAACTTGTATCTGCGAGGTCAGCAACGATTCGCATAGCGATAGTGCCATTGTACTGAGACTCGAGAACAGCCAGATGCAGGCGTTGTTTAGTGGTACAATCTAGCCCCCCCTGCTCCCCCAATCCTGTTAGCCAGAAAGCGGCATAGACGCCAAGCATGGTAACCAAGAAGCCGGAGATGAGCGCTTGCTTGGTTAACCAACCCCATGAATTCCTGGCGACCACTGCTAGTCTGCGCGAGTTAGCCGAGGGTCTGCTCCCGGTCGTCTTTCTTGGTCGTCGCTGATTTCCCATTAACGTCACCCCCAAACGGCACGGCAATGAAAGGCAATACCGATGCTATCTGATCTTTAGGATCCTCAACTCCGCCGGTGCAAGAGTGAGGGGCTTGCCTGGTGTGAACGGTGCGGGCTGGGCGGCGGAGGGCAGTAGTTCCCCTACGTCTTCGGCTGAGGAGGCGTTCAGAGCCAGCTCAACCTTCCCCGGCTTGTCGTAGTCGCGGTTGACGAGCATGAGGTACGGCCTTCCGGACCTATCCTCGAACCGCCCGATGATGATCTGATCGCCTGATGCCGTCTTAATAAGGTCATCGGCCTTGAAGGGCTTTGCGCTGAGGGGCACGTCGCCGAGATGCATGACCGAGACCGACTTCAGCTTCATAAGCAGCGGACCGAGCGCCTTCAGCTTCGGATTGATCTCTTTGGCAGAGGCGTATTGCGGGCCGGGCCTGCCATCAGGCAGCACCACTCCCAGGTAATGCCATTCCTCGGGCTTGTTCACGTCGCCGGAGGACCAGTAAGGATAATACCAGATTGACTTCGTCCCATAGGCCAGCGAGCAATTCACCTGCCAATACATCTGACTCAGGGTCGGCGGGCGATAGCGGGTGGCGTCCTCAAGCGCCTGAATGATCACCCACAGGGGGATGCCGGCCTCGAGCGCCTCCCGACGAGTGATCTCCAGGTTCCTGAAGAAGTCGCCCCGAAGGCTGCCGTTCCTAAGGAACATATAGTGATCGAAGCTGATCATAGAGGGCTTGACCGTATTAACGAACCCCTTCACATAGCCGTCATAGTCGTCGAATGCAAGCTGGGTCGGGCCGCCATAACAGGGGAAGAGGTTGATATACGGCAGGTGCGAGGGGTCTTTCTTCTGCAAGTGCGCCTGAATCTCACCCAGCCTGGGGTATTGATCCCCGCTCGGCTCGTCCTTGATAAACCACCCATAGAGCGCCGGGTGATCCTTGTAGTCGGCGATCATGGCATCGAGGGCCTTGGGATCGAACGGCGTTCCTGAGTCCATCGAAACCCGAGAATCCCTTGCCAGCACCTTGATCCCATGCCGCCGGCACAGGTCGAGATATGCCTTGCCTTTTTCAGGAGTCTCCTGCCCAGCGCCCGTCAGGAGCGTGAATCCGGCCTCTGCCATCTGAGCATAGACCTCGTCGGTCGTGAAGTTCGCAGGCGGCGGCCTCCATGCCCCGATCTCGAACCGGTCCTGGTTCCACTTCGCCATTGATTGACCCCCCACGGCCAGAAGAATGATGATGACACTGATAGCTCGCATTGCACTAACAGGATAGCGGGTAGGAGGCCGCATGTCAACAGGGAGGATAAAACAATGGTTGATGGTTAATGGTTAATGGCGAATGGGCAAACATCAACCATAAACCATAAACCACTAAACATTCCGGAGGACTCCATGTCCACATTGCACGTCATTTCGCATACTCACTGGGACCGCGAGTGGTATCTCACCTTCCAGCAATTTCGCATGCGCCTGGTGGATTTGATCGACCACGTGCTCGATATCCTGGACACCGACCCGGAGTTCAAGCACTTTAACCTCGACGGGCAGACCATCGTCTTGGAGGACTACCTGCAGATTCGCCCGCAGAACGAGCGGCGGATCAGGAAGTACGTGAAGGACGGGCGATTGCTCATCGGGCCGTGGTATCAGCTCAATGACGAGTTCCTGGTGAGCGGCGAATCCACGGTTCGGAGCTTGCTGATCGGGCACAGGATCGCGAAGGAATTCGGCAAGATCGCGAAGATCGGCTATCTGCCCGACCAGTTCGGCAATATCTCCCAGATGCCGCAGATCTTCAGGGAGTTTGGGATAAAGAATTGCATCTTCGGCAGAGGACTTCAATTGGTGGATGACGAGAAGATGGAGTTCATTTGGGAAGGCCCGGACGGCTCGCTGGTCCTCTCGTCGCTGATGGCGTTCTGGTACAACAATGCGCAGAGATTCCCCGCAAACATAGACGAGGCGGTCGAGTATACCAAGGCCATTATCGAGCGGATGGCGCCCAAGGCCGCCACCGACCAGCTCCTCCTCATGAACGGCGTTGACCACCTCGAGGCTCAGGAGGGCTTGCCGTATATCCTGAAGCACGTGAACGAGCGCCTTGAGGGCGACAAGCTCATCCACAGCACGATTCCCGACTACATCGAGGCGGTGAAGAACTACCTCGAAAAGCATAAGATTGATCTCAGGCGGGTGCGCGGGGAGCTTCGGCAAGATAGGGGCGGGAGCGTGCTCGCCGGGACTCTCTCCAGCCGCATGTATCTGAAGCAGGCGAACTGCGAGAGCGAGATCTGCCTGGAGAAGTACGCTGAGCCGTCGAGTTCTTTCGCGTGGATGATGGGTAAGGAGTACCCGGCCGACTTCCTGACCTACGCCTGGAAGCTCCTGATGCAGAATCATCCGCACGATTCCATATGCGGGTGCAGCATTGACCAGGTACACGAGGACATGATGCCCAGGTTCGCGCAAGTGCAGCAGGTTGGGAAGGAACTGACCGACCGCAGCCTGGAGTGGGTCGCGGGCGGCGTCAAGACCGAAGGCCCAAGCCTGGTCGTCTTCAACCCGCTGAGCTGGTCACGAACCGACAGGCTCACCGCCGAGATCGAGTTCCCGCTCGGCGAGCCCGCCAGAGGCAGGCCGACGGTTGATGAGTCGAGGGACGTGGCCGCCATCGAGCTTAGGGATCCCGAGGGCAATCTCGTGCCCTACAAGCTCCTGAATCGGGAGGTCTATGGCAAGCAAGTCCTTTCTCCCATCGAGCTTCCGCTGGCAGTGATGGTCAGGCGGTTCACCATCGAGTTCGTCGCCGAGAACGTCCCGGCCTGCGGATACAAGACGCATCTGATCAACCCGGCGCTGAAGATGCCGGAGTTCGAGGGGTCACTGCTGGACAGCGACTTTGGCGATATCGCTTTGCTGGAAGACGGTGGCGACGTGGGGGATGAATACCGATACGCAAAGCCGCTACGGGATCGTCTGGTCAGCGCGATTGAGGGAAATTCGGAGTTCATAGAGCACAGTCCGATTTCGGTGACTCTAAGAGTGAACGAGGCCCTTCGACTTCCTGTGCAGGCAGAGGGCTCCGGAAGATCCGAGGAGACGGTCGAATGCCCGGTGACCAGTTGGTTCACCACAACCGTCGGTTCCCCGAGGGTTGATGTGGTGACAGAAGTGGAGAACCGGGCGAAGGACCACCGACTCCGCGTGCTCTTCCCGACCGATATAGACACGGACGTCGCCCATGCCGAGGGGCAGTTCGATGTCATCACCAGGGCGATCCGTCCGCCGAAGGAGTGGGAGGGGGCCTCGACCTTCTTCCCGCAGAGGTCATGGGTTGACGTCAATGACGGCGAGCGAGGGCTGACGATCATCAACAAGGGCCTGCCGGAATATGAGGTCTACGAGGACGAGGCCCGAACCATTGCGCTCACCCTGCTGAGGTGCGTGGGGCGATTGAGCGGGGGAGGGGATACGCCGACTGCGATCTGGGCTCCCGGCGCTCAGTGTATAGGCAAGTACAGGTTCGAGTACGCCATCCTCCCTCACAAGGGTACGTGGCTGGAGGCGCGAGTATGGCAGCAGGCCCATCAGCACAACGTTCCGATGTTAGCCATTCAGACCGGCGAGCATGATGGCGAGCTGCCGCTGGAGTATAGCTTTGTCGAGATATCGCCGCCGGAGTTGATCATCACCGCCATCAAGAAGGCCGAGGACCGGGATGTCCCGACGGATCGGGATGCTCGTTCTCACGGCACCCTCCTGGTGAGGTTCTTCAATGTCACCGATGAGAATATCCACCAGGCGAGGGTGAAGGTTCAGAAGGCGACTTCCGCGCGAACGGTGAATCTGAATGAAGAGCCGCACAATGACCTCATCATGGAGGCGGATGGCTCCGTGGAACTGGATGTGCCGGCGAAGAAGATAGTAACCATAGAATTCGGAGTATAGGGGCACATGCGGATAAAGATTCTTGGGACGGCGGCGGCTGAGGGCTGGCCGGCGGTTTTCTGCCGATGTGAAACGTGCCAGAGAGCGCGTGCATCCGGCGGGAAGGATATCCGAAGCCGGGCATCGGTGCGGTTCAACGATACTCATCAGATTGACCTGCCCCCGGATCACTGGTACCACGAGGCAGTCCTCGGCGCGGATATGTCGGGCCTCGAACACCTTTTCATCACTCACTCGCATCAGGATCACTGGTCTCCCCGAAGCCTGCTATTCCTGCAAAGCCCATTCGGCCATGGACGCACCGAACCGCTGAGCGTCTACGGCAATGAGGTTGTTGTCCAGCAGGGAACGGATATGTACAAGAATCGGGAAGGAGACACGGTCGTCTTCCACCAGATCGAGCCGTTGGTATGCGTAGAGGTCGGGGATTTCATGTTTACCCCTATTCGCGCGAGGCACATGGAATCGGAGACTTGCCTGAACTACCTGGTGACCTCGGGTGGGGCGACGGTGCTGTACAACTGCGATACCAGTTGGTATACCGACGACACTTGGGAATTCCTGGAAAATCAGTGTCTTGACGCCATCATCAGCGAATGCACGTGCGGCCCTCACAGCGGGGGATCAGGCCACATGAGCTTCGAGACCGTCTTCGCCTTGAAAGAGCGCCTCGAAAAAGCAGGCGCGTTCAACAATGGGGTCTTTGTCGCCACACATTTTTCACACAATGTAGGATTATTGCACTCCGAACTCGAATATATACTCAGCGAACGCCATATCCAGACCGCATACGACGGTATGGAGATCAGTCTGTGAAGAGTCCACGCTGGGAATTATCAATTCTTAAAGAGATCGGCCAGCTCCTATCCGGTAGTTCCGAGCTGTCGGAATTGGTGCAGACGATTGCGACCGCAGGAACAACTCTGGGGTCGGCCGATGCCGGCTGGGTGGGCGTCTGCAGCAGACAGCATGACACGTGCGAGTTTACCGCCAGCCACAATCTCTCCAAGCAATCCACCGATCTGCTCGAGCAAAAGGTGAGCGACTGGTGGCCGTTCGAAGATGACCACATTGGTGAGGCGGTAGTGACGAGCGATTTGAGCTCGAACCCCGTCTTCAGCGAGATCGGAAAGCTGGAGTCGGTTGCCGCTGTCGCAATTATTCCTATTGTCTACACCGAGAGGCTGTCCGGGGTCTTTTTCGGGCTCTGGAGCAAATCTGACGAACCCTCGGCAGATAATATCGAGCCGCTGCTGCTGCTGGCGAATCAGGCCGGAATCGCAATCGCGAACACCCGCCTGCTTGCCGATGCCCGCCACCGCGCTTCCGCTTTGGATACTATTTTCAACGTCACTCAGATGATCGGCGCGTCCCCGAAGATGGGCCATGCTCTCAACGTGATCATGGATGAGGCCAATCGGCTCCTGGGAACGGACATGGCCACCATCCGCCTGCTCGACCCGAATACCCGCGAGCTGGTGATCAGATCGTCCAGGGGACTCAGTAAGAGCACTCTGAAATCAATCAGGCTGAAGGTGGGGCAGGGGGCAGGCGGCTGGGTCGCGAAGCATGGAAAGCCTCTGATTTTGAACGACGTTCAGAACGATCACCGATTCTCTTACTTCCCGGCGAACGCCGAGGAGGTATCCTCGTTGGTCGCCGTTCCTCTGGTCGTGGAGGGGAAGACAATCGGCGTCGTCACCATCGCCAGCACGAACCCAAAATCGTTTACGAAAGAGGATGAGAGCCTGCTGATGACGCTCGCCAGCCAGGCGGCCATCGTATTCGAGAATGCACGTCTCTACGAGCAGGTCAGAAGGCGACTTGCCGAGCAGAAAGTCCTCTACGGCATCGCTCAGCACCTGGCCTCGACCCTGGACGTTCCGACTCTGCTGAAGTTCATCATCAATCACCTGAGCGCATTCTTCCACGCGAAGTTCGCGACCATACGCCTGCTCGATGAGACCGGAATGATCTTGCAGACTGGTGCGACCTACGGGATCACGGACGAGTTCATCCGCCACGCGAATGAGAATGTGCAAATGAGTCTGGATCCCTCCACTCCCCAGGGCCAGAGTCCCGCGGCGGTCGCAGTCACGGAAAAGCGAATCTGCGCCATCTCGAACATCTCGAAGGACCGCAGGTTCACCGACTGGCAGAAGATCGCGAAGATGCAGAGCTACACGTCGGTCATCTGCATCCCATTGATCCCGACCGACACTCCGATCGGAGTGATCAGCCTCTATTTCCAGGAGATGCGCCGCCTTCAGCCTGAGGAATATGAGCTGCTGCAGATAGCATCCAGGACCGCCGCGATCGCCCTCCAGCGAGCGATGCTGGATGAGCTCCTTCTCAAGGAGGAGGTTTCCCGGCGGGCGCTTGAGGAAGTGAGCCATCTCAAGACCGAGTTCGTATCCCTGGTTTCCCATGAACTGCGAACGCCGCTCACCTCGATTCAAGGATATGTGAAGCTGATCCTGGCCGGACACACTGGTGAATTGAATTCCGTCCAATCGGAGTTCTTGTCCACGGTCGCGAGGAATACGGACAGGCTGGTTGCCCTCGTAGATGACCTTCTCGACATCTCGAGAATAGAATCCGGCCGGCTAGAACTAGTGCTCGAACCGCTCCAGGTGGCGGACATCATTCGGTCGGAGGTGGATTCGATCAAGTCTCAGGCCGAGGAGAAGCAGATCGCGATTATCACCGATCTGGAGCCCAATCTGCCTAGAGTGCGGGCCGATTCCCACCGTCTGGGGCAGATAGTCAGCAACCTGCTTAGCAACGCGGTGAAATACAGCCCGGACGATACCACGGTCAAGATCACCGCTAACAAGATTGCGAAGAACGTGCTTGTGAAAGTCATTGACGCCGGCATAGGGATCGCTCCGGAGGAGAGGAGCAAGCTGTTCCAGCGTTTCTACCGCGGCGACAGCGACTTCGTCCGATCCACCTGGGGAACCGGCCTCGGCCTCGCGATCACCCATCACCTCGTGGAGATGCACGGAGGAAAAGTCTGGGTGGAAAGTGAAAAAGGCCATGGAAGCACGTTTACATTCAGCATACCGGCGATGGGAGAGTAATGCATCAATGGGTAATCCGTAAGGGCTGCTTCCGGTTACGCATTACTCATTACGCATTACTCGTTACGGATTACTCAAGGGAGGTCGAAGGATGCCCAAAGTTCTTGTAGTTGATGACGAGCCGGATGTAGTCCGGCTGATCGAATTCCGTCTCCAGAAGGAGGGACTGGATGTCGTCTCCTGCGGCGACGGGCGAACTGCCCTCAAGCTGCTGGATGACGAGAAGCCCGACCTGATGATACTGGACATCATGATGCCGCTGCTGGACGGCATGGAAGTGCTCAGGCAGATCAGATCCCACCGGACAACCTCTCGCATCCCGGTGATCATGCTCACCGCCAAGACCGCCAGCGTGACCGTGGACGAGGCAAGGCAACTGTGGGTGTCTGATTACATCATGAAACCCTTCGATCCGGAGAAGCTCGTCGCAAAAGTGAAGAAGGCTCTGAAGATACCGGTTTGAGGGAATTGCAGATTTCAAATGTTAGATTGCAAATTGAAGGGTAATCTCAATTTGCAATTTGAAATTTGCGATTTGAAATTGAGGAGTTCGAGTGGCCCGACCGGAAACCATCAAATTCGAGATCAAGCGGTATGAAGGGGCTCCTCGCACATTCGAGAATGACCTCGTAGCACAACTGCCGGGCCTCCTCATCACACAGTACCAGGTAGCCAATGGAGAATGTCCTCCCCTGGAGGATGGATGCCTCGGACTCAGATTCGACTTCCTGGATGATTGGTACAGCATCGTCGCCTTCCTCGATTCCGACAAGCGTCCGACCGGCTACTACCACGTCTCCATGCAGTCGCCCCTCAGACATGACGGCGGCGTTTGGAAAGGCTATGACCTCATCCTGAAACTCGACGTCAGCCCGAACTGGGACTACTCGGTCACGGACGAAGTCGAGTTCTGCACGGCGGTCGAGGAAGGCTGGATGAGAGTCTACGCCGCTGCCAACGCTCGCGAAGCCCTCCGCAAGATATGCTCCATGCTGGATAAGCGCAGTCTCCCTCAGGAAGTCATGGATGCGGTATGCGGATAACACGGTAGGGGCGACAGGCAGAACTCGTATTTCCCCCAGGTAGGATCAGCTCTCCATTCCCCGATACTTCTACTGTACATTGGCTGGAGGGAGGCTAAATGATGGAGAAGAGTGTGTCGCTCACCTACGATGAAGCAAATGCGCTGCTCGAGATGTCTATGCTCACCTATGCAAATACCGACGAAGATGCGGCGAGCAGCGCATTGATCAAGCTAGGCACGTTATGCAGGCAGTTCGCCGAGGAAGGCAATGCAGAGCGCGAAAGTCTCGTAAAGGCCGCTTAACATGATGCAGGCGTGTGTTGAGGGGCACATGCCGGCGAAAAACTGGTAAGAATACCTACCATGTAATCGCGCGAGAGCGTGTTACAATAAGAATACCGCGCAAGGGGCAGGCGGTAGGCCATTCAGCCTCCCTCAGGCTACGGAGTGATCCCGATTATCGGGATGTTGGCAGATGCCACGGCCTACTTCCTGTCCTTTCATTTTATGCCCCGAAGCTTCCGTTTCGCACGGTCTTCTTCGATGGGTAAGTACTGATGGCAGTGCCGAAATCGAAGGAGGAGATTCCCGTGCGCTACAGCACGTTTCACATATACAGCAACAGTCGCCAGTATATCTTCACGCTTGTCCTCCTGGCGGTTCTCGTTCTGAGTGTCGTCGGCGCGGGAGGAATACAGCCCGGGTCATCCCAGTCTGATCTTGCCAACCAGAAGGCGGTCTTGTGCTCTCTGGAGGATTCCTTTAACGCGATAGCAGAGCAAGTCGGGCCGGGAGTGGTAAGCATCACTGCGGTTCAGCGCGTCGTCCAGGAAGAACAAACCGGCTTGGATGAGTTCTTCAAGCGCTTCTACGAAGGCAACTCTGATGAGTCTTTCGGCTCTGCGCCTGGGCATTCGTTCTACCTGATCCAGAGCACACCAACTCCGGTGACCGCTTCAGGGTCCGGAACGATAGTTCGCCATGAAGGGCAGTACTACTACATCCTCACCAACAATCACGTGGTCGAGGGTGCATACAAAGTCCAGGTGACACTGCGGGACGAGACCCAACTTGACGGCATCGTGGTGGGAACGGATTCTGTCACCGACCTGGCTGTGGTCCGCGTCGCGTCACCGAAGCTCTCGGATGCAGACGTCGTGCCCATGGGCGACTCGAATGCTGTGAAAGTCGGATCATGGGCGCTCGCGGTCGGAAACCCGTTCGGATTCGAGCACACGCTCACCGTGGGGGTAATCAGCGCGGTTCAACGCGAGTTGGAGGAGGACGATATTATCTATCCCGATCTGATACAGACTGATGCCGCCATCAACAAGGGCAATAGCGGTGGCCCGCTGATCGACGTCGAAGGCAGGGTGATAGGCGTAAATGCGGCGATCGCCTCGCCGACGGGAGGATTTGTGGGGCTGGGATTCGCTATCCCCATTAATACGGCCAAGTCCGTCCTGGATCAGTTGATCCGCGATGGACGTGTGGTTCGAGGATGGCTGGGGGTCGGCTCCCAGGAGCTAATCCCGGAGTTCCAGGAGTACTATGGGGTGCAGAAGGGCGTCCTGGTATGCTCAGTTATTGACGGCAGCCCGGCGAAGAAGGCCGGCCTCGCGGAAGAGGATATTATAGCCAAGGTGGGCCAGACGGATATCGAAGAAGTGCTGCAGCTCCAGCGTCTGGTAGCAGGCATCAAGCCGGGGACTCCCACTCTGCTGACCGTCATCCGGCAAGGCGAGCCGCATGAGATACAGGTGCAGATCGGCCTGTCCCCCACAACCCCCGCCGGCCCGCCTCAACCCATACCGGTGAAGCAGGGCCCCGGAATCCAGGTTAGGACTCTCTCATTCGATCTCGCGAAGAAGATCGGCTATGAAGGCCTGGAAGGCGTCATAGTCATAGATATTCTGGCGGGCGGCCCGGCGGAGAACAGCGGCCTGGCGGAGGGCGATATTGTTACACACTTCAACGGTCGCAAAGTCGTCAACGAGGGGCAATTCGCAGGTATGCTGAAGGGCATGCAAGAGGGAAAGGTAGTGGTATTGAGGATCCTACGCAAGGGTATGCCAAGGTTGATAGGGTTTCGGATGGATAGCGCTTAGGGTAAAGCGATTGAACCTGAATCCAGGCGCTTCCCTCTTATTGTTGGCCGCCGGGCATTGTTAGTGGTATAATCATTATAATAGCCGAAGGCAGAATGGCATTGTCAGGGAGCCGCACTCATGAGAAGAAAAAAGAAACGGAGATACAGCTTGGAGACGATCGTGCTGTCTCTCATCTTCGTGCCCCCGCTTGGCTTCTTTCTTCTCTGGACCAAGGCTCGCAGCCGAAGAGGCAAGCTGATTGTCGCCACAGCCTTCCTGCTCTTTCTGGCCCTTGCAACGGGCGCATTCTTCAGATTTGAGGTCTCTTCCCGACTGAAAGGGCCGGGTATTCCACCTGAGGGCTATGATATCAGCCACGACGATCGCGGAAGGTATGTGAACCCCGAAATCCAGCCCTTGGAATGGACGATATTTGCCGAAGTCGTTCGTGAGATCCGGCACCTCAAGCAGAGCGACACCTCAAGTGCGGATAACGAGATCATGTCCATAGATATGCTCCAGCCGGACTACAAAGCGTTCGAGAAGGTTGCCGATCGGCATGACATGTCCTATGAGGACGTAAAGGGCATCTACCTCAAGGTCACCACACAATTGGCTACCAAACTGAAGGGAAAGAAATAGATTGGGGAATGGTGCATAGTGCCCGATGCGCCACGCACCAAGCACTAAGCACCGATCTCTTCGCCTTAGCCAGGAACCCTCCTCCATCGAAAGCGGCCGTCCACAAAGGTACTACAACAAAAAGAAGGATTTGTCCCCGGCATGCCTAATAAGCTACTAAGCAGGCGACACTTGGTCAGCCAGGCTGTCGGTATTAGGGCTGACACCGTAAACTTTAGCAGTTTCCGCCCGGTGGCTTCGCTTCCTTTCCCTGCCGGGCGGACCGGAGCGGTGGCACGACCCCGAGAGCCCCGCTCCGATCCTTTTTAAGCCAACCCCACACCGCGCCGGATTTCTACTTTAGTGATTCCACAAGCACGCATTACGCACGGCTGGTAACAATACCGGAATTGCAGATCGAGCGAGCAAAGAAAAAAGCCCCGATCTCTCGGGGCTTAGATTTCACTGGGCCACCGGCTGCTCGGGACCTATCTTCAACACCCGGCGGCCCAGCGTGGGCAAGGAGGTATTT
>Ga0307379_10006443_pt1 | contig 16123 bp, 20 predicted proteins | sample UN2MG_FD_202237 | JGI IMG/M metagenome (GOLD analysis project Ga0307379, IMG submission 202237) | Soil microbial communities from Risofladan, Vaasa, Finland - UN-2 | ecosystem: Environmental > Terrestrial > Soil > Coastal area > Acid sulfate soil | place: Finland: Risofladan, Vaasa | collected... | reverse complement strand
CCACGGTGGCACGAGGCGTTTGCTGTGATCTCGCTCAGCGCTCTGGGAACAGGAGGGTCTATTTCAGATGAGCACAACCGACCCTATTGCCGATATGTTGACCCGAATTCGGAACGCGGTGATGGCGCGTGCGAAATCTGTGGTGATTCCCGACTCGCGCATGAAGCGTGCCCTGGCCCAGACACTCCAGGAGGAGGGATACGTTTCTCGTTTTGAGATAACGCGAAGCGGGCGGTTCCCGATGATCAGGATCCATCTCAAATACACCGAGGACAGACATCCCGTGTTGAGAGGACTGGAACGGGTGAGCAAGCCGGGCTGTCGCATCTACGCCAAGAAGGCGCAGATTCCCTGGGTGCAATCTGGCCTGGGCACGGTGATCCTGTCAACCCCCAGGGGCGTGCTTACCGGGAGGGAGGCGCGGCGTGTGGGTGTTGGCGGCGAGGTGCTCTGCAAGGTGTGGTAGTCCCCGGCCGGGGGTTGTGGGAGGTGCTGATCGTGTCTAGAGTTGGGCGGTTGCCCATTGTGTTGCCCGAGGGCGTGAAGGTGCGCCAGGCGGGCCACTCGGTGACCATAGAGGGACCGAGGGGTGACCTTGCAAGAGAGTTTCACCCGAACATGACCATTCGCGTGACTGATGACGTTCTCACGGTGACGCGTCCCACTGATAGTCGGCAGAACAGGGCGCTGCATGGCCTGACCCGCGCGCTTCTAGCCAACATGGTGGAGGGGGTGACCAAAGGGTTTCGAAGGCGGCTGGAGATCAATGGCATCGGATACCGCGCTGTGACCGAGGGCGAGGCGGTCGTGCTTCAACTGGGGTTCAGCCATCCCATCAAGGTCAATCCTCCTCCAGGCATCACGATCACCGTGGAGAGGGGCGGGCGCGCCCTCACCGTTGAGGGCAACGACAAGGAATCGGTCGGCGAAGTGGCCGCCAGGATTCGTGCGTTTCGCAAGCCTGATCCCTACAAGGGTAAGGGTATCCGCTATGCCGGGGAAGTTGTCCGACGCAAGGCTGGCAAGGCGGGCAGGATCGGGGGCCTGTGATGGGTGATGCGGCAAAGAGTCGCCAGGCGCGCCTTCGGCGACATCGTAGGGTGCGCAAGAAGGTCGTGGGCAGCGAGGACCGCCCGCGTCTGAACGTGTTCCGGAGCCTACGTCACATCTATGCTCAGATCATTGACGATGTCGCTGGGCATACGTTGGCCTCTGCATCGACCTTGGATGGACAGGTCCGCAGTTCATGCGCCGGCCTGAGCAAGGCTGAGGCGGCCCGCGTTGTGGGCCGCATACTTGCCGAGCGGGCACTGGCAATGGGCGTGACGCGCGTCGTGTTCGACCGCGGAGGGTACAGATTTCACGGGAGAGTCAGGGCACTGGCTGACGGGGCACGTAAGGCAGGGTTGGGGTTCTAGGTCGCCTGTCGGCATGCGCACCTATAGAGGCAGACAGGATCGATGGCTGCGAGCTTGAGGCGAGGAGAGGTCCATGGCAAGAAGGGACGATCGGGAAGCGTTCGCAGAGGGCGAGGAGCTTCTCGAACGCGTCGTTCACATCAGCCGCGTCGCGAAGGTGGTCAAAGGTGGCCGGCGGTTTGGATTTCGTGCCTTGGTCGTCGTGGGCGACGGCAGGGGCAGTGTGGGCATCGGCGTAGGCAAGGCGCGCGATGTCCCCAGTGCCATCCGGAAGGCATCTGAGCGGGCCAAGCGCGGCATGGTTGCGGTCCCTCTGGCGGGTGCAACGTTGCCGCACGAGGTGTTCGTCAAGTACGGCGCGGCCAAGGTTCTGATGAAACCGGCTTCCCCTGGCACTGGCCTCATAGCTGGTGGGGGTGTGCGTGCTGTGTTGGATGCTGCGGGCGTGAAGGACGTTTTGGCCAAGTCGTTGGGGAGCGCCAACGTCTTTAACGTGGTGCGGGCCACCTTCAAGGGGCTTCAGGAACTGAAGGACATCAGGATTGAGGCCGAGAGACGGGGCAAGTCGGTGGCCGAACTGCTGCCTCCTTGGAGAGTCGGGAGTGATGTCTAGCAAGTTGAGGATCAAATACGTCAAGAGCGCAATCGGTTACAGCGGGCGGCAAAAGCGCACCATCGCGGCTCTCGGGCTGCGTCGCTTGGGCGACATCGTCGAGCAGAGAGACTGCCCTGCGATCCGGGGCATGATTCGGAGGGTCCAGCATCTGGTGCAGGTTGAAGAGGTGGGGGCATGAAGTTGCATGAATTGCGCACCCCGGTGGGAGCAAGGAGGGGGCGGAAACGTCGTTGTCGAGGGATTGCTGCGGGGCAGGGCAAGACCGGCGGCTTTGGGACGAAGGGTAGCGGTGCCCGGTCGGGGCGAGGCGGTGCGCTCTATTTTGAGGGTGGTCAATTGCCTCTGGTGAACCGTCTGCCCTTGAAGAGGGGATTCAGGAACATCAACCGCATCGAGTATTCGGCGGTCAATGTTCAGTCTTTGAGACAGTTCGAGGCTGGCACTGTCGTGGATCCGACAGTGTTGGCCGACGCGGGTCTGGTCAAGAAGCGGAATGTACCGGTCAAGGTATTGGGATGGGGTGAGCTAGATCGGGCGCTGACGGTGAAGGCAGACCGATTCTCTCAATCGGCAAGGGGCAAGATAGAGGCCGCTGGCGGCAAGGCTGAGCTGCTTGTACGTTCCGTGGGCGGGCTTCGGGTTCGAGGTTAGGGCGCACGTGGTCAGCTCATACTGGAGGGGCTGATGCTGCAAGCTGTGGCTAACGCATTCAAGCTAGCCGATCTGCGCCGGAAGATCCTGTTCACATTGGTAGTGTTGGTCATCTACCGGCTGGCAGCGCACGTCCCAGTGCCGGGCGTAGATGCGGAAGCGCTCCGGCAAGTCTTCCAGCAGAATCAGTTGCTGGGCCTGCTGGACATGTTTTCGGGTGGGGCAATGTCCAATTTCTCGGTGATGGCCATGGGTGTGTACCCTTTCATCACGGCGCAGATCGTCTTGCAGCTCTTGCAGCCGGTTATCCCAGCGCTTGAGCGGTTGGGCAAGGAGGGCGAGGCCGGACGGCAAAGGCTGAACCTGTATACTCACTTGCTGACCGTACCGTTGGCTACGCTACAAGGGCTGGCGCAAGCTTCGTTTCTGGCTCAATCGGGCGGCGCTATTGGTCCGGTGATCCGCAACTTTGGCTTTCGCTCAGGAAACTGGCTCCCCACCCTGGCCACGATTGTGACATTGACGGCTGGCACCATGTTTGCCATCTGGCTGGGTGAACTGATAGACGAACAAGGAATCGGGAATGGCCTGTCGATCATCATCTTTGGCGGCATCGTGTCGGGCATCCCCCAGCGTCTGGGGCAACTGTGGGTTGCCAACCCGTGGGCTATCTTGGTCTTTCTGATCATCACAGCGGCGACGATGCTGGGCATAGTTGTAGTTCAGGAGGGACAGCGTCGTATTCCCGTTCAGTACGCCAAGCGGGTGCGGGGCACAAAGATCTATGGTGGCCAGCGTACCCACATTCCGCTGCAAGTCAACTCCGCGGGCATGATCCCGCTGATCTTTGCTGTGGCCATCGTCATGTTGCCCGGTGTGGTGGCGAGCTACTTTGTGAATGCTGAAGTCGATGTGGTTCGATCCGTTGCTCTTTGGACATCGCGGGTTTTCGACTCGAACGGGCCCTTCTACTGGATACTCTATTTCTCGTTGGTCGTCGGGTTCACCTATTTCTATACAGACGTAATCTTCCGGCAACAGGACCTGCCAGGGACGTTGCAGCGCCAGGGGGGCTTTGTCCCCGGGATCCGCCCGGGAAGTCGGACTGCCGAGTACCTTTATGGAGTTCTGAGACGGATTACGGTTGTCGGAGCCCTGTTCCTCGGCGTTGTGGCCGTATTCCCGTACTTGGTTCGTCCTCTCGTGGGCACCAGCCAAATGCTGGTGACGAGCACGGGGCTGCTGATCGTTGTGGGCGTGGTACTGGATACGATGAAGCAGTTGGAGGCGCAGCTCCTGATGCGTCACTACGAGGGCTTCATCAAGAAGGCCCGCTAGCGACGTGAACATCGTATTGCTTGGAGCACCGGGGGCGGGCAAGGGGACTCAGGGCGAGTTGCTGGTCGGGTGGCTTCCATTGCCTCGAGTGTCTACGGGAGAGTTGTTCAGGGGAGCCATGGAGGCAGGCACCGAACTGGGCTCGCGGGCCAGGACTTATATCAGTCGCGGCGAACTGGTCCCCGATGAGATTACGATAGGAATGGTGGCCTACCGGCTGCTCCAGACAGATTGCGCTAAGGGATTGGTTCTTGACGGGTTCCCCCGCAGTGTCGCCCAGGCTAAGGCGCTGGACGCCATGCTGACAAAGTTGGGCCGGCGGGTGGACCTTGCAGTCTATGTGAGGGTGTCGCCAGAGTCGCTGGCGAGGAGACTGGCCGGACGTTGGAGTTGTCCCAACTGTGGTGCGGTATATCACGAGGAGTACAACCGCGAGAAGCTGGAGGGCATCTGTAATGCTTGCGCGGCACCACTATATCAGCGTGATGATGACACATCTGCTATTGTGGAGCAGCGCATAAGGGTGTACCTGGCTCAGACCGCCCCCTTGATCGAGTACTATCGGCAGAAGGGGGTCTTGGTGGATCTGGATGGCGAGCAAGATGTGATGGCCGTGCAGCGTGATCTGCGCGAGGCGATTCGGGCTGTCCAGGAACAGGACGCCCATTGATCCGGCGCGGAGCGGCCAGGTTTCGATTGATGAGAGGTGGTTCTCTTGGAGGTAGGAGTCGATGAAAGTTCGTCCTTCGGTGAAGAAGCGGTGCGACAAGTGCAGAATCGTCCGGCGGCGCGGCGTGGTCCGCGTGATCTGCGAGAATCCCCGACACAAGCAACGTCAAGGGTAATGATCTCGCTTGGCGGGCCCTGGCCACAGTTCGTCGCTGGGGGATGTCAGAGCAAGAGGTGAGCAGGAGGGAAAGCAATGGCTCGTATCGCGGGTATCGATTTGCCCAACCCAAAGCGGGTGGAAGTCGGTCTCACGTACATTCACGGGATTGGTGCTACAAGCAGCAAGCAGATCCTGGCCCAAACGAGCGTCGATGCAGACACGCGCTGCAGAGACTTGACCGAGATGGAAGTGGCTCGACTGCGGGAGGTGATAGACCGTCAATACGTGGTTGAGGGCGAGCTTCGCCGCGAAGTGGCCATGAACACCAGGCGTCTGATAGAGATCGGTAGCTATCGGGGCCTACGGCACCGGCGCAACCTGCCTGTGCGTGGCCAGAGGACGAAGACGAATGCGCGCACCCGGCGCGGGTCTCGCAGAACAGTGGCGGGCAAGAAGCGGCCACGGGCCAAGACGTGATAGGTAGCCGGAGGTAAGGATGGGGCCAATAAGACGCGGGAGGCGCACTCCTCGGCGCGAGAGACGGCATGTCCCCTATGGTCGTGTCTACGTGCAGTCCACCTTTAACAACACGATCATCACCTTCACCGATCAATCGGGAGACGTGATCTGTTGGCGCAGCGCGGGCCAGAACTTTCGAGGGTCGCGCAAGAGCACGCCCTACGCTGCCCAGATCGCCACTGAGGGAGCCAGCCGAGCCGCGATGGACATGGGCATGCGTGAGGTTGACGTATTCGTGAAGGGGCCTGGCCCAGGGCGTGAGGCTGCCCTCCGCACCATACAGGCCACGGGCCTTCGGGTGCGATCGATCACCGACGTCACACCGATTCCCCACAATGGGTGTCGTCCGCCCAAGAAGCGTCGCATCTAGACTGCCCCGTTCAGTTCTGAATCTCGGGTCCGGGGGCGTCGTGATGGCGTAGGGCGAGGCTGGAGGCGTGAGTGGTTGGGCCGCATGACGGGCGCGAGAGTCCGTGCCCCTGCTTGGGGAGGAGTCCATTCTTCCAGACGGTGGGGGAGGCGGAGGCGAACGCTGCGGCGGCCGTTGGACTTTGGTTCAGCGTGGCTCCAGGGTGACGGCGAAGCGGGAGGTTAGATGGCAAGATACACAGGATCGGTCTGCAAATTGTGCCGGCGCGAGGGAATGAAGCTGTTTCTCAAGGGAGAGCGTTGCTCTTCACCCAAGTGTGCCTTGGAGCGGCACTCATATGCTCCTGGCATGCATGGCAGGCAGGCTCAGTTTCGCCGGCGCGTGTCAGACTACGGAAGGCAGCTTCGCGAGAAGCAGCGGGTGCGCCGGATCTATGGCGTTCTTGAGCGGCAGTTTCGCCGGTATTTCGAGATGGCACGACGGACCCGTGGGCGGACCGGTGGTGAGTTGCTGTGTATTCTTGAGCGGCGTCTGGATAACGTGGTCTACCGTTTGGGGCTTGCTGATTCGCGGGCGCAGGCGCGGCAGTTGGTTTCTCACGGCCATATCGAGGTGAATGGGCGCAAGTTGAACATATCATCTGCGCTGGTTACGGCCGGGGACGAGGTGCGAATACGTGAGTCTAGCAAGGACAACGGGCACTTTCGAGGCCTGGCCGAGATCCTCGAGCTTCGATCGGTGCCTGAGTGGCTGAGCCTGAATGCATCCGAGATGAGTGGTATAGTGGTTTCCCTCCCCAAGCGCGAACAGATCGATGTGCCCGTGGCCGAGCAGCTCATCGTGGCGTACTACTCCAGGTAGGCTGCCGCCTGGCGGCGAAAGAGACGGGGTGCGCGAACCAGACCGGAGATGGGTCAGTCCGTTCGTAGTTTGAGGTAAGGAGGGTACCCCTTGCTCAACCGAGTACTGCCAAGGATAGAATGTAGGGCGATCACGCATAGCTATGGCCGCTATGCGATTGGTCCCATGGAGCGTGGCTATGGCGTGACTGTGGGGATTGCCTTGCGGCGGGTTTTGATTTCATCGTTGTCTGGCGCTGCAATAACGTCGGTCAAGGTGACCGGAGTCCCCCATGAGTTCACCCAGATCCCTGGTGCCAACGAGGATATGGTCATGTTGATCCTCAATCTCAAGAAGGTCTGCTTGGCTCCCCAGTCTGAGGGACCATGGCGGCTGTGGGTTCTGGCCAAGGGAAAGACGGCCATCACTGCTGGGGACATCGAGTGTCCTTCGGATCTTGAGATCGTCAATCCCGAGTTGCGCTTGCTGACATTGGATGGGTCGGAGTCGGAGCTAGAGCTGACCATGATGGCCGAGAGAGGCGTTGGCTACTCGCCAGCCGAGGAGCGCAAGGGTCTGCCGATCGGGGAGATCCCGATAGACGCCATTTTCAGTCCGGTTATCAAGGTGAATACTTCCGTGGAGCCGACCCGCATTGAGCAAATCACCGACTATGACCTACTCAATCTCGAGATCTGGACCAATGGCGCCACACAGCCTGGCGAAGCTCTCAGTGAGGCGGCACGAATCCTTCTCCAGCACTTTGCACCTCTGGCTGAGCTTTCCGCAACCCTTGAGGGTGCGTTGGAAAGGGAAGAGGAGCTCCTTGAGGCGGCTGCCCGGTTCAATGATGTGCCTATCGAGGAGTTGGACCTCACCATGCGCGCCTATAACTGCCTGAAGCGAGCGGGGATCGCGAAGGTTGGCGAGATTCTTCAGCGCCTGGAGCGCGGTCCGGAGGAGATCCTTGCCATCCGGAATTTCGGGCAGAAATCCCTGGTCGAACTGGTTGCCAAGATGGAGGAGAAAGGGTTCCTGGCCGAGGGCTACCTCGATTAGGGCCGAGGCACGGGGACTGGGTGGCGGGAGATGATTCCCTACTGTACGACAATCGACAGTCTGATGCGCGAGTCATTCGCATGGGAAGGACAATAGTCGGAGCGAGGTAGCCTGCAATGAGACATCGAGTGGCTGGGCGGCACCTGAACCGCAGCGTGTCCCACCGGACGGCACTCTTTAGGAACCTGATGACAGAGTTGTTCCGGCACGAGCGGATCAAGACCACCAAGGCCAAGGCTTTGGGGATTCGTTCACAGGCCGAGCGTTTGATCACTACTGCGAAGCGGGGCAAGGCCAAGGCGGACGGCGTACATGAGCGCCGTCAAGTGGCTGCCATCCTGAGGGATGGGGCGGTTGTGAGGAAGCTGTTCGATGAAATCGCTCCCCGGTTTGCCGAGCGTCCGGGCGGATACACGCGGATCGTGAGACTCGGAAGGCGCTCTGGCGACGCGGCCGAGATGGTGGTACTGGAGTTGGTTGAGTAGGTGACCACGTTTTGAGCATCGTAGTGATGTCCAAAGAGCGCAGAACGCGGTGATAGCAAGCAACTACCGAGCTACCGTCCAATACGATGGCACAGACTATAGCGGGTTCCAGATTCAGCCTGGCAGGAGGACGATTCAGGGGGAGCTTGAGCGGGCCCTGCAGCGGGTCACCCAACAGCTCGTGCGGGTAGCTGGGGCGGGGCGCACGGATGCGGGGGTGCATGCGTTTGGCCAGGTGATCAGCTTTCGGGCCAACTGGTCTCATGGGGATCAGGATTTGCAGCGAGCCATGAATGCTGTGTTGCCTGGGGACATTTCTCTGAGCAACGTGGCGGTCGCAGATGACCGTTTCCATGCCCGTTTCAGCGCGTTGAGCCGTGCCTACGTCTACACGATATACAACGGCCCCGTTCGCGCGCCCCTTTTGAGCCGGTTCACCCATCACGTCGAGCGGCCCTTGGACCTGAATGCGATGGCCCAGGCCGCCAGCGAGCTCGAGAGAGAGCACGATTTCGCTGCTTTCGGGCATCCGCCGGTGGGCGACAATACCGTCAGGATCGCGTACCGTGTTGGTTGGCGCGCTGGGGATCCTTTCTGGGGCAACTGCTTGGCGCTTGAGCCCCACAGATTGCTGCAGTTCGAGATCGAGGCAAATGCCTTTCTGCGCAGGATGGTGAGACGGATCGTGGGCACTCTGCTTTTGGTGGGCGGCGGATCGCTGACTCCCGCTGGTTTCTCGGAGATCCTTGATTCGCGAGAGATTCGACGGGCTGGCCCTGCGGTGCCGGGGAACGGGTTGTGTCTCTGGCGAGTCCGGTATGATGGTCATGGGCAGCAAGGCCGCCCCGATGGTGGGGTCAGTGCGCAGGCCCGGTCGTGACTGGCCCCGTGTCGATATGAAGAGAGGCTGCTCGGAGACGGAGGGCTGGCTTAGGTGAAGACGTACAGTGTGAAGGCGTCTGAGATTGAACGGCAGTGGTTTGTGGTCGATGCGGCCGGGAAGAACCTGGGTCGCCTGGCGAGCGAGGTCGCGATCATCCTGCGGGGCAAGCACAAGCCAGTCTACACGCCCAGCATGGATGTGGGCGACTATGTCATCTTGATAAACGCTGACAAGATCACCGTCACGGGACGCAAGCTGGACAACAAGGTGTACTACCGTCATTCCCTGTACCCCGGGGGCCTGAAGGAGATCGTTCTGCGAGACATGCTGGACAAGCATCCCACACGGGTCATTTGGCACGCCGTCAGGGGAATGCTTCCCAAGAATCGACTGGGCAGATCGATGATCAAGAAGCTCAAGGTCTATGCGGGCGACTCTCATCCGCACGCAGCGCAAAAGCCTGAGCCTCTGGCACTGTAGTCGAACGCAGACAGGCAAGGAGGAATGCCACGTGGCATCACGGTATTACGAGGGTACTGGCCGACGCAAGAGCGCGGTAGCCAGGGTGCGACTCTACCCCGGTGATGGCGCCTTTGTGGTGAATGGCAAGTCGATGGAAGAACACTTTACCCGTAGGGAGGACATAGCCCGTGCCCTCGATCCCCTCAGGGCGACCGGGAGCGAAGGCAAGTTCACGATCTCGGTCCTGGTCAGGGGTGGTGGCATTTCTGGGCAGGCTGGGGCCGTCCGACATGGCATTGCCAGGGCGTTGCTGGCGGCAGACCCAGAGTTGCGCCCCGTGCTCCGTGGCGGCGGCTTCCTCACACGCGATCCTCGCGCGAAAGAACGGAAAAAGCCGGGCCTAAAGAGGGCACGCAAGGCTCCCCAGTACACCAAGAGGTAGAGGGACCGTTGGCGGCCACTTGTGGCGGTCACGCAGGGCGAGGGCACGGGCCACTCGCCCTTTTTTCTTGCAGCGAAAGAGAGACGGGACCCAGGTGCCGGCGGCCGTTGCGGAGAGGACGTTCGCCCGCCGGTCGATTACCAATCCGGCACGATGGGAGAGTAGATGACCATCGCGGCCGTGAGCGCCCAGAGCAAGAGGCTGATCAGGAACGGGCGGTCTCCCAGCAGAATCTCCTCGGGAGCACCCCCGAGATTCTTGATGCGCAGGAGATAGAGATAGCGAAAGATGCCGTACACCACAAAGGGGATGGTGAGCATCATGGCGTGGTTGTTGGGTGTGTTCGGCGCAGAGAAGGTGTAGAACGAATATGAGACGAGGGTTGCTGCGGTGACCAGAGAGTTCATGTCGTCCAGAAGGGGCAGATTGTACTCCTCGAGACTGGCGCGGTGGCTGTTGGCGCAGTCGGCAAGCACAACCAGTTCGTTGCGTCGTCGGTTGATGGCGATGAACAGGGCCAGCAAGGTGGTGCACACGTAGAGCCACGGAGAGAACCTGGTCACTCGCACAACCGCCGATCCGGCGAATACCCTTAGAACGAAACCTGCCGCGACGGTCATGACGTCGATAATGACGATCTTCTTGAGGACAAGACTGTAGACTATCATCAGTGCGGCGTAGACGATGGCGACAAGGCCGAAAGCGGTGTCGAGCAGGAATGCTGCCGGGATAGTGACCGCCAGTATGAGTCCTGCGGCGACCAGGGCGGTCGGAGGTGGGAGCGCCCCTGATGCGATGGGGCGAAGTCTCTTCACCGGGTGGAGGCGGTCCTTTTCCATGTCAACCAGGTCGTTTATCAGATACATGGCACTGGATATCAGGCAAAAGGTCGCAAACGCGATGCAGCTTTTCAGGAGGGGCTGCAATTGAAAGGCTCTGGCATCGAAGAACAGGCCAGCAAAGACGAACACGTTCTTAGCCCACTGCTTGGGCCTCATGGCCTTGAGCAGGAACTTGAGCACAAGTCACCTCCAGAGACAGAATTGGCAGAATGATACCCCAAGCGGACGGCGTGGTCAAAGTGCGTTGGGCGCAGGGTGATGTAGGGGCGCATGGCCATGCGCCCCTACGAGATGCTTTTGCACACCCCCTCTTGACCAGGCCATCGAAAAACCGTGTGTGAGCTCCCGTCGCTGTCACTCTGAGCGTAAGTGCCCCGAACTTCAGGGGTACAAGCGACGAGTCTAAACCGCACAAAACAGAGATTCTTCGCCTTCGCTGCTCTACGGTTCACCTGTGACAAACCCGTTTTCCGATGCTCTCTCTTGACACTGGTTGCAGGCGTCGCTATGCTACCCATATGAGGCGCATAAGGCTGCATGTGCTCGTTTATCAACGCGGACTGGCGAGCAGTAGAGAGAAGGCAAGTCGTCTCATCCTTGCTGGCCAGGTCTTGGTCGATGGCAAAGTGGCCTATAAGGCCGGCGCTCAGGTTGACGAGCAGGCCGAGATCCAAGTTCGCCGTGGTCTACCATACGTCAGTCGTGGCGGACGAAAGCTGGAAGAGGCTCTGCGTGCCTTTAATATCTGCCCTCGGGGGTGGATCGCTGCGGATGTGGGCGCATCCACTGGTGGCTTCACCGACTGTCTGTTGCAGCACGGGGTGGCACGGATCTACGCGATTGACGTTGGCTATGGACAGCTTGCCTGGAAACTGCGCCAGAACCCGTGCGTGGTGGTGATGGAGCGCACCAATGCGCGCTATGTACAGAGTCTTGCTGAACTCGTGGATCTTGTGACCATCGACGTCTCTTTCATCTCGCTACGTCTGATTCTTCCTCAGGTCCGTCGGTGGCTCTCGCCGAAGGGGCAGGTGATTGCTCTGGTCAAGCCCCAGTTCGAGGCCGAGCGCTGGCAAGTCGGTAGGGGAGGCGTCGTGCGGGACGGACGTGCGCATCGGGCGGCCCTGCGCGGTGTTTTAGAATGGGCGATAGCGAATGACTGGCTGCTGTTTGGGCTGATCCGTTCTCCGATCAAAGGGTCCAAAGGCAATGTGGAGTTCCTGGCCTGGCTGGGCAGTGATCCCCAGATGCCTGCTATCCCGTTGGACCGAGCGATCGACGAAGTTGTGGCAGCGCAGGGATAGGCGCGTCGGGTGGCCACAGCGGGCCATACAGTTTGCTGCGGAGGGTGTCCAGTATGCCTTCTTGGTTATCCACACCAACCCAACGCTACAGGGCGATCTTGATTGGTGTGCTGGTCATCAGCATCATAGCCATCGTTGTCGCAGCATGGACCGCTCTCGTGCCCTTTTTCCTTGGCCTGATACTGGCCTATCTATTGCTGCCAATCGTGAACTTTATCGATCGCCACGCCCCCCGGTTCATGCGACGAAGAGGCTGGTCGCGCCCAATTGGGATCATCATCGTCTATGTTGTCGGATTGGGGCTTGTTGCTGGCGTTCTGTCCTACTTTGTGCCCGAGGTGAGTAATCAGGCCAAGGTGTTTGTCAAGGCTGCACCGGGCTACCTGGAGAAGGTGCAGAGCCTGTTTGCCTATGACTTGCCAGACCTCCTGGAAAAGATCCCGCCCGAGATTCAGGATACGGTCAATGTCAATATCCAGAAGGCTGCTGGCACCTTGCTCGATGCTGCACAGAGGGGCTTGCTGGCAACGGTGAAGACCGTCTCCCAGACCGTCAGCTTCATTCTGGGTATGGTTGTCATCCCCTTTTGGCTGTTCTATGTCTTGAATAGCGAGGCCAAGGCCCGCAGGGCGTTCTATGATCTCATTCCGGAGCAGGCCCGGGAGGATGTGCGCTGTATCGGTATCATCATGGATGGCCTCCTCGGTTCCTATGTGCGGGGCCAATTCATGCTCTGTCTGCTGGTGGGGGGGACGTCCACCATTGCATTGCTCCTGCTGGGCGTGGATTTGGCCCTTCTGCTCGGCACTCTCGCTGGGGTTTTCGAGCTGATTCCTATCCTGGGGCCGTATCTTGGGGCGATTCCCCCGGTGCTCCTGGCTCTGGCGAAGCGGCCAGTGCTGGCTTTGTGGGTGGCCCTCGCTTTCGCCGCGATTCAGCAAATCGAGAACACTTTTCTCGTGCCGCACATTTCGGGCAACGCCGTTCGCTTCCATCCCGCTGTGGTCATGGTCATCGTGGTCGTGGCCAGCGAAGTGGCCGGGTTGTGGGGCATGTTGCTGGCGGTTCCAGTAGCGGCTATGGCTCGCGACGTATACCGGTATCTCTATTTGCGCACGACTGAACGCGGCGCGACACCTGAGATGGCCCTGGAATGCTTGCGGGCGAGCAGCCTCTAGGTTACCGTCCTTTGCTCTCGGCGCGGCTGGCGTATGCCTGTTGCTCAGGGATTTGGCTGGCGATGCGCCGGTTCGCCGGCTATTGCCTGCCCGCCTCTTGACGGGTTGTGACTACGCCAGATGACCGACGTTGCCCGAAACAGGGTTCCGACTCGCATCTGCCTGGGGTTGATCCTGGCCCTGGCGCTCGTCCTGCGGCTCTACGGGCTGTCGTGGGATAGAGGCTACCTGTTCCACCCCGATGAACGGCAGATCCTCATAGTCGTAGACAGACTGTCTTTCTCGTGGCCCCCGGATTGGTCGCTGCTGCTGACCCCACAGAGTCCATGGAACCCCAAGTTCTTCGCCTATGGGTCCCTCCCCATCTATCTCCTACGTGTTTGTGCCAGTCTTGCTGGTCGCTATTGGCCCCGAGCAGCCACTCTGGAGTCCAGCTATCTCGTGGGACGTGTCCTCTCGGCCTTGTTCGACGTTGGCACCGTCCTTCTCGTGTACCATCTCGGGCGCAAGCTCCACAGCAGGGTCACGGGACTTCTGGCGGCGACTCTGGTCGCGCTCACGGTGCTACACATCCAGGTGGCACACTTTTATGCCGTAGACACGTTGCTGACCTTTTTCGTGGTCCTCGCCGTCTCGCTTGGAGTGGACCTGGTGCGGCACGGGCGGATCGGCACAGGTCTGCTTCTGGGCGTATCCTGTGGCATGGCCCTGGCCACCAAGGTGAGCGCTGCGCCTCTGTTGATGAGCGCGACCCTGGCCTGGTTGTTCGCGACCCTGGCCTTGCGCCAGAAGAGCAACCGAAGGGGGCTCGCCATGTGGGGTCGAACGTTCCTTGGTTGGGCCTTGATGAACCTGATAGCTCTGGTGACCTTCTTTTTCTTTGAGCCCTACGCTCTCATCGATCCTGTCTGCTTCGTCGCTGACCTGATTCAAGAAAGCTACATGGCCCGTGGGTTGGCGGACATTCCCTACACGCGACAGTTCATCGGCACAACCCCCTACGTCTACCCGATCTGGCAGGCAATGGTCTGGTCGATGGGTGTGCCGCTGGGTGTGGCTGGTTTCGGCGCCGTCGTGCCAGCTCTCGTACAGGCGGTGCGCAAGACCGCTCAGGCTCGATGGCGTCAAGCTGGAGGCCTTTGGCTTCCCGTTTCCTGGGTGATGGTCTACTTTGGGGTCACCGGATCGTTCCGAGCCAAGTTCTTGCGCTACATGCTACCGGTCATCCCTTTTCTCTGCCTGTGGGCTGCGTGGGCGCTGCGTAGCCTGCTGCGTGGCAGGCGTGAGTTGCACAAGATGCAACGGGCGGTGGGGGTGGCGAGCTTGCTGCTCGTGCTGTTGGGGACGGGCCTGTATGCCCTGGCCTACATGAACGTCTACGTCCAAGAGCATCCCTGGATCCAGGCTACGGCCTGGCTTTGTGAGAACTTGCCCAGGCCAAGCCGTATCGCCGTGGAGCATTGGGACGACCCCCTGCCCCTGCTCCAGGGAACAGGGGCTTTGCGCTGCTATGGGAGACACTTTGTCAGGGAGCTCCCCCTCTACGATCCCGACACCACGGACAAGATGGAGAGTCTTCTGGATGCCATTGAAAGTAGCGACTATATTGTTCTCTCTTCAAACCGCCTTTACAACACGATTCCGCGTTTGCCTGACAGGTATCCGCTCAGCAGCCACTACTATGAGTTGCTCTTGGGTGAACGCCTTGGTTTCGACCTCGTCTACTATAAGGCTGTCTACCCGCGACTGTTCGGTATCGACCTGGTGAATGACACCTTTTCCGACCCCGACCTGCCCCAACCCCGCCTACTGGTCGAGGGGGAAGCAGCCCGTCGCAGTATCAACCTCGGTCGCGCCGACGAGAGTTTCACTGTCTATGACCATCCGAAGCCCCTCGTCTTCAAGAAGACACGCCAGATGTCGCGGGCAGCTTTGCTCGAGTTGTTCGGCGAGGCGGTGCAGGGGCTTCCTCGGTCCTAGCTCGGAACCCATCCCGCCCATCACTCCTGCTGGCTGTCGCTCCTTGCCCGGTCGGGTCTTTGATGCTACAATGCGCGCGTTCTTCGTCTCTTGAGGGTGGCCAGCCCAGGTGCGAGGAGGTCCATGAAAAGGCGACTGCGCCTCATTCTTGGGATTGCTGTCAGCCTGGTGGCGGTGTACGCCGTGGTGCGCTATGCCGGACTTACCAGCCCGGCAAACCTGCGGGATTTCCTCGGGCGGCTTTGGGAGATCTATCGCGGTGCCAACTATTCCTACATAGCGCCGGCACTGCTACTGCTCCTTCTCATCAATTGGGCACGCGCCTATCGCTGGCGCCTGCTAGTACATGCTGACCAACACCTGCCACTGGGCAGGCTCTTCTCTATCGTGAACATAGGCTACCTGTTCAACAACATTCTTCCGGCCAAGGCGGGCGAGCTGGTGCGCGGGTATCTGGTGGGTCGCATGATACCGGGAGGAATGGCTCGGGGCCTCTCTTCCCTTCTCGTCGAGAGGTTGCTGGACGTGTTGGTCCTGGTCGCGCTCGCTCTGGGGTTGATGCCGCTCGTTGACGTTCCTCCCTTCTTGATTGACGCAGGACGTCTCTTGGGCGTGGTGTCGGTCTGTGGGGTCGCCGTGCTTTCTGTCCTGGCCAAGGTTGGCGACCAAGGGCTGGACCGGGTTTGGCGCCTCTTGGAGCGCGTGCCGTGGGTTGGGCATCCCAAGGTGAAACGCGCCCTGAAAGCTCTACTTGCGGGCTTTCGCGTCTTGACTGTGGGCAAGCTGCTGCCCGGCATAGTCCTCTGGTCGCTTGTGATCTGGTTCGGGTACGCACTTTTCAACTATGTAATCCTCGCGGTCCTGAGGATGACCTATCTTCCCTTCACTGCGGCGGCGTTTGTGCACT
>Ga0307379_10006442_pt1 | contig 16124 bp, 17 predicted proteins | sample UN2MG_FD_202237 | JGI IMG/M metagenome (GOLD analysis project Ga0307379, IMG submission 202237) | Soil microbial communities from Risofladan, Vaasa, Finland - UN-2 | ecosystem: Environmental > Terrestrial > Soil > Coastal area > Acid sulfate soil | place: Finland: Risofladan, Vaasa | collected... | reverse complement strand
GGATTCTGGACGGGCCCGAGCGCCTGCTCCTCCAGCGAAGCGGCACGGCCGTCCCAAAACTGCACGGTGCTATAAAGGCGGTTGACAACCGTAGGCGAGTTCCGGTCCCCAAGCTGCCCCTTGTGCCCGGCAGAAAACTGCACGCCGTTCGAAAAACCGAAGGTGGGATTGTGGCAGGTGGCGCAGGAAACCGTACCGTCCACGGAAAGACGCGGATCGAAATAGAGCTTCTTGCCCAGTTCGACCTTGGCGACTGTCAAGGGATTGTCGGCGGGAATCCACTTGGCGAAGTCCGCGTCCAGGCCGCGGGGAGCTTGAAGCGGATAAGGCGTGAGGTCGGCAGTGGGTGGGGCTTCCTTCTGACAGGCAACCATCATCAGGATGACCACGCCCACCAACACAGCAAGAGCGATGAGCGAATGAGTCGATTTTGGCAGATTGCGGTCCATAAGGTATGGGCCTCCTTGGGTTGCGGTTTTGCTTGTGCCGTTCCAACGTATTGAGGCTTTGTGCTGCACTGCTTTGGCTCCGCCTCGATCCGGCTCTGCGGGATGGCTCAAGGCAAGTAACCATCCGTCAGCTGACGGATTGGAACGGCAGTGACAGATTCGGACGAGGCGAGGGAAGCGGGCGCGATTCAGACGTCGGTACTCAGAACTGATACAAGTAAGAGAACTTCACGAAGGCGCCTGCGGCCGTGGAAAGCATACCCGACCGGGTGCGGTCGAGCAAGGCCGCGTCACTGAGCGCCTGACGGTCATAGTTCTCGAGCAGGTTGCTGTAGCCGACGTAAAGCGCCGTGCCGGGATGAAGCAGATAAGTCAGCAGCACGTCACCGGCAAGGCTTTTGGAATATTCCAGGGACGAAAGCCAAGGGTCGGGCAAAACGTTGGAATACTGGCCGATCACCCGCAGCGACAATCGCGGCGTGAACTGGTAATTCCATTTCGAACGGAAGATGTTGTTGTTGAAAATGTTCTGGTTCTGATCGAGCGTCAGGAAGCGGTTTTCGAGAACCGTGTTCTCCACTGCCAACCGGGTGGAAGGACGCACGGTCATGAAAAATGAAACCTCCCGCCCCTCCCCCAGGAAAGGCTCGGTACCGTCGGGGGGTTCGAAGTTGATCTCGTCACCGGATGCGAAGGAAAAGCCCAGACTGAACCACCGGCTGCGGCGGGTGCGAAGGCCCAGCTCGTAACCGCGCTGCAGAAAATCATTCCCTTCGTAGCGTTCGCGCTTGTAGCGATAGCGGCCGTAGGCGCTCGTCGACTGGGCAAACTCAACCCAGAAACCGGGATTCGTCGAGTAGTCCTGGCGAACGTTCCGTTGATCGAGGACCACGCTGCCGCCCACATAGGGTCGCCAGGAGACAATCCAACGCCCTTCGGGACGAAACGAGTAGCCCGCATAACCACCCAGGGCGCGGTAATCCACGCGGGGAATGAAACCGGAAGCCACGTCAAAGTCGGGAGACTTTTCGTTGTATCCCAAATAGGAGTTCCAGTGCCGGCCGTTGTGGTCAAGGCCCACGCGCAACGCCCGGCCTTGCTTGGCAATTCCCTCCAGGCTGTTGCTGAAGGACTTGAGGGCCTGGAAATCAATCGCCGTCGTCCGGGAATATTTCCAGCGGCCGTCCACGCCGAAAACTCGATTGTAAGCCTCGCGGAATTCCCAATCGCTCCAGATCATTCCCACGCCGGACTCCTGGTGAATGTCGCGGCTGAGCCGGAGGACGTTGAATAAGGCTCGATGGCCGAAGGAGGGATCGTCCGGCGCCACCACCTCCCCCGGACCACGGTCGTCGGCGACGAGCCCCGCAATCGTATAGGGTCCCACCTTGCCCGTGAGCTTGGCTCCAAACTGCGGGTCGACGATTCGCCGCGTGAACAGGACCTCAATCGGCGTATCAAAATAGCTGGCGTTCTCCATGAAGAACGGGCGTCTCTCGGGAAAGAAAACCTCAAAGCGGCGGTTGACGGTGATCTGCGGTTGATCCGATTCCACCTGGCTGAAGTCGGGGTTCACCGTGGCGTCCAGCGTGAGGTTGGAGGCCAGCACCCACTTGGCGTCGAGCCCCAGCCGTTCGTCCAGACGGTCACGCTCGAACTGGCCGGTCTCCGCGTTGAGATAGCGGCGCGACGTGAAGAATCCGTAAGGATTGACCTGGATGTTTTTGCCGGGAGTTATGTTTTCGAGGCCGCGGGCTTCCGCCTCCTGAATCAGCCAGCCGCTAATGCTGCGGGAAATCCGCGGCCAGGTGCTGTACTCGTCGGCGTGCGGGATGGACCGCGAAAGCGTGATTCCCCAGGTCTGCTGCTCATCGGGGGAGAATCGCAGGCTCTTGAAGGGGATGGCCATCAGGACGACATAGCCTTCGGGTGTGAGGCGGCCCTCGGAATTCCACAGCGTGTCGAAGCTCCGGTCGTCCCCGGTGCGTTCGTTGAGCAGCGCCTCCTCCTGGATGCCCAGAGGGTTCACCGAGAAAGCGTAAGCCCGCCGGTGGTCAAAGTAGGTGTCGATGGTTACCCCCACGTGATCGTCGCCCCAGAAGTTGTCCCGCCGGGTCACGTGAGCGCGGATGAGCTCCGGCTCTTCGTCGCGGCAAACGAATCCGATGTAGAGGTTTTTCTCATCGTAAGCCAGGTAGGCCGTCGTCTCCTGGCTGGCCGGTTCCCCTTCCCGCGGGCTGCGCTGCACGAACCCCGTCAGCTTCACGGCGCGCTCACCCATGCTGCCCTCGACCAGTTCCTCCAGCGTCATCGGCCGGTGAACGCGCGGAATCATTATGTAGGGGGGAGGTGGACCCTCATCCTTTGCCGCGCAAGCCCGGGCCGGCCACAAAAACAGGCCGCCGAATCCGGTGGCGAGTATCCAGAGCGTCCACAACTGCCCGGCGTTCCGGACGGCGTGCGGCTCGGGAGATTGACGCAGAAGATTCACGCTGGTTGAAGGGTCCACCGATTAGTCTGGCCTGCGGCCCGCGATCTGCGTTGCGAGGAGACCGAGTGAGAGATTCAGAATACAGTTCTTTGCCCTTCCGGGCAAGACCCGCGCTCCGGAGCATTCGTGCTTGCGCTCATGGTTTCGACTTTTTGTCCAACCCGGCCCCCGTCACCGCAGGCGCGACGGCTCGAGCCTTGGCGGAAGCGGCGGGCCGGGGGCCAGGATTCTTCCCCAGGAAGAAATTGCGAGATCACCGCGTGTGTCATTCGCTCTTCTGAAATTCGATCCTGGTGTTACAATACCCGCCAACTTATTCCCTGACGGGGCGGGATGGATCTCGATTTCCTGGCTGCACTCGAAGAAGAGTGGAAGGGAGTCTCGAAAGCCGAGTCCATCGGCTGGCTGGCGTTTTACGGATTGTTTCTGGTTTACGCGCTGGCCAACAAAAGCGGCTTCTTGTTGATCGACCACGTGAACCTGATCGTCCACGAGGGCGGTCATTTATTGTTCGGTTGGTTGGGACGCACCCTGGGGCTGTGGGGAGGGACGCTGCTCGAGCTGCTGGTCCCGCTGGCGCTTGCCTGCTACTTCGTCTTCCAGCGCCACCCCACCGGGACAGCGTTTTCCTCATTCTTCTTCTTCGAGAATTTCCTCTATATCTCCGTCTACATGGCCGACGCCCGATCGCAAGGCCTGCCCCTGGTCACCGTAGGCGACGCTTCCCAAGGCGGCCACGACTGGTTCAACATTTTCTCCAGCCTTGGACTCCTGCGTTATGACACCAAGATTGCCGGAGTCGTCCGCCTGCTCGGTTGGCTGGGGATGATCGGGACGGTCGTCTGGTTTGCGCGACGGACGCGGGCGCGATAAAACTCTCCACGCTATCGGGCTATTCCAGCCCGTCCAAGTTTCCCGCCGCATCTTACGGTTACAGTTCCGATTCGTGCTGCAAGTAGCGGTGACGCACAACAAGCAGGTAATGAACCCCGGAAGCCACTGTGAAAGCAGCGGCGAGGTAGATACAGACCTGCAACAGGAGCGGCGTGACCAGAGAAATGCCGGCCTGGAAGGCCACGGCGACGAAGACGGTAAACACCTGGACAGTGGTAGACATCTTCCCCAACACCGAGGGGCGAAAGGGCCGATATCCGGCGACCAGGCTGATGAGGGCTGCGGTCACAATCATGGCCACGTCGCGGCTGATTACGGTAATGGTGAGCCACCAGGGGAAGACGTCACGGAACGCCAGGACCAGGTAGGCTGTGGTCGTCAGGATCTTGTCGGCGATGGGATCCAGCGCCGCGCCCAGCGGCGACTCCTGATGGAACACCCGCGCCACCGCTCCGTCCACCACGTCGGAGATGGCAGAAGCCGTGAGGACGGCGAGGGCCCAGCCGTAATTGCGGTCGATCACCAGAATGGCGAACACGGGAATAAAGACCAGACGCAGGATGGTGATCTGATTGGCAGAAGTGAGTACGCGTGAAGGCATAATTCGTGAACCACTATAGCGGGGGCGTTTTCCCGGTGTCAAACCGCCCAGCCGGCGCCACCCCTCGACGTTTCCGCTAATTCTCGACGGGGAAAGTACCCGCGAAGCGCAGGAAGGGATGTTGCGCGCCGAGGCGAGGCGCTTCCCTACCCCGAGTGCACGGTCTTTGCGACGAGCGCCTTGACCGTCAAGCCCTGAACCACGATCGAGAAGACAACCACGCTGTAGGTGACGGCGAGAATCAGCGCTTTCACTTCGCTGGGAGGAAGCGAGAAGGCCAGCGCCACCGAGATTCCGCCGCGCAGGCCGCCCCACACGAGGACGGGGACGGCGCCTCTTGTGAACCCGCCTCGCCCTCGAATCGAAAGCAGAAGAATAGGTATCGACACGCTGATCAAACGTGCCAGCAGGACGATGGGGATCGCCAGCAATCCCGCTTCGACGTAATCGGCGTTGAACCGCAACACCAGGACTTCCATGCCAATCAGAAGAAAGAGGACGGAGTTGAGGATTTCGTCGATCAGCTCCCAAAAATCAAACAGGCGCTGGCGGGTTGTTTCGCTCATTGCAAACTTCACCCCATGATTACCAATGAACAACCCGGCGACGACCACGGCGATGGGGCCGCTGACGTGGGTGCGCAACGCGATCCCATACGTCACCATCACCAGCGCCAGAGTGATGACGATTTCGAGGTTGTATTCGTCGATGCTGCGCATGGCGCGGTAAGCGATGTAGCCGGTGGCCATTCCCAGCCCCGCCCCGCCCAAAGCCTCGATGGCGAAAAGCTCCGTAACCTCGCGCCATCCAAACGCTTCCTGACCGCCGCGCGAGGCAAGGGCAAGCACAATGGTGAAAATCACCACGCCGACGCCGTCATTGAAAAGTGACTCGCCGGCGATGTTGACCTCCAGGGATTTGGGGACCTTGATGGTTTTGAGAATTCCCAGAACCGCCACCGGGTCCGTGGGGCTGATCAGCGCGCCGAACACCAGCGTCCAGGCAAACGGAATGCCGATGTGAAACAACTTGAGGACCAGCCACATCAGCGCGCCGATGGTGAGCGTGGAGATGATCACTCCGACCGTGGCCATCAGTGAGATGGCTCCCTTGCGGCTGGCCAATTCGGAATAGTCAATGTGCAGGGCGCCCGCGAACAGCAGGAAGCTCAACATGCCGATCATCAGGGTTTCGGGGAAGTTCACCTGGCGCAGCGCGCTGCCGACCATCGCCCCCGCTTGCAGGGCCGGGAAAACCAGATCAACCACTACGATCGAGAAAGCCGAGGCCATGGCGATGATCACCAGGCCGATGGTGCGCGGAAGACGAAGATAGCGGTGATTGCAGTAGCCGAATACGGCGGAAAGACACAACAAGAATGCGGCAATCTCAAAGAGAGTCATCGCACAACCAGCGCAAGGGTGTCACCGACGCCGTCGTGCGGTCAACCTGAAACGGTGTTACGGCGAGAGGGTGAGGCCGCGAGAACCGCAGGACCTGAGATCCAGCCGACGAGCGTTTCACACCCGCGGTGTCTCGATGCCCAGGTATTCTTGAACGGTGATACCGACTTTGTCTCGAAAGCGGTCGCAAAGGGACGGCAGGCTGCCACTCGGCTCATCCCAGGCGATGCGCTCCACGCGATGCATGGGGTAGAACACGGTGGCCATCCCCACCGTGGCTTCTTCCTGGTTTACGATTTGCCGGACAAAATCGTCGAAGGAGTCCAGCTCGAGGCCGCGCACCGTCACCCCGGCGTTCTGGAGAGAAAGCAATTGCCCCCAGATCTTGTCCTTGGGCGCCGTCAGACTCACAATCACAATGGCATTGATTTCCACGGTCTGCCCCCGAGCCACCCGCCAGAATCCCTACTGCGCGATTTTCATAGTTGCGCGCAGATTACGCCGTCGCAGTTCATAAATCAAGGTCGGGCGGGCAAGTCCAGAAAGCCCGCAGCTAATGCCCGAAGCGCTTCTCCCCCGCCGCGATTCGCACGGAGAGGATGTTCTCCTTGGGCGGCAGCGGGCAGGTGGCGTAGGCCGTGACCGCGCAAGGCGGATTGACCGCTTTGTTGAAGTCCAACACCACTTCACCCTTTTCAGGAAGTGCGGTGTAGAGGAACCGCCCAGCGGGATACGTTTCCTTGCCCGCCGTAAGGTCTTTGAAGATGAAGAACAGCATGTCGCCGGAGTTAACGGGAACAAGGCGGAACTCGCGGCCGTCGAGCGTGAACACGACGTAGCCCGGACTCGTGTCTTCCTCCGTCCGGCCTAAAATATTGGGGATGGAGATTTTCTTCGGCGGCCTGTAAGGCACAAACTTCGCCCGGACCCGATAGCGTTCGTTCACCGGAAAATAGTCCAGGCCGTGAAAGTCTCGGCGCGCCGAGCTGTTCTTGTCCTTCAGCCGGATGGCGTAGCGCCCGCCGCGCTCGATGACGAACATTGTCAGGTCGCGGATGCGCAGCAGGTCGGCCGCTCCTGAGGTGTCCGGCTTCAGCGGCGCGCTGGCGAGGAGCTGGCCATTGACGGTGACCTTTACGCCGCTCGCTGCCTGGAAGGTCGTCTTAGCATCGTGAAACTCGAAGACCCCCACCTGGGCAGGCGCCGATCCCTTGGGTAGAACAATGTCGTTGGTTGGGTCGGCCCCAACGGTGTTTCTTCCCTCTTTCCCCCAGAAGAGCCCGACTACCGTCAGCCATCCGTCCTCGGCCTCGAGCGCGGCCTGGTGATGGCGCCGCCACAGTTCGATTTCGGCCCGGTAACCCTGCGGCCCGGCATGCAGGAATAGAAGGGTTAGTGCCGCAAGGAGGATTCGAGCAGCCGGCAATGAAGTCTCCTCGATTTGTGGTCGGGAACGACAACGGCGAATCTAAACGGCGATTGCCTTCAAATCCGCCGAAACGCTGAGTGCGGGCTCCGTCACTTTCTGCAGCTCTTCGACGGTGATCCCCGGCGCGATTTCTTGGAGCAACAGCCCTTCCGGGGTGACGTCAATCACCGCAAGCTCGGTGATGATCGTGCGCACCACGCTGACGCCGGTGAGCGGCAGCGTGCAGCGCTTCAAGATCTTGGGTCGGCCGTCGCGCGCCGTGTGCTCCATGGCCACGATGACGCGCTTGGCCGCCGCCACCAGGTCCATGGCCCCGCCGATTCCCTTCACCATTTTGCCGGGAATCATCCAGTTGGCCAGGTTGCCCTTCTCGTCCACCTGCATGGCCCCGAGCACCGTGAGGTCGATGTGGCCGCCGCGAATCATGGCGAACGATTCGGCGCTGTCGAAATACGCGCAGCCGGGAACCTCGGAAATCGTCTCCTTACCGGCGTTGACGAGATCGGGGTCTTCGTCGCCCTCGAAGGGATACGGCCCCACCCCCAACATGCCGTTCTCCGATTGCAGCACCACTTCGATGCCGGGCGGGATGTGGTTCGCCACCAGCGTCGGCATGCCGATGCCCAGGTTGACGTAGTAACCGTCCTTCAGTTCCCGCGCCACGCGGCGCACGATGAGTTCACGCTTGTCCATCAGGCCCGCTTCCTCACCGTTCTTCTCTCGATTCGTTTGGCCAGGCCGACCGCCCGAAAGACTCGCGTCACGTAGATGCTCGGCGTCGCGATGGCCTCCGGGTCGAGTTCGCCGAGTTCGACGATCTCCTCCACCTCGGCGATGGTGACCCGGGCGGCCATGGCCATGAGAGGATTGAAATTCCGCGCTGTCTTGCGATAGATCAGGTTTCCCCAGCGGTCGCCCTTCCAGGCTTTGACGAAAGCAAAGTCCGCCTGGAGCGCACGCTCCAACAAGTATTTGCGCCCCTCGAACTCGCGAACCTCCTTCCCCTCGGCAATCACCGTGCCCACGCCGGTGGGCGTGTAGAATGCCGGGATGCCGGCGCCGCCGGCGCGCATGCGTTCGGAAAACGTCCCCTGAGGAATCAGCTCGGCTTCGAGTTCGCCTTTGAGGACCAGTTCCTCGTAGAGCTTGTTCTCCCCGATGTAAGTTCCGATGATCTTCTTGATCTGGCCGTTTTCCAACCAGCGGCCCACGCCGAAGCCCTCCACGCCGGCGTTGTTGCTGATCACCGTGAGCTTCTTCGCGCCCTTCGAGCGCAGCGCCTCGATCAGGTTTTCCGGGATGCCGCAGAGGCCGAAACCGCCCACCATGATCGTCGCGCCGCTGGCGACATCGAAGATGGCGGCTTCAGCGTGAGGGAAGATTTTGTTCACGAAACCGGTTCTGTCGGCGGTCAGTTGTCAGTTGCAACGGACTACGGACGTTCAACTCAGGCGATAGTACTTCCCCATGTTCCCGATGCGCGGGAAGAGCGCGCGGCGCTTGATTTCAAGGATCTGCCGCAAGTGGCCGAGGTCGTGGAAGGCCCACTCGTAAACAAACTCCTCGGCTCTCATCTGGCCCACCTCGGCGTGAGTCCCCCGGCGTTGGAGTTGGGCGGGGCCGGAGCTTGCGCAGCCATCAGACGTTTGCCCGGCGCTGGCGCTCGAGCGAAGCGAGCGTGTGCCTGGGGTCCTTGCGGCTGTAACGCATCGCGCTAACGCGCGCGTCCTGGTCAAAGCGCGGCAGCACGGGATTGTCCGCTTCGAGGATCGCGTCAATGCGAGCGCGGAAGCCGTGGTATTCCACATCGTCGAGGTGGGCGATGATTTCCTGAACCAACCACTTGCCGGGCGCGGGGCGCGTCTTTATCTCCCGTGGCGACATTTCTGCGAGCTCCCGGCGGATTTTTTCCGGCGTAGCCGAAATGATCTTGATAGCGTCCTTCAGCATCGGACGGCCTCCCCCGGGAGAATTCTCCACCCTCTCAGCCGCACAGGTCGACGTTCTATTCCGCTTGCTCTCGCCTTGGCGAGAGTCTGAGGGGCAACGGTAATTAGACCCGCAATCTCACCGACCGTCGTTTCATTCACGCCTTGGGTTTCAGCATCTGAGTCTGGGCGGCGAAACGGTCCGCGAGATTGGGCCGGTCGGCGTCTTCCCAGTGCTCGGCGGTGATGGCCTTCTCAAGGCGAACGTTTCTCTCACTCACCGGCGGGTGGGTGCGGGTCCAAAATGACTTGCCGCCCTGTTGGGTGGCCTGGTCGAGTTTGGTCAGGAACCGACTCAGCCCGGTGGCGGGATATCCGGCGGCGTGGGCGTACTTCAATCCTCGCTGGTCGGCATCGTATTCGTCGCCGGGCGCCAGGCCCTGGTCGATGATCTTGACCAGGATGCCCTGGGACATCTTGTTCAGATAATCGCTGCCCGGCATCTGAGCTTTGGATTCTTCCATGCCCACTCTCAGCGTCTTGTCGCGCTCGACAATCTTGAGAACGTGCTTGCCCGCGATGTGTCCCACCTCGTGAGCCAGCACGCCCCCCAGTTCCGACTCGTCCTCACACAGCGCCACGGCGCCCTTGGTGATGAAGACGTATCCGCCCGGCGCCGAGAAAGCGTTGATGTCATCCGAATCGAGAACCGCGAAGTGGTATTGAATGTCCTGCCGTTCGGACTGGGCGGCGACCGTGGCGCCCACCATGTTGACGTAACGGGTGAGCGCCTCGTCTTTGTACAAATGGAGAGCGGCGATCAGTTTCGCCGCCACCTCCCGCCCCACTTCGCGCTCCTCCTCCACCGACATGGGCTCGAGCTTCTTTTGAACCTCTTCGGCCTTTTTGGTTGCGCGCTTCAGGCGATCGAAGATCTGGGCGTGAACGTCCGCCGGAGGGCTGAGCAGGGCAAGAGCCGTCAACGCTCCCAACATCCAGATTCCCCTTCTCGAAACGATAGGCTGCATTTTCTTCCTCCCTACTCTTAGCGCTTCAGCTGGCCTTCCTCCTGGAACTTGGCCAGATCGTCCTGTGAGATCGAGTATTTCTCCATGCCGGTCACCGCCTGGCGGTCGGCGGCGGTGGGTTTCGCGTTGCCGATCTCTTCACCCTCGCCGACGGTCTTGCTGCCTGCCGTGGTGGTTACTTCCTGCTGTTCCGAGCTCGACCCGCTGATGGCCTTGAGCCCGCCAAAGAACCCGCCCTTTTTCTTTTTCGGTTTCTCTTCTTTCTGCGGCTTCTCCTGATCCTGAGACGCGTTGTCCTGGGCCATCGCCAGGGGGACGGCGATGCCCAGCATCAACGCCGAAACAAGAACCAGCGAACCAAATCTCAGTTTACTGTTCATGACGCAGCCTCTTTCGTCCGGACGGTTTCCTTCATTCCCAAAAGCTCGTAGACGACAATCCTCTCTTCCTTGCCTTTGACAGAGATCTCCCCCAGCGGACGGACCTCCGCCAGATCGCGAATCTCCCGGTAGGTGGCTTCGCTGATGACGATGGCGGCTTTCAGCTCCTTCGTGGCGCTCTCCAGCCGCGACCCGAGATTCACGTTATCCCCGATGACCGTGAAGTCCATCCGCTGTTCGGACCCGATGTTGCCGAAAAGCATTTCGCCGGAGTTGATCCCCACGCCGATGTGGAGCGTCGGCCGCCCTTCACTCTGCCACTTTCGATTGAGTTTTTCCAGTCCCTCGATCATCTCCAGCGCCGCGCGGGCGGCCAGCTCGGCGTGATTGGCCTGCGGCAGCGGCGCCCCCCAGAAGGCCATCACGCAATCCCCCACAAACTTGTCGAGCGTGCCCTGGTGCTTGAAGATGACAGAGACCATCATGTTCAGGTGCTCGTTCAGCGTCGCCACCACGGTCTCCGGGGGTAGCTTCTCCGAAATGCTCGTGAACCCGCGGATGTCGCTGAACAGAACGCTCAGCGTGCGCTTTTCGGCGCGCAGGCTGTCCCAGTTGAGGTCGCCCATGACCGTCTCGACGAGTTGGGGCGAGAGGTATTTGAGTAGCGTCTTCCGATACCGCCGCTTCTCGCGGCCTTCCGTGGCGTAGCGGGTAAGTGTTGAACCGGTAAAAGCCACGATCCCCGCCGCCAGCGGGCCGACCATCGGAAACCAAAGATTCTCTCCTCGAAATAGACCGCACACCGCCACAAAGTAAGCCAGACCCGTGGCCAGGCCCAACAGCGTGTAGACCAGCGCCGAGTTGAACAGATAGACCACGCCGGCCATCAACAGAGCCAGCGCGAGAATCGCCACGATTCCCCAGTAAGGCTTCGCGGTCCTCAGAAAATCCCCGCGCAGGAGGTTGTCAATCACCGTGGCATGGATCTCCACGCCCGGGTAGTTCTCCGAGAAAGGAGTCGGGCGAAGGTCGGAAGCACTCGCCGCCGTCGCGCCGATGAGAACAATCTTGTCCTTGAACGTCTCGGGAGGAATATCGGGCGTCTGGCCGCGCTCGTAGGCGAGCGCCGCATTGAACACCTTCCACACCGAGTAGTGTTTGTAGGTATAGGCGGGCCCGTACCACCGAACGAGCAGGCGCCCGCGCTCGTCGAGTGGTACCCTCCGTCCGGCAACCTCCAACACGGGACCCGGAGCCACGGTCGGATCCAACTTCTTTCCCGCCGCCAGCGCCGCGATTGCGAGCGGAAACGAAGGGTAGTACTTGTCTCGGAACCGGAAGAGGGGAGTTACGGAGCGGACCGGCCCATCCGGGTCAGACTGGACGGTGATGCAACCCATCCCGGATGCCGCTTTGAGGAATTGATCCTGGGAAAGGTCTACCCCCGAGTAGGTTCGAAGAGCCATCGGGCTTTTCTGTTCCACCCGAACTTGGAACCGATCGAGGCGCTGGCGCAGCCTCTCCTCCGCCGCGGGATCCGTCTCGCGAAACGTGCCCATGTTCAGGGCAAATGCCAGGACCGCATTGGAGCGCTCCGCCAGCGCTTCGGCGAGCATCTCGTCGTCGCCCGGATGAGGATCGGCGCCCTGGAAAACCAGGTCCAGCCCGATCACCCGCGCGCCCCCCTCGTTCAGATAATGGGCGAGCCCGGCGTAAAGCTTCCGGCGCCAGGGCCAGCGGCCGAAATTCTCAATCATGTCCTGGGAGCCGAAGCTGGTGTCGTCGAGCGCCACGATGACGATATCGGGGCTCGCCTGCCCCGGCTCGGTCAGAACTCGAAATCGCCAGTCGAGCGATTTGCGCTCCACTGTGTCGAGCCACCCCAGGCGGTCGGCGCCCACTACCAACAGCCCGCTCCCCAGGCCCAGCGCCAAGGCCAGGACGACCTTCGACTTCGCCGCTTGACGGAGGAGGTTCATGGGAGGAAGGGATCGGCGCCCGCGAAAAGGCTCACTTCTCTTCGCGCAGCCGTTCCCGGAGTTTCAGCGCCTGCTTGAAATCCTGCTCCAGCTCGCGATCGCTCAAATGGAGCTTCATGGCTTCCAGCTTCTCGATCAGCGATTCGAGCGCCGACTGAATATTCTCGACGTTCGTCAGGCAAATGTCACGCCAGACCGCGTAGGGGCTTTCCGCCAGACGTGTTACGTCGCGAAAGCCCGAGGCGGCAAGTTCCAACGGCAGGAAATCCTCGGCACTCTGTTCCGCGATCATGCTGGCCAGGCCGGAAGAGACAAGCTGCGGCAGATGAGAAAGGAACGCCACCGCCCGGTCGTGCGTCGAGGCGTCGGTCACGAAGGGCCGCGCCCCGAGCCTCTCGAGCAGCGCCGAAAAGGCTTTGACGCGCTCATCCAGGAGATCATCGGGAGAGTGGGGCGTCAAAGCGTAGCAAGCGTTTTCGAGCAGCGCGGTCTCCGCATTCTCCAGGCCCGAGCGCGCCTTGCCGGCCAGGGGATGCCCGCCGAGAAAAAGCGGCTCGTCGCCGAAGACTTCGAGGGCACGGTGACAAATCAGCCGCTTGGTGCTTCCGACATCGGTCACCAGGGCGCGCGCCGGGACTTTGCCTTTCAACTGCGGAAGCAGATCGAGGATGACTCCAACGGGAGTTGCCAGGATTACAAGGTCGGCGTCCCGCACCGCCCTGCCGAGCTCCTGCTCTCCCTCATCGATCGCCCCGAGCGCCAGAGCCTGCTTCAACACCTCGGGCCGGTCGCAACCGACACGCCGAGCCGCGACGCCCCGCTGCCTGAGTGCCAGGCCCCAGGACCCGCCGATGAGGCCCACGCCGATGATTGCGACTCGATTGAAGGACAACGTTGAATTCACCGGAATTGGTTAGAAGTTGAGAGTCGAACGTTGAGAGTTGAAAGTTGAAAGCAAAACCGGCCATGGACGCTACCCATGCCAGGTGAGGTCTTAGGTCTTGGACTTTCAACTCTCAACTTTGAACCCTCGACTGCTCTCAAATCTTTCTTCCCACCGCCGGCGCGATCATCCGCAGTTCTTTCATCAACTGCTCGAATTGATTCGGGTAGAGCGACTGCGCGCCGTCGCTCAATGCCTTCTCCGGATCGTTGTGCACTTCAATAAGCAGCCCGTCGGCGCCCGCGGCCAAGGCGGCGCGCGCCATGGGCGGCACCTTGTCGCGCCGCCCGGTTCCGTGCGAGGGATCGGCGATAATCGGCAGGTGCGAGAGCTTGTGAATCACCGGAATCGCCGAAACGTCAAGCGTGTTGCGCGTGTAGTTCTCAAACGTCCGGATACCACGCTCGCAGAGAATTACGTTGTAGTTCCCGCCCGACATGACGTACTCGGCCGATAACAGCAGCTCCTCGATGGTGGCGGCGATGCCGCGCTTCAGCAGGATGGGCTTGGGCGCCTTGCCGAGGTCCTTGAGCAGGTTGTAATTCTGCATGTTGCGCGCCCCCACCTGGAGCACGTCCACATACTCGAGCATCATGGAAAGCTGGGACAGGTCCATGATTTCCGAAACCACCAGCAGATTGTATTTGTCCGCCGCGCGGCGCATGAGCTCCAGACCCTTCGGTCCCATACCCTGGAAACTATAAGGCGAGGTGCGCGGCTTGAACGCTCCGCCGCGAAGAACGCGCGCCCCCAGCTTCGAGACCGTGTCGGCGATGGTATCGATCTGCTCGGCGCTCTCCACGCTGCACGGGCCGGCCATCACCACCACCTGCTCGCCGCCCACGGCGACGTCCTTGCCGAGCTTGATGACCGACCCCTCGGGGCGGAATTGCCGGCTGGCCAGCTTGTAGGGGGCCGAAATCCTCAGGACTTCCGCCACTCCGCCCAGCAGCTCGATGTCTCGCGTGTCAAAATCCATCTTGGCGCCCACCGCGCCCAGCACGGTGTGCCGCGCTCCGGTGGAGCGGTGGATGTCAAATCCCATGCCCATCAGCTTGTTGATGACGCCTTGGATTTGATCTTCCGTCGCGCCTTCCTGCATCACCACTACCATGTTCCGTTACTCCTTCTCCTGAGACCCGCCGCCTTCCATCGCGTGGCGCTCCAGCGCCCTCGCCTCATCAATGATGCGTTCGAACAGCCGGCGGATGGCGGCGTCGTCCAGGGGCCCGTGGTTCGACTTCACCACGTTGCGCAGAATTTCCGCCTCCCGCTCCGGCTGCCACGCCGGCATGTTGACTTTCTTCTTGAGGTGGCCGATTTCCACCGCGCACTTCGAGCGTTCGTTGAGCAGCTTCACGAGCTGCTGGTCAATTTCATCGATGCGCTTGCGCCAGCCGTCGAAATCGCTCATGCGGGTTCCGCCCCCGTTCCCTCCTTGAGCCAGCGGACAAATCGCTCGATCGCCGCCGTGCCTCCGGAATGATAACGCTCTTCGATGGCATGCACCACCGCGCTGCCCACCACCGCCGCGTCCGCCAACTCCTGGACCTTGCGGATCTGTTCGGGCTTCGAGAGGCCAAATCCCACGGCGAGGGGCAGCGTGCTGAAGCGACGCGCTCGCTCGATCAAAACCCCCGCGCTCGACGGTACGTCGCTGCGCTCGCCCGTCGTGCCGGTGCGCGAGATGAGGTAGAGGAAGCCGCTGGATAGCCCCGCCACGCGCTCCAGCCGCTCGTCGGTCGAGGTAGGCGAGGCCAGAAATACTGTGTCCAGTCTCTGTGCGCGCATGACGCCGACGTAGGGCTCGGCCTCCTCGGCCGTCAAATCCACGATCAGCGCGCCGTCAGCGCCGGCACGCGCCGCGTCGCAGGCAAAATTCTCCAGGCCGTATTGCAGCACTGGATTGTAATAGCTGAATAGAATGATGGGCGCCTTCACCGATTCACGCCAACCTGGCAGGCGCTCGAGAATTCGCCGCAGCGTCGCGCCACTCGAGAGCGCCCGCTCGGAGGCGCGCTGGATCACCGGGCCGTCGGCGAGCGGGTCGGAAAATGGAACGCCCAGCTCGATGACGTCGGCCCCGGCGCGGTCCAGCGCCGCCACCAGGCGACCCGTATCTTCGAGCGTGGGATCGCCGGCTGTCAGATAGACCACCAAGCCCTTGGCGCCGCGCTCGCGCAGCTCGCGAAACCGGTCAGCGATACGCGAATTGGAGGTTGGGCTCACAGCAGTTGCCAGTGGCAAGTGGCGAGTGGCAAGCGGGAAACAACCGTCCCTTTTTGCTCGTCACTGGTCACTGGTCACTCGTCACTTTCCTCAAAGGATTCCGGCCGATTGAAAGATCCCCAGGTCCTTGTCGCCGCGGCCGGAGAGGTTGACGATGATGACCTGCTCGCGGCTCATCTTCGGCGCGCGCTTGATAACCTCCGCCAGGGCGTGCGCCGGTTCGAGTGCCGGGATGATGCCTTCGGTCCGCGAAAGCACGCGCGCCGCGTCGAGCGCTTCCGCGTCATTCGCGTACACGTACGCGACGCGGCCCTGCCGGTGGAGCGCGGCGTGCTCTGGCCCCACGGCGGGGTAGTCCAGCCCGGCGGAG
>Ga0307379_10006441_pt1 | contig 16125 bp, 18 predicted proteins | sample UN2MG_FD_202237 | JGI IMG/M metagenome (GOLD analysis project Ga0307379, IMG submission 202237) | Soil microbial communities from Risofladan, Vaasa, Finland - UN-2 | ecosystem: Environmental > Terrestrial > Soil > Coastal area > Acid sulfate soil | place: Finland: Risofladan, Vaasa | collected... | reverse complement strand
TGAACCAATAGTTCTCTCGTCAATGTTAATGTTAACTACTCCAAAGTAAACTGGTTGATGCTTGCATGACTCTGTATCAATACTCAATGTTGTTCACCAATTTCTAGCATTATTTAGTTCTTGCATCTTCATACGGTTTCTCAAGTATTACACCTATACTATCAACGATTTTGTTTCGCTTAAACTCAATTTTTTCTTTTTCACATAATCTCCTATACATATTGACTGCGGTAAATCTTGGATGCATTGCCTCAAATTCTTTTTCTGAAATATCGATAAAGGCACCTAATGTCATAAGATCTTTGGCGGTTTTAAAGGCCAAATCTTCTGATATGTTTAGTTTTTCAGCTATTTGGGATATATTCATTTTTCCATAACATGTGATCAAGAGAAATATTTTTGCTTGCAAAGAATTTAATTTAATTTCGGAAATTAATGTCTGTTCAATTGTAGACGTGTCCATAATTTTTGAAGATATTTTCAAATAGATAAAGGATAGGTATTAATCTCGTTTTTTAGCAAAGAATTTTTTTGATATTTTCCAAGAAAATCCCATAGCCATAAAATGAACAATTCCACCAATTATAATGGCTTGAAGAAGATCATCCAAAATATACCACATCAACAAGAATGTAGATAGCGATGGAATGATTACAAAAAGTGCAATAATGGTACCTTTTAGAATAATTTCTGTCGTGGTTAGTTTATCTGCTTTTTTTTCATCAGACAACGAATCAGCCATAGCATTTGACAATAAAAACCAAAGATTAGTTAGAAAATATTGTCCTAATTTTTACGTTAATTATTTGATTCAAATTCATGAGTTAGCCAAGCGTATACAAATCAGATACACCATAGTATTCAGAGAAAACAAAGTCTAAAAATAACATCCAGATAGACTCTAGTCTAGAGGGACTACTATTCCTGCAGGTTCTAAACCTGGATTTTGGTGTGAATTCGTAGTTAGAATCATTGACATGTTTAGGATATTATTATCCAAAGTAATTAGCTTTTTTATTTTAAAATATTTTCATTTTTAATCGAAAATAAAATAATTATTGTTTAAATTTTACATGTTTTCTTTGAATATTATGGCAGGATACTTGGAGAATAAGGAAACAATGTCCGTACATCATCAGGGAGCTTCAATGATTTGTCCATTCTGTGACTCTGTTTATTGATTATTCCTTCCCAAAAAATAATTTAATTTTTAAAAACAACTTTATCATCAAGAGAGGTATTTGAACCCTATGAGCGAACAAAAAATTCCAGTAAAAGAATTTATGGTTAAAAATGTGATAACTGTAAATTCATCTGATTCAATAAAAGAAACAGCAAAAAAGTTGTACGTAAAAAGAGTAGGATCCGCAATAGTTTTGGAAAACAACAAGCCAGTCGGGATTGTCACAGTTAGAGATATTGTAAATAGCCTAGGTCCTTTTGAGAATCTTTTGGAAACACAAGTTAAGGAAATAATGTCCCAACCTCTAATTCACATCCATCCTGATGAATCCATAATTGACGTAGCACAAATCATGACATACAAAAACATTCACAAACTTCCAGTAATAATTAATGATGAAATTTTAGGAATGATTTCTTCCAGTGATCTTGTTGTAATCTTTTCAATGTTGAAAAAAGAAAGCCTAGCAGAGATATTCAGGGCATATCTTCACAAATAACAACGGTTCCCAAAAAATAATTTCCTTGAAAATCTACAATATCCTTATGTTCTCATCATATTCAGAAAAGTTGTGAATAAGAAAGAGCGAGAAAAAGATGTAGAAAATGCCATTAATGAGGCTCTAAAACATGAAGAAAATGTTCAACATGATGAAAATGAAGAACCTGTAACATTTATGAATAAAAAACAAGTAAAATCAATCGAACACGAAGATCATGTTTTACATGATGAAAATAAAGATCCTAAAACATTTGCTGAAAATTTATGAATTGTTTTTAGATTCTCATCCTTTCCAAAAAATAATTTTACCCTTTTGAAATTTAGATTCCTATTAGAGTAAAAAAGTGAGCTTGCTTTGGCCCATGTTCTTTCTTGTGAATCCTCACGTTCTCTTTTCTCCAATTGATTAATCCACCCCCACTGCAGTTCCATCACGTCTAATCTCGGCTATTCCTTGAAATCCTTTGGAACTGTGTTTTTTAATTACTGCATGAATTGCGCCATGATAATACGAGTATGGCTCTTTTGATTCTATCTTGTATCCCAACTCTGCTAGATATGGAATAATGCTATCATCAAATCGTTCCCCTTCAATTGCAACTATTCCATCAACAGTGCAGTGAATCCTTGGTCTATTCATTGCATCATTTGGACTCAATCCAGAATCAATCATTGAAGATATGAACTGGGCAGTTATGGTGGGTATCCTGTCACTTCCAGGCGTTCCAAGTGTCATCCAAGGTTTATTTTTGTGAAACAAGATGGTTGGGGCAACTGATGTCCAGGGACTGGTATTTGGCCTCAAATAATGTGGATAGTTGATATTGTCATATTCAAAAGACGCCATGTAGCTGTTATACAAAAATCCTAATCCCTCAGCTGCGGCATTTGAGCCATACACTAGTTCAATTGATTGTGTAATTCCTACTGCGTTTCCTTCATTGTCCATTACTGAGAGGTGTGTTGTATCTTCATCATGAAATTTCATTTTCTGATTGGAGTTTAGTTGGATGCCATCAATTATTGATTCTGATAAATGTTTGAGAAAAGTTTTGTCAAACAACAACTTGTCATCAAATTGTTTGTACGTTGCTACATCATAAGGACGCTGAGTTCGAAATGCAAGTGATCTCTTGAATGTCTCTACAAGATAATGATAAAATTCAAACTTGTTATTTTTGATTACTCTGGGAGGAAGCTGATTTAAGAGCATTAGAATTAACAATAATATTCTACCAACTGCAGGAGGAGGAAATGTCTTGACTGTAACGTTTCTGTATTTCCCAACTATTGGCTCGCGTTCAATTATTTTTGGAATCATTACCAAGTCATCCTCACGCAGTAACCCCTTGTTTTTTCTCATATCTGCATCTATGATCTTTGGGATTTTTCCATGATAGAATGATTTGTATCCATTATCAGCCAGATATGATAACAATTCTGCCAATTCATCTTGAATGAAAAGATCTTTTGGCTCAAAAGGAATAATTCCATTTTTGAGAAAATATTTTGCACCAGACCTTGATTCTAATTTTGTAAAATTCTCTAGCTCTCTTTTTTGCAAGTCATGCTGGAGTTTTGTAATTCTATATCCTTTTTTTGCTATTCTTATGGCAGGCTTTAGTATTTTTGCCCATTCAAGATTTCCATATTTCTCATTCAAAATCCCCATTACCGCTACTGTACTTGGAACAGTGGTTGCCCTATAACCAAGGGATCTTTCAATTATATTTTTAAATTTGCTGGGTGTGGCCAAAGATGGAGCTCTTGTAGAGCCATCTATGCAAATCGTCTTACCTTCAAAATGAATTATTCCCATTGATTGTCCTCCAAGTCCTGAGCCTTGGGGTTCACAGACACATAGTGTTAAGGATGTAGCACAGGCAGCATCAATTGCATTTCCACCTTTTTTTAACATCTCTGCTCCTGCTTTGGACGCGTCTGAAAATGCAGAGGATACCATCCCCTTGGAGGATTCTGAGAATTTATTATCAATGGTAGTTTGAAAAGATTTTTCGATCTTTTCTAGAGTAACCATCTTTTAGTTTTGGTATCGTCATAAATAAAAATTGTCTGAAAAAGGTATTCCACATTATACTCATTTTATGCATTTTTTTAACCCCATCTGTAGAAATTTAAATAAAATTATTCATCAAGTATGGCAGCAAAGAAAAAAGCAGCATCTAAAACAACAACAAAGGCTTCAAAAAAGAAATAGTCTTTTGAGGTCTTAATTTTTTTATTTAGAATTATTTATTTTTAAACTCAAAATTCTTTGATAGTAGGTTTTTCATTCCGTATGGATTTCTCCAACTAGGTTGTACCTACAAACCTTGTTACGGCAAATCTGGGTTGTAATTCATAGATTTAAACAAGATGGATAATTTGTTTTACCGTTTTAATTCGAAAAATGTCAATACATGGTTTTCATTCTTTTTCTTTTTCTTGAATCTTTTTCTCGAATTAATGATTGGAACGAATATTCGTATTCAGGAAATAATTGCTCAAAACGATTCTCAATCTCATCTTCAGGGTATTCATTTCTAGTGTGGTTATGAGAACTCAACTTTGGGAAATCACCATTTATCATTATCACCACAGCAGCTCAGTTTGGATATACTTTCAATTAATTTATCCTGTGCCATACAGAGTCTTCCTTCTCGCAATCAATGGAACAATAATCACTTTCTGATTTTGTAATGTCTTTTCCACAATAGCGACATAAAGTTTTTGGATCTTCTTCAAACCATTTTTTTTCTGTAAATGTTTCATATTCTTCCAAATATCATCATCCTTTTAGTGACAATTTTTAGTTTGCACGAATCCCTACTTCAAATATAATATTTTACTATAACTTTGTAATTGTGGTATGCCTTATTCTGTTATACGGATTTTTTTATTAAAAAAATTAAACCAAAAGGAATCATTTGCATATTCCATTAAAAATTAATATCAATTATTTCATTCTAAATTATGCATTGCTGTTGTGGAATTAATGGTATATGCATGTATCATTACCTTGAAAATAATCCTGATGCAGTTAAGATAGAGAAGCAAATTCTAAAGACTTTGATCATGATACGACATCAATTAATTGCGAGTAGTTTTTGGATGATCTAAATATCAAATTCACGCCTAGGGTGAAATTTCTAGTTTTTAGATTTTTTGGATAAATTCATGATTTGAGGTTTAATCGATCTGGATATTTTGAATTTTATTTTAAAATATTTTATTTTTAAATTCAGATTCAACTCTGCTGGAATTCACCTACCAAATTGGGGATGAAAATGGATGCAGATAGGAGTCACGATAAAATTAGAAGATAATTGAAGAAAATTGTATGAATTTTAAATGTAAAAACTGTGGAAAAGAGTTCGATCTTTTCGTAAGTGAATTTTGTTGTATTGAGTGTTCCGAAGAGTATTTTATGAAACCAAAGTTTGTTGTCGAGTAATCTACTTTTGGTTAAAATCTAGATTTTTGAAAAGAATTTATTCAAGCAGTTTTCAAATTTTTTGTTTAACACCAGAAGGCGAGTAGAATCTATAGATAAAGTATCTCCATTAAACCAAGACTTTGACAAATACAAATCTCTATTCATCTCGATTTGAATCCAAGGAAATGGGTTGTTGCCATAGGTTTTAGTGATATGTCCCCCATGAAATGGATCATTTAGTGAAATTTTATTTCTATCAATCCCAAATGAATCAGATAGGCATGAGGCCAAAAGTTCAATCATTTCACTAGATGATGTTTTCCCATCTTGATTTGAGAGGCAAAACATTGGTCTTTTCTTTTCCTTTCCATCAGGTGAAATACCCGGTGCAACAGAGGCCATAGAGTGACAATCCAAACATAGTTGCAAATCTAGTTCTTGAATACTTTTTTGAATAGACCTGTGATATGGTTTGTAATATATCTCAATTAACATATTTCTCATAGAATCATCAGGCTCCCTACCTTGTTTGTAAATGGGTTTCTCATAACACGTTATACTTTTAATTAGACCATCAGGATTTTCAGGAGGTAGATCCTGCAAGGACCTGTTAAGATCAACAAACGTTCTTGCAATATTTGTCTTAATCACCCTCTCAACTTTTTCGCTTAAATCATAGATTTCAATTACAAAAGGATCAGAGTCATCAAACAAATCTTTATCAGTTATAGACAAATGACCGTCAAGTTCTGGAGGTCTTTGTGTTCCTCCATGTGGGATGGATAACAACACTGGTAACTTTGTCAATTCAATCCTTCTGCTGTTCCATCACGTCTAATTTCTGCCACACCTTGAAATCCATCTCCTGATTGCTTTTTGAGTACGGCATGAATTGCACCCAAATAGAAAGAAAATCTCTCTTTAATGTCAATTTTATAGCCCATTTTTTTTAAATGCTTGATAATTTCAGTTCCAGAATCAGATGCTTCAAGACTAATCTTTCCATCAAGGGAAGAATGAATTCTGGGTCTTTGCATTGCGTAATCAATAGAGTTATCCGCATCAATTATTCTGGAGATAAAATGACTGACTACAGAAAAGATTCTTGCACTTCCTGGGCTACCTAATACTATCCATGGCTCATGGTTATAGAAGATAATAGATGGTGAGACTGAGCTCCAAGGAATTGCATTGGGTCTCAGATAGAAAGGATGGTTGGGATTTTCTAACTCAAAAGCAGACATGTAGTTATTGTATAGAAATCCCAAACCATCAGCTGCTGCCTTGGAACCATAAACTAGCTCTATTGATTGGGTAATTCCTACTGCATTTCCCTCTTTATCCATTACTGAGAGATGTGTAGTATCTTCAATGTCAGGTGTTTCCTTTAGTGGTAACTCCGGATCTATTGAATCTCGAATAGATTTGGTAAGACTCCTTGCAAAACTGGGGCTCAAATGAGTCCTTTCATCTATTTGATGATATGTTTGCGGATTGAATTTGCGTTGTACTCGGTATAGTAGTGCTTTACGAAACGTTTCACAAACAAAGTGATATGATTGAGGAGTACGTGATCTAAGAAACGATTTTTTTAAATTTGATAACATCATTAAAACCAAAAGCATGGTATCACCTGCAGCTGGAGGTGGCATCGTGTAAACCTTAATTCCTCGGTATCTCCTACTGATGGGTTTTCTTTCGATAGGTACAGGAATTAGTGCAAGATCTTCTTTACGTAAAAATCCCCTGTTGATTTTCATGTCTTTATCAATTAAACTTGCAATCAGTCCATGATAAAATGAGCGATAACCATACTTTGAGATGAGATCAAGTGTATATGCTAAATCATCTTGTACAAAAAGATCTCCTATGTCATAAGGGGCCACGCCATCTTTTAGAAAATACTTTGCTCCTGATTTTGACTTTACTCTGGAAAACTTTTCTAGATTCTGTTCTTGTAAATGGTGTTGCAGATTTGTAATGCGGTATCCTCGTTTTGCAATATGAATTGATGGTTTTACTATTGTTTCCCATTTTAATCGTCCATAGGTTTCATTGAGATATCCTAGCGTTGCTATAGTACTAGGAACAGTTGTTGCTTTGTATCCTATGAAACGATGGGATTTTTTCTCAAAGAAAGTGTTATGTGCCAAAGATGGTGCTCTGCTGGAGCCATCTATTGCCTTAGTTTTACCATCAATGTGCAAAATAACTAGTGATTGTCCACCGATTCCAGAGGCCTGAGGCTCACAAACACCCAAGGCAAGGGAGGTAGCACAAGCTGCATCAACTGCATTTCCACCTTTTTTGAGCATCTCTACTCCTGCTTTTGTTGCATCAGGAAATGCACTGGATACCATCCCATATTTTGCAACAGAGCATTTTTGGTCAGATGTAGATGTAAAGGAATTTTCTATTTTTTCAATATTCATTTTACGTCCTCATTAGAAAGACGGGAACACTTGTTTATTGTGAGAGCTAAAAGTATCCCTCTGTCAATTAAGCTGTCACGTAAAATATGCTCGTTTGGTGTTCGGTAATCAGTTCCAATTGGACCCATCGAGCCAATCACAAATTTGTCTCTAGAAATATCGCATATACTAGATGTTGCAAATCTGTGCTGTGAAGTTATATTAATCCCTGCTAGTTTAGCCAACTTTTGAATCACTTCATAGAATTGTTCAGTCTTTTCTGTTTTTTCTGATGGTTCTCTTGTAACTTGTTTTACCACATGAACATCAATGTTTGAGTTTATTTTCTTTTGTGCAACCTTTCTAATCTCAGAATCAAACTGCTTGCCTTGTTCAACACTTGCATATCTTGATTCTAGTGAAAGCTTTCCATATTCTGGTGCTCGTCCAAAAGAAGCTTTCGCTGAAAAATCTGATATGGTGATTCTAGCATCATTAAGACCATAGGATATTTTCTTCCATGCAATTACTTTACTGCACATATCCGGAATTACTTCCTTGATAGTTTCGTTTGGTCGCCTTACATGGACCATATCAATATGATACCGCGTAACGCCAGAACAAGATGTCGCAATCCCTCCTTCGATGTTTCCCCATTTCAGATCAATTATGTAATTAGAAATTTTAGAAATATCATGAACCAGTTTCTTGCTAAAGCGTCCACCAAGAGAATCATCTGAAATCAGCAATATTCCACACTTTATTTTCTTGAGTTTCCTGGCAAATCTTAGAGCCTGCAAAGCAGAAATCATGACTAGCAGTCCTCCTTTGCTTTCAGCAATGCCAGAACCATATAGCTTGTTTCCTACTTTGTAAAATGGTGTAAAATCGCGATTTTCATACCACGTATCAAGATGACTCAAAAGTAGAACATCATTAGTTTCAGAATCATGATTTTTAAGATAAACCATATTTCCTACATCAAATTCATGATAATTTTGAGATTGGAACCTTAAATTTTCTAACCGTTTAATAATACTGTGACCTAATTTATTGACATTTTCTATATTGTGTACACTAGAATTTACATTGACTAATTGCTCTAGTAATTTTTCATTAGATGTAAGATGACTTCTTAGATGACTTCTAATAACAGATCTTAATGGCTGAGATTTCATAGTTTCAAGAGATACCTCAGTTGGATGAAGATACGACTCTCCAAAATATCTCAAAGCCGCAACTTCTAAAATTTTGTTAATCATAGACTCATAAGTATATCCTGCAGTTTGGGCAGCATGTACAAAAGAACCGGTGATACCCAAGCTTGCCATAGAGTTTAATTCTAAAATGTACAAATTGCCATCTTTGTCCATTCTAAAATCTACACGTCCAAAATCATTTAGTCCTAATTTTCTAAAAGATTCAAGACTAATTCTTTTGATTTCATTTTCTTGTTGTTCTGTTAGTTTTGCAGGACATATTTTATCCAGCGGTGTTTCCTTTTTATCAGAAATTGTTTGAATTTTATTTGGATCACCTGCAAGATCAATTTCAACTATTGGTAGTACTTGGATGTTACTTCCATTTCCCAAAAGACCCACTGCAAATTCTCGTCCTGGGATAAATTGTTCAACAAGAATTTCTTGAGAAAATTTTTCCATTTGTTCGGTCACTGCTTCTTTAAGGTCAACCCAATTATCTACAACTTTCATTCCCATTGATGTTGATTCCATCTTTGGTTTTACTATTACAGGAAAAACTAAATCATCAAATGTATCATTAGGTGAGGAAAAAACCCAAAAACCAGGAGTGGGAATATTGTTTTTTTGTAGGACTATCTTTGTCATTACCTTGTCTTGAACTACAGCATGAGTCTCAGGCCCTGATCCTACATAGGGAATCCCAAGCATCTCAAGCATGGCTGGAACATGGGTGTATCGATTTTGTCCCTGTATTCCGTATGCCATGTTAAAGACTAATCCTGCTCTGTCTCCTGAAACGACTCTTGGCATGAAATCTTTCATTTCATCAATAAAACTCATCCCTCCTTCAATTACCTTAACAGAATGGCCTCCTTTTTCTAAGGCCTTTGCAACTTTTTCTACTGTTTTTTTACTATAGTGTTCTTTAGTAATCATTCCAAAAACATTGATGACGTCTTTTTCCTCTATTGATTCCTTATTGTACACGATAGCTATGTTCAACAAGTTTTTAATTTGAAACTAGTAAAAAAAGGGATCATACCAAGGAAAAAAGATAAACTGTTTGCCACTCAATTGCGTAAAATCTGTTAACGTTTCTACTATAAGAAACAGTTTTCATCATGGTATCTACCATGGTACAACAAACCAAAGCACAAAGAAGTGCATCTGCAGTAAAGGCAGCAAGAACTAGAAAAAGAAACGCGGTACTAAAGGCCGCAGGGGCAGCAAAATCTGCTACAAAAAGAAAGAGAACAGCAGCAACCAAAAAAAGAACTGCTAATACTGCATCAAAAAAGCGTAGTGTAAAAAGATCTGCAAAACGTACAATTGCAAAAAAAAGTATTGCAAGGAAAATCACTACTACATCAAAAGGAAAAAGACGATAAATGCAAATTAATCTCTTTTTAGGAATTTCATGTAGCCAAAACCTAGAAAGAGACTTTACCGAATAATTCTATTTTCCATTTTTTTCTTTTTTATTAATAATAATAATTTTTAATAGATCAATAATACCTTGGATTTTAACAAAATATTGATTTGTACTAAAATGTGGATATTGTGATATAATTCTCACCCTTCACAAAAAATAATTTTAAATTAGTTCCTCGACGAGTTTGAATTAACAATCTTGAGAGTTCACATAGTATCGGAATTGTTTTCGAAGATTTCCTTATTTTCTTTGGTAAAAAATCTTATTTTGATAAGGTAAAAAATGCTAAAAATAATTTCTACAACCATTGCCAATATCAAAAAGGAGGCAATTTGGATTATAAAATTAGGAATTTCAAGCAGTCTTGTCAAAGTATCTGAAAATGAATAAAATTGAGGATTGATTAAAAATATTCCCAAAAGTGTAAAGGGAATTAATTTTGCCATATCTTTCGACAGATCCTCGTTATAGTATGCTGATATCCTAACTGCAATAATCAAACCACTAGATACAAGGAAAATTGTTTCAGTTGGCATGTTTTGAACAAGCAGGAACATAAATGACGAATATCCCAAAAACCAGAGGAATATTACAAACGGAAAAACAAATAATTTTGTTGTAATAAATGCAGCAGTTCGTGGCGCAACAGATTTTTTTTGGCCACTTGATTTGAATGTCCTTTGAGCAATTTTTTTCTCAAGGTTGAAGGAAAAAATATCACGTCTTGAAAGAAATTTGTAAAAATGATATACAAATATTCCATAAATCACCATACCTATTGAAAACCCAATAAGATCATAGATTGAAGATTCAGAAATTACATCTTGGAATATCTCATTAAAGAAATCAAGCAAAATAATTCCTGAATCCTGAGGATTTTCAGAAATTTTATTTAGGATATTGCTTTTTGGAAAATTTTCATTTAGTTGAGATTCTATTTTTTAGTTTCTGTGATTAATTTTCCTTCCGATTGAAGGACCTGGAAACTATTCTGATGGGTAAATTCTGATGTTACAGAGTATACTATTGGAGAGAATATAATCAAGATTACGACCAAAAAGAAGATGTGTTTCTTCATTTCAAAATCTCCGTCCTGTGAATGGTTTTTTATTCCGAAAAATTTGGTAAAAATAGGTCATTTGCCTGATTCACCCACGATGTCGCCTACAATTTCTTCAATTAGATCCTCAATGGTGATAAGGCCTTCCAAAGTCTCATCTTCATTTAGAACAATAGCCATATGATCGATATTTTTTTTAAGTTCTATAAGCAAATCGCTGATTTTCTCATCTGAAAAAACAAAAAATGGCTTTCGTGCAATGTTTCCAATCACAGTTTTTTTGTATTCTTTTTCAGGTATCCTTGCAATGTCCCATATGTGTAAAATTCCAACAATATTTTCCGGGATTTTTGAATAGACTGGAATTCTTGAAAATCCTCTCTTTTCTATTTGTGTAAAAATATCTGATAATATACTGTCACTTTCAAGTGAAAAGATGTCTTTTTTTGGCGTCATTACATCTAAAATAGGCTTGTCATCAAATTCAAGGGCTTTGTGTACTAGTGTATGCTCTTCTTGTTCAATAGCTTTATCTGATAATCCCAAATCGATAACTTCTTTGATGTCTTCTTCAGTAATTGGTTTGGGATATGAATATCCTCCCACTAACTTTAAAAATATTTTTGTAATGTGTTCTAAAAGTATGACCAAAGGATACATTACATAAACAAATACGAGAAGAAAACTGCTAAAACGCAATGCTACTTTTTCTGATTGAATGTTTGAAAATGTCTTTGGCAATATTTCCCCAAAAACCAATATCACAAATGTCATGATTCCAATGGCAACTCCAACTCCTTGATTCCCAAATAATTTGATTGCAACATCTGCGGCCAACACTGAAGATGCTACATTTACCAAAGTGTTTCCTAGATTTACACCTGACGTCATTCTGCTTGGATTTGATTTTAATTTGAAAAGAGAAGATGACCCACGAACTTTTTTGCGGTAAAGTCTCATTACTTTTGAACGCCTGGTCCCAACGATGGCAATTTCAAGTCCGCTAAAAAGTGCGTAAAAGCAAATTAGAATTATTATGGCAATAATTTCGATTTCAACATATTCTGCCAAAAAATCACCTGTCTTGTTAGGAGTTAACTGTTAAAAGTTATCTGCCCAGCCTCTTTGTAGCAGAATTTCTCCAGTAGATTTAGTCAAACAAACTGCTTTGCCATTGGAGTTTTTCATGAATAATTTAACCCACTCATTGCACACAACCTCGTTTGGTTCAACTCCGGATTTCATCTGTTGTAGTGGAGACTCTATTTCTCTAGGACCCATTCCATATTCAAAGGATAAAAACAAACTCTTTGCACTAGGGCCTGTAATTTTCACAGAATACTCTCCAAAGTCTCGAAACACACCAGCGGTAGGTATGGTTTCAGTAAATCTTGTAGAGTTTACCAAGGGTATCTCTTCATGATAAACGGTGATTCCTTTTGGCGAAATAACATCTAAGGATATTTGATATAGCTGAATTGAGTTTTTGATTTCTCCAGAGATAACAATCTCCTCACCTCGTTCATAAAATTTCTTGTCTGTAACTCCAGACATTTGATTAATCAAAACTTGTTTTTGCGGAACAGTTTTTCCAATAACCTCAACCCCCACAACTTTGACTTGTTGCGTAGATTCTTTCAGTATTACAGTTAGACTAGTCATGCCATTCATTTTCTTTAATTCATAATCTGTAATCTGTTTGTCATCTCTCCAAACAGATTGAGGATCTTTAATTAGAGCCTCTGGAAGCCTGACCACGAATTTGTCATTGTTTATCTTTCCTGCAAAATTAAAAGTAATCATATTTCTTACGGGATCCACTTCAACATTTACCAGATTTCTTTGAACTTTGTATGCAATATCAACAGGAGATTCAGAAACTTTGTCTCCTACATTATGAAATACCTGAAATCCCTCATCAAGATCAACTACGTTAACTATTCCAATCATCCAAGGATGTATCGTACAAAAGTATTCAATTTCCCCAAAATATTGGTCATCAAACCTCAAGGTAAATTTATCTCCAGGTTTTAGATGTCCACTATCAAAAACTCCCGTTGGACCTGATTCCAATGTGCCAGAAGTTACAGTATGAGATACAGTATCTGCATTTCCCCATTGCACAGTATCTCCAGGTCTCAGAGAAATTTCAGAGGGCGTAAAATGTGCAGGAGTTGTAGGTTCAGCAACACCTGTGGGGATATTTACTTCCCATGTTTCAGCAAAGGCATAATCAGCAACAGGTATCAGAAATAACCCAAACAATAGAAAATAAATTAAATTTCTCATATTTTTTCTTGATTATTAGGTATTTGATGGATTCACACAATTCTCAGTTTTGAGATTTGTGTCCAATTTGATTTCAAATGAAATTAATGAACTATCAAAAGTGAACAATCAGCATTTCTAGACACACTTTCCACAGTACTGTAATAGTTCATTCTTTCATTAGGAGTGGTAAATTTTTTTCTCCCCATTACGATGAGATCAACATCATGTTGTTTTGCAAAATTTAATATCTTTTCTGGCACGTCACCATTTTTAATAATTTTGGAGTTAATTGAAACTCCGTATTTATTGGCAAAATTTTTCATTTCCAAGTATTGTTTTTCTACTAGATTAGTTTCTTTTTCAAATTCTTGCTTAGTTGTCTTTGTTTTAAAAAAACCAAAAGTAGGACGTTCTTCTAAACATGTTAGAATTGTAACTTTTGTTTGAAGGGCCTCAGATAATGCAACTGCCTTTTTGAACGCCTTTTGGCTTCCAGGAGTGCCGTTGTAAGGTACCAATATGTGATTAAAGATATTGTTCATTTTCTCTCATAAATTCTCAAGATCAATAAGAATATTTTCCATTTTCAAATATTTCGACTGTATATTATTTTCTTTACGGAATTGTTTTGTTTTCTTGTGAACAAAACTATCATTATTATAGATATAATTAAAACAACTAGAACCAAATCAGCAAATTCGGGAATAATTGTAGTTCCAGTTAAGGAAATTGACTTGGCAAACGGAGGGATTTCATTAATTGTTAGAACCGTGATTTCATCTTCAAATTCTTGTGTGAAATTTTCTGTCATAGCACCATCAATAGATACTGAAGAAATTCCGCTAATTAGTTCTGATGGGAGTAACATAGTTAATGTATTATCTCCACTCATGGTTTTTCCCTGCAGTTCAAATAAAATGGATTTTGAATTTTTATCTACACTTGCCGCTTTAAGTAGGCGATTAAACTTGTATTCTAAATCAAAGGTTGTCAGTCCATCACCAATATCAGACCCGACTTTCGGCAACACACTATTACCACTAACTACGCTGACAAGACCCGCTCTCCATGGGTGAATAGTGCAATAATAGGGAAATTCTCCAATCTCTGCAAATGACTGTATGAATAATTGTCCAGGACCAATCTTAGCACTATCAAAAATTCCATCAGGTCCTCTTTGAGGCGTTCCAGAAGTTACAGTATGTGCAACAGTATCCCCATTCTTCCATTGAATAACATCATTTACTAAAATTTCAATAAACCCCGAGGTATCGCCATCCTTTTCGCTTTGCCAATGAAATGGAGCAGTGGGATCAGCTGAGCCAGATGGGATGTTAATATCATAAACTGATTCTGCAAATCCAGTGGATGATAATGAAAGTATTATTAATGTGGTAACAATCGCCAAAATAGATTTTCTCAAGCAAAGTGTTTTGAGGATTTTTAGATATAAAGGCAGACCATAAATGTCAATCCTGATATAACAAGTCAACGTTTCCTCTAGAATTCAAATGTGAATGAAAAGATATAGTCAAGATGATCCATGCAAATCTCAATTCTGGAACAAATCAGTGGGTTTTCATTATTGAATCTCGTGGATCAATGAAAATTTAAAAATTATTAATTATCTTGTATGGATTTTTTCATTTCTAGATATTCTTGAACTTTTGCAATATGATCTTTCATTTTTTTTGCGTAATCACTAGACTCTTTAATATTCCCTTTTTCTATAGATTTAATCAATCCGTCTGAATAAATTTTAACGTCTTCAACTAATGACTTGGCCTCGTCTTTCATACAAGTTAAACGTGTTTTCTGCTTGATAAACTAAAACTATGATAACCAGTATTGATTTTAGAATTTGTATTCAACGCTGATAATAAGAATGATATTTAAACAACACATTAGAAAATTAACGATTGTAAAAGATGAATAAAATAAAAAAAATCTTGTACCCATTGATGGGTCCTCCAACTCAAAAAGAGCATTATCTGATGCAATATTTTTAGCAAAAATGGTCAATGCTTCAATTACTGGAATCAATGTAATACATTCTGAATCTGAAACTGACACCTTTTTAGAAATTTTAGAACCCCTTTCCACACTGGATAAAAAGGGATTTGTCGGAAAGCAATTATCCGAGGCAAATGTTATGATGGGCGAGGCCAAAGAGGAATGTCAAAAATATAATGTCACTTTTAACGGGGTTGTAGCACAAGGAATTCCAGAAGTTAAAATTGTAAAATTTGCCGAAGACAAAGATTTCGATATTATTGTAATTGGAATGACAGGAAAAGGGCATACAAGTGAAGTTCTCTTTGGGAGTGTATCTTACAATGTTATACACAAAACAAAAATGCCTGTTTTAGTAGTTCACTAAATCTAATTTGGGAGTTATTTTTGAATTTAATCTATAAATTTTGATTTACAGTCAACCACATTTGTACATTTTTGACACTCATTGTTGATAATCACGTTATTTTATAATATAGCAGAAAATTGAAAATACCATGGATATGCATTGGTACTAAAGTCATTCAAGTTTCATACTCCTCAAATTACATACCTAGTTAAAAAAAAATTATGGGCACAAGTTATCGTTGCTTTATTCTTAGGATTGGTTTTTGGT
>Ga0307379_10006440_pt1 | contig 16125 bp, 16 predicted proteins | sample UN2MG_FD_202237 | JGI IMG/M metagenome (GOLD analysis project Ga0307379, IMG submission 202237) | Soil microbial communities from Risofladan, Vaasa, Finland - UN-2 | ecosystem: Environmental > Terrestrial > Soil > Coastal area > Acid sulfate soil | place: Finland: Risofladan, Vaasa | collected... | reverse complement strand
GTAACAATAAATCCGAAAATTTTGATTGGTTTTTTGTGAGGAAGCTCACTAATTGATTGAGCAGAATTTAACAAATTGATAGCCTTAATGATTTTTTCATTGAATTTGTCAACTTTCTTTATTTGGTCAAAATTTTTACTTAGCATTCTTCTATGTAGTTTTGAATCCTTTTTTACCAACATGCTGATTTCATCTGATGCAGGCATTATAAATGAACTATAACCTAACGATTTGAATCCCTTTTTCTCGAGTTGATGGATTATATGCCAATTTGCTATTCCTTCAGCAATTCCTTTAGTATTGTAGACAAATAATCCTTTATTTTGAACCATAGGAACTTTTTCAACAAATTCTCTAACTAAACTTGGAGACATCCCTGCGTAAACAGGAAATCCTAGACAAATTAAATCATAATCTTTAATGATTTCAGGTGATGCCCAATCTAATGTAGCTATAGTTATTTCAATTTGTGTGTTTTGCAATTCTTTCAGCAAATTATCTTTTATGTATTCAGCAATAAATTGTGTATTTCCTGTACCACTGAAAAAAAGTAGAAGCAATTTCATAATGAATATGGTAATTGTTCTTGAAATAAAGATATTGTTTGTTAAATTAATGTTCCAAAGTGAATAATCAGCAAAGTAGTTAGTACTATTATAGTTATTATTACAATAAAACATAGACTAAACATAATCCATTTTTTTTCCTCAAAAGTTCTACCTGCGTAAACAATGTAAGAATAAATCATCATACCTGAAACAAAGATAAACACATAATAACCAAATATAAGATTTGGAAATAACAAAACAATACCTACTAATATTCCTGAAATCGCTGTGATTATTAAAGCTATATAAGTAAAAAATCGCGTTTTATCCCCCCAAATTTCTGTTCTTTTCTCTTCAATATAAAAATCCCTTATTTTAAAGATTAATGAAATGAAATTTCTCCCTATCATAAATAAACTGCAAACATAGATTATCGGTGCTAATGCCAAATTCCTTACCTCTTTCTTACTGCGAATAACAGATCATTTTTTCCTTTATAAATTCAGATAACTCTAATTTTTTTAGAAATAATCATAAGTAGTGTTTTTACTTGAAGTCTAATTTCTGCTATTAAGGTTTACGTTTCTAATTCAGAAGATTAATAAGTTTACAATCCAATATTCTGAGAACTATAGGTAGTTTCGAGTTTTTTTGGGATTATTTGAGAGGAGGATATGCTAATGATAGAATCCAAAAATGATAACAATAATACTTCTTATTCCATTTTAGTAAAGGATCTTAAAAGATATTTCAAAGGAAAAAGAAGTATGCCTGATGTAAAGGCTGTTGACGGTATATCTTTCCATGTTAAAAAAGGTGAAGTGTTCGGACTTCTCGGAACTAATGGCGCAGGGAAAACCACCACTATTAATATCTTAACAGGTGTGTTGTTACCAACTGAAGGAACTGCAATCATTGAAGGATATAACGTAGAAGAAGAGATGAAAAAAATCAAAGAATTGATTAGTGTATGCCCACAAGAACCTGCCTTGTACAAATTTCTTACTGGTTTAGGGAATATAAAGTTCTTTGGTGATATGTACCTTCTCCCTAAAGAGCAAATACTTGAACGAGCAGAAAGATTGCTTGAAATATTAGGATTATATGAAGCTCGTAATAGATTAGCAGGTGGTTACAGTGGTGGTATGAAAAGACAGCTCAGTCTAATCATCTCTCTTATCAATGAACCAGACATTCTATTTTTAGATGAACCAACAGTAGGAATGGATCCACGAAATCGACGTAAAGTCTGGGATTTTCTTAAAGAGCAAAAGAACGAGAAAAACACAATTGTCTTAACAACTCACTACATTGAAGAAGCTGAAGCACTGTGCGATAGAGTAGCAATTTTAGATTACGGGAAAATTATTGCTATGGGTTCTCCGCAAGAATTAATCGCTGAACACAAAGTGAAAAACTTGGAAGAAGTTTTTATGAAAATTACTGGTAGAAGCATTTTGGAGGGCATCGCATGAAATTCCGTAGAATCTTTGCTATTGTGAAAATGGAGATGATTAGACAGTTAATAGATCCCCTTGTCCTTATTTTCACTACTTTGTTAGTTCCTGTTCTAATACTTATTTTTGGTTTAATCTTGGGTGATAGCTATGGCTGGGGACCAGATTACACCATATTCGAACATATGTTACCAGGTTTCATAGCTTATGCTGGATTATTAACAATCTATGATGTTGCAGCTGGCGTTGCTGGCGAACGTGAAACTGGAATACAAAAAAGATTGAGTACTACTCCATTAAGAACTTCAGAATATATCTTAAGCCAGATGATCTCTTATACTATTAAACCAATAATCCAACTTATTTTAGGTTTGGGTATAGCAGTTGCAGTCGGATATCGACCTTTGATATTCTTTGGTGATGCTTATAATGTTGGTCAGAAACTCCTAGGTTGTCTATTAGTAATTGTTTTTATGGTAGTTTTCACCTTTTCCTCAGTTGGATTTGGTCTAATAACTGCAAGTTTTTCAAAAACAGCAAATGCTGCAGGTGGATTAGCCTTTATCTTTATTGTACCACAACAATTATTTGGCAGCTTTATTCCCCCCTACATTTTTGGTATCGATCCAATTGGATGGGCAATGCCTAGTTGGTATGCAGCTAGAGGCATGGGTTTAATTTTTGGTGGAACTCCATTCTCTTTCTGGGAAATCTGGGTTCGATTAGGAGTAATCCTTGCATTTAGTATTTTGATATATGGTCTTGGAATATTCTTATTTGAAAGAAAGAAAAGAAGATAGAATCTCTCCTAAATTTGAGCGAGAAAATATTTTTCCGTTCATCTACCTTTCTTTTTTCTATAAAAATAAAAACAAGTATATTAATCAAAACAATAAATAATCAATAGAAAATTCAAAGGAAGTAATATTATGCAAAAAATAAGATTGGGAAGAACAAATCTAAAAGTTTCTCGAGTAGGTATTGGTGGAATTCCAATTCAAAGACCTTCAGAACAAGAAGCAATTGAAATAATTCAACATGCACTAAATAATGGAATAAATCTTATTGATACTTCACTTGGTTATGGGGAAAGTGAAATTAGAATTGGTAAAGCTATTTCAGGTAGAAGAGATGATGTTGTTGTTATTACTAGGACAGGAACAACAGATGGAAAAAGAATGAAAGAAAATCTGGAAAGAAGTATGAAACAACTACAAACAGACTACATTGATGTTTATGGAATGCATAATATCAGCACAGCAGAAAGGTATGATCAAGTAATGGCTAAAGGTGGCTCTTTAGAAGCAATGCTAGAAGCAAAAGAAGAGGGTAAGATAGGTTTTCTAGGTTTTACTAGTCATTGTATGGAAACTATGTTAAAAGCTGTAAATTCGAAAGCTTTTGATGTGATTTTATTTCCATTTAATTTTGTGAATAATGAAGCAACTGAAAAATTGGTACCGTTAACTAGTAAATTAGATATTGGTTTTACAGCTATGAAACCGTTTGCAGGAGGAAGATTAACAGATGTAGATCTTGTTATGAAATATCTCCTCCAATTTGATAACGTTGTTCCCGTTCCGGGAGTACAGAAAAAAGAAGAAGTTGATCAAATAATTGAGATTGTAAATGGATCTTGGGATTTAACGGAACAAGATGAACAGAAAATGGCTGAAATTCGAAAGGAATTAGGCATCAAATTCTGTCAATGGTGTGGGTATTGTAAACCAGGTTGTCCAGAAGAAATTGATATTCCAATGGTTATTAATGCAGAATTAATGTGGAAACTCTGGCCCGCAGAAAAAATGCGCGAATGGTATAAGGGATTAGGAGAAGCTGCATCTAATTGTACTGAATGTGGTGCTTGTGAAGAAGCTTGCCCTTATCAACTACCTATTCGTGATATGTTAAAGAAAGGCATTGAATTTCTTGAAATTAATATGAATTGAAATAATAAGAAAATAGAAGTGAAAAAGGAGAACAAAAAGGAAAAATTGTAATAAAAATAACATGAAGTTGTTTTATAGATTTTTATTACAATTTAGTTAATAAAAAAATCATTATTTTCCATTATTATTTTATTTTTATGTGAATCTCTTCTTGTTTTATAAATAACCAAATTCAAATACAATGCTTATTTATTTAGATTGATTTTGATGAAAGAGAAAACTAAATTATTTTTACAAGAATTATTCATTCTCCTCTCTGGAACTCTAACAGTGATGGCAGGTGCAACAATATCACCTGTTCTCAAAGAAATGGCTGTTTATTTCTCTTACATCTCAAATATTGATTTAATTTCAAAATTAGTTCTCTCTGTAACTTCATTAGCAATTGCCGTAGGTGCTCTATTTATTGGTGTGATAATTGATAAATTTGGTAGAAAACCAGTATTGGTTACCACCACAGTTCTTTATGCCATTTTTGGTACAGTTGGATTCTATGCTCTTAATATCTATATTATTCTTGTAAGTAGAATTTTGCTTGGTTTGGCTGTTGCTGGTATAATGACAAGTTGTACAACGCTTATTGGTGATTATTATATTGGTGAAAAACGTAATCAAGTACTAGGTTTCCAATCTACTCTCATGTCATTTGGTGGAGCATTATTCATAATACTTGGCGGTGCATTAGGGAATATTGCATGGAATTATGCCTTTCTAGTTTATTTCTTATCATTACTAATACTTCCAGGAATAGTAGTATTCATTCCGGAACCTGATATCATTAGCAAAAAAGAAGATCAAGATAAGCAAAAAGTAGATAATTTATTAAAGAAAGATTCAGGTTTTCCAGTAAAAGTTGGATTGTTAAGTTTTACTCTGATGTTTTTAATTATGGGTGTATTTTATTTTATTCCATCACAATTTTCCTTTTATTTAACTAATTTTGAAATTGAGAGCGAATTTCTTATTGGCTTGGCTATTGCTACATCCAGTATTTTTTCTGGAGTTGCATCATTTTTCTTCAAGTATATTAAGAAAGCATTAGATACTCAGCTAATATTCATAATAACAATGACTTTTATTGGCAGTGGATTTTTCCTCTTATCCTTTGCTCCTAAATTCTGGGTAGTAATGGTTGGATCAGGTATTGCTGGTTTGGGTTGGGGAATTTTTATGCCAAACATTAATTCTTGGTTATTGTTGCATACTCCTGATCGGCTTAGAGGTCGTGTGGTTGGGGTTTTTACTACAATGCTGTACTTGGGGCAATTTATTTCACCATTAATAGCAGAATCAATTATCCCAAATGTTGATTTATTTGGTCAAGAGAATATTCCAGGCTTATTTCTAATTGGAGGCTTTGTGGTTGTTGTATTGTTGTTGATGCCAATTATTCTATTATTTATTAATATTAAAAATAATAAAAAAATAATTGATGATGTAGTTGAAGTTATGTAGATTGTTTATTGAGTTTTGTGCTATGTATTTGTTTTATTTTTCTAGGGTCTTACTCTGTGGAACCAGTTCAAATTTAACTCTATATTTTCTGAAGCAGTTGTTAATCTTGAAATTTCATACTTAGATAAACACAATTGAGTTGCATGAATGCTACTTTCAATATGACTAATTTTCTTGACTCCTGTTATTGGTATTATATCATTATCATTTAGTAACCAATTAAAAGCAACTTCAGCTGGAGTAACATCATGATCTTTAGCAATTTCTCTTAAAGCTGTAAATAACTCTCGAGTACTATCAAAATTCTCTCTATGAGTATAAAGCTCATCATGCCTACGATAGTCATTATCTGGGAAAACATAATTCTCATCATATTTGGTAGTTAAATAACCACTATGCAATGGAGAATAAGTAAGTAAAACAATATTTTGTTTTCTAGAGAATGGAATGATTTCTTTCTCAATACTTCTATTTATCAAATTATATTCTACTTCATTAACTACTATCTCACCATTTTGTAGATTATCATTTGCTTCTTGCACTAATGCATTTGGGAAATTAGAAACTCCTACATGTCTTATTTTTCCTTCAGCTAATAACTCATCCATAGCTTTCATGGTTTCAGTTATGGGTTTGTAAGTATCGGGCCAGTGAACTAGATAGACATCTATATAATCTGTCTGTAAATTTTCCAAACTACGGTTAGCTGATTTCAAGACATTCTTATAGCTGAGATTAAGTTTTGAAACTTTATCAACAATTATTACGTCTTCGCGATCTCCACGTTCTTTTAATAATTCACCAATATATTCCTCTGTTAAACCTCCAGCATATTCCTCTGCAGTGTCTATCAAATTAATACCATTATCAAGCGCATAATTCAAACAATTAAAGATTACTTCTTTATCTTGAATGCCTTTCCACTTATGACCAAAACCAAGTGTTCCCAATGCAATTCGTGAAACTTTTAAATCAGTTTTTCCTAATACGATTTTTTCCATTTTCCTTCCTTCAAATTATACCAATAAATTACGCCTTTAACAAGCGTTTAATTTATTTTTAAAATAGTTATTACTCTAATTTTGATTAATTTTTTATTCTAAATTTGTACTCCAAAGATTATATATGCTGATTGTCTACTCAGATTATTTGTTGAATTAGGGCTAAATACTAAAAGAAGTTTGTATTACATTTTAGTTCCTTTTCTTTGAATATAAGCAACTATAGATCCATCTTCAAGTTCTTTTTTAGGACAATTTTATGATTAGATTTTTTACAATATTATTAAGAATTTATTTCTCTTAAGAATTGAAATCGCTTAAATTAAATATAAGGAATTATAAGATTATATAAGAATTTGTTGAAGTGTAAAATATGAGTAGAATTGGTAATTTTTTTGGATGGCTAATCTTCTTTGGAATGCAAGCCGCTTTTGATACTTTTGTGATTTGGGGTTTAGCAACTTATGGTGAAACGGGTACGTTTGTAAGTGATAAAACAACGATTATATTAATCGCTGTTCCAACAATAATTATTGTTAACCTTCTTCTAATGATTCCGGCAATCCTCTTTAGTACTGGTATTTTTAAGAAAAAAGAAGAGAAGAAAGAATCCAAAATCCAACAAAAAGTTTCTGGGTGGTTCAAGAAAGATACAAAGGAAGAGGATTTTGAAAAATGGTTTAAAGATAATATAACAGAAGAAAAAATCGAATCTTGGTTTAAAGAGAAATTCCCTCAAAAATAATTTTAGGGAAATTTTTTTCTTCTCTATATCTTTTTTATCATACAAATATTTTTTAATTTTCAAGAGTCTATATCAATAGTTTTAGTTGGTGGTAGGATGACCTTAGAAGTATATAGAAAATTACAGAGACATTTTGATACTTTTCCGTTACGATTTCCAGAAACAGAATCAGGGGTAGAGATTAGATTATTAAAACATCTATTTACTCCAGAAGAAGCAGAAATTGCTTCAGCAATCAAATGTGGCTATCCCGGATCATTTGATACATATGAAAGTATTGATGATATTTCTAAGCGAGTAAAACATCTAGGTCTTTCTATAGGGGAGTTAGAGCAGCACTTAGATAATATGGCAAAGAAAGGAGCTATAATGGGTAGCACTAAAGATAGGAAGAAAATCTATGCTAATGCCTTACTTGTAATTGGCATATATGAATTCCAAGTGAATAAATTAACTAAAGAATTTCAAAAAGATTTGGACCAATACTTTAGTGAAACATGGGGCCCTGCAAATAGTGAAATAAGAGCTCAGCAAATGCGAACAATACCTGTAGGGATAAAAATAGAACACGAAAATCCAATCGCTAAATATGATGATATTAAGATTTTATTCGAAGAATCTCCTGGTCCTTTCTTATTGACTAATTGTGTTTGTAGACAATCTCAGGATCTTCTAAATTCTCCTTGTAAGGCAACTAATCGAAGAGAAGTTTGTATGGCAGTAGGTGAAATGGCTCAATTGTACATTGACCAAGATTATGGTCGAGAGATAACTAAAGATGAAGCACTTAAATATTTGAAGCAAAATGAAGAAGAACGATTGATTTTTCAACTAAGTAATTCACAAGAAATGATTTTTGTTTGTTCATGTTGTACTTGTTGCTGCGGTGGATTAATTAGTTTAAAGAGTATACCAAATCCAGCTGATTATACTTCAAGTAATTATCAAGTATCTATCAATAACGATTTGTGTTCAGGTTGTGGAATTTGTATTGAACGATGTCAAATGGATGCTATTGAGCTTAAAAATGACCTTGCTTCTATAATTCAGAAGAGATGTATTGGCTGTGGAAATTGTGTTGTAGGTTGTCCAGAAAGAGCTATCTCTCTAAATATCAAAGAAAATATAGGTGTGCCACCGAAATCAACTTTTGATTTATTCTCTTACATCACTGAAAGAAGAAGAGACTTTGAAAGTAAACTATAAAGAAATGCTTGACTTCTGCTTTCTTCATTTTTTCTCAATTAACTCCCTTGATTATTTAGTTTTGATATTCCCAAAAAATATACCAACATAATTATAGTAAATTTTTATTGAAGAGAGAGAAATATATCACCTACTATTATTTTCTTTACAATTTGTGGAATTAATTAGTAAGTATATCATTTTTCGTATATACAAATTTCTTTGGTTTCATGGTTGTTAATATTATCTTTACTATCGTTTGTATTTGTTTAATGCAAGTTCAAATGCTTTATTAAGTGCTAAATCAGCATCAATAGAAATATCAGGTTCAACTCCAACAGATTCCCAATTTGTTTTACTTATTGGATTTATTGACCGTCCATTTGGAATATTAAAAACCAATAAATCTAAAATAGAAAAACCATCTGTGGGATGCGCTCCTCCTTTCGTTGTTTCACCAATTAAAGTAGCTCTTTTAAGACATTTCATTCCATAAGCGAAATCTTCCCCTCCAGAGAATGTGTCCTTAGAAGTCAGAATATAAAGGTCTTTTTCGTTCATTCTTTTCCCAGTAACTTTATCCAATATCCATAATTCCTCTGTAGAATTTTTATAAGACCAAATTATTGTATTCCATAATATACCAGGTTCAAGAAAATAACTTGCTAGAAATCGAACCATCTCTGGTTCACCACCATTGTTATTTCGTAAATCAATGATTATTGAGTTCGTATAAGCTAAGAATTTCATAGCTGCTATAGCTGTTTCAGAAGCATCAATACTTCTAGCAAACCCTATCAAATCTAAATAACCAATATTGCCTTCTAAGATTTCTAACCTCTTGAAACCAAAATTTATCTCTCTAAAGAATTCTATTTGTTCTTGTTTTATTTTCTCAATCTCTTCTTGATTAGCTTCTCTAAGAGCTATCATTCTATTCATAATAGTAACATCGTATCTAATAGTCAGATGCTTATCCTTACTAATTTCTTGTAAAATTTCATTGATTTCATTTGCAAATATCTGAATATCTGTTATATTATCGAATAAACCATCATTGTAATTTTTAGTCAATTTTTTTTCTATTTCCTTTGCTACATCATTAAAAACATACATTTCAAGTACTTTTTTTGAAATTTCTCTCAATATTTCTAATTTCATTTCCTTATCTAATTTTTTTCCCAAATCAGAATTATTATTCATAAATAACACCCATTATTAAAACGCTTTTTAAAAGATAAAAAATCAAATAAAAGATGTTATTATACCTCTAATAAGTAGGATTTGAAAAGAAGCTTCTTGTTGTAATAGATTTCATTCTAGAGCAATTGCTTAAAATTACTAAGAAAAAAAGCGAAGCGAATAAGATTATTGAATTAAAAAAGAAAAATTTAGAGAGAAAGAATTAAGCTCTCTCAATTTTTATAAACATTTATTTGATTTTCAGTTTATTATTTTATATGCTTATCAAAGAAAGAAAGAATATCAGCAATAACTTCTTCTCGAGATGTATCATTAAGCGTTTCATGTCGAACATTAGGATAGATTTTATATGTAACATTTTTCAAACCTAATTTTTTATACCGATCAAGTAAGGGAGTTAACCATTTACCACATTTGTTAACTTGATCCTCAATACCACGGATTATGAAAATTGGTAAATCTTTGGGAATTTTTGTTTCAGAATTCCAAAAACGCTTGAGTGCTTTTGAGCTTTCATAGAAGAAGCCATTTGTTGGTCTAAATCCACACATTGGATCTGCATTATAAGCAGAAACAACTTCAGGAAGTGTGGAAATCCAGGCATTACGAATTTTTGTTTTCTTATAGGGTTTATTAAATGGTTCAATAGCTAAATTATAAGCTAAACCTGCTTCTCTATCCTTGCCTTTAATTTTAATGATCATTTTAGCTAATGGAATGGAAATTTTCAGAAAGGGTTGTGTTCCAAAGCTTCCACTTAAAATTACTCCATTTAACATTTCACTATATTGTTGTATAAAATCCTGAACTATTGCACTTCCCCAACTGTGACCAAAGAGGAATATTGGAAGGTTTGGAAAATCTTTCTTCATAATATCAATTAATTGTTTAAAATCAAGAATTACTCCATCCCAACCATCACTGCCTAAAGAGCCTTTAACACCATCTTTTCCTATTGATTTGCCATGACCGCGGATATCACAAGCATAACAGATATATCCTGCTTTGCCTATTTCCTTAGCAAAATAATCATACCGGAAGGAATGTTCAGCCATACCATGGAAAATGCATAACATCCCTTTAAGGGGTATATTATCATCAGGTACCCATTTGTTTACAAAAATGTCTATTCCAATATGATCAGTAAATGTGAAGTTGATATTTGTCATAAACTATTCTATTATAACTGGATAAATAAAACTTTTTGAGTTAAAAACCTTTGAATATATTTTTTCAATATTCTATGGATAATTCAATAATTAATAGTACTTTTGTTACAATTTTGCTAGGTTAGAAAAAAATAAGAAAAGGAAATTCTTGAACTCTTTCTTAGAGGAATAATTTTCCTTTCTCTTGAAAATCATATAATTTTCCCTTGTGATTAGTTTATTTTTTTCTCTTTTTACTCCTTTTTTTAGCAGTAGATTTTATACCAATTATCGTAAAAGAAAACATAACCACAAAGACAGTCAAGATGCCAATACTAGCTAGAATGATCCACCATATACCTGCAAAACCAGCTTTATTAGCATAGAGAGTATATGTTGGTATTTGATCAGATATAGCAGTATAATAAGTAAAAACAATTCTTCCAGTAGTATCGTCATCAGCGGTATATTTAACTTCTAATAATCTTTTTTCGAGCTTTTCTGATGTTTCGATATGTACTTCCATTTCAGTAAGATCACCTTTCAGTCTAAGATAATAAATACCCCCATCATCAGCAGTGATCCACAATTTAGCAACATATATTTTGTTTTCTTTCATAGTCATACTAAAGGAATGAGCATCATAATCAACAGCAAATTGGCCTTTTTTAAAAAAATAGAGAGAGCGCTCATAGGGATCTACAAGAGCATTCGTGTTGAAATTTTGGTTGTCGGATATATTTTGAGCTTGGATGAAAATTGGAAGAGAAATAAACGAAATAAAACATAAAATCAAACTTGTAATAACAAAAATTTTCCTTACAACGGAAATCATTATTATCCCCCAAGAATTTTATTTTATATTAATAATAGAGATATGTATGTAAAAAACATTTATCCAAATGGGAAGATTTTATCAGAAAATATTATGAGTTTATCAAAGAGTAAGATTGAGTTATCTCAAATTTTATTAGTGATGAAAATTTCTAGGTAAAATTCTCAAGTGGTCACACAAATGAAGCTTGAAAGTTTTTAGTGGGAAAGTATATTTTCACAATGATCGAAGAAAAACAAAATAAACTCTAAGTAACTAGTTATACACCTAATCAAAAATAAATGAGGATATTCTTCATGTCACATACTGAAGAGAATTCAAATAAAACAAACAAGCAGAGTCATAAGAACAGCATAAAAATACACAGTAGGGAGCATTATAAACTATTCTCAAAAGGACAAATAGCCAATTTAACAATACAAAATCGTTTGATTCGATCAGCAACGTGGGATCCATCTATTTTACACAGTAAAAGAATGACAAGCGAAGTACTCGAACTCTATAGAAAACTCAGTTTGGGTGGAGTGGGAATGATTATTACTGGAGGATTCCCGGTTTTTAATGAACCTATAAAAAAAAGAGAGACAGACAATTGGATACAGAGTTTTAGTGAATTGCGTGTGGAAGGATTAGAGCAATTAGCGAAAGAGGTTCATTCTTCAAGAGAAGATTGTAAAATTATAGCGCAAATTGAAAATGGTCGTTTGACTGCACAACCTTCCTCAATCATTTCTCCATTTTCAAAACGAATACCAAGAACTCTTACACTTGAAGAAATAGAAGATATAATTGAGAGCTATGTTGAGGGTATTGAGGGAATGAATAAAGCAGGATTTGATGGTGTACAAATTCATGCAGCTCATGGCTCACTTCTCAGTCGCTTCCTTTCACCTTATACCAATAAACGGGAGGATAATTATGGTGGATCTCCTTCAAATAGAGCTAGAATTATCCGAGAAATTGTCTCACGATCCAGAAAATTAGTTGGTAACTTTCCAATATTAATCAAAATGAATTCTACAGACTATTTGGTAGGTGGTACCGATATTCATACATTCCCCGAATTGGCAAAAGAGATTGAAAATATCGGTATTGATGCGCTTGAAATTAGTGGAGGAATGTGGGATTGTTTAGTAAGAAACGAACAAGATCTTGGATTCAAACCTGTACCCGCACCTGAATCACATACACAAATCAATAATCCTAAAAAACAGAGTTATTTCCTAAAATTTGCTGAGAAACTCTCTTTGAAAATTCCAATAATTCTGGTAGGAGGAAACCGTCATGTTGGTCTTTTAGAAAAAATTATCTGCCAAGGTAGAATAGATTTTATTGCTATGTCGCGTCCTTTGATTTGTGAACCTGATCTACCTAATCGTTGGTTAATGGGTCAAGGAAAACCAACTACAGAATGTATATCTTGCAACTCATGTATTTTCAATATGCTGGTTCATCCCAATAGTCCAGAACCTGAATTAGTAACTTGTGTCTTTAAAGAGAACAAGTCCTTACATATTCAAGCTCAGAAATGGCTTAATTCATGGGTTAAAGAGAATATTCAGTTAAATTTAGATTAAAAAATATGATGATAACTAATCAATTTTGAACATTGATCTATTGTGCTTCATTCATTTTTGCTTATTTATTATGATAAATAATTGAACTAGAATCTATGAAAAATAAAGAAAGGATATAAGTTGAAGAGAAGTTAATTCTTAACAACTTTATTAATATTTTAATATATAAAGAAATTTGGGGGAATAAAAAATAACCTCAAAAAAAAACAGATACTTGTAAATGGTACAGAGTATGTCCAATGAAACTTTACTATGAAAAAGGATTATTAGAGAAAAAGTGGGTAGAAGAATATTGTTGGGGTAATTGGAATAAATGTGTTCGCTATCAAATGGAAGAAAATGACGAATATCATCCTGATTGGATGCTACCTGATGGTTCGTTAAAAAAACAATTAATTGAAAAGGAATAAAATGATTTCTTAAAAATTAAAGCAGAGATTTACCTAATTATTATTCAATCCCTTTACAATATCCTTTCTGTTTCTGATAGCAACCATTACATTCAGTTCCATTCCAAATTTCTTTATAGTTTCTATTTTGATAGTTTAATGTCAACTAGTGTATTATCTCGAGTTTATCAAATTATTAATGAACAAATAATTAATTAGGATCTGACTGAGGAGAATATTGTTAATGCAGATTCAATTACCAGTTGAAGAAAGTTTATTTTTAGATGCGTTATTATCTTTAGAGTTATATCCTGAAAAATATAAAACAAATAAAGAAATACCATCCACACTTGATAGTATACACAAACGTGGATTAGAACTTCATAAATGGAAGATAAAAGGAAATTCTGAAGAATTAAATCTTGAAGATATTTCTGAATTATTAATAAAAAAAGAACTCCTTCAAAGAATTGAAAATGCTTATTCTCTAACTGCTTTTGGAAAAACTAATGCAATAACCATTCGAGGAAAAAGAATAGGTGATAGATTCAGCAGTGAATTTCTTAGAATAGCTACTAGTACCGCTCATTCTATTTTTTGCAAACGAGTATTTGGTAAGGATCTATCGCAAGCAAATATGATGGATATGGTGCAATTAGATAAATTACTTCAAATACTCAATTTATCATCAAAGAATAAGGTTTTAGATTTAGGATGTGGTCTCGGAAAAATTTCTGAGTATATATCTGATGTAACTGGCGCTTGTGTTCTAGGTATTGATGTAGCAAATGACGCAATCAATTTAGCAAATAAGAGAACTCAAGAAAAACGACAGCGATTAATTTATAAAATAGATGATATAAATAATCTAACTATATCATCCAATTCCTATGATACAATAATTGCTATAGCTACTTTACACTATTCAATTGATATTGATAAAACAATTAAACAACTGAAAGAAATTTTAACACCTCTAGGACAGATAGGCATATTTACTTTTCAGTACGCTTTTGAAAATGACAATCCTGATATTTTACATCCTGATAATACTAAATTAGCTCAGGTTCTGAAAAAGAATGATCTTGAATTTAGAACATGGGATTTTACCGATAACGAGATTAAAATTAGCCAAAATCAACTTATAATTGCTAATGAGCTCAAGAAACAGTTTCAAGAAGAAGGAAATATCGATTTATGTAATGATCGAATTGAGGAATGTGAAATTGATTTACCTCGATTATTAAATGGTCAAAAACGAAGATTCTTGTATTATATTCAATTGTCATAGCATTTCCACACCTAATTTTCATAGACAGTTATTTTTTATCACTATTTTTCTTTAAATTACAAGAAGTCAAGATTTATATAGATTAGAACAAATCAAAAAACTACAATCCATTTTCCAGAGATTTTTGACTTGAAAGAAAAAAAAAACTTTATGCATAAAATGCAGAAAAGAGTATTCGGTTCATCCAAACATCTAGAAAAGTATCCTAATAGAATAAAAGCAAAAGAAACAGCACCTGTAATGGGATTTGAAAGAGAATTAAAGGTTAAAAATACCAAAAAATTGTTTGTTAGTAGATTGAAAATGTTCGGTGGAAGAACAGCATTTTCTCTTTTGAGAGAGACTAAAAAAACGACGAAAACATTAAAGAAAAACCCACAAGAACCAAAAAATACTGCAAATGATGATTTCTTTAAAAAATTAGAAGAATACGCAGAATCAATTGATGTAAAAATAGGTTATGCTAAGCTTACTCAAGATCTCATTTTCAACAATCACGCTGTAATATTTGATAACGCGATTGTTTTGTCAATGGAAATGGATAAGAAGAAAATAGATAATGCACCAAGTCTGAAAACTGGACGAATGGTTATTAGAACCTATGATGAATTAGGTATTCGTACAAACAAAATAGCAGAATTTGTTAGAAAGGAAGGTTTTGCAGCAGAAGCGGCTCATCCATTAGGTGGACCTATTGGTTTTGTTCCTCTTGCTTTACGAGCAGGTATGGGATGGGTAGGAAGACATGGATTATTAATTACTCCTGATTATGGTCCACGACATAGACTTGCAGCAGTTTTAACAAATATAACCAATATACCAATAAAAGACGAAAATCCTCATCAATGGGTTGGCGAATATTGTTCTACTTGTGGCAGATGTATTAAAACTTGCCCTGGTGAAGCTATTCTTGAAACACCAATTTCTAGTGAAGACGGTAGAAAAACACATATTATTTTTGATAAGTGTTTCCAGGTATTTGCTGAAGAATATGGTTGTTCTGTTTGTGTCAAAGAATGTATGTTCAATAGAGTTGGTTATGCTAAATTAAAAGAGAATTTTGATAAAAAGAAGAAATAATGATTCAATTGATTTCCATATCAGTTGAATCAATGTTACATTATTAGTAATATTAGGAGTGCGGATACAAAGTAATAAATCTGATATTCAGTAACCATGATTCTTTCTACAAATCCCATATATTTCTTTCCACCAAAGAAACTCATGACAACTATGAGTACTAATGCTAAAATTGCTGCAACAAGAGAGATTATTGCAAAATCTTGCCAACCAGCAACGAGTCTTAATCTAACATACATGAAGACCATAGCAACTATCTGAA
>Ga0307379_10006437_pt1 | contig 16127 bp, 9 predicted proteins | sample UN2MG_FD_202237 | JGI IMG/M metagenome (GOLD analysis project Ga0307379, IMG submission 202237) | Soil microbial communities from Risofladan, Vaasa, Finland - UN-2 | ecosystem: Environmental > Terrestrial > Soil > Coastal area > Acid sulfate soil | place: Finland: Risofladan, Vaasa | collected... | reverse complement strand
GGCTGGAGGAGGCCGAGTCGAAGCTGGTTGAGAGGTTCTCGATCGAGGGCATCATCACGCGCAGCGCGGGGATGGAGAAGCTCCTGGAGTTGGTGACGAAGGTGGCGCCGACCGATGTGAGCGTGCTGATCTCGGGCGAGAGCGGCACGGGTAAAGAGCTTTTCGCCCGGGCAATCCATCAGCACAGCGGGCGGAGAGAGCGTCGGTTCGTTGCGCTCAACTGCGGCGCGATTCCCGCGAACCTGATCGAGAGCGAGTTGTTCGGTTACGGCAGGGGCGCGTTCACGGGGGCGGTGCAGTCGAAGCCGGGCTTGGTGAAGCAGGCCGACAACGGCACGCTCTTCCTCGACGAGATCGGTGAGATGGGGCTGGACGCGCAGGTGAAGCTACTGCGCTTCGCGCAGTCGGGCGAGTTCATCCCCGTGGGTGAGGTGAAGCCGCAGAAGGTAGACATTCGCCTGATCGCCGCGACAAATTCCGACCTGGAGGGCGCAGCGGAGAAGGGCGCGTTCCGAGCCGACCTCTATTACAGGCTGAACGTGATTTCGATGAAAATACCGCCCCTGCGGGAGCGGCCGGAGGACATCCCGCTGCTGATTGATCACTTCATCGCCAAGCTGGGAACGCCTCTCGCTAAGGGCGATTACAACTTCACACCCGAAGCGCTGCAGGCGTTGCAGCTCTACGACTGGCCCGGCAACGTGCGCGAGCTGGAGAACGCGGTCAACGGAGCGCTGGTGATGGCCGACAGGTCGCCCGTGGGGACCGAGTACCTGCCCGCCAAGGTGCGCGGCGAGACGGTGATCGCAGTAAAGTCCGGCTCGGGATCGCTGCCCGACAGGGTGTCGCTGAGCCGGGCGGCGGTCGAGAGGAGGGCGATCGTCGAGGCCCTCGAGGCGAGCGGCGGCAGCAAAACAAAGACCGCCGAGAAACTCGGCATCAGCCGCACGACGCTCTTCAGGCGGATGAAGCGTTACGGAATCTAGAATGACAGGTGACGATTAAGCCTGATCCACAATCCCCCAGAGACAAATGAAAGTAATCAGGCTCTATTGATCCTGCTCCGGAGAGAAGAGCTCTTCGTCGGGTGCAGGTTGATTTCAACATCAACTGTGGCCGAAGTTACAGAGAAATCTGCGGCGCAGCTTGTATCTCTTTGCATGCAGACCGAGCTTAGTGTAATTTGTCGGCAAGCCAATTGAAGATCCGGTTGCTTCAAAGGGGGATTGCTATGCGCAAGATGGTTATTTGCTTGGCACTTTGTTTCTTGATGGCCTTGTTTACCTTCTCCATTCCGGCCTGGGACGAGGACGGGTCTTCGGTGGGGGAATTCAAGATCAAGCAGATCAAGACGAAGGGCTTCACCGGCCAGTTTATCGAGCCGTTGGCCTGGGTCAGAGTCGACGACGGCTACAGCCTGATGATCGTGGAGGACTACGACGAGTGGCACGATCTCGACTCCGTTCGATCATTCAAGCTGACGGCGAAGGACAGAGCGCGCAAATCGACCGTGATCTACGATGCGGGCGGCGGCAAGGTGCGCGACGCCGCCGGCTTCTGGTTCTCGGGGAACGCCCCGTTCATCGGCAGCGCCTTGATTATTCTGGCTGTCCGCCCGGAGGGCTCCAGCGGGCTTATCCAGATAGTGACTTTGTCGCTGGACGGTTCGGGCAAGCGGATCGGCGATCCGCGAGTGGTCGCAGAGTTTACTCCGCCGGCGGATTCTTATTTCAATGAGGTTTGGCTGAGCGCAGGGCGGAGGGAGCTCACCGTCGGCATCATCGTCGGACTCGGAGTCTACGAGACCACGGATACCTTCAACGGCAGCCGCTCCTGCAAGGCCTACTGTTTTGAGCTCAACGCCGACGGCACGCTGCGCACTCCCGCTCCGGTGAAAATCGGTCTCCCGAACGGCGGCGATTACCGGCATTTCCGGCCGTACGAGATGCTGTGGGACGGGAGCAAATGGATGTTGCCGGCAGTGATGACCATGCTGAAGTTCGTGGAGTATGCCGAGAGCAAGGATTACAGCGATATCACCGGCTACCAGCTCTACACCCTCACGGCGACGCCCTCCGGCGAAGGCGATTCGTTCAAGTTTAAAACCAAGAGGATCACCCGGGCGAAGAGCATTCAATACTGGTCGTCGTTCCCGACGCCGGTTTTGCTCCCGACGCCGGCCGCAACCGCCCCGGGTGCCGCGGAAGCGGTAGATACTATGACCCTGATCTATACCCTGGCCAAACCGAAGGGATCGAAGACTTCTAAGCACCACGCCAAGTTATTTAGCTACTACGTGCAGGAACTCAATGCCGACGGGAGCAGAAAGGGCAAGAAGCAAAAGGCGCAGCCGAATAAGTGGGTGCGCCAGTTTACCAACGAGACGGGACTTATCTGGGAAACCACGCAGAGCTACTATTCCAACGCCTTCTGCGGCTCTGACGGCAATATCTACATCGCTCACGCGCGCGGCGCTTCGTTCTACAGGACATCGGATAAAACATATCTCTACGAATTCCAGCTCGACTACTATTCTCTCAATCCCCAGACGCTGGTAGGGGAGTTGAAGGCCAGCTCGAATTACCAGGGAAAGTGGTTGAACGGCAGGCCCCTCGTGCGCCGGTTCGGCTCGGTGGTCAGCGTGATCAATCAACTGCGCGACGAGAAGCAGGGTGTTCAGGAAGACAATATCTACATCAGCAGGTTCTGAGTAGCCGTTTGCAGTAAATAGTTGTTTGCGCTCCTTGCCTGATTCAAGCCGGCGGTTCGGGCCGCCTGCAGCGCGCGACCCGCGCACAATGCTCCTGTTTATCGCTCAATCTCACCGTAGAACACGAGAATCGACAGTGCCATGGGATACTCGTAGACGGCGAGCGACAAGGTCTCGCTGCCGTCGCTGCCCCGCTTGAGGAAGTAAGTGATGGATCCGCCTCCGATATTCTGGCGTGAATCGAGCCAGGCACCGAACCTCCCCAGCAGGTAGCTCTTGACCTTCTGCTTGAACTCTTCGGACGGCCGCAGGAAATTGTGTTGGATATTGCGCATCACGCCCTCGCCGTCAACCCACACGTCGGTGTAATCGTCGTTGTCGTAGTTGTGGTTGGTGTAATGCTTCAATCCCCCCTCGGTTTTGGAGAGAACCCAGCGCTTACCGGGTTGTAACACATCGCCGAGCTTGATCGGTCCCAGGCCCTGGGGCAGCCACCCTTCCTCGGCTTTTAAGAGTTCCTCGAGCACAAGGCGCGACCTGTAGGAATCGCTCTCCGCCGCGGGCTCCTGTTTAACTTCTTCACTCTCAGTCTCGATGGAGCACGCCTCAATCCTGAATTCCCCTTCCAAATGAGTCAGGTCGAGGCACCGCGTCAGGCCCTCGGGGCCTGCCTGGCGGAATTGGAGCTTAAGAATTGAATTATTCTCGATATTGTTTGTCAGGTGAGAGCCGTATTTGGATACCAGATAATCCTTGATGACCTTCCTGAACTCGAATGGTTGTGATTTGAAAGTGTATGCCGAGCTGGTGATCGCCATCTGATCGTCGGTGGTGATCATGAACACGTTGCCGTCTGGGTACAAGTATTGGAATTTCTTACCGCTCTCAGCGGAAACCGGTTTCCAGACCTCCCCGGGCACGAGATCATTGCCGATATCTATTCCGCCTAGACCGGAGGGGAATTCGTCGCCATACATCTTGAAGAGGGCATCCAGGTTGACACCGCCTGCCGACGACTCCTCGGCCTTTTCGCTTTGCGCCGTGAGATCCCACATCCGAAGCTGCAGCACCTGCTTGAGCTCCGCCAAGTTCCCGAAAGCAATCTGCCAGCGTGTATAGTCGTCCTCGTAGAGATCCGAAAAATCGCTGTCATTCCCTTTTGCTTCCACCAACCACTGGCTATACTTGCTCTTGATCGACGCCCTGAACTGAATCGTGTTGGGCATCGGCATCTCAGGCAAGTACCACTCAATGACATTGACATATCCGTCGGGAGTGGTTTTTACGTTGTAAGCGCCCTCAGAGTCGGTCCAGACGTAGGCGAAACCGCCTTCCGGCAGATCCTGTTTATGAGCGCCTTCGGGCGGAGAAAAATGTTCGCCCAGGCGCGTGCCGGCGCCTTCCCGCGAGAGATATTTCTCCTGAGCCGGCGAGAACAATAGAGAAACGGCAAGCAGAAAGATGAGCATGGCAACCCCCTCGATCTGTATTTTTTGAGATTTCGCTGAATATTACCATAAATCCTGCAAGAACACCTGATTTTAACGCGTATTTGCATAAAAACGCTGCATTATCGAGATTTCCGCTGAAGCGACAGAGGTTGCCGGGAAGAAACTCTTGCTTCGAGCGACGAAACGAAAGATCGGGCTCCTATACAGCCATACAACAATGGTTATAGAATGCCGGACCGTGTAGTTCTGGTTTTGCTCGTGACTAAGGCGACTTTTCAAAATTTAATATGAGATTACAATAGCATATACGCGGGACAATCAAAGACATCTGGGGATGAAATCGGGAAGAGCTTTGCATATGAGTGCTAATTACACCCTTTGTGCCTTATTTGTGCCCATAGCGGCCTCGTCTTATTGTTCCTAACTATACTATTCTGGCCTAACCGCAACAACCATAAACGGATGAAAAGATAGTATTTAGGGGTAATTGGTCCTGTTGATAATGGACTACGAATTGCTTGCTGCAAGGCGGTTTCATTGGAGTCCCACAAGTTTACAAAATTTGACATTTCGGGCATTCTTATAACGACGAATATTCGAAACATCGCTGAAATATCGTAGAATTTCCAGGTTTAACCGAAAAACAGTGTCAAATTTGATTTATTCGTTGTTTAATGCTGGCTTCGAAGACATCTGAAGGTATCCAGACTCGCTTATTTCAATCAATCTGGGATTGTCTGGGCGGCGATCTGTGGTACTCCCACAGGTGTTGATATGTCTAAGAGGAAGATCGTCGCTTAGATTGCCTCTATGCGCGCCGTTTCAATACTCTGAGGACCTGCGTGGCTGTCCACTGTGCGCTCTCCTTGGTGCGGTAGCCTTCATCGTTCAAACGCTTCGCGATCGCCCGCAAAGATGATCGCCGGCCACCCTTTCGGCGCCGCCGTAACGCACGGACATGACGAATGACGGCCTGCTCTTCGTCCGTTTCGCCGAACGCTTTCCGGCCCTCGCACTTCCCCTGCTCCGCCCTGACTCTTTCTCGGGCAGTACGGAGCTTCCTGACCAGCATGCTCTTTTCCAGTTCGGAGAAGACGCCCTGAATTTGGACGAGCGCTTTCTTCATCGGATCGGCATGGACCGCTTCGGTGATATCCTCTTCCGTGCGCGCGGAGATGAGGCGGATGCCTTTTGAGGCTAGATAGACAATTAAGTGTTCCTGAATTCGGTATTCACGGGCCAAGCGATCGAGGCCCTCGACGATGACCGTGTTCACGCCGTCGGAGAGAATCTGGCTGACCATCTCCTGGAACGCCGGCCGATCGGTCTCGTCGGTAGTCCCGCTGACGCCCTCTTCGCGGAATACCTCGACTATCTCGTAATCAGCCTTAGCAGCATATGCGTTTATGGCTTCGAGCTGACGCCTGAAGCCGTGGCCGTCTACCTGCCCCAGGCCGCTAACCCTCAGATATGCATAAGCCTTTTGCACTGATCTTGCTCTCTCTTGTCTAGCTATAAGCTAATGTATTACAAAGAGATAGTCAAGTTTTTTGTTACGTTTTCTTTAGATATCGTAGCAGGATTACTTTATCTCCCATCGCTTGTGATAGCCACGCACCAGGAACTCGCTCGCCTCATGTTCTATAACTTCTTAATTAATTTCCCTAGGTCTCTTGTTGCAGTGCATGTAGCAGATCAGCCCGAGATGTTCTCTAACAACGCCTCTGTCGCGCATACTATTCGCATACTCTGTCGTAAACTCCTAGGCCCAGGCACCTGCTTCAGTGTCGCTTGATCCCGTGGCAGTCCATTCTTGGAGGGTGACAAACGCCCCTTCCTTCTTTTTACAGCACTACCAGGATATCAGTTTGCTGATCGGCACAGCATTGGCACTAACGGCATGAGGTTTGCATTTAAATCCATCGGATGAGGGAGAGCCAACTTAAATTATGAGAATAATGAGTAATGAATATCTCGATATCGTACTTCGTATTTTTTTCAAGGGCTGCAACGCAACTATTCTATGCATCTCGATAATTTGGAGCGTTGTATTCTGCTTAGGATATTTGACATCATGAATAAATATCCTCCAATAAGGATTGTTTAGGAAATCAATGGGTGTCATCGATTTGAAAAAAACCAAATTTCTTCATCTGGAGATCTTCAATGGCGAAAACTAAACACGAAGAAATCGGCAAGACTACTCAGAATGTCAATAGAGCCGTCAATTCTGCGGCTGCTAAGTCCTATTCCCAAATGAACAGGGCGGAAGTATCGCCACGTGTTCTTGCAGGAGTTGAACGCAATCAGTCCGCCATACCGGAGCTGTTTCCATATCGAGCCTTGTCCGTGACCCACAGTTTTCAAGAGACCGAGGGACAACCGATCGCGCTCCGGCGTGCAAAGATGCTCAAGCGCGTACTGGAGGAGCAGCCTGTCACCATCCAGGAGGGCGAGCTGATCATCGGCATGAAGACACTCAGGCCGAGAGGTTCCCCGATCTTCCCCGAGATCAACTGCGCTTGGATTGAGCGGGACCTCGATATCCTTGCCAGCCGACGGGAGACGCCCTTTTTCGTGAGCGAGGAGACCAAGAAAATCCTAAGAGAGGAGGTCTTCCCCTATTGGCGCGGCCGTCAGATCTATGACCGCCTGCTCGAGGCTGTCCCGGAAAAAATCTGGTCGGCAGATAAACGGGGGGTAATTTACAACTATTTCACCTCCAGGACCATCGGCCACATAGTCGTCGACTACAACAAGGTCCTGACCAGGGGCATGCAGGGGATCATGGCCGACATCGAGAAATCATTGGGTCGGCTGCGCTGCGAAGACCCCGGCTTTATTCTGCGCAGACAATTTTTGCAGTCGGTGGCCTTGGCTTGCGAGGCGGTGATCACCTTCGCCAAACGTTACGCGAAGGAGGCACGGCTCCTGGCCGTGGAGGCGGACAGCGCCGAACGCGAGGCGGAGCTTGAGAAGATCGCAGCCATCTGCGACCGCGTCCCCGCCGAACCGGCCAGGAATTTCCACGAGGCGCTGCAGTCTTTCTGGTTCACACATCTGGCGCTGAACCTGGAGACCGACGGTCACTCCATCTCTCCCGGCCGCTTCGACCAGTATTTCTATCCCTTCTATCGCAAGGACATCGACGAGGGAGAGCTGACGCAGAACGAGGCCCAGGAACTGCTTGACCTGATGTGGGTCAAGTTCGACGAGATCACGGTCGCCAAGGATGCCGGCGAGTCACAGACCAGCAGCTCGTACCCCGACTTTCAGAATCTCAACATCGGCGGTCTGACCCCGGACGGCCGTGACGCGGTCAACGAGTTGTCGTTCATGTGCCTGACGTCCCTGGAGCATCTCCTCCTGCCCCAGCCGGGTCTCTCGGCCCAGATCAGCACCAAGACGCAGCAAAAGTTCCTGCTGAGATGCTGTGAGGTGCTGCGGCTGGGCACCGGTATGCCGGCCATGTTCAACAGCGACACCATGGTCACCGGCATGATCAATCGGGGCAAGACCCTGGCCGACGCCCGCTCGGGCAGCATCAACGGTTGTGTCTCTCCCAATTGCAGCGGCAAGGACAGAATGGCCTCTTCAGGCTACTTCAACCTTGCGAAATGTCTGGAGCTGGCTTTGAACGACGGGGTGGACCGGCTCACCGGCGGGCAACTGGGGCCCAAAACGGGCGATCCCGCCGGATTCGACTCCTTTGACAGGGTGGTCGAGGCATTCCGCAATCAGGTGGCCTATTTCGTCGAAATGAAGATCCATTACGACAATATCATGCGTGACATCTACGCCTCTTACTGCCCGGTACCCTTGACGTCGGCTCTCATCGACGATTGCATCGACAGGGCGCTCGATTGGCACCAAGGCGGGGCACATTACAACCAGGCCGTAGTATCGGGAGTGGGTGTTGGCACGGTTGCCGATTCCCTTGCTGCTGTGAAGAAGCATGCTTTTGACGACAAAGAGTACTCCATGGCTCAGCTGAAGAAGGTGCTGGACGATGATTTCAAGGGCCACGAACTGCTTCGGCAGACACTGATCAACAAGACGCCCCATTACGGCAACGACGACGACTACGCCGACAACCTGGCCTGCCTGGTTCAGAAGATATATTGCGACGAAGTGGAGAAACATCGTGACATTCAGGGTGCAAGATACTGGGTCAACCTCCTGCCGACCACGGCCCACATCGCCATGGGTGAGGCCACCGGGGCCACCCCCGACGGCCGCCACGCAGGTGTGTGGCTGTCGGAGGGTGTCTCTCCGGTTCAAGGCCACGACCTGCACGGACCCACTGCGGCAACCAAATCCGTCGGCAAACTTGACCACGCCCGCTGCAACGGAACTCTTCTGAACATCAAGATCAGCCCGGATTCGTTCAAGAGTTCAGAAGATTTGCACAAACTTGCCGCCTTAATCAGAGGCTATTTCGACCAGGGTGGACACCACATCCAGTTCAATATCATCGACAAGAAGATCCTGATGGAGGCCATGGAGCACCCCGACGAGTACCGCAACCTGCTTGTCCGCGTCGCCGGTTACTCCGACTACTTCGTACTCCTGAGCTCGGAGATACAGAGAGAGATCATCTCGCGGACGGAGCACTGCCTGTAAATCGAGCGGACAGCAAGCCCGTTCTGCACCGGATGAGCCGGTGGCTTCCGAGTCGGTTATTTTTACGACCATGGACGCCGGCTTGTGAGGCCGGATGGAAAAGGAACCTGACACTCTTATGACCGACAGCCAAAACTCATCGACCTCTCCGCATACTTCCGCCAAGGGTTGGATTTGGAACATTAAGAAATATGCCCTCCACGACGGCCCGGGCATCAGGACAACCGTCTTCTTCAAGGGATGCCCCTTGAAGTGCTTCTGGTGTTGTAATCCGGAATCGCAGGCCTTCCGGCCCGAGATCATCTGGATTCGCGAGGAATGCCGGGCATGCGGCAGGTGCTTGGAAATCTGCCCCAGAGAGGCGATCTCAGCCGATGCCCAGGGGCGTCGACGGATCGAAGCCGAACGCTGCGACCTGTGCGGTCTCTGCATGCAACAATGCCCCGCCGGGGCTTTGAGTCTTGTCGGGCAACCGATGACCGTCGACGAAGTGTTGCACGAAGTGAACAAAGACTCCGTCTTCCATAGCCGGTCCGGCGGCGGCCTGACACTCTCCGGGGGCGAGCCGCTCGCACAGGCAGTCTTTGCCTCTGAGCTGTTGCGCCGTTACAAAAATGATGAACGAGGCCTCCACACGGCCGTGGACACCTGCGGACACGCAGAATGGGGAGAGCTGGCAAAGGTGCTGCCTTACACGGACCTTTTCCTGTATGACATTAAGCACATCGACTCCTCCGAGCACCGTCGCTTGACGGGAGTGGGTAACGAGCTGATCCTCGAAAACGCCCGGCGGATCGCCGATGCGGGCAAGGTGCTGATTGTCCGCCTCATGGTTGTTCCAGGTTATAATGACGGCGAAAATAACGTCAGGGGAATAGCGGAGTTCGCCCGGAGTCTCGACGGCGTGGAAGAGGTGGATTTGCTCCCATATCACCGCCTGGGCGAACATAAGTATGCGCGCATGGAGCGGCAATATGCTCTTGCGGGCACTAAAACTCCCTCAGATGAGCACTTGGCCGTCCTGTGCCGGATCGTCGAGGAATATGGACTGCGTACAAGGATCGGAGGGTGACCGGCCGGCTGTTAAGCAAGGCATGTCCGCGGCCGGCGCCAGACGCCGGCGAGCGCCGTTTTCTCCTTTCAGACTCCCGGGCTTGCCTGAGGAGCAGCGCGATACTCGAGGACAGATCATAGGCAGGCGCGACAGAAATGATCCGGAAACGCAAAATCATAGGAAATGCTATTGATGAAAGACATAATCTTGTCCTGTACGCAATGTAAAAAGGAGTTTTCACCGCAAAGGATTCATCCCCGCTGTTCTGCTTGTAACGAACCTTTGGAAGTGACGTATCCGCGATTGGAAAAGGCCGAAATCCAGTTTCGAGGGACCTTGTTGGAGCGCTATCGTGATTTCCTTCCTTTCGAGCAAATTCACAGAAAAATCAGCCTCGGCGAGGGGAATACGCCGTTGCTCAAATCGAATATCGTGGCAGCGGAGATCGGCATTCAATCCCTCCACTTCAAGAATGAATCGCAGAATCCCACATGGTCTTTCAAAGACCGGGGGACGGCGCTCGGCTTGGAGCATGCCCTCTCGCTGGGATTCAGCAGAATCGGAACGGTATCCACGGGAAACATGGCGACATCCGTTGCCGCCTACGGGGCGCGGGCCGGGTTGGAAACATATGTGCTGGTCCCCCACAACCTCCCCAGCGAGAAGATCGCTCCGATCGCCGTCTACAATCCCCATCTGATCATGGTGGACGGAGACTACGGCGACCTCTATTACAGGAGCCTGGAGATCGGCGAAGAGCTGGGCTTGTACTTCATCAATTCCGACGTGCCGTTCCGGGTCGAGGGTTCCAAAACGATCGCCTTTGAAATCTGTGAGCAGTTGGACTTCTCCGTTCCAGATTATGTCGCCGTGCCGGTCAGCGCGGGCGGTAACATCAGGGGCATCGCCAAGGGTTTTGAGGAGTTTCATCGCGTCGGCCTCATCGACAGGATGCCAGGAATGATAGCCGCCCAGGCAAGCGGCTGTTCGCCGGTCGTGAATGCGTATCAAGCAGGGAAGGAGACGATTGAGAGAATCCGGAATCCTGGAACCATCGCCCATGCCATTGAGAATCCATTCCCCCCCAGCGGCAACCAGACATTGAGAATGCTAAGGGCGAATGAGGGAATCGCCGTGAAGGTGAGTGATGAGGAGATCCTGGCCGCTCAGGAATTGATGGCGAGAGACGGCATCTTCGGCCAACCTGCCGCGGCGGTCCCATTGGCGGCGGTGAAGATGCTGCTCGACCGAAGCTATTTACAACCTACCGACTCCGTCGTTTGCATCGTGACAGGATCGGGCCTGAAATATTCGGCGGCCCTCGAAAATAAGAGCTTTGATATCAAGACAACCGATCTTGAACGATTAACCGAAGCTTTCAAACGCTAGCACGCGACGAGACAGACCCGTATCAGACGGTCGGCCGTGAGAGCACTTCGTCCCCTCCGAGACGCTCCCCCGGCTCAGGGCTTCCGCTAAGGGCTTGCCGAGGGAAAAGGCAGCTTCGCCTGCTCGAACCGCGGCGCAGATCTCCATCTCCCAGGTAGTTTCATCCCGGTGGAACCTCGGGTTCAGGGATAGGCTGCCGAAGTCCGCTTTACACAGCCTTAAAGGCTCATGAACTGCGAGGTGGTCTTGGCCTGCGTATAGAGGAGCAGGTAGTCGCTACCACCGGCTTTGGAGTCGGTGCCGCTCATGTTGAAGCCGCCGAAGGGGTGTACGCCGACCAGCGCCCCGGTGCTCTTGCGATTTAAATAGAGATTACCTACGTGAAACTCCTCCCGCGCCTTCTCCAGCTTGAGCTGACATCTACTGTAGACCGAACCGGTGAGGCCGTAGGGCGTGTCGTTGGCGATCTCCAAGGCATGGTCGTAGTCTCGCGCTTTGATAAAGGCCAGCACGGGGCCGAAGATCTCCTCCTGAGCGATGCGCGCCTCGGGCGCGACCTCTGCGAAAACGGTCGGCTCGATGAAATAACCGTTTGGATCGCCGCCCGGACCGCCGCCGCAGACAAGCTGTCCCTCGCGCTTGCCGATTTCGATGTAATCGGTGATGGAATGGAAAGCCTGCTTGCTGATCACGGGCCCCATCCAGTTCTCTCTCGACTTGACCGGGCCGATGCGGATTGCCTTAGCCTTCTCAGCGACGCGCGAGAGAAGCTCGTCATAGACACCGTCGACCACGATTGCGCGGGAGCACGCACTGCACTTCTGCCCCTGGTAGCCGAAGGCGCTGATGACGATGCCGTCCGCGGCGGCTTCAAGATCGGCATCCTCGGCAACGACAATCGCATCCTTCCCCCCCATTTCGGCGATAACTCGCTTGATCCAGACCTGCCCCGGGCTGATTTTCGCCGCTAACTCGTTAATCCGCAGCCCGACCTCCTTGGAACCGGTGAAGGCGATCAGGCGCGTCTTGGGATGCTCCACCAGAAAATCACCCACCTCACTTCCGCTGCCGGGGCAGTAGTTGAGAACACCGGCCGGAAGTCCCACCTCCTCCATGATCTCGGCGAACTTATAGGCAGTCACGGGGGAGTTGGACGACGGCTTGAGCACTACTGTGTTGCCGGCGACGATCGCCGCGCTGCTCATGCCGCACATAATGGCGTTGGGGAAGTTCCAGGGGGGGATTACGATAGCGACACCGAGGGGGAGATAACGCAGCTCGTTCTCTTCCGATGGCGAGCAAGTGAGCGGCTGATGCCCGCCCAGGCGAATCATCTCGCGGCCGTAAAACTCGAGCATGTCGATCGCCTCGGCGGTGCCGGCGTCGGCTTCCACCCAGTTCTTGCCGACCTCGAGCACCATCGTGGCGCTGAGCTCGAAGCGGCGTTGGCGCATCCGCTCCGCCGCCCTGAGGAGGTAGCGCGCCCTCACCTCGGCTGGAACACGCTTCCATTCTTCAAACTTTTCAGCGGCGGTCTCTATGGCCTTGCCGGCCAGCTCTCGGGTCGACCTGCTTACCCGGCCTATCACTTCGGAAGTATTTGAGGGATTGATAACCTCGTTGATATCGTCAGTAAATATCTCTTTATCACCGATACGTAACGGATACTCCTTACCGAGCTCGCTCTCGACCTTGGCGATCGAAGCCTCCATCGCAGCAATGTTGGTAGGATCGTTGAAGTCGATCAAGGGTTCGTTTGTGAACGGTCTGATCATCACTTTCTCCTATGGTTTACCGCATCTGTGCGATGCAGTATATGAAAAGAGGGTGCAGGGGCTCCTCCTTGGCAGTAGATGCGGCGCCGGCCTCACGCCCGCTCAACCGCTGGCGCATAGCGCCCCTTGGGGAGTCCGAACCGGCTCCGCCCCCGGCGGACCTCTTCAGCCGGCCGCTCCACCAGACGGTCCATCTGCGGGCGGTTCTTGAATCCGTTATAAAAGAAGCCCCTGGACTAAGCAGTACCAGGGACTTGTGTTCCATCAGCTGCTTACGGCAATCAGAATGTCAACCGGAAACCTAGCTGATAAAAGCGCGCGTTGACGATAGAGCTGGGTACCAGGAAATTGCTCGAGGTAATGAGCGTGGACTTGTAGCCCGTGACCGCATCATTGTTAAAGAGGTTGAACGCGTCAAAGATGATGCCGGCGCGGAAGCGGTCTGCAAAGGCGAAGGATTTCTCCAGGCGCAGGTCCACGTTGAACTGGTTGTCGTAGCGGTCAGTGCCGTCGATCTTCTTGATCAGCAGAGAACCGCTGGTTCCGGTGGGCCTGTAGTAGAGGCCGTAAGGCGTGCCCGAGTAGTAAGTTGCGACGGGGCTGATGAATATATCGAAGGGGGCGATGTATGTGCCGCTCACCTTAATTACATGCGGACGCTCGAGATAAGCTCTGCCGCCGGAGTTGATATAGCGGTTGGGGTTACTTACGTCATTGCCGCCCCAGAAGGCACCGGACCACTGCTCCCAGTTGGCGGTGTTGCGGCTGTAGGTGTAGTTTGCCTTCAGGCTCCAGTTGTCACTCATCCGCTTGTTGACCTCGAAGAGGAGCCCAAAGTACTTGCGGAACGGGTCCTCCAATATGCCGGGGTTGCCCTTCTTCGGGTTGGTGTACAGTTGGTAATCGCCCGGATTGTAATAGTTGTAGAAAATGCCGCTGTAAGAGCCGTTCGCGTTGCTGAAGCTGGTTTGACTCTCCACCCAAGTCGCCGCCGGGCTGACGAGACCGATAATGTCATTGTCCTTCTTGTAGACGAAAGTGATGGAGGCGGCGAGATTCTCCATCAGCTCACGATCGATGCCGATGGTGAAACCGTCGGTATGCTGGTTTGAAAAGTCATCGCTGATGCTGAACAGACCCGTGCTTCCGCCGTACATGTATTGCAGCACCCACTCGTTGTTGACCCACATGTAGGCCTTGCCGGGCGGCATCTTGATGGACAGCGACTCGGTGTTGCCGGTCTGAATACCCTCGTAGTAGCGGCCGGCGAAGCCCCTGATCACCGTCTTGCCGTCTCCGAAGAGGTCGTAGGCGAATCCCAAGCGGTAAGCCGGCTGGCCCATTGTCGCGAAGCTGTCGGTGGTGCCGGCGGGTGAGGTTGACGCATCGTAGGGGCTGAGGCTGGTTCGGTCGTAGCGCACGCCGAGGTTGAGAGTCAACTTGTCGGTCATGCTCCAACTGTCTTGCACGAAGAAGGCGTAGTTTTTAATGGCCGTGCCGCCGTCGCGCACCCCATCGTCGTACTTCCACCAGGGTTCGCCCATCCAGGTGTCCTGCCAATTAGTCAAGGACATATAGCGGGGGGTAGCGGCCGAAGACCAGTCGAAACCGTACTTCATGCTATGAGAACCGACCAGATTGTCATTAAAGTAATTGAGGGTGACAAGCACGGAGTTCAAGGGACGATCCGCAATGTCCCAGCGCATGGCGCTGCTGCCCGGCAGCATCACGCCCCAGGCGTTGTCCCACAGACAGGGCAGATTCTGGCCGTTCGGAAGCTTGGGCTTGTTCTCGTAATGGTAGTTCTGCTTGTAATAGCGCCCTTCGAGAATTAAATCATCATTCAGGAGGAAGGTGTGCTGCAGCTGGTATGTCTTGTAGTTCATCGGTTGTTCCCACAGGCTGCTCTCGTAATTGGACCTCCAGTCCCCAGCGTATCGCCTGTGGCTGTTGAAATGCTTATACCACCCGAAGCTGAAGTATGTGATGTTGCGTTTGTCCCACTGGCCACTAAGCTTCAGGAAAAAGCGCTTCGGATCCAATGTCTGGGTGATGGTCTCGTCGATGAGCTGGCGCTCGGTCGCCGACTTCGTATAGTTGAAGTTGGTGAAGAACCAGACCTTGTCCTGCAGGATCGGGCCGCCGACAGCTAAATTGGGATTGTCCAGCCTGGATGCCGTCGGTGCGGTTATCCCGTACTGCGTATAGTTCCCCGTGTTGTCGCTCACCCATCCGACTCTCTGCATGAAGTAGTTGACCTCGCCGTGGAAATCGTTGCCGCCGCTCTTGGTAACGACGTTCAACGCCGCCCCGGTGAAGCCGCTGTACTCCGCCTGGGCACCGAACATGGCCACGTCAACCTGCTCGACCGCCTCGATGTTCATGCTGGTACCCAGATAGGCGGTCCACCTGTCGGTCACGTCCACACCGTCGATGTTGAAGGAATTGCCGTCGGACTGCACGCCGCCAAGCCCGGAATTGTCCGTAAAGCCGGCAGACAGATTCGGCAGATTAAACACATTACGGGTATTGGGAATGTTCTGAAGGAACGCAAGGTCGAGCTTATCACTTATACCTGAGTTCGTCTCGTCGATTAACGGCGCCTCGCCGGTAATGACGATTCGCTCCTCGAACCGGCCGGGACTCATAACCTTGTCGAGAGTGACGGTGGAGTTGAATGCAACGATGATACCCTTTTGTTCAATGATGCTGTAGCCCTCTTTCTCGAACTTAACATCGTATGTGCCGATAGGGAGCAAGGGGAAGCGATACTTGCCTCGCTCGTTGGTGGTCGTGTCCAGCGTGTGGGCTATTAACGAATCAGAGGTGATTGTTACCTTCACATCGGCAATCACAAGGCCCTCGGCTGTCGTAACAGTACCGACGATGCTACTCTTGTTCTGCGCCATTGCCACTGAAGCAACCAGCAGAACCAAAATGAGTGGAATCAGCTTTTTCATTGCTTCACCCTCAATAAGGTTGGTTTCTAACCATTAGCAATGAAAAATCGCCGTATCACGTTGCTTTGAGCTATAGCTACAGCGACCTTTCACACGCCCCCCCGTGGGTTACTCTGCGGACAAGTATACCTGTGCAAATTATATGCCACGAGTTGGATTTGGGCG
>Ga0307379_10006436_pt1 | contig 16128 bp, 15 predicted proteins | sample UN2MG_FD_202237 | JGI IMG/M metagenome (GOLD analysis project Ga0307379, IMG submission 202237) | Soil microbial communities from Risofladan, Vaasa, Finland - UN-2 | ecosystem: Environmental > Terrestrial > Soil > Coastal area > Acid sulfate soil | place: Finland: Risofladan, Vaasa | collected... | reverse complement strand
GAAAGGTATGGAAAAACTGGAATTAGGGAGAAAATTACAGGAAAGTTTTGTTAATCACGGGGCAATACAATGTGGTTTTTGCACTCCCGGAATGATTCTTACCGCCAAAGATTATATGGATAAAAATTCCCTTCCGGATAGAGAGGAAATTAAAAAAGCAATATCTGGAAATTTGTGTAGATGTACAGGGTACAAAAAGATTGTGGATGCCATTTACGATGTGGCAGTAGAAAATCAGAAATCATAATAAATTTATATTTTGTAGGACAGTCGTTCCCCGTTTTCACGAGGACAAGGGGTTCGATTCATCGAACCCGTAATAAAACGGGTCGGATAAATCCGACTCCTACCTTTACAAGGATTGGAAGGTGATATTAATGTCTGAATTTAAGATAGTTGGCAAACCAATACCCCGACACGATGCCTGGTCTAAAGTCACCGGGGATCTTAAATATGCCGATGATTTCTCTTTGCCCGGAATGTTATTTGCTAAAGTTCTTCGCAGTAAATTCCCGGCAGCTAAAATTATTTTTATAAATACCAATAAAGCAGAGCAGTTAGAGGGAGTGCGAGCTGTTTTAACCGCTAAAGATGTTCCTCACAACGAAACGGTAACCAAGTTTGGACAGAGCACAGAGGTGGGCAAAGGATTTGAAGGTTTATACCGGGTTTTGGCCGATAAAAAGGTTAGGTTTATGGGAGAGGCAGTTGCTCTGGTAGCTGCCGAGACAGAAGAAATTGCCGAGAAAGCCTTAGATTTAATTGAAGTAAAATATGAACCTCTCCCCGGGGTTTTTGATCCTTTAGAAGCCCTAAAACCAGGTGCTTATCTGGTGGGAGAAAACAATACCAATATAATAGGCGAGTTTGGCTGTCATCAAGGTGATATTGAAAAAGGTTTTGCCCAGGCCGATGTAATCATTAAAAACACCTATAGGGTGTCCTTCGTTGACCATGCTTATTTAGAACCTGAAGCGGGTATTTCCTGGATAGATGATTATGGAATACTTAATATCCGGGTAAGCACTCAAGTGATAGAGCACTTTAGAGATGTGGCTGATGTATTGGGCTTACCCCATAATAAAGTACGGTATATAGGCACTATGATGGGTGGAGGATTTGGCGGAAAAGAAGATATCACTGTTGAAACCTTTTTGGCTTTACTTACCTGGAAAACTAAAAAGCCGGTAAGGTTAGTCTACACTCGCGAAGAGTCTATTTTATGCCATAGCAAAAGACATCCTTTTATTATGAAATATAAAGTTGGCGCGAAAAAAGATGGTAAACTGGTTGCTTTAGATGCGGAATTAATATCTGATGCCGGAGCTTATCCTTACTTAAGTCCCTGGGTTACTTTATACGCAACAGTTAATGCAGCTGGTCCCTATTGTATTCCCAATGTTAAAGTTAGTGCTCATTGTGTGTTAACTAATAATACTTTTACCAGCGCTAATAGAGGTTTTGGAGCTCCACAGCCTAATTTTGCCTACGAAAGCATCATGGATGAATTATCTCATAAACTTGTTATAGATCCTTTGGAAATCAGGCGCAGAAATTGCCTTACTACCGGAAAAGCTTTGGCAACAACCGGTCAAGTCTTAAAGACCTATGTTGCCCTTCCTGAAGTTGCCGAGAAAGCCTGGAAAGCACTGGGAGAGTCTGCTGCATGTAAAGATGAAAATCGAAAAATAGGTCGAGGATTAGCCATAGGCCTGATGAGTTATGGCCGGATGACCTTTCTACATGATTCTTCCCGCTGCTACGCACGGTTAGAATCAGACGGGAGTGTATTAATCAGATCCGGAATACCTGATTTAGGTGGAGGGCAGATTTCTTTACTCTGTCAAATTGTTGCTGAAGAATTGGGCGTACCTATGTCCCAGGTAAAAATCTACCATAGTGATTCAGCATTAACCCCTCTTGCCGGTACCACTACTGCTACCCGGCAGACCTATATGTCCGGGAATGCTACTCTCAAGGCTGCCCGAGAGATAAAAAACAGAATTTTAAACAAAGCTGCAGAGATATTAAATGTTAATCAAGATAAATTAGATATTATCAATAAAAAAGTTTTACTTAACTATGATTCTTCGCAATATGTGCCTTTAGTTAAAGTGATAAAGGCTTGTAATGCGGATGGAATAGAATTATTTTGTGAAGCCCAATTTAACGCCCCATCTACAATAGTGCCTGACTTATCTAATATAAGAGGAATGACCTTTCCAGATTTTACTTTCGGAGCCCAAGCGGTAGAAATTGCAGTGGATACTGAAACCGGACAAATAGAAATTTTAAAACTGATAACCTGTTATGATGTGGGGAAAGCCATTAATCCTTTGAGCGTAGAAGGCCAGATGGAGGGTGGTTCAATATATGGAATGGGCTATGCCCTTACCGAAGAGGTTATTATGGAGAAAGGAATTACCATGACCCCCTCTTTTGCTGAATATATTGTTCCCACAGCGGTTGATGTGCCCGATGTAAAGGCGATTTTAGTAGAATCAGGCGGGGGGTTAGGACCTTATGGAGCCAAAGGAATAGGTGAACCCTCCTGCAGTATAATTGCTCCGGCTATCTTGAATGCCATTTATGATGCAGTTGGCGTAAGAATTAAGAGCTTACCCGCCACCCCGGAAAAAATAATAAGTGCCTTAAAAAAAGATTACTTTAAAAAATAAAATATATATCCGTTAAAAACCTTTGTGTAAAAAAGCTAAATTATTATCATAATTAAATAAGGATTGAATAAAATGTTAATCAGTGAAGTTATGGGTGTAAAAGAAAAAGCATTTATATCTTTGGTAGGAGCAGGAGGGAAAAGTACTCTTTTGAATCGATTAGCCGAAGAACTGCTTATTAAAAATAAACGAATAATTCTAACTACCACTACCAAGATGTTTGCCTGGCAGTTAATTCCTTTTATGAAAAAGGGCAAATTAGTTGAAGACCACGACGAAGAGACTATTCGGAAATTTATTAAAAAATATTTTTCTGTGAAAAGTAAAACCGGAAGATTAGCAGTTATAGGAGAGAAGATAGAGGATAACGGAGAGGAAAAAGTATCCGGCCCGTCCCCTGATTGGCTGGATAAATGGTGGGAGGATAAGTTAGTAAATTATTTTTTGGTAGAAGCCGATGGCGCAGCGGGGAGGCCGGTAAAGGCACCTGCTTCTCATGAGCCGGTCATTCCTTTATCAACTACAGATTTAATCGGAACGATAGGCATAGATGCCCTGGGTCTTTCTTTGCAAGAAGAAAATGTTTTTCGTTCAGAGATTTTTTCCCAACTGACCGGATTAAAATTGGGAGAAAAAATTGGGATAGAAGCCTTAGCCCTTTTAATTTGCCATCCCCAAGGTTTATTTAAAGGAGCCCCTCAAAATTGCCTCCGCCATCTTTTTATTAATAAAGTAGAAGACTCTAAAGACCTAAAAATGGCAGAAGAATTGACTTTCCAGGTTTTAAAAATTTGCCATCAGAAAATTAGTGATATAATTATTGGAGCTGCTAATCAGAACGAAGTAGTAGCTGAGGTAATCAGGGAGGTAAAAACGCCATGATTTACGGAATAATTTTAGCGGCAGGGGAAGGCAAAAGAATGGGTAAAGTAAAATTAAGCCTTCCTCTGGGTGATAAACAGTTGATAGAGTGGGTGTTGCAGGCAGCAAAGTTAACCCCCTTAGATAAATATTTTTTAGTGGTTCGTCCTGAAGATAAAGAAATGATTAAAACAGGAGAAAAGTGGGGAGCTGAAATTGTACTTAATTCTGAATACAAATCCGGGATGAGCAGTTCTATAAAAAAAGCACTACTCCAGATTTCTTCCGAGGAGTTAGTAGGATTTTTTGTGCTTTTGGGTGATCAGCCCCTAATTAATCCCTCTTTATTATTTAAGATGCTTCTTGCTTTTACTCCGGACAAAAAAGAGATGATAGTTCCTTTTTATAAAGATAGACAAGGGAATCCGGTTTTTTTTGATGGTTATTGGAAAGATGAGTTGATGAAACTTTCCGGTGACGTGGGGGGTAAAGTTTTAATTAAAGCTCATCCTGAGAGAATAAAAAGATTTAAAATATCAGACGAATCCATATTGTTAGATATTGACCGGGAAGAAGATTACGAGAAGATAAAAGGTATCTTTAACTTTCTTCATGAAAGGGGAAAGATTTAAATAAAGTGAATAATATATTAGTCATTATCCGAGGAGGAGGAGACCTGGCTACCGGTGTGGCCGTAAGGCTTTTTCGAGCTGGTTTTCCTGTAATGATTTTAGAAATAGAACGTCCTACCGTTATCCGTCTTCCTGTTTCTTTTGCCCGGGCTATTTATGAGGGTAAGCTTATTGTAGAAGATGTAGAAGCTGTTTTGATTCCTTCCTGGGAAAAAGCGGAAGACATTATTAAACAGGGGAAGATTCCGGTTTTGATTGACTCGGAAGGAAATTATATTGAAAAACTTTCTCCTACCGTTATAGTAGATGCTATTTTAGCCAAATGTAATTTAGGGACAAGAATAGACCAGGCACCATTGGTTATTGCTTTAGGTCCGGGATTTACTGCGGGGAAAGATGTTGATGTGGTGATAGAAACTATAAGAGGACATAATCTGGGGAGAGTTTACTATCAGGGGCAGGCCGTACCGGATACCGGTGTACCAGGAGAAGTAGGGGGAGAATCAAAGAGAAGATTATTGCGAGCTCCGGCTGAAGGTAAAATTGTGCCTCTGCATCAAATAGGGGATTTGGTTAAGGCAGGAGAGATAATTGCTGAAGTAGAGGGAGTTCCTTTAAAAGCAGAAATATCTGGCGTCCTGCGAGGATTAATTTATCCGCAAAGTTGGGTTGTCAGGGGGATGAAGGTTGGAGATATCGATCCCCGAGGGATAAGAGAATACTGCTTTACTGTTTCTGATAAAGCTCGTTCGTTAGGGGGAGCCGTATTAGAGGTAATTTGTGCATATTTGACTAAAAAACAATAAAAATATTTATATTATCAACTTGAAATAATTGTAAAAAATTTAAAAAATTCCTATTGACTGTCAAAGTATTTTATTATATTATTTAACATAAAGTAATTACCTTTTTAAATTAGTTCAGAGAAACTAATAAGAGGAAAGAAAAGAAGTAAATCCTCTTGTTAATGAATAAGAGGATTTTTTTAATTTGGGAGTTTTACATAAATTGAATCCTTTAATATGAGTCCAGTGAGGCTGATAAGGATGAATGCGAAAATAATTTACCTCCTTTCAGTTTCATGAAACTGAAAGGAGGTTTTCTTTTATAAAGGGCGTGTTCAAGATTAAATCATAAAAAAAGAATAAAAGGAGAAATATATTTTGGAAGAAAAGATTTATTTAGATACGGAAGCTATAAAAGATGGAGATTATATCAATCCTGCAAAAAAAATAATTTTAGGCTTACAGCATACTTTTACCATGTTTGGGGCAACAGTGTTAGTTCCTATCATTACCGGTTTTAACATTTCAGTTGCTTTATTTATGGCAGGTTGTGGAACATTATTATTCTATTTTATTACCAAGCGTAAAGTACCAGCCTTTCTTGGCTCATCATTTGCCTTTATTGCTCCTGTATTGGTGGTTACCGAAAAATTTGGATTGCCTTATGCTTGTGGAGGTATTGTCGTTGCGGGTCTATTATATTTACTTCTTTCCTTACTAGTGAGCGTATATGGTGTTAAAAAAATTCTAAGCTTTTTTCCACCTATAGTAACCGGTCCGATTATTATTGTTATCGGATTGAAATTGGCACCGGTGGCAATAGATATGGCGAAAGGAAACTGGGCTTTAGCTCTGGTGGGATTTGCTGTCGTCACAGCTGTCAGCATCTACGCAAAAGGATTTTTCAAGGTCCTACCAGTTCTCACCGGTATTTTTGTGGGTTATTTAGTTGCTATTTTTACGGGAAATGTAGATTTTACACCGATTGCACAGGCTAAATGGATTGGATGGCCTGAATTCGTAGTTGCAAAATTTAATTGGACTGCCATTACTATTATTGCCCCGGTTGCTGTAGCTACCATGGTGGAGCATGTTGGAGATGTATTGGCTATAGGGGCAACCGTCGAAAAAAATTTAGTTGAAGATCCGGGGTTAAATAAAACTTTAATCGGTGACGGTTTGGCTACCTCGCTATCGGCCATGTTTGGTGGACCTGCCAATACAACCTATTCAGAAAACACTGGTGTGCTTGCCCTGACTAGAGTATACCATCCGGTTATTATTGCGATAGCCGCAGTTTTTGCAATTCTTTTAGGACTTGTTCCTAAACTTGGGGCAGTGATTTTAACCATACCGACTGCACTTATCGGGGGAATTTCTATTGTCCTTTTCGGTATGATAGCTTCTATCGGCATAAGAACTGTCGTAGAACACAAAGTGGATTTTTCACAATCAAGAAATTTACTGATTTCTGCTGTCATCTTAGTGCTTGGTCTGGGTGGTGCAGTTTTGGCGATACCTCTGGGCACTGCTAAAATTGAAATAGCCGGAATGGCTTTGGGTGCAATAATAGGGATTATCCTTAATAAAATCTTACCGAAATAAATAAAAATAGTGTTATCTTTAAATTTACCATCTTCGGCAGATATATTCATCTTTCCCGAAGATGGTAAATTTTGTATTAAAGTTATCAACGGTCATGGTTATTTTTAGAGGTATATCCTTGAGAAGATTATTACGAGCCCCAGCTGAGGAAAATTTTTTTTACATTTCGTTATATTTATATTAGAATAACGATTAGATAACAAATGGAATTTTATATAAGGAGAGGTAGAAGATGTCAGAGATCTTAAAAGAAGCTTTTGAGAGAATGGTTAAAGGCGAGGCAATTGCTCTAGTTATTGTTGTTGAAGCTAAAGGTTCTACTCCGAGAGAGGTAGGCACAAAAATGTTGGTGAATAAAAATGGTTTGGTAGCCGGTACTATTGGAGGAGGAATGACCGAAGCCAAAGTAATCGAAGAAGCAAAACAGGCTTTAAAAGAAGGTAAGGGAAAACTTTTAATTTATCATTTAACCAAAGAGCAGGCTGCTTTAGATGAAGGGGCTATCTGTGGTGGTGAAATGAAAATTTTTATAGATGTTCTTCAGCCCAAAGAAGAAGTATTGATTTTTGGGGCAGGCCATGTTGCAGTTTGTGTTTCTAAATTGGCCAAGATGATGGGGTTTAAAGTGACTATTATTGATGATCGAGAAGAGTTTGCCAATCAAGATAGGTTTCCGGAAGCAGATGAAATAATAACAGAAGGTATAGAAAGAGCCCTGACCCATATTAAGATAACTTCTTCTACTTATATTATTATCGTGACCAGAGGGCACTTACAGGATCAAGAAGTATTAGCTTCGGTTATCAAATCAAAGGCAGCTTATCTAGGAATGATTGGAAGCCGTAAGAAAAATGCAACTGTCTTTCAACAATTGATAGAACAGGGAGTATTAAAAGAGGAGCTGGACAAAGTTCATGCCCCTATTGGAATAGATATAAAAGCTCAAACTCCCGAAGAGATTGCCATAAGTATTGTAGCTGAGATTATCCAAGTTAGAAGAAAAAAATATACTAAAAAGTAACATGTCATATGTAATGAATAATATGTAGTGGCAGGCCTTTTATCTGCTCTTAATTAGAGGAAAAGAAACTGAGTTGTGATAATTTTAAGGTTAAATTACAGGAAGTGATGATATTGAAATTGAGATATAAGATTTGGATAGAAAAGAATGGAGAAAAAGTTTTTGGTGATGGCCCCTTGGATATCCTTTATCGGGTAGAAAGAACCGGTTCATTAAGACAGGCCGCAGAGGAAATAAATATGTCTTATTCCCTGGCCTGGAATTTAATGAAGGATTTAGAAAAAAGATTAGGATTTAATCTTTTAAAAAGAAAAGTCGGAGGAGAAAGAGGAGGAGGGTCAGAGATTACCCAGGAAGCAAGGGAATTAATGAAAAAGTATAAACTATTTCGGGAGGAAACTGACCAGAGTTTGAATTCACTTTACAAGAGAACATTTAAGGAAAAAGATTAAACTTTTTATTTACTTTGCGTTATACAAGTAAAAGTATAATAATTATGAATTTTCTCCCCCCTTAACGGGGGAGAATTCACCCTGTATAGTAGAGGAGATTACTACACGGGGTAAAGATGGGGGTGTTATTTCAAATATTATGAAAAAGATACCGGTAGAAAAAGCAGTAGGGATGATATTATGTCATGATATCACCCGGATTATCCCTGGGGAATTTAAAGGAAGGGCTTTTAAAAAAGGCCACATTATCCAGAAAGAAGACATAGAAAAATTATTAGAATTAGGAAAAGAACAGATATATGTATGGGAGCCCAAAGCAGGAGAAATTCACGAAGACGAAGCAGCTCTCCGTATAGCCCGGGTAGTAGCGGGAGAAAATGTAGATTACGATGAACCAAAAGAAGGAAAGTCTACTTTAAAATCAAAAGAGAGAGGGTTATTAAAGATTGATTCTAGCCTTTTATACCGGATAAACTCCATTAAAGATATTTCCATTGCTTCTATTCCCCAAAATTTTGTAGTGGAAAGTGGTCAAAAATTAGCTGGTGTTCGAATTATCCCTCTGACTACCAGGGAGGAGAATTTAATTCAGATCGAAGATTTATGCCGGGGGGAAGGTAAAGTCTTTGAAATTAAAAAATATAAAAAATTAAAAGCCGCACTGATAACTACGGGTAATGAAATATATAAAAAAAGAATTCAGGATAAATTTGGACCGGTAATAAGAAAAAAATTAGAATTTTTTAATGCCCAGTATCTTGGTCAAAATTTTTGTCCGGATGTTATAGAAGAAATTAAAAAGGAAATTTTACATTCTAAGCAGCAAGAAGCTGATTTAATAATACTAACCGGAGGGATGTCCGTAGATCCTGATGACCTTACCCCCGGGGCGATAAGAGAGAGTGGAGCAAAAATAGTAACTTATGGTGCCCCAGTTCAACCGGGAAATATGTTTATGATGGCTTACCTGGGGGAGACTATCTTATTAGGAGTCCCTGGTTGTGCTATGTATTATCGGACTACTATTTTAGATGTAGTGTTACCCCGAATTTTTATAGGAGAAATCTTAACCAAAGAGGATTTTATAAAGATGGGAGAAGGAGGATTTTGCTTAAATTGCGAAGTTTGTCGCTATCCCCAATGTTTTTTCTGTCGCTAAAATAAAAAGGAAAGAAGACGATGGATTTTTATAATGATATAAAAGAGAGATTTTTTAATCTAATTAAAGAGAAGGAGCTAATCTCTTCAAAGGTAGAAGTGGTAAGTGCCCGGACATTAACCCCCCAAGAAGTGATCGGAAAACCAGAGCGAAATGATTTTCCTCTAATAAAAGGGAAAGAAGTAATGCTTCAAGCTGATTTTAATGGGGGTTTAGGGCAGGCCTTTACTGATATGCCGGGAAATTATAGTGGTAGTTTACAGGAAGTTTTAGACCTGCCTCTAGATAATAATTTTAATAGGGCAGTCTTTATTTCTACTTTGAATGCGGTGTTGCGATACCTAAATTATATTTCTAAAACAGTTCACTGCAAAGATAAAGAACCGGGAGAGTGCGCTACTCATCTGGTAGATTATATTAAAGAACGATTCGGTAATTCTCGTATCGCTTTTATCGGGATGCAGCCAGCTATGGTGGAAGCATTAGCAGCTCAATTTGAAATTAGAGTAGTAGATTTAGATCCAGATAACCTGGGACAAAGAAGGTGTGGGGTATTAATAGAGGATGCTGCTCACACTAAAGAAATATTATCCTGGGCAGATGTGATTTTGGCTACCGGCACTACTGTGGTTAATGATACCCTAACTCCGCTTTTAATAGAAAAGCCGATTATATTCTACGGAGTTACCATAGCCGGGGTTGCTTACCTTAAAGATTATGAACAATACTGTTTCTGTGGACATTAAATAAATAACGAAAGAGGTAAATCTATGAAAAAAGTTTTTATATTATTATTATCAGGGTTATTGGTTTTTGCGTCCTTTGGTGAATGCGCTTCCCTAAACTCGTCCCGCATCGGCATGGCAGTAGAATTTATGGACCATGCTGCCTGTGCCTATATAAGCCAGGATAAAGGCTGGTTCAAAGAAGAAGGTCTAAACCTGACTTCCTATGAGAGTTATGTAACCGGTATGGCTTTGGCATCTGCCTTTGCTCGGGGTGATATTCAGGTAGCCTATATGTGTTTAATACCAGCTATAAATGTCTATGCTAATGCTAAAGTTCCCATAAAAATAGTAGCCGGGACTCATAAGTACGGTTATGGCTTGGTAGTAAATCCTGAGAAGATAAAAAGTGTTAAGGATTTGGAAAAACCAGGAATTCGTATCGGATGTGTTAGTGAAGGCGGGTCAGTAGATGTGCTTCTCCATAAAACGATAGATAAATATAATTTAGATGAGAAGAAAATGTTAAATAATATCCAGCGAATGAATCCTCCAAAACAGGTTTTAACTATTAAAACAGGGCAATTAGATGCTGCTTTTCTCCCTGAACAATGGGCTACTATGGCCGAAGACCTTGGTTTTAAAATGCTGCTGATGAGTCAGGATGTCTGGCCCAAAATGCAGGGGAGTGTTCTGGTGATAAAAGAAGAATTGATAAGAGACTATCCAGAGGAAGCAAGAACATTAGTAAAAGTATTACAAAAAGCGACCGATTGGATTAATCAGCATCCTCAGGAAGGAGCAGAAATTGTAGCTCGGCAATTACAGGAAGTCGGAGGAAGCCTTTTCCCAGTGGAAATAGCCGATATAACTACCAAGACAGAGATTAATCCCGAAGTTTTATTACGGTCTATGAATAGGTTGGAATACACTACCGATATTGACCCCGTGGTAGTTCAGGAAGCAATAGATTATGCCGCTCAATTAGGTTACATTAAGAGCAGCTTTAAGGCGGGAGATATTTTAGATTTGAGTTTTATAAAACCATGAAAATATATAAAATATTTAAATTAAAATGGGAGATAATCCCCATTATTATATTTCTGGGAATATGGGAGATATTTGCTCGATTAGATTTGATGCCCGGTCAATTTTTCTTTCCCCCTTTTTCTACTGTAATAACAGAATTTTGGTACCTGACAGTCAGCGGGGTATTGGGGCGGAATTTTTTGAGCAGTCTAATTAGAGTCCTTATAGGTTTTTCAGCTGGTTCTATTACCGGATTATTTGTCGGAATTATAATGGGATGGAATCATGTAGCCAACAAGGCATTAAATCCTATCATCAGCTTAATTTATCCTATTCCTCCCCTGGGCTGGCTTCCTTTATTGATGTTGTGGTTCGGTATCGGTGAGATCTTACCGATTGCCATCATATTTATCTGTTCCTTTTTCCCTATCCTTTATAATACTGTTACCGGAATTAAAAACGTAGACAAAAATTACATCTTTGTGGCCAGGATATTAGGTGCACCTGACCTAAAAATTTTAAGTACAGTGGTCATTCCCCTTGCTTTGCCAAATATTTTTACCGGATTGAAATTGGAATCAGGGATGGCCTGGCGAGTGATAATAGCGGCGGAGATGGTAGCTATCCCCACCGGGATTGGCGCACTGATGATGAAGGCCGAGAGCCTTATCCGTATAGACATTATTATAGTCTGTCTAATAGTTTTGGGGATAATGTGTCTTTCTTTTGAGAAATTCTTTGCTTTCTTAGAAAAGAAGCTGACTTATCGATGGAGGTAATATGTCATCTATTAAGCTTAAAAACATTTCTAAATATATTTGTAAAAATATTAACTTGGAGATATTTGATAAAGAATTATTGGTGTTATTAGGGCCGAATGGAGCTGGAAAAAGCACCTTATTGAATGTTATTGCCGGGTTAATCGACTATGAGGGGTCTGTGTTTTTTGGTAACATGCCAGTGGATAAAGTGCCTGCCAATAAAAGGAGAATAGGTTACTTATTTCAAGAATTAAATCTATTTCCTCATCTCGATGTAGCTGCCAATATTGCTTATGGTTTGAGAGTTCAAAAACAACCCCAAGACGAAATAAAGGATAGAGTAGAGAAACTCCTTCAAATAATGAAGATAAAACACTTGTCCTTTCGTTATCCCAAAGAATTAAGTGGGGGTGAGAAACAGAGAGTGGCTTTAGCCCGGGCATTAGCCAATTCTCCTCGTATTTTACTTCTTGATGAACCGATGAACAGTTTGGATTATCGTACTTCTAAATATCTCAGGACTGAATTTAAAATACTACAGAAGAAATTGGGCATTACCACCATTTATGTTACTCATAATTTTTATGAGGCAGAAGAAATGGCAGCAAGGATTGCTGTGCTTGATAAAGGAAGAGTAGAGCAAGTAGGGTCTCCCAAGGAAATATTTTTTCATCCTACAGAGGCGGTGAATGATTTTATCGGGGCGCCCAATATTTTAAACTGTGATTATTGTAATGGGTTAAGTTTTGGGTTGATAGAGGTAAAATGTGGTGATATTTCTCTGGTAATTTCCAGTGAAAGAGAGAAAATAGAGAAAGTGGCGATTTTACCGGAAGATATCTATCTTTCTAATACCAAACCTCCCGGGCCTGATGTAAACAGGGTCAAAGGAAAATTAACTGAAATTGAGGAATCATCTTCTACGGTCTGTTGCACTGTAATAACCGGAAAAAATTCTTTGAAGGTAAAGCTGCCTCAGGAGATATTTGCCAGTATGAATTTAAATATCGGTGATAAAGTGTGGTTGATTTTAGCTCCACGAAAATTAAAAACCATTACCGATGGCGAATAACGTTTTAATTAGAAAAATAAATTCATTTCGGATATTTACAAATTATTAATAATTTAGGTGTCTTAATTAAAGAATAGAAAAAAATAAAAATCTTTTAAAATTTTTTTAAAAAAAGGAAAGATTTTTTCAATGTTATGTGGTATAGTAATTGTAATAGTTATATGGAACAGTATTCCATAATATGGAAGTGTACAAAAGGGTGCATTTAATGAACTCAATTGAAAAATCTATACAGATTTTAAATTATCTGAGTCATGCGGAAAGAAGTGTAGGGATAACTGAATTAAGCTCAAAGTTATCATTCCCCAAGAGCACAGTTCATAGGATGCTAACTACATTATTGAAACATTCATTGGTTAACCAGGAAAAAGAAACATATAAATATAAATTAGGGTTGAAAGTACTCGAGTACTCAAATTCATTTTATAACTCTTTTGATTTTAGGCAAGTTGCTAAACAAATTTTAAAAGATGTTTGCAGGGAAACCAAGCTTACTACCTTTTTAACTACCTGGTACAACGGTAAGGGCATTTGTATAGATTCAATAACTCCTTCTTTAAATGCAAATACACATCTTTTTGTTGAGATTGGAAAGGAAATGCCTTTTAATTGTGCTGCTGCTGCGAAGGTTCTTTTGGCATATCAGCAACCAAAAGAAATTAAAAGCATTATTAATAAAAAAAATCTTCATAAGTATACACCTAAAACGATAATAGATCCTAAAGAGTTAGAAAACCATTTAATAGAAATAAAACGTAAGGGATTTGCTTTTTGCGATGAAGAACTCGAAGAAGGTGCAAAGGCCATTTCGGCTCCTGTTAAAAATATTAATGGAGAAGTAATTGCCAGCATTACTATTACCGGGTTGTCCAAGAGGCTATCTAAGAACAATATTGGAAAATTTACCATAATTTTAGTTAACTCATCTCAAAAATTATCCGAGATGCTGGGATATAAGAAGTAAAATAAATTTTATAAAGAGACATGGGATAATTAGAAAATTTAAAAAGATATAATTAAGATCTAAAATATCTATTTTATGATAAGTTAATTAATTAAGAGGAGAAGAAAGAAAAATGGCAAAAGTAATTTTAATAGCCTTAGGTGGAAATGCGATAAAACAATCAAATGAAAAAGGATCTTCAGAGGAACAATTCAAAAATTGCTGGAAAACCACAAAACATATCTCAGAAATTATCAAAAACCTTGACAAGGATGATCGGTTAATCATAACCCATGGAAATGGACCACAAGTTGGAAATTTAATGGTACAAGAAAAGTTAGCTCAAGATATTGTCCCGGCTCATCCCATGGATGTGGTAGGAGCAATGACTCAAGGGCAAATTGGTTATATGTTGCAGCAAACATTGATAAATCATCTTAAAAAAATGGATCTTGATGTTCCGGTTTGTGCGATCATCAATCAGGTTTTAGTAGATAAAAATGACCCAGAATTTTTTGGTGATAAAGCTTCAAAGCCGGTAGGTAATTTTCTAACCGCAGAAGAAGCTAAAGAAATGAAGGAAAATAACCCTCAGTATATAATTAAACAGGTTAAGCCAAACGGAGAGCGCTGCTGGAGAAGAACTGTTCCTTCACCAGATCCTATATCTAATGTAGAAGCCGGGGTGATTAAAAAACTAGTTGATGCAGGAGTAATTGTGATTGCTTCAGGTGGCGGAGGGATACCGGTGTTAGAAGATGAAGAAGGAAACTATAAAGGAATTGAAGCAGTAATAGATAAGGATCTTGCCGGAGAGAGATTAGCAGAAATAGTAGACGCTGATATTTTTTTAGTTCTTACGGATGTAGAAAATGCTAAGATTAATTATGGTAAAGTGAATGAGAAAAGTTTAGGTAAAATAACTTTCGAAGAAGCTAGACAATATTTTAATGAAGGACATTTTCTTGCGGGGAGCATGGGACCAAAGGTGAAAGCTTGTTTGAGATTTTTAAACAATGGAGGGAAGAAAGCAATTATTACATCTTTAGATAAGGCTTTAGAAGCCTTGAAGGAACAAAGCGGAACCATTATAAAAAGATAAAATAATAAGTAAAAATTTCCAGTTACACGATACTTTGTTCATTAACATCACGATATTACCGTGATTAAGAAAAATATAACAAATAAATTTAAGGAGTGAATAAAATGTTACAAGGAAAAGATATTTTAAATACTGCCCAATTTTCACTTAAAGAATTAAATTTGATTATGGACACTGCTGCGAATTTTGAAAAAAGAGTGAAAAACGGAGAGGTTATTAGAAATATGGAAAGTCAAGTAGTAGCCAGTTTATTTTTTGAACCGAGTACTCGAACCCGTCTTTCTTTTGAGACAGCAATTAACAGATTGGGTGCTCGGGTAGTAAGTATGGCTAATGCCGCAACTTCTTCTGTAGCTAAGGGAGAAACTCTGGCTGATACTATAAGAACGGTGGATGGTTATGTAGATATTATTGTGATGCGTCATCCCATGAAAGGTTCTGCACAAATTGCTGCTGATAATGCTATACACCCGGTGATTAATGGTGGCGACGGTGCCGGGCAGCATCCTACCCAAGCCCTATTGGATCTTTACACTATTCGCAAGGAAAAAGGAATTTTAGGCGGACAGACCATAACTTTTTTAGGTGATTTAAAAAATGGAAGAACAGTTCATTCCTTAGGATATTTTATGGCTTTATGTAAAAATAAGATGATCTTTGTTTCCCCCAAATCTTTAAAAATGCCTGCAGAAATAACTGAGGACCTAAAGAGTAGAGGAGCGGAAATTGAAGAAACCGAAGATATCGAAAAAGCATTATCTGTCAGTGATCTGGTTTATGTAACGAGAGTACAAAGAGAAAGATTTGAAAATCCTGAAGAATACGAAAAGGTTAAAGGCGTTTATATAATAAATAGAGCAATGATTGAAAAAGCCAAAAAAGCTATTACTATTCTTCATCCTTTGCCCCGAGTAGATGAGATAGCTACTGAAGTTGATGATTATGAAGGAGCCGCATATTTCCGGCAGGCACATAATGGGCTTTATGTGAGAATGGCCCTTTTGGCTTTAGTAAGTGGTAAAGAATAGAATAAATTTTAAAATTAGAACAATTTTAATGATAAGAAATATTTTATGAATAGAGAAATAAATGAAAATAGAAAATATTAATATTCCCCTAATGATAAATGGTAATTTAATTGAAAATATTAATTTAAATGATAATTATTATAGAATGAGGATCGAAGCTCCTCAAATTGCCAGGAAAGCCAAACCAGGACAGTTTGTAATGTTATCTATGTGGAAAAATAAAGATCCTTTCCTAAAAAGGCCATTTAGTTTTTATAGAATTGAATCAGATAGTG
>Ga0307379_10006435_pt1 | contig 16129 bp, 14 predicted proteins | sample UN2MG_FD_202237 | JGI IMG/M metagenome (GOLD analysis project Ga0307379, IMG submission 202237) | Soil microbial communities from Risofladan, Vaasa, Finland - UN-2 | ecosystem: Environmental > Terrestrial > Soil > Coastal area > Acid sulfate soil | place: Finland: Risofladan, Vaasa | collected... | reverse complement strand
CCCATCGGCTCCGAGATAAACTTCATCGGCCTCAACGACAGCCTTGCGTTTCATTTTCCGCTGGGCAGGGGCGTTCGGCGCTGGGGCATATACGCCAGTACACTCGAGGAAGGCTCGTCGGCCGCCATTTGCCGCCGGATCGCCCAAGCCGCCGACGCCAGCCTCGATGCCGTGCTGCGAATGGAGCTTCTGCACGAGAAAACTGAACTGGTGCTTCTGAAGGAGGAGCCGGAGGTGCCCGATGAGCTTCGGCGCCTGGCCGATGACCTGGCGGCGCCCACGTGCGCCCTGGTGGAGCAGGGCTACAGCGGCGCGGCTGCGCAGGCGCTGGATTTCGACAAGATCGCCGGCGCCGCACGCGCCTGGGCCGGCATGCGGATGGAAGCCGTGGCCAAGGCCGAAGACGACAGCTCGCCAACGGCCCGCCTGGCTTACGCCCGGCTGGCTTTCCTGGGCTACGCGCTGGCCGATGCTTCGTTTTTCAACTACGACCTGTTGCTCGCGCAGGATGCGCCGCCCGCGGCGAATCTCGACCCATACTCGATCGGCTGGCTCTGGAACCTCCGCCGAATTGCCGCGCTAGCCGAGATCGCCGGTGCACTGGCCGGCCACCCGCGCGCGTTCGACTGGCAGTGCCACGCGCGTTCGCAGGCCGTGCTTACACTGAAGCACCTGGTAACGCCCGAAGGAGCCTGGCTGGCCGCCCGCAGCCGCGAAGACGCCGACGACGCGCGAAAACTGCTCGCCCGACTTGCCGATACTCTGAATATGCCCGGAAAACCGGACCTGAGAACCGAGCCGCACTATAAGGAATTGATGCAGAATTGACGCGCACGCACTTTCGCGTCAATAACAGAATGTGGGACTGTAAATCAGAGCAGCCTCTTATTTGACGACTGGAGAACTCATGGCGGAATATTCAATCAGCCCTTCCGGCGAAAGATTTCCAATACCGGCAAAAGATGACTATGCCGGCGAATACCAGCGGCTGGAGTCTCTTGTGCAGGCAGCACGCGCCGACGGCAAGGAGATCGTGGTGGTCATGGGCGTGGGCTTTGTGGGCGCCGTGATGGGAGCCATAGTGGCCGACACGGCAGACAAAGCAACCGGCAAGCCCAGCAAGTTTGTGATCGGCTGCCAACGGCCCAGCACCCGCAGCTACTGGAAAATCCCGATGCTCTGCCGGGGGCAGTCGCCCATCAAGGCCGAAGACCCCGAGGTTGACCAGATGATCTCGAGGTGCGTGCTGGAGAAGAAAACCTACACCGCCACCTACAACAGCGATTGCCTGAAGCTGGCCGACTGCGTGGTGGTAGACGTGCAGTGCGACTATGCCAAGAAAGACCTGGGCAACCTCTGCACGGGCGAGGTGGAAATGGAGGCGCTGGAAAACACTATGCGCACCGTGGCCGAGCGGATTCCGCCGCAGTGCCTCGTGCTGATCGAAACCACCGTGGCGCCCGGCACCACCGAATACGTGGCCTACCCGATAATGCGCAAGGCCTTCCGAGCGCGCGGCATTGCAGCGGCGCCTCTTCTGGCTCACAGCTTCGAGCGCGTGATGCCCGGCCGGCAATACGTTGCCTCGATCCGCGATTTCTGGCGCGTGTGCTCCGGCTGCAACGACGAATCGCGCAGCCGAGTCGTCAAATTCCTCAACGAGGTGCTGAATACCAAGGACTACCCGCTCACCGTGATGGACCGGCCGATCGAGTCGGAAACCACGAAAATCGTCGAGAATTCATACCGCGCCGCAATACTCGCATTCCTCAACGAATGGAGCCTTTTCGCCGAGCGAAACGGCGTAGACCTCATCAAGGTTATAAACGCGATCAAGATGCGGCCCACGCACAACAACATAATCTTCCCCGGCCCGGGCATCGGCGGCTATTGCCTGCCCAAAGACGGCGGCCTGGGCCAATGGGCGTACAAGCACATCCTTGGCTTCGAAGATCCGCTCTTCAAAATCACGCCGATGGCGATAGACATCAACGACACGCGCGCGCTGCACGTGCCGGAGCTTACGCGCGACGCAATGCGCAACATGGGCAAAACCGTGGCGCACTCGTCGGTGCTGCTGTGCGGCGCCAGCTATCGCGAAGACGTAGGCGACACCCGCTACAGCGGCTCCGAGATGGTCGTTCGCAAGCTTACCGAAATGGGCGCCGAAATGAGCGTGCACGATCCTTACGTGGAGCACTGGTACGAGCTGGAGAGCCAGGAGAGCTACCCCGCGCCCGGACACTCGTGGGCACGCTTCTTCCGCAACCAGGAAGACCTGACCAAGCTGCGCGTTCAGCACGATCTGCCGGCCGCCCTGCAAGGCGCCGAGGCGTTGATCCTGGCCGTGAGGCATTCCGAATACCTCAAGCTCAACCCCGACGACGTGGTGAAATGGGCAGGCGCACCCTTGGCAGTGATCGATTGCTTCGGCATACTAGACGACGATCGCATCCGGCGCTTCTTCGAGCTTGGCTGCGAGGTGAAGGCCCTCGGCCGCGGGCACATCCAGCGCATCAAAGAAGAAGTACGCTCGAAACGGAAGCAGTAACAGACCATACAGGGGGGCGGCCCGTCGCGCGGCCGCCCCTTCCCGAGCCGGCGATGCCGGAAATACCGCCCCGAACCGCACGCGACGCTCCATTTCATTGCCGCATTTACATTTGCTTACAACGCCCCCCGCACCGCAGTGTCTATTTCGCTTGATTTTCCAGCGTGCTTCTGTTAACCTTGGGCAGGATTTTACTCTGCGAGCGGGGGAAGAGTAACGCGCTTGAAATCGAAGCAGTCAACGAGGCAATGGACCCAGATCGGCTGGCAGGGAATAAGAATTCCCATGCCTGAAAGCTGGCATCTTGCACGCGTTCAGGGCACCCGCGATCAGGGCTATCTTCGGTTGGACGACGACGAGCAGGTGCGCATGGAGCTTCGGTGGGAAAAGCCCGCGAAGCGCCCCGAGAAGTTTCAGAAAATGGCCGACAGGATGCTGGCCAGGATGGAGAAGCTGTCGCAACGGCGAAAAGCCGGCTACACCGTGAAGCGCGGCGTGCGCGTGGCTGCTCCCGAAGGCAAGGAATTTGAGTGCTTCGAGACTGTCGGGCAGGGCATCTCATACGGCTGCCTTATGCGCTGCGGCACCTGCGGCCGCACGCTGCTTTGCCGCGTGCTCGGCTCGGCCCGCGAAGACCTGAAGTCCATCGCCGGCAGAATCTTTGAATCCTTGACCGATCATCCCGGCGACGATAAACTGGACCACTGGGATGTGTACGGATTGGCCTTTTCGCTGCCGCCGGACTTCACGCTGCTGCAAACGAAGATGCGGACCGGCGCCCTCGAACTGTTGTTCTTTCGCAAGAGAACCGAGATCGACATCCGCCGCCTGAGCCTTGCCGGTGTGCTGCTGAAGGATTGCACGCTCAAGAATTTCTTCACGAACTACATCTACAAGGACATCAAAGACTTCAAGTACGAGGCCGAGGAAATACCGGTGAAGGGGCACGCGGGCGTGGGGCTCACCGGCCCGAAAAGCCTTCGCGGGAGGCTCATCTCGCGGACGCTCGGCAAACGGTTCGTTTATGCATTCGCGTGGTTGTGCGACGACAAGATATTCATTTTCCGGATGACAACGCCGCAGGCGGAGGACCCGCAGTTTTTCGATCTGGCCGATCGCGTGCAGTGTCATTCCGAGTGAGGCCCACGTGGCGTTCCTGAAGAAGCGTCCTCCGCTCACGCGCGAGCAATCCCTTAAAAGCGTGCCGGTGAAAAACCCGCACCTTGTGGAAACGCGCACCGAAACCGGCGAGGTAATCCTCTATCTGCCCCGCCGCGAAGTGTGGTGGGTGAAGGCTCTGTCAAAGATTCTGTATATACCGAAGGGCCGCAAGCTGGCCCTCGACGAGCTCGGCACGAACGTGTGGGACCTGATCGACGGCAAATCGAACGTAGGCCAATTGATATCCCGCTTTGCCGAGAAGTATCGCCTAAGCAAACGCGAGGCCGAGCTGTCGATCGTGGCCTACCTGCGTATGCTCGCGAAGCGAGGCATCATCGGCATCGCGGTTTTCGGCGGCCCCCGCACCAGGCAGGGCAAACGCTCGAAGGCCAAGGCCAAAAAGAAATAGCTGGTTAATAATGGACGGGTGAGGTGTCATGTCCAAAGAAATGTTCGACCGCGACTCGACCGGCAAGATGGGCAAGCAGATCGTCCTTCCGTTCAGCCGGGCGGTAGAGATCAGCATCAAGAGCCTGAAGATGAGGTTCTGGCGCTCGATCATCACCGTGATGAGCATTGTTCTTGCTATCGCGTTCTTCTCGTCAATACTCGTAAACACCACTATTGTGCGGGCGCTGAAGTACGGCCCAACGCAAGACGTGGTGCAGCTCGAGCACAAGTATGACGACCTGGAAACGCTGAAGACCGCCCACGTCAAATCGCTGAATGCGTCGGCCGATAGCCAGGAGCTGCGCAACCAGATCGCTACGCTCGAGCTCAAAACCGGCGTAGTCGCAGCCGACGCCGCGAAGGAATACAAAATCCTGGAGGAACTATTGGCCGGCAAGCGAATGGTTCGCGATACGGTGAACCTGAAGCTGCAAGGCGATGCCGGCGACGATCCCGGGGCTGACGAGCAGATACTGAACTGGCTGAAAGACGCATCATTCCCGGCCACGAAAGGCGAGCTGACCGCACATGCAAAGCTTGCGGGCGCACCCGAAAACGTCCTCCGCACTTGCGACAGCCTCCCCGAAGGCAGCTACCAGTCGGATCGCGATATAACGGAAGCGGTTGCCGCAGTCGAGCTTGACAAATCCTACTTCAACCAATTCGTGAGCCAACTGAAGGCAAAAGATTACTGGCTGATCTCGCTGGCGCTGCTGGTGTGCTTCGTGGGCATCGTAAACGCGATGCTGATGTCGGTTACCGAGCGATTCCGCGAGATCGGAACGATGAAATGCCTTGGCGCGCTCGATTCGTTCATCGTGAAGCTCTTCCTTCTGGAATCGGTTTTCCAGGGTGCGGCGGGCACGGCCATAGGCATCGTTTTGGGCACGATGCTCTCGGTGCTGAGGGCGTGGTGGCTGTATGGCGGCCTGGTGTTTTACCACATGCCGATAGGGGGCATACTGCTGTGCATGGTGCTGTCGCAGGCGGTGGGCACGCTGCTGTCGGTTGTGGCGTCGGTGTTTCCCGCGCGAGCCGCCGCGCGAATGCAGCCCGTTGACGCGCTACGGGCCGAGCAGTGAGCGACAGCGGGCATCAAACAGGCAAAATATCTCCCGTACGTGCTCGTAAATCTTTCAGGAGACGGCCGTGAAGCAAAGCATAGTGAGGACCAAAGGGGTCACCAAAGTTTACCGGATGGGCAACAACGAGGTGCATGCTCTTCGCGGCATCGACCTCGAGATCAGCGCCGGCGAGTATGTCTCGATCATGGGGCCGTCCGGCTCCGGCAAGTCCACCTTGTTCAATATGATCGGCGGGCTCGACAAGCCTTCGGCCGGAAAGGTGTACATCGAGGAGGTAGACGTAGCCCAGCTAGACGCCTACGAGCTTGCCTGGCTTCGCTGCCGCAAGATCGGCTACATCTTCCAAACGTTTAACATCATCCCCGTGATGACCGCCCTCGAGAACGTGATGCTGCCGATGACATTTGCCGGGCTGACGACCGACGAGGCCCGCGACAAGGGCTACGAGCTGCTGAAGCTCGTGGGCCTGGGCGACCGCGTAAACCACAAGCCCTTCGAGCTGTCGGGCGGCCAGCAGCAGCGTGTAGCCGTGGCCCGCGCACTCGCAAACGACCCCACGCTTATCCTCGCCGACGAGCCCACCGGCAACCTCGACCTTACCACCGGACGGGAAATCATTGATCTGCTGAAGCAAATGAACGAAACTCGTGGCGTGACTGTCATATCGAACACGCATGACCACAAGATGGTCATAGTGTCCGACAGAATCGTCCGTATCCAAGACGGCCAGATCGAGCGCATTGAAGACACCAGCCAGCTTAAAATCCAGTTGGGCTCGATCGACGGCAAGACCGAATAGAACAGGAAGCTTGCATTGCTCAGCAGGTTCCAAACGCCCATCTTGGCGCTTGGCGGCCGGCATTACCGTTTTGCCGAAGCCTGGCCCGCATGGTGGCTTGCCGCCGCCGCACTCATTCTGCTCGCGTTCCTCGTTTACAGGCACGAAACCGGCACTACTATGCCGCGGCACAGGATTTTCCTGGGCATCATCCGCTGCATTGCGCTCTTCATCCTTCTGGCAATGATCTTCCGCCCTGTGCTCGTTTCCGAGCAATCCCACACCAAGGACTGCGCGCTGATCGTGCTGATAGACAGATCGCTGAGCATGGAAATCCGCGACGAGTACCGCGATAAGGCTTACGAGGCTGCCGTGGCAGTAGCCGCCGGAATCGCGCCCGAAGGCACCGTTGCACTCTCGAAGGATCAAAAGGCGCAGTTGGCCCTGCTGAACCGCAGCCAGCTTGTTGCTCGCATCCTCGACCACACCAGCCCAAAGCTCCTGAAAGAACTGCGCGAGAAATGCACGCCCCGGCTCTACACCTTCGCGTCGAATGCCGGCCCGCAGCAGTGGCCGGCCGACGGGCGGAAATTTGAGCCGCTGCTCAAGCCCGAAGGCCGCACCACCGCGATAGGCGACTGCATCCGCGAGGCGGTTCGCGAGCTGAAAGGGCAGCGCATCGCCGGCATGGTGATCATCACCGACGGGCAGTCCAACACCGGCCGCGATCCCGTGGCCGCCGCCGAGGAATACGCCCTCAACCGCGAGGAACCATTTCCCATCTACACCGTGGGCGTGGGCGATCCGTCGGAGCCGAAGGACGTGGAGGTGCTGCAGATTTTCGGCAACAGCACCGTTTTCGCGAAAGACAGCATCCTGTTCACCGTTTCGGTAAACAGCCACGGCTTCGCGGGCAGGCAGGCTTTTCTCACTATCAAATCCGGCGATAGCATCATCGTGCGCGAGGCGGTTGAGCTGAAGGACATGCCGCTGCAGCAGGTGCCTGTTCGCTTCAAGATCGACACCCCGGGCGAGTACGAATGCCGCGCCGTTATCGATCCCCTTCCCGACGAGCTGACCGCCAAGAACAACGAATCGCCGCCGCACCTCCTGGAGGTGATCGACCGCTCGGTGAAGGTTTTGCTGGTATCGGAGCTGCCCACGTGGGAATACCGCTACCTCAAGAACTACCTGATCCGCGACACCTCGGTGAAGGTGAGCTGCCTGCAGCAGTCGGCCGATTCCGAATTCTTCCAGGAAGGCACGCTGCCGGTGAGCGAGTTTCCCAAGACGAGGGAGGAGCTTTTTGCCTACGACGTGGTGATCCTGCTGGGCGTCAATCCGGCCAGATTCACCGAGGTGGACCTGCTGAACCTTCAGAGCTTTGTGGAGGAAATAGGCGGCGGCCTGATCGTGGCCGCGCAAGAGCACTACCCGCCGTCGATGTTCAACAACACGCCGATCGAGAAGCTGCTGCCCGTAACGCCGGGCCCGCCCCGCAGCTACAATCCGCTGCGCGAGCAGCCACTGATCACGCAGTCTTTCACGCCCGAGCTCACGCCCGCCGGCGGCCAGCATCCCGTGATGTCGCTGGCGGCAAACGAACAGGAAAACCAGCGCACCTGGCAAAACCTGCCGGGGATGTTCTGGTATTACCAGGCTCAAAAGCTGAAGCCGGGTGCGGTGGCGCTGCTGGAGCATCCCACCGACCGCAACGAGCACAGCCGGTATCCGCTGGTGGCGGTGCAGTTTTACCGCCGAGGCCGCACGATGTTCCTGGGGATCGACAGCACGTGGCGCTGGCGCTATCTGAAGGGCGACCATCATTTCGGGCAGTTTTGGGGGCAGGCCATTCGCTTCCTCAGCTCCAGCAGGCTGCTGGGCGAGAACAAGCGGCTGAACGTGGCAACCGACAAGAACACCTACGTGCTGGGCCAGAAGGTGGTGGTGCAGGCCCGCAGCCTCGACCGCTTCTATGAGCCGTCGAAGGCCGACGAACTCGCGGCCAAGGTCGCGTCGCCGGATTTCAGCGAAATGCAGGTAACGCTGAAGGCGGTGCCGCGCAGTCCCGGAATGTTTCGCGGTGAATTCACGCCGCAGCAGCCGGGCAAATTCAGTGTAACCGTCAGATCAGGCTCCGGCTCATCGGCGGCGGAGTCCACCGCATCGCTAGTTGTGCGCATGCCGGATTTCGAATACGACCGGCCCGGTATGGACGTGCCGGGCCTCCGCCGCATCGCGAAGGTGACCGGCGGCAATTATCTCTCTCTTCCGCAGCTTGCCGGCATCTCGAACGAGCTGGAAAAACTGCGCGAGGAATACATAAGCGAAGAACAGCGCGACGTGTGGGACACGCCGTGGCTGCTGGTCATCTTCGCCACACTTGTCGTTGTCGAATGGAGCGTTCGCAAGCGCAAGATGCTCGCGTAGCCATCTGACCGCCCGCCTGTTGCCTCTGTTCAGACTTCCGCAGCCGGGATGCGTCATACAATTCCGCCGGCACAGCTTTTTTGCTTGCATCAGCCGTTGCCTGCTGCTAAAATTCCTGTTCACACGCAAACAGCCGATTGCGGCGACAGGAAACGGTTCTCAGGAGATTGCGGATGAAGACGAGAATGATTGGCATCGTTGCGGCGTGCGCATTGCTGCCTTTCGCGGCAGGATGCGGCAGCGGCGGCGATAAACCGAAACAAACCGTGACCATATGGTGGGCGCAGTGGGCGCCGGCCGACGGCCTGCAGGAGCTGGGGCAGGAATTTGAAGCCGAAACCGGCATCGCCGTGAAGGTGCACCAGATCCCGTGGAGCTCGTACCAGGACCAGGTGTTCCTCGATTTCGGCAGCAAGAAGACGAGCTTCGACGTTGTGGTGGGCGACAGCCAGTGGATCGGCCGCGGCGCGACCAACGGCTTCTACCTCGAGCTCACCAACTGGCTGCCCACGGCAGTAGACATGAGCACCGTGCATCCGCGGGCAGCCCGCTACCTGTGCGAGTATCCCTCGGGCAGCGGCCGGTTTTTTGCCGCACCTTGCGAAACCGACGCCATCGGCTTTGCCTACCGCAAGGACTGGTTTGAAGACGCGAAAGAAAAAGAAGCCTTCCGCCTGAAATACGGCCGCGAGCTCGTGCCGCCCGAAACGTGGGATGATTTCCTCGAGGTGGCGGAATTTTTTGCCCGGCCCCGCGAGAAACGCTACGGCTGCGCGATCCTCACCGGCCGCGCATACGATTCGCTTGTGATGGGCTACCAGCAGATTATGTGGAGCTTCGGCGGCTCGTGGGGCGACGAAACCACCTACGCGGTGAACGGCCACGCAAACAGCGATGCCGCGGTGGAAGCTCTGTGGTTCGTGAAAAAGCTGCTGAAATTCTCACCGAAAAACGGCGCCGACCTCGACTACGGCCAAACGCTCGAAGCCTTCATCAACGGCTCCACGGCGATGTCGATGAACTACTTCGCGTTCTTCCCCGACATCGTGAGCAATATAGGCGACAAGGCCGGGTTCTTCATTATGCCCAGGCAAGGCGACAGGCGCGTCGTCAGCCTCGGCGGGCAGGGTTTCAGCATCTCCGCAAAAACATCGCCCGAGCAGCAGGAGCTGGCAAAAAAGTTCATCGCCTGGTTCCTGCAAGAGAAGGTGCAGCGCAAGTGGATCACCAAGCCAGCCGGCTTCACCGCCAACACCGCGATCCTCGGCAGCGAGGAATTCAGGAAGGCCAATCCCTACAACGCCGCGTTTGCCGAGTCGCTCGACAGCCTGCAGGATTTCTGGAACGTGCCGGCATACAACGAGCTGCTGGCCGCCGCACAGAAATACGTGGGCGAGGCGCTCGACAACGTGAAGACGCCCAAGGACGCCCTCGACGCGCTGGCGGCAGAGCACGAGAAGATATTCCGCGACGCCAAGCTGCTGAAGCAGTAGCAACCGTGCACGCGCAAGCGTGCTTCACCGCACAAAGCCGATCCGGGGGCACCTGGCGTGCCCCCATCATTTGCCACGAGCCATGCTGAAATACGGTTTCATCGCGCCCGCACTCATCATCCTGATCGCGCTCAATATCTTCCCGCTTTTCTACAACATCATTCTCGGCTTCACAAACTCGGAGCTGAGCACCGGCGGAACGGAATGTGCAGGCTTGCGGAATTACTCGATCATTTTCACCGAGCCGAAATTCGCGGCCGCACTGCGCACTACCGCGCTATTCGTCTTTGCTGCCGTCACCGCCGAGCTTGCCCTTGGCTTCGGCCTGGCCCTCGCGCTGAAGGACAGGTTCCGCGGCAAAACGCCTCTCCTCACGCTTCTGCTCATCCCGATGATGCTCTCGCAGGCCGTGATGGGGCGATACTGGTATCTGATCCTCAACGGCGAGTCGGGCATCCTCAACAATCTGCTGGGCATGGCCGGCCTCCACCAGCCGCAATGGCTGAACGACCCCGGCCTCAAGCTAGTGTCAGTGCTGATCATCGACGTGTGGATGTGGACGCCATTCATGATGCTGATAGCGCTGGCCGGTCTGAACTCGATTCCGCAGTACATTTACGAAGCCGCCGAAATCGACCGTGCAGGCACGTGGACCGTTTTCCGCCGGATAACGCTGCCGATGTGCGCGCCGCTGCTGGTGCTGGCCGTGCTGCTGCGCACCACCGACGCCCTCAAGCAGTTTGACCTGGTGCTGGCAACCACCGGCCCGAACGACGCCGCCACGCAAACGCTGAGCGCGCTCCTCTACCAAACCGTCTTCAAGGACTCGCGCGTAGGCCTGGGCTGCGCGTACGCGTGCATCATCCTCGTGATCGTCATTGCCCTTGCCAGCGTGTTCACGAGGTACATCGATTTCATCCAGAGCAAGTAGGGCAAAACCAATGCGGCGCCCTGAGCCGCGCCGGCAAGGAGCATTGCGATGACAAGCAAAGAACTGGTCTGGCGTGCAATCCGATTTCAGAAACCTGAGCGGCTGCCGTTCGACTTCCCCGAGAAGTACGGAACCGATTTCGCTTTCGCCGGTATGGCACCCTCGCCCGACATGCGGCCGGCCGGCGGCAATGGCGTTGACGAATGGGGCGCCGTCTGGCGGAACATCGGCGTGTGCGGCCTTGGCGAGGTGGCCGATTTCCCGCTGAAGAGCTGGGACGACTTTTCCAGGCTGCACATCCCGGACATAAACGACCCGGCCCGTTGGGAGGGGCTGAAAGGCGCACGCGAGCGCGCCGGCGATAAATTCCTCCTCGGCTACGGCATCTCCCTTTACGAGCGAGTTCATTTCATCCGCGGGCTGCAAAACGTGTGGATGGACATCTACGACGAGCCGGAAAAACTCGGCCGGCTGATCGACATCATGGTCGAGATGAACCTCGCGACTATCGAGCGCTACGCGGCCGAAGGATTCGATGGTTATATCTGGCCCGACGACTGGGGCCTGCAAAACCGCCTGATGATCCAGCCCGAATCGTGGCGGGCGATCTGGAAGCCGCGATACGCGCGCGTTTACAAGGCCGCGCACGACGCCGGCATGGCCACCTTCCTGCACAGTTGCGGGCACATCGTCAGCATCCTCGACGACCTCATCGAGGCGGGCCTCGACGTGATCCACATGGACCAGCAGGAAAACATGGGCCTCGAACTGCTGGGCAGCAGGTTTGCAGGCCGGCTCACGTTCTTTGCACCGGTCGACATCCAGCAGACGATGGCTCGCGGCACGCTCGACGACATCCGCGCCTATTGCAGGAAAATGGTAGCGCTGCTGGCCCGGCCCGATGGCGGCCTGATCCCGCGATGGTACGGCGATCCCGTTGCCGCCGGCCACCGCACCGAAGCCATCGACGCGATGTGCGAAGAATTCATGCGGCTCGGATGCCGTCCGAACCAGGAGAAGGCGTAGCGGTGAAGGCGCTTCGTTGGTTTGTTATTGTCACGTATTTCCTGCTCGCCATAATGCCGCTGGCGTGGCTGGTGGTAACGTCGTTCAAGCAGAAGCACGACATCATCTGCCCGTGGCCGAAGATCGTGCCGCTGATGGGAGGCGGCGCGGCGCCCGGTGAAAGAAGCGTGTATTTCACGGCCAGTGCCGACGGCTACAGCCAGCTTTCGGAGCCGGTGAAAGGCAGGTCGCACAGCTTCTACCATTACCTGGGCAACAGCTTCATCATCGGCCTGACGAGCACGCTGGCGGCGGTGGCGCTGGGCACGGCCTGCGCCTACGGGTTCAGCCGATTCACAATCGCCGGCGCGAAAGACTGGTTGTTCTTCATCCTCTCAACTCGCTTTCTGCCGCCGCTGGCAGTAGTGGTGCCCGTGCTGATGATGTATCGCGAGTTTGGCCTGCAAAACACGCACGCGGGGCTTATTCTGCTTTACACGGGCTTCAACCTCTCTTTGGCTGTGTGGCTGATGAAGGGATTCATCGACGACATTCCGCGGGCGTACGAGGAGGCCGCGCTGGTAGACGGCTACTCGCGGCTGCACGTGTTCTGGAAAATCATCGTGCCGCACGCATCGAAGGGCATGGCGGTAACGGCCGTATTCTGCCTGATCTCGGCGCTGAACGAATACGGCTTTGCAATGACGCTGAATAATTATTCGGCGGTAACGGTGCCGGTTTATTTTGCCGGCTTCGAGGGTAATATCCAGGGTTTTCCGTGGCCGCAGTTGGCCGCGGGCGCCTTGCTTTTCGTTGTGCCGGTTGCGGTGTTCACCGTGCTCGTGAGGCGGCACCTGCTGCGCGGCGTAACGTTTGGAACCATCAAACAATGACTATACTGAAGCTGCTCGACCTGCTGTCGCTGTCCGGTATGGCGCTTGGCGCCGGTTTCATAATGCAGCCGTGGTGGGCCGAAGGGTTCCGCGTCGGGTTTCTGGTGATCGGCGTTTTCACGCTGCTTTACATAGTTGCTTCGCACTTGCGCAAACCGGAATCGCCGTGAGTTTTCTTGAGCTTCAACAACTGAAGAAAGTATTCCCCGACGGCACCGAGGCCGTGAAAGGAATCGATCTGCACGCGGAGGCGGGCGAGTTCGTTGTGCTGCTCGGGCCGTCGGGCTGCGGCAAAACTACAACGCTCCGGATGATCGCGGGGCTCGAGATGCCAACGAGCGGGCGGATTGCGATTGCCGGGCGCAACGTGACAATGCTGCGGCCGTCGGAGCGCGACGTCGGCTTCGTGTTTCAGTTTTACGCGCTCTACCCGCACCTGTCGGTCGCGCAGAATATCGGCTTTCCGCTGGAGGCGGCCGGCGTGCGGCGGGCCGAGCGCGACGAGCGTGTGCGGGCGGTGGCCCGCAGCATGGGCCTGCTGCCGCTGCTCGAGTGCTATCCGCGGCAGCTCAGCGGCGGCGACCAGCAGCGGGTATCGCTGGCGAGGGCCGTGGTGCGGCATCCTGCAATCTTCCTGATGGATGAGCCGCTCGGCACGTTGGACGCCGATCAGCGGCTGGAGATGCGCGAGTTCATCCGCGGCCGTCAGCAGGAGATGAAGGTAACAACGATTTACGTGACCCACGACCAGGAGGAAGCGATGAGCCTGGCCGACCGCATAGTGGTGATGCAGGGTGGAACGATCTGCCAGGCGGGCCCGGCCGCCGAAGTTTACGACGATCCGGCCAGTCTCTTTGTGGCGAATTTCGTGGGCAGCCCCGGGATGAATTTCATCCCCGGACATGTGCGGGCGCACGGCGGCCGCTGCGTCTTCATGCCCGACCGAGCCCAGACGCCCATCCCGCTGAAGGCGAGCATCGCGCCCGGGCCCGCTACGCTGGGCATTCGGCCGGAATTCCTGCACGCGTCGCCGCAGGGGCCGATCTCCGGCACCGTGGTGATGAACGAATACCAGGGAAGCTTTCGCAGCATTCATATCGACGCCGGCTTCACCGGCACCATTGCGATGCGGGCCGGCGAGAGCTCACGCCTCCAGCCCGGCCAGAAGATACGCCTGGACCTCGACGCTGCACACGCGCGGTTCTTCGATACGCAATCGGGCAGGCGCATCGGCCACGCTATCTGAGGAGAACAGCCCATTCCGCAGCCGTTTCTGATCCTTAACAACATCTCGGTGCGTTTCGGGCGGGCGGAGGTGCTGCACCGCGTTTCGCTCGATGTGAACGCCGATGAGCTGGTGGTGGTGCTCGGGCCTACCGGCGCGGGCAAGACTACGCTGCTGCGCACTATCGCCGGGCTGCAAACGCCGCACGAGGGCCGCGTGCTGCTGGGCGGAGCCGACGTAACCGGCAGCTCGCCCGCCGCGCGCGACGTGGCCATTGTCTTCCAGGATTTCTCGCTTTATCCAAACTGGACGGTGCGGGCAAACCTCGAATTTCCGCTGCGCGCGCCCGGCCACGCGCTCCGGCTGGCGGAAATCAATAACCGAGTGGAATGGGCGGCCGGCATCCTGAAGATCACGCACCTGCTCGACCGCAAATCCCAGAAGCTGTCGGGCGGCGAGATGCAGCGCGTGGCGATAGGCCGCGCCATCGTGCGGCGGCCGCGTGTATTCCTGATGGACGAGCCGCTTACGAACCTGGACGCGAAACTGCGCGAGGCGCTGCGCCTCGAGCTTGTGTGCCTGCGGCGCGAGCTGAAGACCCCTATGCTGTTTGTAACCCACGACCAGGTGGAGGCACTGTCGATGGGCGACCGTGTGGTAGTGCTGTCGGAAGGGCGCATCCTGCAGACGGGCACGCCTGAGGATATTTACCGGCGGCCGGCCTCGCCCGTGGTGGCGCGGCAGATCGGCCAGCCCGCGATCAACCTGCTGAACGTGCGACGCGAAGACGGCCGGTGGAAGACATCGGGCGGAGTGGCCGTGGCCGAGGCCCGCGAATCGCACCCGGCGGAGAAGGCGATCATCGGTGTGCGGCCTGAAGACGTGGCCTGCACCGGCGGCGAGCATCCGGCGGCAGTGCGCGTGGTGGAAGCCATAGGGCCCGCGAAGGTGCTGCTGGCAGACTGGGCAGGCTGCGAGATTCACGTGCTCGCGCCGGCAACGATGGCGGTGCAGCCCGGCGACAGGATTTTCCCGCGTGCAAATCCCGACCGGATCGTGGTGTGGAATTGCGAGTGAGCGGGCGCTCCATCACCGCTATGCAAACGTGGCGCCACGGGCCGGCTCAGCTTTTCCTTCGGCGAAACGATTCCCTTGCGCGGCCGTGGCAGCCGGCGGCCGTGTTGCGGAAAAACTGCACCAGATACTCTACGTCCGGGGTGATGTTTGGCTGGTGCTCGAGTTCCTGAAGGCTTTCGCTGAACGGCTCATCGGAGAGATAGAGCAGCTTGAAAGCGTCTTCGATTGCCTGGATGCGCTGTTCATCAAAGCTATTGCGCCTCAGGCCCACGGTATTGACGCAGCGCACGCGGGCATGGTTGCCTTCGGTAACGAGGAACGGGGGCACATCCTGTGTGATGCGCGATAGCCCGCCGATGAATGAGAACTTGCCGATAGTTACAAACTGGTGAACGCCGACGATGCCACCGATGACGCAGCCGTCTTCGAGCCGCACGTGGCCGCTCATGTTCAGTGTGTTTGCCAGCACCGTGATGTCGCCTATTTCGCAATCGTGGGCTACGTGGCAGTATGACATGATGAAGTTGCGGTTGCCCACCTTGGTGACCCAATCGTATTTGGTGGTGGCAACGCTCATCGTGACGTATTCGCGGATGATGTTTTCGTCGCCGATCTCCAGCCGCGTGTCTTCGCCGTGATAGTTGACGTCTTGCGGGTCGGTGCCCAGGAAGGCGAAGGGATAGATGCGGTTGTTCTTGCCGATGGTGGTGTTGCCGGTGATTATCACGTTTCCGGCGATCTCGGTATCCTTGCCGATTTTCACCTTGGGCCCGATAGTGGCGAACGGCCCGACGCTGACGCCGGAGTCCAATTCAGCTCGTTTGTCGATGATTGCGGTTGGATGAATGCTCATTGCTTGAGTTTTTCCGGCTGCTTTCTCTTGTTTAGAAACTGGGATGTGTTGGAAGCGAAACGGTAGTGGATCAAACGGCGTCCACTATCATGAACTTAATCTGGGCCTCGGCCGCAAGCTCGCCGTCAACGTATGCCCGAGTGGCAACGTGGGCGATCTTGTGCTTGAACCTGATGCTCTCGGCCTCGAGGACGAGG
>Ga0307379_10006434_pt1 | contig 16132 bp, 12 predicted proteins | sample UN2MG_FD_202237 | JGI IMG/M metagenome (GOLD analysis project Ga0307379, IMG submission 202237) | Soil microbial communities from Risofladan, Vaasa, Finland - UN-2 | ecosystem: Environmental > Terrestrial > Soil > Coastal area > Acid sulfate soil | place: Finland: Risofladan, Vaasa | collected... | reverse complement strand
TGGCGCCGACGCAGTGCAGCTCGCCGCGGGCCAGCGCGGGCTTGAGCAGGTTGCCGGCGTCCACGGCCCCTTCGGCCCGCCCGGCGCCGACCACGGTGTGCAGCTCATCGATGAATAGGATGACCTGCCCGGCGGACTCGGTTACCGCCCGCACGACCGCCTTAAGTCGCTCCTCGAACTCGCCGCGGTACTTCGCTCCGGCGATCAGCGCGCCCATGTCGAGCGCGATAATCCGCTTGTCCTTGAGGGCCCCCGGCACGTCGCCGGCCAGAATCCGTTGGGCCAGCCCCTCGACGATCGCGGTTTTGCCGACACCCGCTTCGCCGATGAGAACCGGGTTGTTCTTGGTACGCCGCGCGAGCACCTGCATGCAGCGGCGGATTTCCTCGTCGCGGCCGATGACCGGATCGAGCTTGCCGTGCCGGGCCATCTCGACCAGGTCGTGGCCGTAGCGCTTCAGCGGCTCGTACGTGTCTTCGGGGCTCTGGCTGGTGACGCTAGCGCTGCCGCGAACCTGCTTGAGCGCGGCCAGGATGTCGTCGCGTGTGGCGGCGTTGAGCTTGAGGACCTCTTTGGCGTCGCTCGGCACGTCGGCCAGCGCGAGCAGCAGGTGCTCGGTGGAGACGTACTGGTCCTTCATGCGCTCGGCTTCTTTGTCGGCCGCTTGAAGCACTTCGGCGAACGTACGGTGAGCCGAGAGCGAGCCGCCGGACTGCTGCGGCAGACGCTTCAGCTCGGACTCGACCATGGCGCGAATCTGCGCGACGTGCGCACCGGCTTTCTCGAGCAGCGGCGTGATCAGCCCGCCGTTGCCGGTCGCCTCCGCGGAGACGAGGGCCGCGAGCAGGTGCAGCGGCGTTACCTCGGGGTTGCCGCGCTGCTGCGCGAGCTGCTGGGCAGCCTGAATCGCCTCGGCGGCCTTGATTGTGAACTTGTCCATCTGCATGCGCGAACTCCCTTCCGACAGGCCGGAGCCTGCCGGGTGATGGACGTTGCACGCCGCGTTCCGCGAGCGTGGTGACGCCTAAGTCTATGCCGGAACCCGGTTTGCGCCGTGTCGGGCGGCGTGGCTGCCCTGCCATACTGACAGGTTCGGGAGCGGTTTCGGCCCGGCGGAGCCTGAAGGCGGGTCCCCGGCGCCGGGCACGCTTTCAACAGCGGAAACCTAGTCCTTGGCGGTCAACTTAATGGACAATCGGAATCGGTAGTCGTAGAAGCGCGTTTCCGTATGAACGCGAAGTCGGAACTCTTCCTCGCACTTGCGAACGTCCTCGGGCAAAAGGAAGCCGATCAGCGCTTGCTCGGTTGCTCCGGGGGGAACGGAGGAGAACCTGACCGGGAGGCGATATTGGTGGCTCAGTCCGTCGGCCGCGTCTAGCGCATTCGCGGTGAAATGATGGAGGCAAACCGGCTCTCGTATGTAGTACGTACCCCCTGCTCCTGGGCCAGCAATGTACCTGTCAACCTTCTCCTCTTCTTGCGCTGGCAGCATCACTGCGTCCGATCCTGCAAAAAGGTAGGCGTGACTTATGTTGAGTGACCCCTCGACCGAATCGTTCCGAACGATGACCGGAAGCTGGAAGAAACTCGACGGTGCTTCCCCTTCTATCTGTGGCGCATCCTCTTGCCCACCACCCTGACGAAGTTCTACATCTATCAGCCGGATCGAGAGACGCTCGGTAACGGGCCCTTGACCACGCCGACGCGACTCGTGTATGGCCCACTTGAGTTTCGTCAATAGCTCGTCCCGGAGTGTTTGGATCTTGCCTCCGTAAACGGTGTGCTGTCGGTGCTTGAGGTCGAATGGAATGTCAACAGAATCCTGCGTTAGCAGCAGGACGATCTTGCCTAGAGCATGTGCGTATCCAACCTCATAAAACACATTCGGGTTACGTCCTGTCATGTCAGCGACAATCGCATCCGCTTTGCTGATCTGATTGAAAATGCGGTCAAGCATGCCTTCGGTGAAAATCTGCTCGTCCAGTCGTTCTGCATAAGCGCCCGCGTCCTCCGCGGCGCCCTTTATGCCGAACGTGTAAATGTCGTCAAATGAAGATTCGAATGGCATTAGCACGAATACAAACGGTTTGGGACGTGTGTCTGGAGTTTCACCTGCCATGTGATTGCCTCGTCCGGGCCGATAATCACCGATAGACGCTTCTATCTTACCCCGAAGCGCTGCCCACATGGGCAAGTCAAGCTCGCGATAACAAGAGAATCAGCGACGGTCGAGCACAGGTCAAGCATGAGTGGCAGGTCTCGAAAACTCGACCTGCCCTACACGTGGAATGCGGCTACGACCTGAGAGGGAATGTGAGCGGCCGATGCCCGGAGTGCGGAGCCCGGATAGAGGCACGTGAAAGAGAATCGGGATCCAGGTAACGCCTGACACCTCGCGGCTCTGACTGGCCGGCCGGGACCGCCACAGGCGTCCGGTACGGGGCCCGGACGCTACTCGGTGAACTTCGCGCGCTTGGCTTCGATGTCCGCCAGGAGTTGTTCGAACGAATCGGCAAACGCCTTGACGCCGGCGGTGAGGAGCTCGGCGGTGACGGCGTCGAAGTCGATGCCGGCGGCACGCAGCTTCTCCATCGCCGCGTGCGCTTGATCGACGTCCTGATCGATGGTGCGCGCGGCGATGCCATGATCGCGGACGGCATCGAGCGTGTGCGGCGGGAGCGTGTTCACCGTGTTCGGGCCGATGAGCGGGTCAACGTATTTGGTGTCCGGATACGCCGGGTTCTTGGTGCTCGTGCTGGCCCACAGTGGCCGTTGCACGCGAGCGCCGGCGGCGCGCAACTCGGCGAACGGCGCGCCCTCGAAAACCGCCTGATAGCGGTCGTAGGCGATCTTCGCGCTGGCGTTCGCCGCCTGCCCGAGCAGCGGCTCGAGATCCTTCTGGCCCTTCTCGATCTGCTCGCCGAGCCGCTTGTCGGTCAACGTATCGATCCGGCTGACGAAGAACGACGCAACCGAGGCGACCGTATCGAGCGGCTTGCCGGCCTGACGGAGCTTGCGCAGCCCGTCGAGGTAGGCTTGCATGACGCGCTCGTACATCGGGATCGCGAAGATCAGCGTGACGTTGACGTTGATCCCCTGGCCGATCAGTGCGGTGATCGCAGGCAGGCCGGCGTCGGTCGCCGGGACTTTGATCATGACGTTCGGGCGGGCGATGGTCGTGAATATCCGCCGGGCTTCGCTGATTGTCTTCTCCGTGTGATGGGCGAGCTGCGGGTCCACCTCGAGGCTGACGAACCCGTCACCGCCGCCTGTCGCGTCGTACACCGACCGCAACTCGTCCGCCGCTGCGGCGATGTCCTGGAACGCCAGCGCTTCATAGATCTCGTAGGTGCTCTTGCCGGCGGTGGCGAGTGAGCGGATTTGCTCGTCGTACTCGCTGCCGGCCGCCACCGACTTTTGGAGGATGGTCGGGTTCGAGGTCACGCCGCTGACGCCCTCGTCGATCAGCGCCCGCAGCTTGCCGGAGCGGAGCAGGTCGCGGCTGATGAAGTCGAGCCAGAGGGCTTGTCCGAGATCGGCGATCTGTCGGATGCGATTGCTCATAGTGATGGGGTTCCTCTACAGGTCAGCGTGTCTTTTTGCGTCAGCTCGCGTTCAGCCATTGTAGCGTGAAGCAGCTTGGAGGCCTTACTTCTTGAGGAACTGCGCCAGGCCGGCGCGCGATTCGCTCGTCAGGCGCATCGACGCGTTGAGCCGACGGGCCTCCTCGACGGCGTCCGCTTGTTTGAGGTGGCGGATCTTGTTGAGCAGGGCCTTCGTATTGGCCAAGGCCTGGGGTGGATACTGGGCGAACATGGTCGCGTAGTGCCCGGCCCGCGTAAGCAGCTCGTCGTCGGGGACGACCTCGTTCACCAGCCCGAATTCGAGGGCCCGTTCGGCAGTGAGGGTCTCGCCGGTGAGCAAAAGGTACTTGGCCTGGCGCTCGCCGACCAGGTGTCGCAGGTAGGTCATCACTAGCGCGCCGACCAGTCCGCGCTTGACCTCGGGGTAGCCGATCACGGCGGATTGCGCGCAGACGACGAGGTCGCAGACGGTGGCCAGGCCGGCCCCGCCCGCAACGGCCGGCCCGTTGACCGCCGCGATGACCGGCTTGCCCAGGTTGTCGATCGTCTCGAACAGGGCCAGCAGGGCCGAAGCATCGTGCTCGGCCTGCTCGGCGGTGGTCTGGGCCACTTCGCGCAGGTCCAGGCCGGCGCAGAATGCCGGCGGCGCCCCGGTCACAATCACACTACGGATATCGTCGTCGCCGTCCGCTTGTCGCAGGGCGGTGGTCAGCTCGGCGATCAGGGCGCGCGAGAGCGCGTTGCGGCTCTTGGGCCGATTGAGGGTCAGCTCCAGCGTGGGCTTGTTGCGAACGATATGGAGTATGTCACTCATTCGAATTCGTCCATCCGCGTTGATGTCTGTCTGCTTTATTGAGACGCTCACTCTCGCTGTCATCCCGACGACCGGCGGGAGGAGGGATCTCGCTGCGTAGGGCGTATCGGCTCGCGGTCGCTGCAAGATTCCTCGTCGCTGGCGCTCCTCGGAATGACAGGACGAGCGCCTGTCCCGCACCGGCCAGGTTGCGGCGGCATTATAGCCGACTTCGCAGCGGCGGCCGCCTGCGCGGGGTGAGCGGCAAGTCTGTGTGTCGTACGGACCTCCTTCCGTGCCAGCGCTGCGGGAGACGCGGGCGGGACGCCCGCACTACCCTCAAAGACGCGGGCGGGACGCCCACACTCCCCTTGTGGATCATCTGTCAGGCCGTATGCTGGTATGAGGACACGCAGTCGGAACCGCGGGGGCGACCTGAGGGCGCTGCCGTGAGCAAAGCCGGACCCAAACGCATTCTGATCGGCAAGGTCGGTCTGGACGGGCACGATCGTGGTGCCAAGTTCATCGCCCGCGCCCTGCGCAACGCGGGCTATGAGGTCATCTACACGGGCATCCGCCGCACCCCCGAGCAGATCGTCCGTACGGCGGTCGATGAAGACGTCCATGCCCTGGGCCTCAGCCTCCTGAGCGGTGCGCACAACGAGCTGTTCGCCCGGGTGGTCGAGCTACTGCAACAGGAGAACGCGGAGAACATCGTTCTGTTTTGCGGCGGGACGATCCCGGACAAGGATATTCCCCATCTTCAGTCGCTCGGCTTCCGGCGGGTGTTTACACCGGGGACGCCGCTAGCGGAGATTCTCGGCGCGTTGGAAGCGGAGTTGGCAGGAAAGCGGTGAAGCGAAGGCAGGTCTCGAAGACTGGACCTGCCCCACTGCTGAGAACAGACAACTGACCAACCGGCACTATGGACACACTCGTTGACAAAATCCGTCAGGGCGATCGACGCTGCCTGGCTCGGGCCATGTCGCTGATGGATTCGGCCGAGCCGGAAGCACGCCGGCTACGCGACTTGGCCCGGCGACACAGCGCTCAGGTGCCGTGGTGGGGTTTCACCGGGCCGCCGGGCGCTGGCAAATCGACGCTGATCGATGCGCTGTTGACCAGATTGCGGGCGCGGGGGAAGCGGGTCGGCGTGGTCGCGGTCGATCCGACCTCGCCGTTTTCGGACGGGGCGTTTTTGGGCGACCGCGTGCGCATGATGCGGCACGCTGTCGATCCGGACGTGTTCATCCGCTCGCTGGCCACGCACCACAGCCCGGGCGGATTGTCCGACGCGACGCTGCACTGCGCCCGGCTGCTCGAATTGGCCCGGTTCGATCCCGTGCTCATCGAAACGGTGGGAGTGGGACAGAGCGAGGTGGACGTCGCCGACGTGGCGGACGTCCGCGTGGTCGTCCTCGGGCCGGGCTACGGCGACGACATCCAGCTCATTAAGGCGGGGCTGCTCGAAATCGCCGACCTGCTGGTCGTCAACAAGTGCGACCTGCCCGATGCCAATCGCCTGTTGACGGCAGTGCGCCAGGAGTTTGCGGCGGCTGCCGGTGCCGACCGGCCGGCGGAAGTCGTCGGAATCGAAGCGAAATCCGGCAAGGGTGTGGACGAGTTGCTCGACACGTTGCTGGAGCTGGACCACGCCGTGCGCGGCGCGGGACACCGAAACCAGCTTCAACAGCGGCGAGTCCTGGGTGAGATCAAGCGGGCGGCCATGTTGACCTACCAGCGGGCCTTGCACCGCGGGTTGGAGGATGGAGCCGTGCGGGAGCTGGTTGGCAAACTCGCGCGGGGAGACCTCTCGCTGGAATCCGCCGTCGCGCAGCTCAGCGCCACCGTGGCCGGAGCACGGGAAGACGCGCCCGATTAGCCGAATCGTTCGTCCGCTCAGCAGGAAGACAACCGTGGCTAGCGACATCAAACGGCGGCACGACAATTGGAAGAGCGGTACTCTGGCCCAGGCGCTGGCGAACATACCCGAGCGGCCGGAGCGGACGGTCACCGCCTCGAGCCGGCCGGTCGAAACGCTGTATTTGCCGGATCAGCTCCGGGACAAGGCGGCCTGCCAGGCTTATCTCGAACGGGTCGGATTCCCCGGCGAATACCCGTTCACGCGCGGCGTGCAGCCGACCATGTACCGCTCGCGCTTCTGGACCATGCGGCAATACGCCGGCTTCGCCACCGCCGAAGAGACCAATCAGCGCTATCGCTTCCTGCTCGAGCACGGGCAGACCGGACTGAGCGTGGCCTTCGATCTGCCCACGCAGATCGGCTACGACAGCGACCATCCGCTGGCGGCCGGCGAGGTCGGCAAGGTCGGCGTGGCGATCGACACGCTGGCCGACATGGAGATCCTCTTCGACGGGATCCCGCTCGACAAAGTCTCGACCTCCATGACGATTAACGCGCCGGCGGCCGTGCTGCTGGCGATGTACGTCGCCGTCGGCGCCAAGCAGGGCATCGCGCCCGAGAAGCTGACCGGCACGATCCAGAACGACGTGCTGAAGGAGTATGTCGCCCGCGGCACGTATATCTTCCCGCCCGGCCCGTCGCTGCGGCTGGTCACCGACATCTTCGCCTATGCCTCGGAGCACCTGCCGCGCTTCAACACCATCAGCGTGAGCGGGTATCACATCCGCGAGGCCGGCTCGACAGCGGGGCAGGAGATCGGATTCACGCTTGCCGATGGGATCGAGTACGTCAACGCGGCCGTCCAGGCCGGGCTGGAGGTGGACCAGTTCGCGCCGCGGGTGGCGTTTTTCTTCGGGGCGATGACCGACGTGCTGGAGGAGGTGGCCAAGTTCCGCGCCGCCCGGCGGCTATGGGCCCGCATCATGAAGGAACGCTTCGGCGCCAAGAGCCCGCGGAGCTGCATGCTGCGGTTCCATACGCAGACCTGCGGGGCGACGCTCACCGCCCAGCAGGTGGACAACAACGTCGTCCGCGTGGCGCTCCAGGCGCTGGCCGCCGTGCTGGGCGGAACTCAGTCGCTGCACACCAACAGCCGCGATGAGGCGCTAGCCCTGCCGACCGAAGAGGCGGTCCAGCTCGCACTGCGGACGCAGCAGATCATCGCGCACGAGTCCGGCGTCGCCCACACGGTCGATCCGCTCGCCGGCAGCTACTACGTCGAGAAGCTCACCGACGCGATCGAGGCCGAGGCGGAGGAGTACATCAGGAAGATCGATGAGATGGGCGGGATGGTGCGGGCGATCGAGCAACACTATCCGCAGAGCGAGATCGAACGCTCGGCGTACCGTTACCAGCAGGAGATCGAGCGCGGCGAGCGGATCATCGTCGGGGTGAACCGCTACGCGAGCGAGGAGACTGTTCAGCCGGAAACCCTGACGATTGGTGACCAGGCCACCCGCCGACAGATCGAGCGTTTGAGCAAGACCCGCGCACAGCGCGATTCAGCGGCCGTCTCGCGCGCTCTCGACGCGCTTGAAGAAGGTGCGAGAATGGATTCACGCACCAGCGGCGCTGCTCGCGGCGATGAGAACCTGATGCCGCTGATCCTCGCCGCCGTGCAGATGTACGCTTCGGTCGGCGAGATCTGCGATCGGTTGCGAAACGTGTTTGGCGAGTATGAAGAGAGTGTAACGTAGATCCATCAGCCGTCAGCTATCAGCCGCCGGGACCCCGGCCGTTAGCCTCCTGCTGATCGCTGAAAGCTGATGGCTGAGAGCTGGAACCAATGCAACCCCCCTCCCAAATCGACCACCTCGGCATCGCGGTCCGCTCGATTGACGAGGCCAGTCCGCTCTACCGTGACGTGCTGGGTCTGGAGTGTGAGGGAACCGAGGTCATCCCCGAGCAGAAGGTCCGCGTGGCGTTTTTCACGATCGGCCAGACGCGGATTGAGCTGGTCGAGCCGACTGCCGACGACAGCCCGATCGCCAAGTTCCTGGCGAAGAAGGGCCCGGGGCTGCACCACATCGCCTACCGGGTTGACGACCTGTCCGCGACGCTGGCCGCGCTGAAGGCCGCCGGCGTCCGCCTCATCCACGAAACCTCCCAAGACGGCGGCCACAGCATGCAGATCGCCTTCGCCCATCCCTCCAGCACCAACGGCGTGCTAACCGAATTCTGCCAACACGTTCGATAATCCTTCCCACCCCCTCGGACGCGCGGGTCGCAATCTGCTCCCACGCACGCGATGAGGCTGGACGCATCGCTTTGGCCGACCGATGTAGAAGCGCGGCAGCTCGCCTGTGGTCGGCGGAGAGGCATATCATTGAGTGTGATGGTGGACGTGAATGAACAGCCCGAAGCGGTTCGGCACGCGAGCTTCGCCCCCGGTCGATTCCCGGCCGACTGGTACGGGGCCGCGCATGCGTTGCACTGCCAGGCCTGGCCCACGGCCTGGGAAGGGCAACTCACGCCCGAGCGGTTTGTCGCCGAGCTCAACAGCGACCAGGTTGACGTGCTCTACCAGCCGAACGGGAAGGGGGGCGGCAGCCCCGGCGAGCTGCTGGCATTCGTCAAGTGGAAGGCGACCGAGCGTTTTCACCTGAGCCGCGACGAGCTCTCGGACCCCAGGCTGGAATCGCTACCTACGGCTCCGCCGACCGGCTACGTCTGTGCCTACGAGATCGACGCGACTTCCGATCGGCGCTGGAAGGGGCTGGGTCGTCGCCTGCTCAGCGAGACCCTCAACGGCTGGGAGCGGACGCACGCCAACGCCGTGTTCTGCACATACTCCCCCAAGCGCGGGCTGACGACGGCCCTCCGCCACCTGACCGAGAGCGAGCAGTACGGCCGGCCGGCGCTGGAAGCGTTCGCCCACCGGGCCGGAGCGGCGGCGTCACGCCATATCGACGATTGGGTTACCCGCCTGGGTCAGCCCCTGGAAGCCTTCATCCGTCGAGAGGTCATCCCGATCCCTGACCCACGGATCATGCAACATCTGGCCGGGTTGGCCGAGCGATACGGGCGGGACGTAATCGACGGGGTGGTGGCGGCGATAGGGCTGGCGTACAACTTCGTGCTGCGGGCCCGTTCCGGCCAGCCGGCCTGTGGACCGGCCGCCTTCCACCGAGCCCTGGGGGCCGAGCACTGGCGGCAGTATCCCGCCAGCGCCTTGAACTGCGCCGACGCACTGGGCCTGGTCGATCATTGGCGTTACAGCCACGATCCGGCCCGGCGGGAGACGTGCGCCCGGCTGTTCAAAGAGCGGCAGACGCGCTCTGCCGAAAGGGATGCCGACCCTCGCCGCCTGATCGTGTTGGCCTGATCACGCTCGACTGCGGCACGTACGCCTGCCCATGCCACGAGGCGTTCGCGGAAAGAGCCTGCGCGTCGGACACGCCGGCCGGGCCAATGGCGCCGCCACTCAAGTTGTTGGTGAGGCGGTGAGTTCGGGATAGGCTGCGTCCGTGGCCCGGCACGCCAGGCAGTTGCTACCTTGACGCTTGGCCGTGTACATCACCTGGTCGGCCGCCTCGAGCAAGCGGTCGGCCTCCCAGTCAGGTTCCCACTGGGCCACGCCGAGACTGGCGGTGATCGGCAGGGGGGCCCCGCGGAACAGGGCGGCGTCGGTGCGAATCGCGGTCAGGATGCGTTGGGCTACTTGCTGCGCACCGGGCAGGTCGGCGGTGGGCAGGACCACGACGAATTCGTCGCCACCCATTCGGGCCGCCGAGTCGATTTGCCGCAACGCCGACACGATCTTGCGGGCGACGTGTTGCAGGACGGCGTCGCCGGCCGGATGTCCGGCGCGATCGTTGACGGCTTTCAGCCCGTCCAGGTCGATGAGGATCAGCGACAGCGGGCTGCCGAAGCGGCGGACCCGGTGGATCTCCTTCTTGAGCGTCTCGGTGAGCCAGCGGTGGTTGAACAGCCCGGTCAGGCTGTCCACGCGGGCCTCGGTCCGCACCCGTTCGTATACCCGGGCGTGCTGCAACGACCGGGCCAGGAAAGCGAAAGTCTCCTGCCACGGCAGGTGGTCCACGGTTTCAGCGGTGGGCGCTCGTCGGCTGAAATTGAGGACGCCCTGCAGCTCACCGTCACTCATCAACGGGGCGCTGACACAGGCTCCGTCGGGATAGTGATCGGCGTGCTGGTGGCGTCGTAGGCCGTGGGCGCGGTACGCCTGCTCGACCTCGTCGGTGACCAGCACGCGGCCGGCCCGGGCCACGGCCACCATCAGGTGGTCGCGGTAGTCGTCCATGCGAACCGCCAGGTCGATCTGCCGCGTGTGGTTGCTCTCGGCGAGGCTGAGCACGCGTGGCTGCGGCTCGTGCAGATAGAGCGAGACGTCGGCGTAGCCCAGGCGGGCCGGCAGCCGGGCAACCAACCTGCCGCACAGCTCCGACAGCGATAGCTCCTGAAACTCCAGCAGCCACACTGGCAGATCGGTGCGGCGCTCGGGCGGTTGATCGGTCGGTCCGCCTTCGGCGGGTTGGGCGCCAAGCGTGACGCCGGCCCACAGAACCTCCAACACCGCCCCGGTGCACGGCTTGCGAATGAACAACCCCGGTGGCAGAGCCCCCGTGGGATGCCGCGCTGACGAGTAGAAATACACTACGCGGCGGCCCGAGGAAGGCCGCAGCGGGCGCGAGGCGTAGTCCAGGTCTACCCAGCACTGCCTGGCGTGGGGGGGCTGCTCGACGTGAAGCTCGTCGGGCAGCACGCATTGGAGCCCTGCCGCCGCCGGGCGATGCCGTGAAACCTGCTCGCGCAGTTGCGGGTCACGGGTTATGAGGAGTACGTCTGCACTCTTATCGGACATCGCGCACCCGCCGACCGCCCATTTCCCTTGTCTATCGGACACGCCGCCCGAACAGCTACAGGCGCGTTGATCTGGTCGCGGACCGGGCGGACTTTTGATGCACGTCTTTCGCCCAGCCTTCCGATAGGAAAAGTGTTGCCGCGGGCGCGGGCTCCCTGCCCCGCGGTCTTGGCAGGATGCGCGGCCCGGGCGTCTGGCAAGGGCGTCCCGGGTAACCAGGCTTAGGATGAGCCAGATGCGTCTCTTCCGCACTTTGGCCGGTCTCTTCGCGGGACGTTGGCAGATCCCATTGGCGATTTGCGCCGTCGTCCTGGCCAGCGCGACGCTCTATCGCCTCAAGCCCGCCGAGCAGCCGGTCGTTTTTGATGTCCTGCTGGCCGACGTCATCGCGTTGAAGGAAGCCGGGGCACTGGTCGAGGCCGCGGACGCGGTCGCCAACCTGTTGCAGATGGATCTGCCGCCCCAGCAGCGGGTCATCCTGCACGACTACGTGGCGGAGATCGTCTACCGGCAGGAAGCGGCCCAGTCGCGCCCGAACCTCGAGAACGTTCGGCTGCTGCTCTTGCACCACGAGACCGCGGCACGGCTGGGGCAGGTGCAGGATACCGCCAGACGCCTTCGGGGCGGACGTATCCAGGAGTGGCTCGGGAAGCAGCGCACGGCAATCAAGGCCTATCGCCGGGTGCTCAAGCAAGACCCACCGGCCGGCGAACGCCGGGAAGCCCTGCAAGGGCTCGTGCGTCTGCTGGGCCTTGAGGACCCGGATGAGAAAGCCGAGCGCCGGCGCTGCTTGGAGCTCCTACTCGCCGATGAGGCTCTTTCGGACGCTTATCTATGGTGGGTGTTGCAGCAGGCGATCCGGCACGCGCTGGACCAGGATCGTCCGCAACTCGCAAGCCAACTACTGAACCAATACGGCGAGCGCCTCAAGCGCTCCGACCTGAAGGGCTATCACGGCTACCTGCAGGCTTGGGTCCTGGTACACGAGCGGCGGTACGAGGAGGCCGAACCGCTCATCCGCTGGATCGACGAATGGGTGGCCGGCCGTGGTCGGGTGGATAGCGAGCTGGACCGTTTCGGGTATCTGCCGGCGATGTGCTGCTACCTTCACGGGCGAATCGACCTCGGTGAGCAGCGTCCGCAAGACGCCCTGGCCAAGTTCGACAGAGCACGCCGGATCCAGCCGCACGGTGATCTGCCGGTAGCGGCGACGATCGGCTACGGCCGGGCGCTGGCGATGTTGGAGCGGCATGGCGCGGCCTGCCAGGTGCTGCGCGACATGATCGGGCGCTTGGGAAGGGATGGCAGGTGGCAACGCGGCCTAAGCCAGGTCCACGACACACTGCTGAAGCTTAGCGAACAGCGCCTGGCTCGGGAGGACTACGACAACGCGATCGCCTACCTCGACCTGGCCGTCGAGTCGTTTCCACAGGACCCTGGCGAGCGTCGTTTGGATCTGCTGGAAGGGTTGGGCAAGTTGCATGAGAAGGCCGCCCTGCGGGCCGAAGACGCCAACCTGCACCAGGCCCACCACGTCATCGCCGCCCGCTGTCTGGAGCAGGTAGCCGAGCGGACCGTCCTGGACGAGTCGCGTCACGCCGCCCTGCTGTGGTCGGCCGCTCAGCAATATGACCAGGCCGGTCGCCTGCGCGACGCCCGCCGGTTGCTAATCCGGTTCGTCGAGGGGCGCGAGGCTGATCCCCGTCTGCCGCAAGCGTTGCTGCAGATCGGCCAGGTCTACGAGGCCGAAGGGCAGTTGGAGGCAGCCCTTGACCGGTACCAGGCGGTCATCAACTCGTACCCCAAGCTGGAAGAGGCGGCGCGCGGCAAACTGCTCAGCGCGAGTTGCCTGATGGCCCTGGGCCAAGACCGCTGGCCGCGGGCCGAGTCGCTGTTAAGAGGGTTGCTCGAAGATGAGCACATCGCGCCCGACGCCGCCGTGTTCCGCGATGGGCTGCTGGCCTTGTGCAATCTGCTGTACCAGCGGCAGCGCTACGCCGAGCTGATCAGCCGGCTTGAGGAATTCCTCGTCCTCTATCCGGACGATGCCCAGCACGTCCCCAGTCGCTTCACGCTGGCGGACGCCTATCGCCAAAGCGCGTACATGTTGCGTGACCATCCCGCGGCGGGCGCGCCGGCGGCGCAGGTGCGGGCCAAGAGTCGGGCCCGGTTTCGGCGCGCGGCGGAGATGTTCGAGCGCTTCCTGGGGGAGGTTCGCGTGCTGTCCGCTGCCGACGGGCGCTGGTCGCTTTACGAGCGTCTGTCGCTGTTCTACCGGGGTGACTGTCTGTTCGAGTTGAACGAGGCGGAGACGCTTGAAGAGGCCTTGGCGGTCTACCGCGAGGCGGCCGCCCGTTATGAGGCCGAGCCGGCCGCCCTGACGGCCCAGGTGCAGGTCGCCAACATCTATCTGCGTCAGGGGAAGCTGCGCGAGGCCGTCCGCGCCGTGGAGCGGGCGCGCTGGATGCTACGCGGCATTCCGGACGAGGCTTTCGAGCAGTATGCCGACGGGACCGATCGCGCCTATTGGGACCGCTATTTCACCACAGTCTCTTCGTCGCAGCTTTTCCAAGACGCGTTTGTGGGCCGGCTGCGGGAGCCGGACCCCACGCCTTAGGAGTTTGTGGCATGGAAGACGCCCTCAGCCAGCTTGATACGAGCCGTCTGATCCACCTGCTAAAGCAGCAGCGGGAACTGTACCTCCAGCTACGCGACCTGAGCGACCGGCAACGCGCGCTGATCGCCAGCGACAGCCCGGACTTGTTGTTGAGCATCCTGCGCGATCGGCAGACGCTGGTTGCCGCCCTGGTGCGGCTCAACGAGCAGTTGGCGCCCTACCGCCGCGACTGGGAGGCCGTGCAGGCCACACTCTCCGACGACGTGCGCCAGCAGGCCGCGCAGTTGCTGGAGGAGATCAACGATCTGCTGCGCAACATCCTGCGGGTGGACCAGGAAGACGGCGCGCTGCTGTCGGCCCGCAAGCAGGCGGTGGCCCAGTCGCTCAGCGAGGTCTCCGGCGGACGGACGGCCAACGCCGCCTACGCGCGCCAGGGCCCGGCCCAAGGAACCGCGACTTCCGCCGACCTGACGGGTTAACCGGCCGCGACGCGGCCAGACCGCGACCGTTCATGAGTAGGACGATGTCCAGCCAAGCGATGCAACCCGGGCAAGCGCCCCCCGCCGACGACGAGCTCGGCGCGGTGTTACGCGACTATCTGAACGTCGCCGAGCGCTTGCAGCGCACGCACGAGGCGCTGCAAGGGGAGGTGGTCCGTCTGCGGCGCGAGTTGGCGTCGAAGGATCAGGAGTTGGAGCGTCGCCGACGCCTGGCCGCGCTGGGCGAGTTGGCGGCCGGCGTGGCCCACGAAGTCCGCAACCCTCTCGGCGCGATCCAGCTCTACAGCGGGCTGCTGCGCAACGAGTGCCTGGCCAACGGCAGACTGCCGGCCGCGGTCGAGCTGATCGAGAAGATCGAGGCCGGCATCCGCGCGATCGACTGTGTGGTCCAGGACACTTTGGCGCTGGCGCCACGCCGCTCAAACCTCGCGCAACACCGCTTGCGAAGCATCATCGAAGACGCCCGAGACGTCTGCCTTGGCACACTGCGGACCGAACGGGTAACGCTCGAGACTCACTACGACGATCCGGCGGTATGCGTGCGGGCGGATGAGGACAGCCTGCAGCGTGTGATCGTCAACCTGATCGTCAACGCTGCCGAGGCCTCGCCCGCCAACGACCGCATCGTCGTGCATGTCGGCCCGGAGGGTGAGCAAACGGTGGAAGTGCGGATCCGCGATAACGGCCCGGGACTGCCCGCAGAGGTGCTCGACCAGATCTTCGACCCGTTCTTCACGACCAAGAAGCATGGCACCGGCTTGGGCCTGACCATCGCCCACCGGCTGGTCGAGGCCCACGGGGGCCGGCTGAGCGCGCATAACCGCCCCGAGGGGGGCGCCGAGTTCGTCGTCGTCTTGCCGACGACTGGTAGCGAAGATGGACAGGAACCAACCGAAAAGGCCACACGGCGCCACAGCGCCGCCTGAGAGCAAGGAGGCTCCATGGCTTGTGTTTGTGTGATCGACGACCAGGGGATGATGCGCGATTCACTTCAGACCGCGCTGACAGCGCAGGATCATCGCGTTTTCGCTTTCGAGAACGCCCACGAAGCCCTCACCGCCATCCGCCAGCGACACTTCGACGTCGTGCTCTCCGACCTGCGCATGCCCGGGTTGGACGGGGTCGGGCTGCTGCGTGAGATGCGGCGGCTCGGGCTGGACGTGCCGGTGATCCTGATGACGGCCTACGCCTCGGTTGCCACCGCCGTCGAGGCCATGAAGCTCGGCGCGTTCGACTACGTCCAAAAGCCGTTCAATGCCGAGGAAATCGCGATCCTGATTGAACGCGCGATCCGCGAGCGAAACCTGCTGCGCGACAACGAGGTCATGCGGCGGACCATCGAGGATCTGGACAGCGGGCGGAAGCTGATCGGCGAGTCCCCGGCCATGCAGCCCGTGCTGGAGAAGATCCAACGGGTGGCCCAGAGCTTGGCGACGGTGCTGATCACCGGTGAAAGCGGGACGGGCAAGGAGCTGATCGCCTGGGCGATCCATGCCGCCTCCGCCCGCTCCGCCCAGCCGATGCTGTGCGTGAATTGCGCCGCCCTGTCGCCGACGCTGCTGGAAAGCGAACTGTTCGGGCACGAGAAGGGGGCCTTCACCGGAGCCGATCGGCTGCGCAAGGGGCGGTTCGAGCTGGCCGACGGCGGCACACTGCTGCTCGACGAGGTATCCGAGATCCCGGCCCCGCTACAGGCCAAGCTCCTGCGCGTCCTGCAGGAACGCGAGTTCGAACGGGTGGGGAGTTCGGTGACGCGGCGGGCGGACGTGCGCGTGATCGCCACGACCAACCGCGACCTGCGCGACTGGGCGGCCAAGGCCCGCTTCCGCGAGGACCTCTTCTACCGGCTAAGCGTGTTGCCGATCGAGGTCCCCCCGCTGCGGCAGCGTCGCG
>Ga0307379_10006428_pt1 | contig 16139 bp, 8 predicted proteins | sample UN2MG_FD_202237 | JGI IMG/M metagenome (GOLD analysis project Ga0307379, IMG submission 202237) | Soil microbial communities from Risofladan, Vaasa, Finland - UN-2 | ecosystem: Environmental > Terrestrial > Soil > Coastal area > Acid sulfate soil | place: Finland: Risofladan, Vaasa | collected... | reverse complement strand
GGTTCCTCATTCCTTTGACCCGTAAAGCAGGATTTTCCCCTATCTTTATGTAATAAATGTCAATTTTATCAACAAATTTGGCTGGTTTAGCAGACTGGTATGGTTTTAAACCCACAGGATCATTTAAAACTTTACCCTTCTTCAAGTACAGTGAGTAATATCCATCTTCCAGTGTGATAAAATATCCATGTGCAGGAACTCCATTTTGCTCGTACCCGACATACTTTATACTCATATCACCTATCAATACATATGACAATTTTTCCGGAAAAGCAATACAATAAATCTTCTCACCCCCTATAAACTGGATCTGGTCAGCATATATATCATACCTGAATTCACCGGTGTATGATTCACCCGATTTCATATATACAATTCCTTTAATAAACTCCTCAGTAATAAATGGTGTCCCCTCAATATTTTCATATAGTAGTTCATTATAGTCGTTAAGGAGCCTTTCACGTCTCATGTATTCAAGATGCTGAAAGATTGGATTTTCGTATACCTGAGAAAAAGCATCTCCGGGCATTAATAAAATCAAACCGAGCAAGAGCATTGGTAAATGTTTCATGGTCAAAGGAAATTTATCTTTAATCGTCGTGTAAGGTATTAGAAAACCTGGCTCACTCTATCCAGGGCAACTGCACAAAACCCTGATAAGAAAAAGAAGAGTCCCGGAGGACTCTTCTATATCATGTTTCATGCAAACCCAGTTACTTGGCGGGTACATCTGTCTCAGTCGGTATAGGATTCTTCCTGGTATGCCACCACATCTGGCTTATTATACCGTTGGTGCTGAACATACTTTCGTTCGACAGTTCAACGTTCTGGTTTAATTTGGCAGTTGCCAGGTTTTCACCATTATAGGTTTCCTCAGAAAGTGAATATGTCAGACGAATTGGTAATCCCATATTCGGATAATATGCATCTTCAAGTTCATATTCGAAGATTCTTTCCGGGAATCCGGTCCTCCTGATCTCATGGTAAGCCTGTACACCCTGTCCAAAGATAGCTGCCCATCTCTGTTCACAGATCAGCTGGAACTTATGTGCATCATCAGCAGCAGCATCCCAGCTAACAAGCGGATCTGCAAGGTAGGTTGTATAATCAACCGGATAACTGAATTGTGTAAGCACTTCAAAAGCAAGACCCAGCTTACGGGAAGGGCTTACCGTTCCACCGTCGGCGCAACCCCAGCGATCCAAACTGGCTTTAACACCCGTTTCATAAGCTGTCTTTGCTGCTGCATCATTAGCTGCCCTGAGGTAATACTCAGCTATATTTAGTTGAACCTCATCGTATGTCATTACATAAAGAGGTGCAACCTCGTCATAAGCCACAGGAGTTCCAAGGAGTGAAATCTCAGGGAAGAAGGCGGAAAGTTTGTCACGGCCATTCTGCCATCCATTGTATATGACCTTATCTTTTGCAAGACTGTCCGGTCTTGGCTGGGCATACTTATGTATCCTGGGGTCGTTCCTGTCAAGCAGCCAATTTACCATGGTCTGTGATATAGCCTGGTCAGTTCTTGGTAAAAGTGTGTTGTAGATCGGGTTCCTGTAGGGAAGTCCGGGGTACACAAGCATAGCATTATCGTCATTTGATGTCATGACAGGATATTGAGCCGGGCTAGCCAGTATGGCAGCAATTGCCGCATCTGCTCCTGAATAGGCAGCAGCACCGGCTGTTGTTGTCACATCGGATTGTGCACCGACCATATCATATGTAAATGACCATGGCGTACCTGCACAACGATTGAGATACCTGAGCTTGAGTGAGTTAGCAAGTTTTCTCCATTTTACAGGATCGCCACCAAATATCAGATCACCACTACCAAAGTTTAAAGTGGTTCCTGCAAGTAATTGGTTAGCTTCTTCGAGGCTCGCCAACAATGCCATGTATATATCCTCCTGTCTATCATATACAGGTTTCAAAGTACCGTCAGCACTGAAACCCTGCAGTGCCTCTGAGTATGGTATATCACCAAACATGTCAGTAACGTGCATAAAAATCCATGCCCTGAGGGTAAGTGCAGCTGCAAGCAGCCTGTCTTCACCATCCTCCGTTGTTTTATCAATCACGATCTTAAGGTTCTTAAGTTCGTTCTGGTATGGACCGTCATAATCACCAGACATATCGCGAGGCATATACTTGTCCTCATCGATGTACTGTACCTTTGTCCACTGCTGCGACCAGCACCCAAGGTAAGTGTGCTGTATCCAGCCACCCCCCTGGCGTGCTACTGCATCACGTGTTGCATTGGTAAAGATATTCATTGCAGGGACATCATCCGGGCTGTTCGGATTCTTGTTCATCTCCTCGAAATTCTTGGTACATGACCCGATTCCAAGTATTAACAGAACAGCCAGCAATATACTTTTTAATTTTATTATATATTTCATTTGATTGAATTTTAAAAGTTATACTACTAGAAATTCACCCTGAGGTTGAATCCAATTGTTCTTGTGGTAGGAATCGCATTTGTTTCCATACCAACAGAATTACCCGCACCCATACCGGTTTCAGGATCTATATCAGGGGTATTCTTGTGGATAATCCATAGGTTCCGGCCCACAAGCGCTAGATTCATTCCTCTTATTCCAACCTTCTGAAGTGCAGCAATATTCCTGAAGTCATATCCGAGAGAAACTTCACGAAGTTTTACAAAGCTTGCATCGAATGTCGATAGTTCGTTCTTTCCCCAGTAGTCCTTAAAGTAGTCCTGTGCTGCAGTGTATGTAGTGCTTTCAACAGGTGTGGTTACCACATTGCCGAGAGCATCGAGGAATTCAATTGTTCCGTCAGATGCGACTCTTCCATATACACCTTTAACAAGTACACCACCACCGTCTAAAACGGGTTCTCTCACGTTATGGCCCTTGTCGTTGATGGCAGCTGTTTGCTCAAGTACCCCTGCCTGCACACCAAACCAGTCAGTGATTGAATAGATAACACCACCTTTGCGGAAGTCAACAAGGAAACTGAGAGTCAGATCCTTGTATGAAAGTACATTATTGACACCTCCGAACCAGTCAGGATAAACATTTCCGAGGTTAGTCCTTGAATTTGACCTGATAAAATACCCTGTTGCAGGATTTACCAGCCGACGGCCTTCATATATCACATGCGACAACTGAGTCTCAGCATCATCATAATAAACAGGAGTAGCTTTCTCCTTTACTAAAGCATAGCCCCAGAGTATACCGTACTCCTCACCGGGACGTGCATGTACATAAGCACTCCATGAGGCGGCATAGAGGTTAAGGTAGTTCATCTGCTCTACACCCGATTCATCAACGTACAATTCGATAACTTTATTCTCATTAGTTGCCCAGTTTGCATTAATGTCCCAGGAGAAGTCTCCAGTCCGGACAGGGGTCAGGTTCATCTGTATTTCGAGACCCATGTTCTGAAGGTTACCTGCATTAATTGTCTTGCTGGAGAATCCTGTCGTCCTTGCAATCGCTATATTCAGGATCTGGTTGATGGTATTCTCCTTGTACCAGGTTACGTCAAAACCTATACGGTTGTTAAAGAATTTAAGTTCACCTCCGAATTCCATCGAATTTTTCTTCTGAGGTTTCAGACCCAGAGCCGGAATTGTGTTTGTATAACCAAGGCTCGGGTTTCCGTTAAAAGGATTATCTGCACTATATGTACCCGTGAGCTGGTACCTGCCAGCAGTACCTCCAACCTGAGCATAACTACCCCTAACCTTTGCATAGGAGAGTATGTTGGATTGGATGTTGAATGCTTCGGTAATGACGCTGGTGAGTGATACCGATGGATAGAAATATGAGTTATTATCTATTGGCAGGGTTGATGACCAGTCATTCCTTGCCGTTGCATCCAGGAACAGGTAATTCCTGAAAGACAGGTTAAAAGTACCAAATACACTCTGGAGTTCAGAATGACTCTCACTAAGTCCTGTTGTTGCTGCAACTGCTGAGTTACTTACTGAGAACAAACCAGGAATGATCAGGTCTGCAACTCCTGTTGAATGATTCTGGCTATCGTAATGGTTGTATTCCGCGCCTATGTTTGCCAAAAGGTTTATGTCCGGAGTAATATCCTTGTTGACCTGAAACATTGCGTTTGCATTAACTTCCCTTCTTCTGCTAGAACTGGCACTGAATCCACCAAGCCTGTCACCATTAGTCCCGTGATCAGACCTTTCCATCCTGTCTTCAGTATACATATCAGCTCCTGCCAATGCCTTAAAGCTAAGCCAGTTGGTAATATCCAGTTCAACTGTAAAATTACCAATCAGCCTGTCCCTGTTCCTGGAGTTGGTATTGTGTTCCATGCTCCAGTATGGGTTGTCATGGTAACTGTGGTTCCAGTTCATCGGGTAGCCGGTTATAGGATCGATCTCATCCTTAAGGTCGTACAGTGATTGGATGTTGACCTGACGACCGAACCACTGTCCAAGTGACTGCATCGGGTTACCTCCGCTGTAACCACCTTCAACAATATTATCACTCTTGTTACTAATATAGTTTGCACTACCTGCAACTCTCAGCCTGTCGGTTACATCAAGACCTGCATTAAGTGATACGGAGTTCTTTCTCAAATCAGAATTATGAATAATACCTTTGATATCCTGGTTCGAAATTGAAAGACGGAAATTGGAATTGTCAGTTGCTCCCTGCAATGCAAGGCTGGTTGTTCTCTTAAGTCCGGTATCAAAGTAATCTTTCACGTTATCAGGATGTGATATCCATGGTGTTGGTGTACGAACACCTGTTTCCGGATCATACGGACTGTCGAACTGAGGTATCATGAGGCCAATGTCCATTTGTGGACCCCAGCTTTCGTCAACACCGTCATTCGTACCTCCATAGGAACCGTCAACATATTCGAATTCGCCTTCACCACCCTGACCATATACATTCTGGTATTTTGGAAGGACAAGGACATTATCCCACATCCAGTTAGTCTCCAGTGTAACGCCAAGGCCTTGCCTGCCTGCCCTCTCCCTACCTGTCTTTGTAGTAATGAGTATTACACCGTTTATAGCACGTGATCCGTAAAGAGCTGCGGCATTAGCTCCTTTAAGAACGCTCAGGCTCTCAACGTCGGATGGGTTGATATCCATAGCAGCGTTACCATAGTCGAGGCCACCATAAGATCCGATGTTTGAATAGGAGTTACTTATAGGAATACCATCCACAACAAAGAGAGGCTGGTTATCACCTGTGAGGGTGCTCATACCACGCAGGATGATTCTTGATCCTGATGCTACACCACCATCGCCACCGGAGATCTGGACACCGGCAGCCTTCCCCTGGAGGGAGTTTACGATGTTAGGTTCCCTGGCTTTGGTGATTTCATCACCTGATATATCCTGCACAGCATAACCCAGTCCTTTTTTCTCGCGGGTTATACCCAGACCCGTCACAATAACCTCCTGAATACCAAGAACGTCCGGTTGCATAACAATATCAATTGTTGACCGTCCGTCAATCGGTTCTTCAACAGGTACCATGCCGATAAACTGAAAAATGAGTGTGGCTGCTCCTGTCGGTACGGTAATTGAATAAGTTCCATCCGCGTGGGTCGTGGTACCAATAGTTGTTCCTTTCACAACTATCGCCACTCCCGGAATGGAGCCTTCTCCTTCTACCGAAGAAGTCACCGTACCCGTAATAACCACTGCTTGCGCCCATAGCAATGCCATGCCACTGAGCACAAACACTGCGATCATCAGTGTTAGTTTCTTCATAAGATTTTAGTTTTAGGTTTGTAATACATAACAAATATATAATAATAATTCAATAAAAACCAACCCAAGTCAGTATTTAACAATGAGGATATGAACATTTTATCAGAATCTGTCCTTAATAAAATACGTATAAATACTTATATGTAACAATGTGCTGATAATTGTAAATATGAAAGTAGTCACCAACAATTTTTCTATCTTTAGTGCTCTCTGTGTTCTTTTGACCATACCGGATATGAAAAAACTAATGTTAACACTAACAGTACTGATGCTGCTCATTAGCTGCCAGCAAGAAAAGACAAATCAGTATTACTCAGTAAATCCCAAACCTCTTGTAAAAAAGGCCTATATAAAGCTGCCCCTGGGTTCGGTCAAACCGGAAGGATGGCTTAAAGACCAGCTAATGATCCAGGCAAAAGGATTGACAGGCCACCTTGACGAATTCTGGGAAGACCTGATAAATTCCGGATGGCGCGGCGGAGATGGTGAATCATGGGAAAGAGGTCCCTATTATCTTGATGGCCTGGTACCTCTGGCATATATTCTTGACGATGAACGCCTTAAGGAGAAGGTCAGCAGATGGATGTCATTTATTCTTGAAAGCCAGAAAGAGAACGGCTGGTTTGGTCCTGAAAAAACAAGCGACAGATGGCCGCTGGCTGTAGCCTCCAAGGTACTGATGGAGTACTATGACGCTACAGGCGATCCGGGAGCACTGGAGGTTGTTGCAGGATATTTCAGATACCTTCATGAGAATGAACCCGACTGGCCGGATAAAGACTGGCGGGGTGTAAGGGCAATGGAACATGCGGTTACCGGTTACTGGTTGTATCGTCAGACCGGTGAGGAATGGATCCTTGAAACGATAGAGTCGATACAAAATAATTGCTTCGACTGGACAACATATTTTTTTGAATTCCCATGGGACTCAACAGCGGTGGCAGACAGCCTGGTCCCCTATGACTGGAAAGCAGCGGGATTGACCGCCCATGTGGTAAATAATGCCATGGCCATAAAGTACCCCGGATTGTGGTACCAGCAATCGGGTAACGAGCTTTTCAAGCAGGCAGTCTTTACCGGGTTGATGAATTATGACATAAACCATAGCCAGGCAGGAGGCAGGTTCTCAGGTGATGAGCACCTGTCAGGGAAAAGTCCTGTTCAGGGCTCAGAGATGTGTTCGGTGGTGGAATTGATGTTCTCCATGGAAAAACTGTTTGAGATATTTGGTTCGAATGTCCTTGCCGACAGGCTTGAAAATCTTGCCTACAATGCATTGCCTGCAACCACCACTCCTGATGGATGGGCCCATCAGTACGACCAGCAATCAAACCAGGTGCTGGTATCATTATCGAAACGTAACTGGTCATCCAACGGTCCCGAATCAAATATCTACGGTTTAATGCCGGATTATCCCTGCTGCCTGGCAAATATGCATCAGGGATGGCCCAAATTCGTTGAACACATGTGGATGGCTACCCACGACAATGGCCTCGCAGCAGTTGCTTACGGGCCATCCTCGGTAACAGCAAAAGTTGGAAACGGGACCGAAGTGAAAATATCTGAAGAAACAGAATATCCATTTAATGGCAATATAAGGTTTACAATAGAAACTGCGGATAAGGTTACCTTTCCTTTGTACTTAAGAGTACCTGAATGGGCAGAATCAGCAGCAATCAGCTACAATGACAAGACGATCAACGCCGGATCAGGTGAGTTGGTAAAGATTGTATCAAAATGGTCGGACGGTGATAAAATTGAGCTGGACATACCATTTAAGGTAAGGACCGAAAGAAGATATAACAATTCTGTGTCAGTTTTACGGGGCCCACTTTACTTTGCATTGCGCATTGGCAAAGAGTTCACTGATATTCCGATGAAGTATAGGAAATATAATTACATGGGTTCAGTCGACTGGCAGATAGTACCTACTACTGACTGGAACTGGGGGCTCATTATTGATGAGGCAGATAAGGGCATTCAGTCTGAGGAAGAGATCAATCCTGTTACCGAATATCCCTTTGCTGATACAGGCGACATGATCTGGTCAGAGGAGGTTGGGGATCATATCAGATGGGAATTGGCCGCACCCGTTGTCTTAAGAGTTACCGGGGCAATGATACCTGAATGGGAACTGGTGAACGGATCTGCCGCCAATCCTCCTCCTGGCCCCGTGACAACAGATAGCGAACCTGCAGAGCTGGAGCTGGTTCCCTATGGAAGCACAAGGTTGAGGATAACAGAATTTCCACTGGTTAAAGAGCTGAAATGATATTGCCAAATCCGCAGTGGGAAGGGATTTAGTACATGAGATATGGGCAACTGAATTGTCCATGCCTGCAATGCCCCGTGCGGTTAAACCTGCCTGCCGGGCAGGGGATGACAGGTTATTCCTGAAGCCAGTGATTAATGGTAGAGAGGACCATGTCACCCGTTTCTTCGGGGAGATTGCCGATACGTGTTCCGTGATTACCACCTTTCTTCAGTATCTTTATCGAGTTGCTTTTGCCCGATAGCTGCACCCCTGTAGCCGACCAGGTATCCTGTCCACCGTATATGAATATGAAATTATCTGCCTCCTGCAGGTAATCGTTTACCTTCTGCATTAAATCGTAATTATAAACAAGATCAACACCCTCAGGCGCGGAGAAGGTATATTCCGGGAGTTCACTATCCATGGCATACCGGAGCAGTCCCTCAAACCTGTCGAACCGGTATCCGTAATAGCCTATCTCAGTAAGTGCCTGGTAAAAGAAGGGTTCAAAACTGGCAATACCCTGATCAGAAAAATAGAAGAAATTTGCCACTCTGAAGAATTGTCCTGCAATTTCTTCAGGGGATCCCTCAAGTATGATCGCATCACAATCGAGTCCGCTATTTTGCCAGAACGCAAAATCATATTCCAAAACGGTTAACTCAAAAGCAATTTCAGCCCCTCCTACCCTTTCGAATGTCATACCCCTGTTGTTTGCCATTTCAAGCATGGCCGGGAAGTAGGTATCCCTGTTCTCAAGTATTAATCGCTGGACTTTGTAAATTTTTTCACGGCATTCATCCGAACCAACCGTATCGAGGAAAGTATAGATACGCGGATCCTCCGGTCCGAAGTTTAGAGGAGCGACATAGGGAACCCTGATATCAGCATCATCAGGATAATAGTAGCTGTGATACATAACAGTCTGTCCCCCTTTGCTTGACCCTGTAGTGATCCATTTATTGGTAAAGAGCTCACTGAACAGTTCAATAATCCTGTGATGATCAGATGCTGCCTGGAAAGTATTCATGTATTGCCAGTCAACCTCTTCCGGGACTGATTCGCCGAAATACCGGTGCTCAACAATTATCTGGTTACAATTGAGGTACCGTGTGAGCTCATGCAGACTGTTTCTGCCGGAGCTGTATCCAGCAGTAACCATTACCACTGGCAGATCGGCTCCGGCATAAGAAAGGAATAGCCTCTGTGAGAATTTCGGTCCTTCAGGATTGTTATGGTCAACAGGCTGCATAAGGTGGATCTCATATGCGTGTGAGAACATAGAATCTGCACGGATAGAGTCTATCCTTTCAGCGTCCAGAGTTGCCAATCGTTCTTCAAGGGTCATCGGGGTCTGGCATGATGCCGCAACCAGACTGATCAGAATTAATAAGAATAAGTTTGTTTTCATAAGTTATTGATTTATTTTAAAGGTCTGATGTCTCTCTTTCGGTCCCCGGCGGCCAAAGTCTCCGGCTACTGCCTTGAGTCAGGGAATTTGTTTTCTCTTTCAGCCATTTTTTCTCATCACTGTTCAGGTGCGGACTGATAAGGCGATACACGTTGTGATGGTAGTCGTTAAGCCATTTCAGCTCAATTGCATTCAATAGTCCGCTTTCCACAAGTTTTATATCGATATAGCAGAGAGTTACCGTTTCAAATTTCAGAAACTGCCCGAATTCAGTCTTTTCATCCTCAGCACAAAGTATAAGGTTCTCGGTCCTGAATCCATACTCTCCCTCCCTGTAGATTGCCGGCTCATCGGCTGTGAGCATACCTGGCTCAAAAAAGGTATTCAGGTCTGCGGTAGCACCCGTCCCGATTGTCTGAGGCCCCTCATGTACATTCAGAAAGAAACCGACTCCATGACCTGTTCCATGACCATAATTCAGGCCATTATCCCATAGGGCCTTACGGGCAAGTATCTCAATCTGGTATCCTCTGGTTCCAAGCGGGAACCTAACCATCGCCAGGTTTATTGTACCCTTAAGAGCAAGAGTAAAATCACGCTTCTGCCTCGAAGTTGGCTCACCCAGCGCTACTGTGCGTGTTACATCGGTAGTGCCGTCAAGATACTGGCCTCCACTGTCGACAAGAAAGATCCCTTCAGGCCTGAGTTCAACATCTGATTCAGGTGTTGAGCAGTAGTGAGGCAGGGCGCCATGCTCATTGTATCCGGCTATGGTAGCGAAACTGGCCCCTGTACAATTCTCCATCTCCATTCTGAAAGAGAGGAGTTTTTCTGCTGCGGAAATCTCGGTTATCTTCTCTTTTCCGACTGATTTCTCAAGCCAGTAAAAAAACCTGGTAAGAGCAATACCATCTTTGACCATTACTCTCCTGATATGTTCTATTTCAGTTAAATTCTTAACTGCTTTCAGCCTTGCAGGGATACTTACATCTTCGATCACAGCCATGCCTTCAGGAATTGCATTGTAAAGTTCAACTGAAGTAGTTCCCGGGGTTAACAGCAATGAGCAGTCTGCAGGCAGATTTGAAAGCATAAATGCTGTTTCGCTGTAGGGAAGCAGGTTGATATTATCCTTCTCAAGCACAGAGAAGAGGCTATCAGGGATTTTCAACCTGTCGGCAAAAAGAAGCAACTCATCTATCCCGATAATAGCAAAAGCTGTAAAGAGCGGACTGTACTCTATATCATTTCCCCTGATATTCAAAAGCCATGCTATGTCGTCAAGGGAGGTAAGAAGATGGTAATCAGCTCCTGCCTCCTTCATCTTTGCACCTGCTTCGGAGAGCTTCTGCACCCTTGTTTTGCCGGCAAACTTAACATCATGTTCAAATGCCATCTTAACCGGCATTGGAGGCCTTTCTTCCCAGAGAGTATATACGAACTCAGCTGAAGTATTAACATTAATTCTTTTTCTTTCAAATGTTTTTTCCATTTTCCGGAATATCTCTACCGGCATTACCCTTCCGTCAAAGGAGACGGTACTTCCGGAGGGTAGATTTTTTTCAAGCCATTCGATATATTCAGGAGTATGTGGGATCTTAAGTTTTACAAGCTCAAAACCTGTATCTTTTAACTGGTTTTCGGCCTGGATGAAATATCGGGAATCTGTCCACAATCCTGCAAAATCAGCTGTTATCACAACATTGCCCGCCGACCCGGTGAACCCTGTGAGCCATTTAATAACACGCCAGTGTTCCGGCACATATTCACCAAGATGTGGATCGGTTACCGGAATAACCAATGCATCAATATTGGCCTCCACCATAAGTTTGCGGACTCTCCCGATCAGGCTTTTTCTATCTGTCATATCTTAATAATATTGCAAAAATTCATTTGGGATATTTTAATTCTTACCTTTTTGACAGCCTGAATCTGGAGATACGTCCCTTGGAACCGGCAGCATACCCCTCAAGTTTCCCATCTATTCCCCTTACTGTATAATATCCCTCACTGGAAAGGAAATTCCATGTTCTTCCACCGTCCAGGGAATAATCAAATCCTGTCTTACCCGCTGCCAGAGCAATCCGTTTTTCTTCCGTTTCGAGCCAGATCACGGAGGACCTGTATTCAGCAGGCATCTTTTCTGACAGATTCCATGTTCGTCCCCCATCGGCTGACCATGCTGCGATATCAATGTTCAGTTCCGGATTATCGTATGTACCACCAACTATTATCCCGAGGGAGTCATCGATAAAATTTACTGAGAAAATACCTGAAGCAGGAGTTTCGTGTGCAATCCCGGTTTCAAATACCTCCCATGTATCACCATGATTTTCTGATCTGAACAGGCGAGCACCTCCCCCGCCTGATATGAACCATACCATACCGGATGGGTGATAGTCGATACAGGAATTTGATGCTGCGAAATTGAATTCCCCATTATTTAATTTTGGAAGGTTATCAAGTGGCTCCCAGTTAATCCCCCCATCACCGGTCCGGATCAGGAATGAAGTTGAATCCAGGGGATCGCTGAGTGCGATACCTCTGCTAATATCTGCGAAATTCAGAGAATTGAAAAATATACCCTCAGAGCTGTTCTCATACACCATTTCCCAGTATTCACCGGCGGTTGTGGTCAGGTACCCCCTTCCCGGATTCTTAACACCGAAAAGTATTGCCTTGTCTGCACTCCAGGCATGAATACACCTGAATTCATCCTCCCCGGCACCAGGCACCGTTCCGCTCTTCCAGGTTGAACCACCATCCGTTGTCAGCAAAAATGTACTCTCAGACCCTCCTGCCCAGACTACCCTGTCATTAACAACATGCAATGCCCGTATACTTGCATCTGACCTGGTATTCAGGGTATCCATTTTAATCGAGTAAACCGGTTCGTGGTTTTTGCATGAAAATGTCATTATACCAAGAAAAGTTATCGGTACAATTAGATATAGTAAGTTTTTCTGAAAGGATCCTGTCTGCATTCCATTCATAGGGATAGGTTCTGTAAGTTGTTTGAATCCCGGCGAGCGCATTGACTTCGAACCCGTAAACTCGGTTCCGCGTATATTGCCGCGAGGAGCTTCAATCATGTAAAGTTACTCAGTAGCTGTTGATTTCACAATTATGTTGCTGATTATTTTCGGCGGGCAGCAAAATAAACAGGAAAGGAATTCCCGGGATAACAGTGTTGCATAATTGACATTAACATAACATTAACTTAACACATAATAACTTGTTATTCAATTATATAAATCACTTTACTAATAGTAGTCAAGTATATTTACTATAATTATAGTAGCAATCTGGTAATTTTTCTACTATATTTGTAGTAGCCATGAAATTCAATTAAAACCTTTAAATTATGGATAAGGATAAGAAGCTCAAAAGGCTAACCAAGGCTGAGGAGCAGATAATGCAGAAGCTGTGGGAAATGGATGAGGCTGTTGTGAAGGATATTGTTGACAGGTTTGATGATCCTAAGCCTGCCTACACGACGGTAGCCACCGTGATGAAGGTGCTTGAGAAGAAGGGATTCGTGTCGCACAGAAATGAAGGGAACACTCATCTGTTCAAGCCGGAGATATCCAGGATTGAATATACCAAATACCAGTTATCAAATCTGCTCCTGAATTACTTCAATGGCTCATTCCCGAAAATGGCAACCTTTTTTGCCAGGGAGAATGATCTGTCAATCAAAGAGCTGGAAGATATTATAAAACAGACAGAAGAAGAATTGAGACACGAAAAACCTGATGAAAAATGACTCCACTTAACCTCCTCCTGATAAAGGCATCACTGAGCATGATGATGCTTTATGTTCTCTACTGGTTTTTCTTCAGAAGTGAGACCCTCTTCCGTATTAGCAGGTACTATCTGCTCTTTTCCCTGATTATTTCCATATTACTTCCCCTGATCAGCATCAGATATACCGTCGAATTATCGTCAGATATCAGCAGCGGCTCTCCTAATCTTTCAATTTTTACCAGGGATAATGGCAGGGAAGATTTATACGGGATGTTTGGCGCAACCGGAGTCATTGCATTAGTATTATATTTCTCGGGAGCCGCAGCATTTCTTTTCAGACTTTTATGGCAACTTACAATTCTGTTCTCGTTGATAATCATTAATGGGAACCGTGTATCGGATGGATTGTTTATAGTCGAGAACAACAGATACAGCGTACCCTTTTCATTTCTTAATTTTGTGTTTATAAATCCTCAACATATAAGTACTGATGAGTTGGACAATATCATCGCCCATGAAAAAGTGCACATTCGTGAGCGTCACTGGTTAGACCTGCTCATTGTGGAATTTCTAACTATCATATTATGGTTTAATCCATTTGTCTGGTTGTTCGAGAGATCGATCAAACAGAACCATGAATACCTGGCCGATGAAGGGGTCATTGCGCAGGGCTACAGCGTCGGCCGGTATCATTCTGTATTAATTAACCAGTTGATGGGGATGGAGGTTATTGGATTAACAAATAATCTGAATTATTCTCTCAACGCAAAACGATTAAAAATGATGAAAAAAGAAAAGACCCCTAAGCAGCGAGCCTATAAATTAATCTGGGCTCTGCCGGTTATTACGATCCTGCTGGCAGCATTTTCAGAGCCTCAATATACTTATGCGGAGCCAACAAAGAAAGATGTAACATCTGAATTTGCTTCATTCGCAAAGGATATTACGGTAGCTGTAAAGTTACAGGATAAGAACGGAGATGCGATCCCAGGTGCCAATGTAACTGTAAAAGGCACCAAAAAGGGAGCAGTCACTGATAAGAATGGATATGCTGAACTGACAATAAATGAATCTGACGTTGTTTTGATCTCCTCTGTCGGATTTCAGGATATCGTGCTTGAATCCAAGGTGATAACTGCAAAAGGTACCGAGAAAGATGGTGTTTTCAACCTGGCTATCACTATGATGGCTAAAACGGAATCAAACGGAGAGGTCACCGAACTTGAGCAGATGGAAAAAGACTTTAAGTTAAAAAGTCAAACCCTGCAGGAGGAGATTACTGTTTTGAAGTCTAAATATGCAGAGCTTGAAGCAGCAGTAAAAGAGGGCAAAATTTCTGAAGACGAGATGAATAATAAGAGGAAGTCTCTTGATGCAAAAAAGAAGGAGCTTTCTGCCAAACAACTTGAGGTCGATAATACGCTTAAGAAGATAGCCATCAAGAAGGCAGCTGAGAAAGCGGGGGAAAAGGAGAAAAAGTAACCGCTTCAGGAAAAATTCCTGTTTTTCATGTAAATGTTGGTGCGGATCAAGAAGAATCCGCACCCTTTTTATTTTTATGCAACAATATGCATGGGAGTGGATTTATTTTGTGGCTTATTCCTCACCAAAGAACCACTTCAGCCAATATTTATTGATATTTGTACGGTTGTGCACCGATTTGGCTCCACCCCAGCCATGTCGTCCTCCGGGATAGATCATCATATCAAACATTTTTCCTTCATCCTGAAGTTTTGATATAAGGTATACTGAATTCTGCATGTGGACATTATCATCTTCCATGCCGTGGATGATCAATAATTTACCCTTGAAATTCTCTGTATAGGTGAGTACGGATCCGACTTTATAACCTTCAGGATTATCCTGAGGCCTGTCCATGAACCTTTCGGTATAGACGTTATCATATAACCTCCAGTCAGTGACCGAAGAGCTAGCCACCCCGTGGGTCCAGTAGTCAGCACCATTGGTCAGGGCCATAGCTGTTGTATATCCACCATATGATGATCCGGTTATCCCCATCCGTTCAGGATCGACAAACGGTTTTCCCCTGAGCCATTTTACCGCTTCTATATAGTCGAGCATCTCCCATTTACCAAGGTTCCTGTGCATATAATCCAGACCTTTCTTTCCAAAATGGCCCGAAGCCCTGTGGTCAACCGATATGGTAATAATGTTATTCTCTGCATACCAGCCTGTACGATTCCCCATATAACTATTCCTTACATTGCCTGCATCAGGTCCGCCATAGATGGTAAAAACCACCGGATATTTCTTGTTTTCATCGAAATTGAGAGGATAGGTTATAATGGCAGGAAGCATAAATCCGTCAGTTGCCGGTATCCTGACCAGCTCGGATCTTGCGTTCTTTGTGGGATCAAACTCAATGGCTGCCGGTTCCTCTATCACTCTGACTGAATTGCCGGTGGCATCAAGTGCCACCATTGTTGTTGGTGTATTAATATTTGACCAGGTGTCAATTACATACTTCCCGTTAGGTGAAACGTTACAGCTGTGTGATCCGGGTTCTTTTGTAAACTTTACCAGACCGGTGCCATCCAGACCTACCTTAAAAAAATGGTTATCAGTTGATTCACCGCCCGTTCCGCTGAAGTATACTACACGGTTGTTTTCGTCAACCCTGCTGATCGAGGATATGCGCCAGTCAAAATCTGTCAGCTGCCTGACCAGTCCACCTTCCCAGTTATAGTAGTAGAGATTATTCCAGTCGCTCCTGCTGCTTCTCAGTACAAAGCCTGACCCGTCTTTCATTATGTGTACATCTGTAAAGAAATCAATCCATGAATCACGGGTTTCACTGTAAACCTCCTTAAAGTCACCGTTGTTTACATCGGCCAGAATGAACTTCATGTCATTCTGATCCCGGTTCAGTACCTGTATCATCAGCTTCTTACTATCAGGTGTCCAGCTCGGCCATGCTATATACTGGTCAATATTATCATCTGTTTTAACCCACACTGTTTCAGTGCTGTTAACATCCACTA
>Ga0307379_10006427_pt1 | contig 16143 bp, 15 predicted proteins | sample UN2MG_FD_202237 | JGI IMG/M metagenome (GOLD analysis project Ga0307379, IMG submission 202237) | Soil microbial communities from Risofladan, Vaasa, Finland - UN-2 | ecosystem: Environmental > Terrestrial > Soil > Coastal area > Acid sulfate soil | place: Finland: Risofladan, Vaasa | collected... | reverse complement strand
AATCGACACGACCCAACTGCTCGACCAGGCCGGCGTGTTGCGCGTCGCACCAGGCCTGCACCTCGCGCACCGCCACCAGACCGGCCTCGATCAGATCAACACTCGCAGAGGAGTCGGCACGCACCGAAGCGATGGCCCCGACCCGCTCGACGACTGCTGCGACCTCCATATCGACAACCCTAAACAGGGGCTGTCACAGAGTTCCCCAGGACCGCCCGCCCAACACCGGCCACGACAACCGCTGCGATGAGCCAACCGCCCCAATAGCGGCGCTTCACTCATCACAACCCGTCGCCACGCCCCTGCGATGAGCCAACCGCCCGGATAACGGCGTTTCGCTCATCACAACGGTCATGTCTGATCGCAGGGACGCCGCCGCCCAGTGATCGACGCCGGCGTCACGCTGCTGGACGGAGCCACACCACGACGGCGTGTTCGACTCGTCCCTCGAGCGTGTCGCCCTCGAGCGACTTCACGACCTTCGGAAACCGGGTGGCATACGATCGCAGGAGTGGGGTGACGGCCTCCGGATCCTCCGAGCCGACGAGCGCATGGGCCGTCATCGGTACCCAGCTCCCCGCCAGCAGAACCTGGGCCTGGCCCATCGTGGTGAAGTTCCGCCACCACGTCTTGGTGCCGGGCTTCCCGACGACCACCACCAGCCCGCCGTGGGTGTCCGCGTACTGCACCGGCAGCGTGTGCTCTGTTCCCGTTCGGGAGCCCTGATAGCGGATCAACGCCAGCTTGCCCGACATCACACGATGCAGCGGCGATTTCAGGATCGTTTCGACGACGGCGTTGGCTCCTCCCATGGCTCCGACGCTACGCGGTCGAGGCCGTGTAGGGAACCTGCCGAGTGCGTCGATCCCGATGGTGTCGGCCCCCGGGTGTTCTTCCTCAAGGTGCCCGAGGGCAAGACCGCGAAGAATCGGATGCACCTCGACGTGCATGTCGACCCGTCCGAGCTCCCACCGGGCCCGACGGCGAGCAGTACCACGGGTAGTGGCGCGTCCGTGAGGTCGATCCGCCGAACCTGCTGGAAGTGCAGGACGGGTTCGCTGACGACGACGGCGATCCGAATCCGGACCTCCCGGTGAACGTCATGCGGATCGAGATCTCCGCCGAGGGTGCCGTCACCCGGATGACGATTCGCAGCACGTTCCCGACGCTCGACGCAATGGAGCAGACCCTCGCGATGGGGGCCGAGGAAGGGATGCGCGCCGCCCTCGGCCAGATCGACGCGATCCTGGCCGAGTGATGTCATTGCGGGTCCGGACCCCTGATGTCATCCGGTCTCAGATGACGTAGGGGCAGTGGCGACAGCCGCTTTCGCAGCAGTAGCCGCGGGCCTCGAGGAAGTCGGCCGTGAAGACGCTGAATCCGCTCACGGGGTCGGCATACACAGGCTCGCCCCGCCGGATCGCCTCGTCGTGACGCCGGAGGATCTCGGCGCGCCGCAGATGGTGCTCCGAGAGGCGCCGAGGGTGCGGCAGCTCACGCCAGTCGTCGCGGAGCGTCGGCGTCGTCGTCACGCTCCCATGATGGTGTGAGAAGCGACCGTTCGTGCGACCGACGTACACGATGTGCCAGGCACATCGTGTACGTCACACGTTGCTGGCGCGGCCCTCCCAATAGGGCTTGCGGAGGTCGCGCTTGAGGATCTTGCCGGAGCCGGTCTTCGGGAGCTCGTCGATCCACGAGATCGAGCGGGGGATCTTGTAGCTGGCCAAGTGCTCGCGCGAGTGGGCCTTCACGCCGTCCTCGTCGAGGTCGGAACCCACCCGCTTGACGATCACTGCGTGCACCAGTTCGCCCCAGTCGTCGCTCGGGATGCCGAACACCGCTGCTTCGTAGATGTCGGGATGCGACTCGAGCGCCGCCTCGATCTCGGCGGGGTAGATGTTCATCCCGCCGGAGATGATCATGTCCTTCTTGCGGTCGCAGATGTAGAGGAAGCCCTCGTCGTCGCGGTACGCGATGTCGCCGACGGTCTGGAAGCCGTCGCGGTGATCCTCCTCGAACTTGTCGTGCTGCTTGTAGTAGTCGGCGAAGACCGCCGTCGACCGCACGAACACCTCGCCCGTAGCGTTCGGGCCGGACCCGGTGACGATGTTGCCGAGTTCGTCGTACAGACGGATCTCGACCATCGGCGCCTCCTTGCCGCACGAACCCGGCTTGCGCATCTGGTCCTCGGGACGAAGCACGGTGTTCACCCCGAGCTCGGTCGATCCGTAGATCTCGAACAGCGACTCCGGCGGAAAGTCGGCGACGTACTGCTGCTTGAGCGCGAAGCTCCACGGTGCGGCGTTGGCGATCATCACACGCATCGACGACCGGTCGTAGCGGGCCTTGACGTCGTCGGGCAGGTTGCAGATCATCCGGATCGGCGTCGGCGCCGAGAACGTCGAGGTCGCCCGATGGGTCCCGAGGATCCGCAACCAGTCCTCGGGATCGAACTTGCGCTGCAGCACCACGGTCTGGCCCATGGCGATGGCGCTCGCGGCGAACCCACCGGGGCCGGAGTGATACAGCGGCCCGGTCGTGAGGTAGATGTCGTCGGGCCGATACCCGATGTGCTGCATCAGTGCGGCGCCCGCCCGCGGGTCGGCGACGGTGCGCCGGTAGGCCCCCTTGGGCTTGCCGGTCGTACCGGAGGTGTAGGTCATCGTCGCACCGCCGGCGTCGATGTCGGGCCGCTCGAACGTGGCCGTCGAAGCGGCCTCGACGAGCGGATCCACCGCGGTCATCCCATCGGGCGCGTCACCGTCGAAGACGAGCACGTTGACGACCTTCGGGATCTCCGCTCGGATGCGGGTGACGAGGTCGGCGAACTCGGCGTCGATGTAGACGGTCGTCGCGTCGCAGTGGTCGATCACGTAGGAGGCCTCCTCGTCGGAGAGCCGGTAGTTGAGCGGCACCGCGGTGGAACCGATCTTGCGGGATGCGCTGGTCAGCTCCAAGATGCCGGTCGAGTTCTGCCCGCACCACACAACCTTGTCACTCGGCCCCACGCCGAGCCCGTCGAGCACGTGGGCGAGCTGGTTCGCCCGATTCTCGAACTCGGCGTAGGTGCAACGTCGGACGTCATCGGTACCGGTCACGCCGGTGCGGTCGTCGACGATCGCGGTCTTGTCCGGTTGTGCCGCGGCCAGCGCAGTGAGCAGATCCCCCATGCGCAAGTCGTAGCACTCACCGCTCGGGCCTGAGGGCGGTGGCCTCGATCTCGATCTTCATGCGCGGGTCCTGCAGCCCGACGACCATCATCGTCGCCGCGGGTCGAGCGCCGCCGAAGTAGCGACGCAGCGACGGCCAGCACGCCTCGAAGTCGTCGGCGTTCGGGAGGAGGTAGCAGTCAGCGGGTGGGCCAGGTGGCAACGGTTTCGTAGACAGCACCGGTGTCTCGCAGCGTGCTGGACACCAGCGCAACCTCGTCGACGGCGAACGATGCCTCGAAGTGATTGCCGGCGCTCCGGCGCGGTCGAGCATTTCGGGCCAGCCGAGCCACGGTGACGTGGCCCTGGAAGCGTCTGCGCTCGCGTTCGGTGCCGAGTCCCCGAACGGCCGACTGCACCACTTCGGCGAGGTCGTCGATGCCGGCAACCGGCGTGATCAAGGATCGTTCGCCGAGCAGGTCGAACGCCGGCCCGAGCACCGCGGTCGCCTTCGGGAGGAGCACCTGGTCGAGCCGATCCGAGACCTCGTCGATGTCGGCATCGCCGAGGAAACGCAGTGTGATGTGCAGGTTCTCCTGCGGTACCCACTTGACGCCCGGGTCCTTCGGACGCTCGACATCCGCGAAGCGCTCGAGCACGTCGTCGGGGGGCCAGATCGCCACGAAGAGCCGTGTCATCGAGCCAGTGTGCCGCTCACCGAGCGCGCCGCCTCTTGTGATGAGCGAAGTGGCGGGAGTCGGGCGTTTGGCTCATCGCGGGAGGGCTTCGCGCAGGTGGGATCCCGCTCGGGTGGCGTGGACGGCCTGATCAGGCGTTGGCGAGCGCGGCGTCGCGGCGCTCGGCGAAGCGCCTGGCGACCTTCTCGCTCGTGGCGAGACGCTTCATGAGACGTTCCTGCGCGGCGGCGCCGTCGCCGGTCAGGCCGGAGATCGTGTCTGCGCCCCACTGGCGCAGCACCACCGGCACGAGGATCTGCTCGTGGTGGATCTGGAGGTCGTAGATGCCCGCCTTGGCGATCAGCGCGGCGTGGCGGTCGAAGTCGGGGATACCGGTGCCGGGCATGGCGAAACTGCGCACCTGCTTCTCCATTGCGACCATCATCGTGTTCGGGTCGGCCTCGATCGCCGCGGCGGCGAGGTCGCGGTAGAAGAGCTGATGCAGGTTCTCATCGCTGCCAACGCGCTTCATCACCTCGTAGCCGACCGGATCGCCGAGCAGTGCCCCGGTGTTGCGGTGTGAGATCCGGGTCGCCAACTCCTGCAACGCGAGGTAGATGAACCCCTCGTGCAGCTGCGGATCGGGGGTCTGGCCGCCCGACACCTGCGCCATGCGCGATCGCTCGAGCTCGACTGGGTCGATCGCCCGGGTGGTCATCAGGTAGCCGTAGATCGCCATCGAGTGGCGGCCCTCCTCGGCGGTCCAGCGCCGCACCCAGGTGCCCCACGCGCCGTCCTTGCCGAACAGCTGCTCGACGGTGCGGAAGTAGTACGGCAGGTTGTCCTCGGTCAGCAGGTTGACGAGGAGCGCGCTGCGGACCTCCGGGCCGATCTCGTGACCAGCCAGATCGGCGTCGTCAGGCGACCACTGCGCTCCGGGCTCGTGATCGCGCCCGCGTCCGTACGGGACGTAGTCGTGGGGGAACCACTCCTTGGTGGTCGCGAGGTGACGCTCGAGGAGCGCTTCCGCGACGGGCGTCAGCTCGTGCAGGATCTCCGAATCGTTCACACCGCCACCCTACCGACCAGTAGGTAGCCAATCCAGTCCGGCGGACGATCTGACGGAGACGGGAGACCGTCAGATGCCGTCCGCTGCGGCTGCTCCTTCGGCGTCCTCGGTGTTTGCAGCGGCCGCCGCGGCATCGGAGCGGAGGCGTGCGAACACATCGGGCGGTTCGCTCCACGGGTCTGCGAGCGTCCCGGCCCGGGCGTCGCGGATGGTCGCCCACACCCGCTCGGGCGTGCACGGCAGGTCGATGTGGCGCACCCCGAGATGGGCGAGCGCGTCGATCACCGCGTTCTGCACTGCGGGAGTGGCACCGATCGTGGCCGCCTCGCCGATGCCCTTCGCTCCGAGCGGGTTGAGCGGCGTCGGTGTCTCCGTCGAGTGGACCTCGAACGAGGGCAGTTCGGCCGCCGAGGGGATCGTGTACTCGGCCAGGTTCGACGTGACCGGGTTGCCGTCGTCGTCGAAGCGCACCTCCTCGAACAACGCCTGGCCGACGCCCGCTGCGACCCCTCCGTGCTGCTGGCCCTCCACCAGCATCGGAGCGAGCACGGTGCCGCAGTCGTCGACCGCAACATGACGGAGCAACCGAACCTTGCCGGTGCCGGTGTCGACCTCGACGACGGCGATGTGCGCGCCGAACGGGAACGTCGCACCCTCCTGGTGGAAGTCGAACTCCCCGTCGAGGTGCTCGCCGGCCTCACGCGCCTTCACTGCGAGAGCACCCCACGTCAGCGCCTGTGCCGGCACGCCGGCCACGCCGATGGTTCCGGCCACAGTGTCGACCACGATGTCGGCGTCGTCGGCCTCCAACAACCGTGCGGCCAGCTGCTTTGCCTTGGCGACCATGGCTTCCGTCGCGCCTCGGACGGCGGATCCGCCGAGCTGCAGTGACCGCGACCCGCCGGTGCCGCCGCCGGTGCGGACGCGATCGGTGTCGCCGTCGACCAACCTGATCTGGTCTACTGGGATTCCGGTCTGGTCGGCGACCAACATCGCATACGCGGTCTGGTGTCCCTGGCCGTGTGACTGAGTACCGGCGTAGATCGTCGCGGTGCCGTCGTCGTGCACCTCGACCGCGCCGAATTCCTCACTACCGCCGCCGGCGGTGATCTCGACATAGGCGGCCACGCCGATGCCGAGCAGCGTCTCGTCGCCGGCCTCGCGCCGGCGGGTCTGCTCGGCTCGCAGGTCGCCGTAGCCGGCGGCCTCCGCTGCCCGATCGAGCGGGAAGCTGTAGCGGCCCGAGTCGTAGGTGTTGCCGGTGAGCGTGTCGAATGGGAACACGTCGTCGGCGAGGAAGTTGCGGCGCCGGATCTCGATCGGGTCGATGCCCAACTCGAGTGCCGCATGGTCGACGAGCCGTTCGAGCAGCGCGGTCGCCTCCGGCCGACCGGCGCCGCGATAGGCGCCCATCGGCGTGGTGTTCGTGACGGCCACCGCGACATCGAATTCGATCGTCGGGAACGCATAGGTCCCCTGTGCCATGCGCCGAGTGCCGCCCGGGAGGAACGCGCCGATCGTCGGGTAGGCACCCGCGTCGCCGACCAGCCGAACCCGGAGCCCGGTGAAGTCACCGTCGCTCGTGCACCCCAGTTCGGCGTACTGGATCTGACCGCGGCTGTGGGGAAGTGCCTGCATGTCGTCGCTGCGCGGCGGCACCCACACCACGGGCCGACCGGTGCGCCGGGCGGATGCGGCGACCACGGTGTACTCGGCATGGATGCCGGCCTTGCCCCCGAACCCACCGCCCACCTGTGGTGTGACCACCCGGATCTGGGCAGGATCCACGCCGAGCGCACCCGCGAGCTGGCCGTGCAGCCCGTGCGGCATCTGTGTCGACGCCCAGAACGTGAGGCGCCCGTCGGCGTCGACCTCGGCGGCGCAGCAGTCGGGCTCCATCGGCACCACCGCCATGCGCTGGTTGACGTAGCGGCCGCGGACGATCACGTCGGCCGTCGACAGGTCGGTTCGGGGCTTGTCGACGATCACCAGTGCCTGGTTCGACCCGTGCCCCGGGAAGATCTGTTCGGCGTCAGCGGCCAACGCCGCTTCGGCGTCGACGCAGGTCGGCAGTGGCTCGATGTCGGCCCACACCGTCTCGGCGGCGTCCTCACCCTGCTCGAACGTCTCGGCGAGCACGACGGCGATCGGTTCGCCGACGAACCTCACCCGCCCGTCGGCGAGCGGGGGCCGGGCGAAGTCGGGATGCACCGTGGCGAAACCGTGGTGCGGAGCGATGCCGAGTTCGGTTGCGGTCAGGACCTCGATGACGCCCGGCATGGCGAGCGCGTCCTCGCGGTGGATCGACGTGATCGTCCCGTGGGCGACGTCCGAGCGCACGAAGACCGCGTGGAGTTTGCCGGGCAACGGGAGATCGGCCAGGTACGCCCGACTCCCGGTGAGCAGTCCGGGATCCTCGGTCCGAAGGACTCGCGTTCCGAGGATCGATCCGGGTCGGGGCGCAACGGTCTCGGTCACTGCGCCGAACCTACCTGTGTGGCCGGTCCCTCCCCCCGACGGAGCCTCGGGACCATCGCTCGAACGGATCGCGCCGAACTCATCGAGGAGCACCAGGAGTCCGGCTCCGAGGTGGTGCGGCAGGGGGAGCGAGTTCCTGGTGTTCGGTGTTGTGTGACTACTGTCAGCCACAGTGGTTCGGGGAAGCGCCGAGACGAGCGAGAGGGGGACGGATTGAACCTGGGGACCGAACTGGTCGAGAGCTTCGCGTCGCGCTCGCGCGCAGTGTCGCTCGCCGACGGTGAGGTGCTCGTCGAGCAGGGAGATGCTGCCGACAAGGTCTACTTCGTCGAGTCCGGAAGGATGTCCGCCTCGAAGGCGACGCCGCAGGGCGACATGATCGTCGGCACGGTCGAGGCCGGCCACGTCATCGGCGAGGTCACCGTCGTCGCTGGAGGGCTGCGGACGGCGACGCTCATTGCGAGCGGCCCGGTCGAGGTGTTGGAGATCGAACGGGTTGATTTCGAGGACTGGCTCAACAGCCACCCGGAGATGGCCGACCGCGTTTCCGACGAGGCGCGCGAGCGCGTCGATCGCACGAACGTCGCGACGATGATCGCCGAGCTGATGGGCAGCACCGACCAGGCGATCGTACAGCAAGTGGTCGACCGCGTCGGCTGGCGGCGTCTGGAAGCCGGTGAGGTCCTGTTCGAACAGGGCGACGTCGCCGATGCGGCGTACTTCGTGGTCGGTGGCCGAGTGTCGGTGCACGTCCTCGACGACGGCAAGGAGCGACTCGTTGCCGAACTCGGTCGCGGTGAGGTGGTGGGTGAGTTGGGTCTGCTCGACCGGGCGCCACGGTCGGCCACGGTTCGTGCGGTGCGCGACACCACGCTCGCCTCGTTCTCCGCGACGACCTTCGAGGACCTCGTCGCGTTGTCGCCGTCGATGATGCTCAACGTCACGCGTCGCATCCTGGTGCGGCTACGCAGCCCGTCGCAGCGCAAGTTCGACCGGGCCTCGTCGCTGACCGTCGCGGTGACGGCGGACTGCGACGCGGGCGCGCTCGTCGCCGAGATCGCGTCGGAGATCGCCCGCTTCGGATCCACCAAGCACCTCTCGAGCGACCGCGTCGACCGGGTGCTCAACCGCACGGCGATCTCGCAGGCATCGACCGACAATGTCGGGGTGCCCCGCCTCGCCGAGTTCATGCACGAGGCCGACGTCGGCAACGACCATGTCGTGCTGCAGACCGACCACGACTTGTCGGCATGGACGCGACGCGCGTTGCGTCAGGCCGACCGGGTGGTCGTGGTGTGCTCGCCGAACCCGGACGCCGCCGAGCGGGCGCTGATCTCCGACATCTTCTCGACGATCGCCGACGCCGGTCACGTCGCGCGCATGTTGGCGGTGCTCCACCCTCCCTCGACCGATCGTCCGCGAGACACGGCGGAACTCATTGCACCCTGGCGCATCGACGAGGTCGTGCATGTGCGTTCCGGGTCGTCCGACGACGTCGCCCGCCTCGCTCGCCTTGCCAGCGGCCACGGGTACGGGCTCGTGCTCAGCGGCGGGGGAGCCCGCGGGTTCGCGCATCTCGGCGTGTTCCAGGCCCTGCTCGAGAACAGCGTGCCGGTCGACAAGATCGCCGGCTGCTCGATGGGCGCGGTGATCGCGTCCGGCATCGCCCTCGGACCTCGGGGCGATGAACTCGTCGAACTCGTCGAGCGCCAGTCACATCGCCTGCTCGACTACACGATTCCGGTCGTGTCGCTCCTGAAGGGCGGGCGCATCACCCGCAACATCGAGCAGACCTTCGAAGGCCGCGACATCGAGGACCTGTGGTTGCCCTTCTACTGCGTGTCGACCAACCTCACGAAGTCCCGTCTCGAGGTACATCGACGCGGCCAGATGGCGCTGGCCGTGCGTGCCAGCCTCGCGATCCCGGGCGTGCTTCCTCCGGTTCCCTACAACGGTGACCTCCTCGTCGACGGTGGTGTACTCAACAACCTTCCGTTCGAGGCGATGCGCGACGACAGCACGATCGGCACGATCGTCGCCGTCGACGTTGCGCCCGACCTCGGCCCGCGGGCGCGCACCGACTTCGGGATGTCGGTGTCTGGCGTTCGTGCACTGTGGGATTCGATCACTCCGGGTCGTTCCGACCTGCCGAGCGCCACGTCGGTGCTGTTGCGCAGCATGATGACCGGCTCGGTTCGCAACCAACGTGAGTCGATGGAGGCGGGGTCGGTCGATTTGCTCGTCACGATGCACTTGCCGGGAATCGGGATGCTCGAGTTCGAGCGGACGCGAGAGGTGGCCGAGGCGGGCTATGCAGCGTCGAAGGACACCGTTGCCGAGTGGGCAGCGACACGAACCGAATTGGGAGTTGTCTGATGTTGTTGCTGACCTTCCGAGACCTCGTGTACCGCAAGACGCGGTTCATGGTGGTGACGATCCTGGGGGCGGTCGTGTTCGCCTTGCTGTTCGTGATGACCGGCCTCGTCAACCAGTTCAACCTCGAACCGGCGGACACCGTCGATCAGTTCGGTGCCGACGAGTGGGTACTGCCCGAGGGGGTGTCGGCCCCGTTCACCTCCGTGTCGGTGATGCCGGTGGCAGCGGTCGACGACGTCGACGCCGAGACCAAATCCCCTGTGGTGATCACGCGTTCGAGCCTGTCCGACGGGGGGGCCCCCGAGGAAGTGGTGCTCGTCGGATTCGAGCCCGGCGGTCTCGGCGCGCCACAGGTCGTCGAGGGGCGCGCCCCCGAGGGCCCGGGCGAGGTTGCCGCCGACGTGACTGCTGACGTCGAGGTCGGCGACGAGGTCGCAGTGGGCGGTGAACCGTTCACCGTCGTTGGACTCACCGAGAACACGACCGTGCTTGCCGGGATCCCGCTCACCTACCTCACGCTTCCCGACGCGCAGATGCTCGCGTTCACGACGACCCAGGTGATCAGTTCGGTGCTGGTGGCCGGCGACCTCGGTCCGCTGCCGCCCGGCCTCGCTTCGCTGACGCCCGACGACGTGGTCGATCAGACATTGCAGCCGCTGGAGGGCGCGATCGCCTCGGTCGATCTGGTGCGAGCGCTGCTCTGGATCGTGGCGGCGATCATCGTCGGTGCGGTCGTCTATCTGTCGGCGCTCGATCGCCAACGTGACTTCGCGGTCCTCAAGGCGGTCGGCACGTCGAATGCGTCGCTGCTCGGCAGCCTCGCTCTGCAGGCGGTGCTGATCGCGCTCGGTGCCGTTGCATTGGCGGCAGTCATCCAGATCTTCCTCGCACCCCAGTTCCCGCTGCCGGTGACCGTACCGAACAGTGCGTTCTGGCAACTCCCGCTGTTGGCGGTGATCATGGCGTTGGCCGCCGGCGCGATCGGGATGCGCAAGGTGCTCCGATCCGACCCATCAGAAGCGTTCGCGGGGGCAGCATGACCATCGGTTCACTCAAAGTCAGCGACCTCGTCGTCGAGTTCGTCCACGACGGCTACGCGATCCGCCCGCTCGACGGGCTGTCGTTCGGTGTCGAACCGGGCGAGTTGGTGGTGTTGCTGGGCCCGTCCGGTTGCGGCAAGACGACGCTGCTGTCATGTCTCGGCGGCATCCTCACACCGACGTCGGGGTCGATCCGATTGGGCGACCACGACGTCACCAACATGAAGGGCAAGCAACTCGACGCGTATCGTCGCGAAGAGATCGGGTTCGTGTTCCAGGCGTTCAACCTGATCCCGTCGCTGACGGCCCGCGAGAACATTGCCGTGCCGCTGGTGCTCACCGGCCACAGCCGCAAGGTCGCCTTCGCCAGGGCAGACGAACTTCTCCAGGAGGTCGGGCTGGCCGAGCGCGGCAATCACCTGCCGAGCAAATTGTCGGGCGGTCAGATGCAGCGCGTTGCCGTCGCCCGCGGCCTCGGACACAACCCGCCGCTGTTGCTCGCCGACGAACCAACCGCCAACCTCGACCACATCCAGGCAGAGGCGATCATCCGGCTGCTGCAGAGCTTGCGCGACGACGGCCGGATGATCGTGGTGTCCACCCACGATGCGCGGCTGGTTCCGATCGCTGATCGCATCGTCCACATGGTGCCGCCTGATCAGCACGAGGAGCGACCGACCCACGATGTGTCGTACAGCGCCGGCGATTCGATCTTCGAACAGGGCGATCCCGCCGATCTGGTGTACATGATCAAGTCGGGAAACGTCGACGTGATCCGTGTGCTCGCCGACGGTGGCGAGGAGTTGTTGAACACGCTCGGACCCGATCAGTACTTCGGAGAGCTCGGCCCGTTCCTCGGCTTCCCGCGGTCGGCGTCGGTGCGGGCCACGAGCGACGTGGTGCTCACCGCCTACAGCCCTCGCGTGTTCCGCGAGAAGGTCCTCCACAAGAACTGACCTGCCGGTCCGGGCTCGGACGATCAACGTGTCGAGTGACGAGGGCTGGCTCCGCCGCAGGACCCCGTTCTCGGGAACTCGTGCGGGACCAGCCCCCGCACGAGTTCACGAGAAGACTGCCGACGCAACGGGGCCGGCGGTGAGCGCACGGCGACCTCAGCGGACGCCGTTGGCGGCCAGGAACTCGAGGGTGCGACCGAGGGCGATCGCCGCTGATCGGGCGTCGTACTGGGGACGAGCGTCGCAGTTGAAGCCGTGGTCGGCTCCCTCGTAGACGTGCACCGGCACCGCGGGGTGTGCCTCCGCAATCGCCTGCACCTGGTCGAGCGGGATCCCGTGGTCGAGTTCGCCGAAGTGCAGCAGGGTCGGCGCCTTCGGGTTGCGGTCCCTCATGCCGTAGACCTGGCCTCCGTAGTAGCCGACGGCGGCTGCGATCGGGAGGTCGCACGCTGCGATCCACGCGACGCTGCCACCGAAGCAGTAGCCGATCACCGCGACCGGGCCGGTGTCGTTCACGTGGTCGACCGCCGCGGCGACGTCGAGCATCGCTGCGTCGAACGCGATCGGCATCACGAGTTCGATGCCGCGCGTCTTCCCGGCGTCGTCGTAGCCGAGTTCCATGCCGCGCTCGCCGCGATCGAACAGCGCTGGAGCGATCGCTCGGTACCCGAACGACGCGTACCGGTCGACGACCGATCGGATGTGGGCGTTGACGCCGAAGATCTCCTGCACGATCACGATCGACGCCGACGCGCCATCCGGGTGAACCTCGTAGGCGTCCAGTTCGTGTCCATCGCTTGCCCTGAGCCGTGTCATGCCCCGACCGTACGGCACGCTTCTGCGCCGGTCGCCATGGATCGCGATCTGCGCAGTGGGAATCGCACGCGCACGCGGGCGCAACTGCTAGAGAGGAGCTGAGCGGTGCTGTGTCGCCGAAACGCGGTCGAGTGTGTCTCGCCCGATCGAGGAACACGAGGAGACGGGTATGGTCGAGAGCATCGCCGAGGTGTTGCCCTATGCGGTCGGCGTGGCGATCAGCCCGGTTCCGGTCATCGCCGTGATCCTGATGTTGTTCTCGGCCCGTGCGAAGGCGAACGGGCCGATGTTCCTCGCCGGCTGGGTTGTGGCCGCCGGAGCGGTCAGTGCGATCACCTACGTGCTCGCGGACGCCGGCGACGCCGCGACCGACACGACGACGGCGGACACCATCTCCTGGGGTCAGATCGTGATCGGTGTGTTCCTCCTGCTCGTCGCGGCGCGCCAGTGGCGCCGCCGCCCGGCGCCTGGCACCGACGCGGAGATGCCGAAGTGGATGGCGGGCATCGACTCGTTCTCCCCGTTCAAATCCTTCGCCCTCGCCCTCGTTCTCGCCGGCGTGAATCCGAAGAACCTCCTGCTGTCCGCCGGAGCCGGCGCGGCACTGGCACAGCTCGGCCCGGCGACGTCCGATGCCGTCGTGTCGTTGATCGTCTACGTCCTGCTCGCCAGTATCACGATTGCTGGACCGGTGATCTACTACCTGCTCGGCGGCGACGCAGCGAAGCGCGCGCTCGACGAACTGAAGGCCTGGCTCGCCGCCCACAACGCTGCGGTGATGGCAACACTCTTCGTCGTCTTCGGTGTCAAGCTGATTGCCGAAGGCCTTCCCGTGCTCGGCAGCTGATACAGCGAGGCCTGCAACGACACCGCGCCAAGAGGTCGGCTGGCCCAGCGCGATCGCAGGCGGAGGGCGAACCTCGAACGTCAAGTCGTAGATCGGCACGTCATGGGTCGCACCTCCGAGCAGAAGCATCACCGTGGTTCGGGTTGCTATCGGATCACCGTGACGCAGATCGAACCGATCCGAACCACGATGCGCGCTCATCGAGTCGCATCTGGGCGACGGCGAACGTTCCGACGATGACCGCGATGACTCCCATGAGGGCGGCACCGCCGCTCGAGTACCAGCCGGCGACGATGGTCGCGACCGATGCGGCGACCCAGCCGCCGTCGGCCAAGCTGACAGCCGGCACCCATCGACGAAGACTGTGCACGTCGGAGCGTGAGAGCGCGATGACGGCGACGGCGAACGCGACGAGGCCGGCACCGATGACTCGCACCCAGCCCGAATGCGCGGTGTCGAGCCACTCGTCGACACGCTCACCCGCGACGAGTGCGGTCAGACCCGCCAGCCCTGACGTGGTGGCGTTGGCGGTGAGGACGACGCGGAGTTTCGTGATCGGATCGGTGTTGGCGGAGCATTCCATGAGTCGATCGTGACGACCGACTCGTCCGGATTCCATGACGTGTTGGGTCATGGGTCTGAGGCCGAGAGCTTCCTACTCTGGGCATCATGCCCCCCTCGAAGGATCTCCATGCAGGAACCCTGTTGCGGCATTGGCGGTCGGTGCGCCGTTTGAGTCAGCTCGAGGTTTCGAGCCGAACGGGCGTGTCGACGCGGCATCTGTCGTGCGTCGAGACCGGTCGGGCCAAACCGAGCCGCGAGCTGCTGCTGTATCTGGCGGACGAGTTCGAGATGCCCAAACGCTCCGTCAACGACATGCTGCTCGCTGCCGGGTTCGCGCCGGTGTTCAGCGAGTATTCACTCGACGACGCTGCGTTGGCTGCGGCTCGTGACGTGATCCGACTGGTGCTCGAAGGCAACGATCCGAACCCGACGACGGTGATCGACACACGCTGGAATGTCGTCGATGCCAACACTGCCGCGTTCTGGTTCACCGCGACCGTCGATCCGGCACTGCTCACGGCAGGTTTGAACGTGGCCCGCTTGAGTCTGCACCCCGACGGGCTCGCGTCACGGGTGACGAACTTCGACGAGTACGCCGGTCAGTTGCTGCGTCACATGCGCCACGTGCTCATGCTCACCCAGGACGATGAACTTCGAGCGTTGATCGACGAGTGCGAGACCTACGCGCCGACGGCTGCTCGCACCATGCCTGCAGCCCCGGACGTTGTGCTGCCCCTGCGGATCGTGATCGATGGCGTCGAGCTGTCGTTCCTGTCGACCGTGACGAGGTTTGGCACCGCTCAGGACGTCACGCTGTCGGAACTGTCGATCGAAACGCTCTACCCGGCCGATCAAACCACCCGGGACACCCTGGTGGCGCGGCCATGGATCGATCGCCCGTCCGATCTGTCCGCGGTCATTTGACCCAACGGGTCATCGCTTTGCGCCACGAGTTGCCCGACGATGGCCACATGAGCAACGCGATCGACAAGACGACCACCATCGTCCGCCCCCGACTGATCGACCACATCGCCCTGATGCGCCGACTCTGGACCGACGACGAGGGCGCCCTCAGCGGCGACTACTGCTCGGTGGAATCGACGCGCCGCTCGTGAGCACGTTCACCGAACGGACCACGATCGACGCGCCACGCGAGGAGGTGTGGGCAGCGCTCGCCGACATCGGCACCATCGCCACGTGGAACCCAGGGCTCATCGGATCCCACCGAACCAACGACATCGACGGCGTCGGAGGCGCTCGCCACTGCGACATCTCCACCAGGCACTCACTCACCGAACACGTCATCGAGTTCGAACCAGGAACCGCGATCACCTTCCGGATCACCGAGTCGACCCTTCCGTTCAAGACCGCCGACATTGCGTTCACCCTCACCGACAGCCGAATCGGAGCTCGCACCGAGGTGACCAGCCGCCCGACCTACACTCTCGCGTACGGACCGATCGGGCAGCTCCTCGACACCGTCGCCGTCCGACGCCGCTACCGAGCAGGGATGCGTGAACTCCTCGACGGACTCAAGCACCATCTCGAACAAGCCTGCTGAAACGTGGAGCCGCTCCTCGCTTCGAGTCGGCCCGCCCCACGTGGGGAGTACGAGACGCACACGTTGAAGACCCAACCGGAATCAGGGCCGAATGATCAACCGAGAACGACAGGAGATGACGACCTTCGATCGCCGAACGCTCTGCTGGGCAGAATACGGCCTCGAAGCAGGACGACCCATCATGTTCTTCCACGGCGGCAACGACTCCCGACTTGCCGGGGGCCTTCTGGAAGCGGCCGCGATCGCGACCGGTGTTCGGCTCATCTGCCCGGACCGGCCGGGATTCGGCCGCTCGACCTACCAGCCCGGTCGTGACCTCCTCGACTGGTCGAGCGACGTCGAGCAACTCGCCGATCGTCTCGATCTCGGACGATTCGGGCTCGTCGGCCACTCCGGCGGCGGGCCCCATGCTTTCGCGTGTGCAGCCTCCCTACCCGAACGGATCACTCGAGTCGCGACAGTGTCCTCGGTCGCCCCTCCACCAGCGACGAACCGGGGGCTGCATCCCATGTTCCGCGTCGTCAACGCGTTCATGAATCACCCAACCCTCTACCGAACAGTCGCCCGCAGCCAGCTCCGCCAGATGTGCGAGCACCCGGACCGGTGG
>Ga0307379_10006426_pt1 | contig 16144 bp, 12 predicted proteins | sample UN2MG_FD_202237 | JGI IMG/M metagenome (GOLD analysis project Ga0307379, IMG submission 202237) | Soil microbial communities from Risofladan, Vaasa, Finland - UN-2 | ecosystem: Environmental > Terrestrial > Soil > Coastal area > Acid sulfate soil | place: Finland: Risofladan, Vaasa | collected... | reverse complement strand
AACCAACTGTCTGATCTGCGGGAAGTCCTTCACGACCCACATCCCGCCGACGATCCACACCACCAGCACACTGAGCTGCGTGCAGAACATCATCAGCGGGCCGAACACCGTCACGGTTCGGATGAAGGTCATCTCCTGGTCGTACACGAGTCGGCTCCTCACGCCAAACCGCTCGATCTCGCGCTGTTCCTGGCCGAAGGCCTTGATGACGCGGACGCCGGGCAGCGCGTCGGCCACCACGGAGGTCAGCTTGCTCCAGCGATGCCACAGCTTGCGGAACAGCTTGTGCATCGTCTTGTGGAAGAAGACCATCACGAACAGCATCGGCGGGATGGGGGTCATGGCGAAGCAGGCGAGCTTCCAGTTCGTCACGAACATGGCCACCGACACGCCGACGAGGGTCAGCAGGCCCACCACGACCTCGATGCACGTGAACGCCAGGAACCCCCACAGGCGATCGGAGTCCCTCGTCACGCGGGTGACCAGGCTGCCGGTCTGCTTCTCCGCGAAGAAGCTCAGCGACAGCTTGTGGAGATGCGCGTAGACGGTGTCTCGAATCCTCGTCGAGACGATCGTCCCCAGCCGAAAGACCAGGCGCCGCTGGATCGCGCCGGTGAGCAAGTTCAGAACCATCAGCCCCGCGAAGCAGGACAGGTACAGGAGGAACAGCCCCATGTTCGGCTGGAAGCCGGCCGTGCCGCCCAGGCCCCGGTCGATCATCGGCTTGGTCAGAAGCGGCTGGGCAATGCCCATGCCCGTGCCCACAACCGCCAGGCTCATGCCAAAGATCATCCGCCACTTGTGCGGCCGAACGTAGTCCAGCAGACGAAACAGAATCTTCCGCCGGCTCGTGCAGGCCGGACAAGCCTCCGCCCAGGCGGGAATCACACGCTGGCACTTCTCACAGCGAAGCTTCTTCTCGTCGGGGCGTTCGGCCTCCTCGGGCAGATCCTGCAACTCCTCCTCGCCCTTGAGCTGTCGCTCGATCCGGCGATGGAGCTTGGCGACGGCCTTGGCGTGGCGCAGCGTGCAGTGGTACTCCGCCAGGACCTCGCCGTCGGCCAGCAGCCGGAGAAGATTGACCCCCAGCCCCTCGACCAGGCGAGTGTCGCTGAGCTTGTTGAGCTCGTGCCACCGGCTGGTCCATTCGCCCTCGCCCTCGTCGGTGTCGCGGGAGAAGCTCCCCAGCCGCCGGTCCGTGAGGATCAGGTGCCCGTCGACGTACATCCCGTCGGCGTCCAGGTCGAACGGCGCGCAGGTGAGCACGTCGTCGGGCCGGGCCTCGGCTTCAACGCGCTTCAGCAGGTCGGGCGGCAGGTGATCGAGAGGATGGTCCTGCGGCCCCCCGTTGGGATGGTTGTCGGGCTTCTCCTGGTCGCTCATGGCCGGTCCCTGGGGACAGAGACCTGGAGTATAGCCCCCTTGCGCGGAGGGACTCCACAGAGAAACGCGTTGTTTGGGAAGATCTTGCCCTTTTTCGGGGGTTTCGGCCGGCGGTGGAGGCAGGGACTGGCCGGATGACGACCCCCCGGGCCGTAGCGGGGGCCGCCGTGGCCCGCTGGCCCGCGTGAATGCCGGGCCTCAGGCCCCGCTGGGAAGCCGTCGGCAGCGCACGATCAGCCAGGCGACGTTCAGGAACAGCAGCACGAGTCCCGCCGGCTCCGGAATCCAGCCGGGAGACGCCGCCAGGCTGACATCCGCGATGGCAGGTATGCCGTTGGCCTCCGCGACATAGGAACCCCCTCCGATCGGCAGCAGGACCAGCCCCAGGGCTGCCAAGGCGCTCATTCTTCGCCACACGATCCCGACTCCTCGCTCTCGATTCCCCGCCACGGGCCCGGCACGACGGTCGTGCACACCCACCCGTGACCGAATCCTCTGTGCAAAGCAGCGGAACAGCCCCCCCCCGGCCCGCCGGTTCGTCCACAGGGAACATACGATTCACCACGCGAGGAGGCCGCCGAGCGGGTCCCACTCGCCGACGGGAGCGAAGATCAGCCAGGCGATGTTGAGGCCGGTGACGATATCGTAGGGGACGCTCATCCTGGGCCAGCGCCACAGGCGGAGCCGGACGTGCCAAGGCCCGCCGGCCGGGCCGGTCGCCGGGGCTCGGCCGCCGAGCACTGCGCGGGTGTGGTGGATCCGTCGCAGGACCGTCAGCATCGGCAGGATCGCCTGCTGGACGATCAGGGCCGGAATGTTATAGGCGAAGGAGGCAATCAGGATGGCGGCGGATCGCTCGCCGCGCTGCCAGTAGCCTACCGAGCAGGACTCGATCAGGTCCTCGGCCCGGGCTCGCGCGTAGGAGATCATGAAGGCATGGAAGAACGCCACCATGCTCAGCAGCACGAACGTGAGGTTCGCCGGGCGCAGGCGGGCATAGTACGTCGCGATGCCGGCGTACACGACGAAGTCGCTGAACCGATCGAGCGTGCTGTCGAGAAAGGCGCCGAACCGCGTGCCCTTGCCGCCCAGCCGAGCCACCGCGCCGTCCAGCATGTCGCAGGCGGAAGAGAGGATCAGGAGTCCGCCGGCCAGCAGCGGGTAGACGCTCGCCGCGCCCGGCCGGATCGCCAGGCTCCAGGCAAGCCGCCCGCTGCCGGCACCGAGCCCGTAGCAGACGCCCGCGCCCCCCGTCAGCAGCATGCCGGTCAGCGTCAGTGCATTGGGGGAAACGCCCGCCCGAATCAGCCCCCGTGCAATGAAGTCCCGCGCCGTCACAAACCCGAAGCCAATCGCCCGGCCGATCATTTCGCCACGGATTCGCTCGGCTTCTCGACGGGCGCCGGGTGCTCCGCCTGGTACGTGCCTTGCTCTTGGGCGCCGCTCTTCGAGGGCGGTGCGGACATCCGGGCGATGAACTCCTCCAGCATTTCGTAGGCCTGGAAGTCGGTGTGCTGGACGGGGGGGTGCTTCATCGTGTAGGCGCTGATCGCCTCGAGCGGCCCGGCCAGGCCGCGGTCCCGCGCGAGCTTGCAGCAGCGAATGGCGTCGATCGTCTCGCCGGCGGAGTTGGGCGAATCCTCCACACTCAGGCGAAGCTCGAGGTTCATCGGGACCGCGCCGAAGCCGCGCCCCTCCAGCCGAAGGAAACAGACCTTGTTGTCCTTCTGCCAGGGCACGTAGTCCGACGGGCCGATGTGGACCTGTTCCGGCGGCAGGGGCACGTCGAGCTGGCTCTGGACGGCCTCGGTCTTGCTGACCCGCTTGGAGTCCAGGCGGCGCTGGTTGAGCATGTTGAGGAAATCGGTATTGCCCCCGGTGTTGAGCTGGTAGGTCGCGTCGATCTTGACGCCTCGCTCGTGCATGAGCCGGGCCAGCACGCGATGCACGATGGTCGCGCCGAGCTGGGCCTTGACGTCGTCGCCAATGCAGGGGATGCCCGCCTTGCGGAACCGGCCCGCCCAGGCGGGGTCCGAGACGATGAAGACCGGAATGCAGTTGATGAGGCTCACCCCGACGTTCAGGCAGCATTCGGCGTAGAACTCGGTGGCCTTCTGGCTGCCGACGGGCAGGTAGTTCATGAGGATTTCCGCCCCGCTCTCGCGGAGCAGGCGCTCGACGTCGGCGGCGCTCGCTTGGGCGTGATCGGCCACGATGAACCGCCGGGCGTCGGGATAGCTGGCCATGTGTTCGGCCACGCCGTCCAGCACCCTGCCCATGGCCACCTGCACGTCGCCGCAGGTGAAGTCCTTGTAGAACGTCTTCGTGTTGTTCGGCGGGGCGAAGATCGCCTCGTGCAACGGCCGGCCCACCTTGCGGGAGTCGATGTCCATCGCCGCAACGATCCGGACATCCTTCGGCTCGTACCCACCCAGTTGCGGGTGCAGCAGCCCCACGGCGCCGTCGCCCTTCTCGCCGGCCAGCGCGTCGGCATAGTAGTAGATGCCCTGGACCAGCGACGAGGTGCAGTTGCCAACTCCCACAACGGCGACTCGGATCTCATCCATAGCTCGGCCTCAGTTCCTCCCGCGGCCGCGCCGCCGCGAAGCGCACGGCCCGTGCCCGTCACATGCCCGTCACATATTGAGATTCCTCTTGAGACGCCTACCTGATTGTATTTCCATCCGGAAAGGGCGTCAACAAGCCTTTTTGTCAGCTTCCTCGAACAGTTTCGCCTCGGCGGCTCACCCGCCCGGCCCGCTCATCAGGAGCAGGAACTCGACGTTCCCGCCCTTTCCCCGCAGGGGCGACCGCAGGGCGGCCAGCACGCGGCACCCGGCGTCGTCCAGGTGGCGGGAGACCTCGAGGCAGAGGTCCTCGGCCAGCGCGTCGGTGAGCGGCCGGCGGGGCCCTGGGCGGCGGCTCTTCTTCAGCTCGTAGTGTGGCTTGACCAGCGAGACGATTCGTCCGCCGCCGGCCTCGGGGCGCTTGAGCCACTTCGCCGCCGCCGGCACGATCATCGCTTGCGGCGTCCATGCCACGTCAATGGCGACCAGGTCCACCGGCTCGGGCACGTCGCAGTACAGGGCGTTGGTCCGCTCCATCACGACCACGCGGTCGCTCGTCCGCAGTCGCCAGGCCAGCGAGCCGTACCCGGTGTCCACGGCGTACACCCTCGCCGCCCCGCGCTGAAGCAGGCAGTCGGTGAACCCGCCGGTGTTGCAGCCGAAATCCGCACACGTCGCGCCCGACACGTCCAGGCCGAAGGCCTCCAGCGCCGCGTCCAGCTTCTCCCCGGCCCGACCGACGAATCTCGACTTGCCGCCCTTCACAGCCGCATCGGTCCTCCACGCAAACGCACAACAACCCACAGAGGCCCGATTCCCCGTAGCGGGCAAGTCTGTGGGCTGTTCCTGGAACCCGCAGGCCGTACCTGCGAGGAACGGTTATTCGGCGGCCCGATTGAGCCTTCGCGCCAGGCGCGACTTCTTCCGCGCGGCGGCGTTCTTGTGAATCGTGCCCTTCGCGGCCACCTTGTCCAACTGCTTGTAGACCGCCTTAAGCTGTTCCGCCGCCTTGATCTTGTCGCCGGCTCGCAGGGCCTCGTCAAACTCTCGGACGACCTCTTTGACCTGCTCTTTTCGCCAGCGGTTCCGGCTGCGGCGCTTGATGTTCTGGCGAATCCGTTTCTTCGCCGAAATCGAGTGTGCCACGAATCGTTCTCCTGTGCCGTAGGGACCACCGCCCGGCACCTGACCGGGAGCCCGGTATTATAGCCCCCTGCTCGGCCATGGCAAGAGGAAATCGCCGAAAGAGGGTACAGGCAGCGTCTCGCTTCGCTCGCTTGTGCCCGTCCTCTCTTTCGGCCGCGATCAGCTCCCCTCCGGTTCGCTCAGCCCGGCGGGCGGCGACTGCTGGGACGCCTCGGCTCTCTGCCGGCGGCTGAGCAGTTCCTGGGAAAGGTCCCGGCTGACCTTCCGAAGCTCCAGCAGGCCGACCAGCCGGCTGTGGTCGTCGGCCGCGATCACCGGAAGATACTCCAACTCCTGCTCGCGCATGCGGGCGACGGCCTCGGCGAGGGGCATCGTCTCGGCCACGGTGTCGGCCGGGGGCTGCATCACGTCGAACGCCAACAGCCAGTCGCCGAGCCCCTCGGCGCGGAAGCTCTGCTTGAGGTCCTGGATGGTCACCACGCCGACCAAGGTGCCCTGGCGGTCCGTGACGGGGTAGGTCATCGCGTCGGTCTCGGCGATCGTCCGGAGAATGCGCGACAAGGGCGTGTCCTCTCGGAACGTCGGGGCGGTACGGCTGACCATGTCGCCGACGGTGTATTCGCCCATCAGGTCGTCCTCGGTGACGTTCAGCCCGATCTCGCCCGCCCGGCGGGCCGCGAACTTCACGAAGGGGGGACCGAGAATCTCCACCACGAACGTCGTGACCGCGATGATCAGGATGAACGCCGTGCCCAGCTCCCCGCCGAACCGCGCGGCGGCCAGGATCGAAAGCCCCACCGCCACGCCGCCCTGACAGAACAGGCAGAAGCCCAGGTACTTCCGCAGAACCGCCGGGGCGCCCGCCATCCGCGCGCCGACGTTCGAGCCCAGGATCTTGCCCAGGGAGCGGGCCACCACGTAGGGCACGGCCAGCGCCCACATCCACGCCGGCATCGACGACAGGTTGATGTGCGCCCCGACGATCACGAAGAACAGCACGTACAGCGGCGGCGCGAAACGCTCGACGATCCGGAACGCCTCTTGACTGCGGCGCGGCGCGAGGTTCGACAGGGTCGCTCCCAGCGCCATGGCCGCCAGAATCGCGTCCAGCTTCACCGCCCGCGCCGTGCCGATCACCACCGCCAGGGCCCCGACGATGAACGCCAGGGAGTTGTCGTGGTCCCCGCCGCGCCGCACCAGGAAATTCAGGCCGATCCCCACCAGCACGCCGAGGCCCGCCCCGCCGAGCAGCTCCCACGCCGTCTGCCCCAGCATCGCCCCCAGGCTCCCCTCGCCGTGACCCGTCAGGATCGTCGCCACGCCGGCCGCCAAGCTGTAGAGACCCAACGCCAAGGCGTCGTCCAACGCCACGATCGCGAACGTCGCCGTCGTCAGAACGCCTCGCGTCCTGTACTCCCAGAGCGTGTTGGCCGTCGCCGCCGGGGCCGTCGCGGACGACAGCGCCCCGAAAACCAGTCCCATCGCCGCCGCCGTCGCGAGGTCCCCGCGGATGAGATACACGATCCCGCCGACCGACAGACTCACCAGGACAAACGCCCCGAGCCCCTCGGAGAGCAGGATCGTCAGGAACTGGCGGCCGTGCTTCTTGAATACCTCGCGGTGCAGCTCGCCGCCGATCAGGAAACCGATGATCCCCAAGGCGAAGAAGTTGAACGGCTCGAGGCTCTCAATGACCTGTTCGTGGATGATCTTCAGCCCCGACTGCCCGACGATCAGCCCGACGGTGATGTACCCCACGACTTGCGGGATATGCAGGCGCTTGAACAGCTTCGCACCGACCGTGCCGAAGAAGATCGCCAGGCCGATGACCACCAGGACGGGCAGGTGCGACGTGTCCAGGAAGGCCAGCACGGTCATGACGGCCCCCCCCCCGTCAGCAGGGAGTAGACGTCCTGGGGACTCTTGGCGGCGAGGATCGCCTCTCGGAGCTCGGCGCTCTTGAGCACCTCGGTGACCAGCGCCAGCAGGCGGATGTACTCCTCGTGCTGGCCGGCCGGGGCCCCGATCAGCAGGATGATGCGCACCGCCTTGCCGTCGAGGCTGCCGTAGTCTTCGATGCCTTCCCGGCTCACGCCGATCGCCATCATCACCTGGCGGAGGCCCGCCATGCGGACGTGGGGCACGCCCAGGCCCTGCCCGATGCCGGTGCTCATCAGCGATTCCCGCTGAAGGACGGCGCGGCTCAACTCCTCCCGCTCGATGCCGGGCGCGTCGTCGGCCAGAAGACAGACCAGTTCGCCGAGGGCCTGGGCCTTCGCCTTGGCCTTCAGCAGCACGATGCGCCCGGGGACGAGGTGATCCTGAATTCTCATCGCTTCGACTTCTCTCCGAAAAGCGTCAGGGGACGAAACGCCTGTCCCCGTCGGGGGTCCGCGCGGTACAGGCAACAGAAACCTCTAGTAGACCACATTCGGCACCCGGAGTTCAAGGGACGGCCGCGTCGGGCAGAAGTGTTGTCCGTTGGCCGCCCGGGACAGACGGGCGGTTCCTCAGAGCCACCGCACGTCGCCTCGTCGAGCGCGTCGGAGATGCCTGCCGCCCTTGACCTTGCCCCGACGTCCTGGCAGCGCGGGCGTCGCGGAGCCGCTGAGATCCCCCTACTCGCCGTCCCCCCCTGCCGGAGGCTCCACCTGGCCGTCGGCGTCCTGCAACTGCGTGCGAATCTCTTCGACGCGCTCGCGTACGTCCTTGTAGTTGTAGTCGGTCTGCGCGACCATCGAGAACTGCTCCTGGGCCCGGGCGAGGTCTCCCATCTTCTGCAGCACGTCGCCGAGGAAGTACCGCAGTTCCTTGGCGCTTTCCTCGCCCATCTCCACCTGGAGGGCCCGCTCGAACGTCTCGGCCGCCTCGTGGTACCAGCTCTTCTTGGTGAAGGCCTGCCCGATCAGGCTCCTGGCGCGGAGGGCTCGGCGCGGGTCGCGCAGGGCCTGCTGGAGCGAGGCGATCGCCTCGTCGTACTTCCCTGTGAGGAACTGCCGGCGCCCCAACTCGAACTTCAGGGCCAGGTCGGTGGGGTAATTGGCCGCCCGCTCGGTGAACTCGTCCAGCTCGAAGGCCAACTGGCGCCGGGCCTGCTCCTGGGCGCCTTCCGTGTCTCCGGCGTCCCGAAAGGTCCGGAACCGGCGAGACATCTGGCGAATCCGAATGTCGCCGATCCGCATCTTGAACTGGTAGGCCCCCGAGTCCCGGTGGGCCTTGTTGAGGATGTCGATGGCCTCGTTCTCGTACGACTCGTTCTCGATCTTCAGCAGCGCATCGACCACGGCGTTGACCTTGCCCGCCACCCCGGGGCTCTCCAGGTACTCCTGGCGGGTCCGGCGAATCTGCTCCAGAAGGTAATCCTCATCCTTGACCAGGGCGTCCCGCTGCATGAGCTCCTGCTGCTTCCCCATGTCCTTGACGCCCTTGGTGAAATCGCCCTCCTGCTCGTACTGGCCCGCCTGGATGGCAAACCGCGCCGACAGCCCTCGGTTCATCTCCCGCAGTTCCCCGTCGTCTGGGGCCGCCTGCATCGCCATGTCGCAGGCCTGAATCGCCAGACTGTACTGCTCCCGGCTCTCGAAGGCCCGCGTGACGTCCACGAGAATCCGCTTGTTGGGCCGCTTGGCCTGGCGCTGCGACTCCAGCAGGATGGTGGCGATCCACGGAACGGTGGCCGGCAGGTTGAGCTTCTGGGCCGACTTGAGCACCTGAACCATGTAGTGCACCGAGCCGGGATCCTTGGCCAGGAGGTACTCGGCGCTGACCAAACCGGCCAGCGCGTCCTTGGGGCTGCGATGCTTCAACTGCTCCATCATGCCCGGCCCCCTGCCGCCCTGTGCCTTACGCTTCAGGGCCACTCCGCGCAGCGGCTGATGGCCGCGCTCCACGTCGTCGGGCTCGCGCTGGATCCCCTCCAGGTACATCTGGATGGCGAAGTCCCAGTTCCCGGTCTCGGCGACCTGCTCGGCTCGTTCGAAGAATGCCTTGCCCTTGCCCGGGCCGCTCGATGGTTCTTCCTTGCTCATGCTTACGCCTTTTCCTGCTCCCTCTCTGTTCAATGTACCCTGCCCTGCCGATGGTGGCAAGCGGTCTTGGCGGCGCCTTTCCGAGCCTGGCGCGTCCCGTCCCGCCCGGCCGGCCTCACCCCCCGCCCGCCTGGCTGAGCGCGTTGGCCATCGTGAGGTACTTCTCGGGCGAGACCTGCTCGGGCCGGCCGGTGGGCTCAATGCCCGCGCGGGCCAGGGCCGCTTCCAACGCCTCCGCCAGGAAGCGCCGCCGCGGCCTTCGAACCAGGGAGTGGATCTGCTTTCTCCGCTGCCCGAAGGCCAGCGCAAGCAGCGCCATGAGCGTCTCGGCATCGTCGAGCCGTTCGGCCCCCGCGCGGTCGAAGTCGATCCGCACGATCCGGCTTTCGACGTTCGGCCGGGGCCAGAACGCGCTGGCCGGCACCGCCCGATCCGTCCGGACGCTTCCCAACAGGGCCGCCACGACGCTGACCGCCCCGTAGTCGCCGCTGCCCGGCGGGGCCCGCAGGCGGTCGGCTACCTCCCGCTGAACGGTGAACGTCAGCCGCTCGAAGCTGCTCGTGGCGGCGTCTTCGCGGTGGGCCGCCCGCCACGACTGCAGGAGGCACTCGACCACCAGCGGCGTGGCGATGTTGTAGGGCAAGTTACTCACGAGGTGCGTGCCGGGCCCGACGGCCGCCAGCACCGCCGGCGACAGCGCGTGCTTGCCCGCCAGCACGTCGCCGCGGATCAGCGTCAGCGTCCCGCGATCGCCCAGCCGGCGTCGAAGCAGATCGCACAGCCCGCGGTCGATCTCCACCGCCACGACCGTCGCCGCGCGGTCGAGCAGCTCCTCGGTAAGCGACCCCGTGCCGGGACCGACCTCCAGGACCGTCTCGCCGCCCGTCAGCTCGGCCAGTTCCACCAGCTTGCCCAGGAGATTGCCGTCGATCAGGAACGACTGGCCGAACTGCTTCCGCGGCCTCAGGCCGGCCTCCTCGAGCAGCCGACGTATCTCCCGGAGTGTCTGCATCAGAGCCCTATGTCTGGAACGAGACCTTCACGCTGGCGATGCCGTGGCCGGGGATCTTCACGTCAAAACGGTCGTCCCGATTGGCCGCCGTGGATGCCTCGAGCGGGCGCTCGAGCAGGTCCACCTCCACGGCGTCGGCGATCGCGCCGAACACTTTCGGGTTCAGGGCGACGTGGGCGTTGGCGGCCCGCCCGCCCGTCTCCAGAAGCCGGAAGATCACCGCGTCGTCGTCTTCGGCCTTCTTGACGCCGGTGAGCAGGACGCCGGCCGGTCGGACCTCCCGCACGCCGCCGGCCGACGGAGGCAGCACGCCGGCGTGGACGTCCGTGGCCAGCACGCGAATCGGCTGGTTGAAGCCGGCCCCCGCCCGAGTGAGCTCGGCGGCCGAGGGCGAACCGGCGTGCGGCATCAGGGCCACCCGAACGTCGTGCCTGCCGATCTCCGGCAGGGGATCCGGCTCGTAGCTCGACCGGATCAGCGTCAGCGCCAGCGTCGCGCCGTCCAGCGAATGGCCGTACTTGGAGTCGTTGAGCATCGCGCAGCCGGCGCGCGAGCCGTCGGGGGTCTTGCCCGTCACGTCGGCCCAGCGAAGGGCGGGCACCTCCTGCCCCTCATTCAGCGCTCGCCGGATCGAGCCGAAGGGGATCTCGTACCGCCCCGTCGCCTCCGCCAGCGCCAGCGGGACGCGCAGGCGGAGCGACGGCGTGCCGACCTCCGGCGAGCCGCGCTCCAGCCAGTCGACCTCCACGTCGATCTCCACGTGTCGCTGGCCGGCCTTCAACGAGTACGTCACCGTGATCGCCGAGTCGCCCACGTGCATCTTCGCGACCACCGAGGCCACGTGCGGGCCGGCCGAAACCTGCTCGACGGAACGCACCTCCAGGGGGCAGAGCCGTTTCCGGGTCTCGTGAATGACCCACGCGCTCATGCCGCCCGGGCGCTCCAGGACGTACTCGAGCAGGCCGGCCGGGTCGGAGGCGTCCACCAGATTCACGCCGCCGGACTTGTCCACGAGCTCGACGATCCCGCCGGTCAGCGAGTCCAGGCGGACGGAGAGGAACTCGTTCTCCATCGACAGCTTGTCCGGCGTGCGGACGGCGGGCTCGCGGTCCATCTCCGCCCTTTTGCCGGCCATCGTGGCGGGATACTCCCACGCCGCGGGGGGCACGTGTCGGCCGGCGGGCTCGATCGCGAAGGCCGAGTACCCCACGGCCTCGACCGCGACGGGAACGGCCAGGTCCACGTGGCGATGGCCCCAGTAGTCGCTGCCGGCTGCGCCCAGCCGCTGGGTGGGCATGGCCGTCCCGTCGGCGAACCGGGCGAGGAACGCGCCGTCCTCGACCGAGCCGTCCCCGGAGTCCCACACGGTGACCTTGACCGTCTCTCGCCTCGGCCAGCTCGTGGGATTGAAGGCCAGGTAGGTTCTCGGGCCGGCGGCTGCGTGGGCGGCGGTGGAGACGCCTCCCCACCCCGTGCCCTGCCCGACGCCCGCGCCCTGGGAGCGCCCGGCGTCGGCGGCTTTCGCCTGGCCGGCCAGGCACGACGTGTCGATCGCCTCGGCGAGGGCCCGAAGCGAGTTCATTCCCACGGCCGTCGCCGTCGCGGCCACCCCCTGGAACCGGCCCATGTGGTACTCCCGCGTCTCGCGAACGCCCGAGCCGGGCAGGATGTCGTGGAAATGCGCGAAGACGGTGTCGATCCAGGCGTCCCGGAGCTTCTCGGTCGGGTAGGGCCGGCCGACGGCGCGCCAGGCGGCCACCGCGGCGGATTCCGCGAACGCCAGCAGATGCTCCGACAGGCGGTTCGTCCGCTTGATCCGGCTCTGCGACGTGTAGCAGCCGGTGAACTCGAAGTTCAGCTCGCCCTTCAGCTCCGGCAGCTCGGCGGCGTGCTTCTCCAGGATGCGGTAGTAGTCTCGCGTGGTGGCCAGGAGGAAGTTCGGGTAGATCGGCCAGGAGTCCATCTCGTGGGCCCGGTGGATGTCCTCCCGCGTGGGCCCGCCGCCGTGGTCGCCCACGCCGTAGACGCACATCCAGTCTCTCAGGTTCGTCTTCTCGCAGAAGGCCAGGCAGGCCGGCGCGTTGTGCACGCCGAGGTGGTCGTTGTACCACGTGGTCTCGAGGTTGACGAGAATCTCCGAGCCGTCCGGGCCCTTCCAGCGGAACACGGGGGGCTTGGCGAACTTCCCGCCCCGGCAGAGGTAGTACTGCCGCGCCGCGCCGCGGGAGACGATCATCGGGATCGTCGCGGCGTGCCCGAACGTGTCCGGCTCCCAGTCCAGCGGCTGGTCCTCCGGCGAGAGGCCGAACGTCTCGGCCATGAACCGCCGCGTGTAGAGCATGTGGCGAGCCAGGCTCTCGCCGCCTGCCATGTTCTTGTCCCCCTCGACCCAGTGGACGGCCGCGATCTCCCATCGCCCCTCCGCCACGCGACGCCGGATCGCCGCCAGCAGGTCCGGGAGGTAGTCCCGCACGATCGCGTAGACGGAGGCCTGGCTCTGCGTGAAGCAGAAGTCGGGGAACTCGTCCATCAGCTTCAGGACCGTCAGGAACGTGTCGTGGGTAACCGCGACGGTTTCCGGCCAGGACCACATCCAGTTCATGTCGATGTGCGCGTGCCCGACACAGTGCACCATGTAGGTCTTGGCCAGCTTGCCGATCGGCGCGAGGATGCCCTCGGCGTCGGCGACGGCCTTGCCGAGCCAGTCGAGTCGGCCGGCGGCGATCACGTCGGCGACACGTCGCCAGGCCTCGTGGATCGGCTTCTCCCATCGCTTCCGGCGGGTCGGGTGCAGCCGGAGCAGGCCTTGGGCGAATTCCATCTCCGCGAGGAATCGCTCGGCCGTCTTGTTCCGCTCGGCCACCAAGCCGGACAGCGTTCGCCGAAGCAGTTCGTGTTCGATCGGGTCCATGGTGTCGGCTCCTTGGGTACGAACTCTGCAACAGGGTACCAACCCGCCTCCGGCGTGCAAGGGGAACTTGGCGACGGTCACGCAGGGGAGAAGGGGGCTGTTCTCCCTGGAAGCCGCCAGCGGCAGGGGGTATAGTCTCCCGTCATGGACGAGGAGCAGACGAGTCCGGAATGGAAGACGAACCTCTGGGCCCCGTGGCGGATGGAGTACATCGAGTCCCTCGGCGGCGAGCAGGAGGGGTGCTTCCTGTGCGACCTTCGCGACAACCCGGACGGGGATGAGGAGAACCTGCTCCTCTGGCGGGGCCGGCGGAGCCTGACCGTCCTGAACCGCTTCCCGTATACCGGGGGGCACAGCCTGATCGCCCCGCTCGCCCACGTGGCCGGCCTGGCCGACCTCGACGACGCCACCATCCTGGAGATGATGGGCGCGGTTCGAGACGTCCAGCGGGCCCTGTCGCACGCCCTCCGCGCACAGGGGTTCAACATCGGGATCAACGTCGGCCGATGCGCCGGGGCGGGGCTGCCCGGTCACCTCCACATCCACGTCGTGCCGCGCTGGAGCGGCGACACGAACTTCATCGCCGTCTTCGGCGACGTCCGGGTGATCCCGGAGTCGCTGCGGAAGCTTCGCGAACGGATCCGCCGGGCCGGCGAGGAGCTTGGCCTGCCGGCCGACCGCCCGCAGCCCGCGGGGTAGGACGCACCACGCGGAGGGCCCGATCATGCCCAAAGGCACCGTGTCCGCTCGGGAATGGATCGCCCGAAGGCGGCGCTGGACCCGCCTGGCACCGTGGGCCGTCGGGGAGGCTCACAGCGGCGGCCGAAAGGTGCCCGAGCCCCAACACCCCTATCGGTCCTGCTTCCAACGCGACCGCGACCGGGTGATCCACTGTTCGGCCTTCCGGCGGCTGGACTTCAAGACGCAGGTCTTCGTGCCCCACGAGGACGACCACTTCCGCACCCGGCTGACCCACACGCTGGAGGTCGCCCAGATCGCGCGCACGCTCGGCAGGGCCCTGGGACTCAACGAGGACCTCGTCGAGGTGGTCGCCCTGGCGCACGATCTCGGCCATCCGCCGTTCGGGCACGGCGGCGAGGAGGTCCTGGACGAGCTGATGGCCGACCACGGCCGGTTCGAGCACAACCGCCAGTCGCTGCGGGTCGTGGACTACCTCGAACACCCCTACCCGCGCTTCCGGGGCCTGAATCTCACGCAGGTGGTCCGCGAGTGCCTCGCCCGGCACGAGACCCGGTACGACACGCCGATCTGCGAGGAGTTCGACACGTCGCTGCTGCCCCCGCTGGCCGGCCAGTTGGTGGACCGCGCCGACGAGATCGCCTACACGGCCGCCGACCTCGAGGACGCCTTGGCCGCCGGGAACATCCGGACCGATCAGCTTGCCGACCTGGAGCTCTGGCGTCGGGCCTGGCAAGCGGCCGAGAACGACGCCCCCGACGCCCAGCCCATTCACAAACGGATCCGCGCGTGCAAGGCCGTCCTGGCGACCATGGCGGACGACCTGCTGACCACCGCCGCGGGAAACATCGACGCGATGGGCGTCCGCTCGCCGGACGACGCCCGCCACGCGCCTCGCCGCTGCGTGGCCTTCTCGCCCGAGACCGCCCCCGCGGTGGAGCAGATGCAGGACTTCCTCCTCCACGAGGTGTACTTGTGCGGAGCCCACGTCGCGAAGGACCACCAGGCCCGCCAAGTCGTCCGCGAGTTGTTTGCCGCCTTCGTGGCCGACGAGTCGCTCCTGCCGCGGCGCTATCGAGCGCGCATCGGGACCGGCCCGAACTCGTCGAAGCACCGCGTCGTGTGCGACTACATCGCCGGCATGACCGACCGGTACTGCCGCCAAGAGCACGCGAGAATCTGCGGCTGAGACGCCGGGACCCCCGCGCAGCCGGTTCGCGCGGGCCATAAGAAAGCCGCTCGCCGACACGGCCGACGAGCGGCTGGAATCTCATGGAAACCTGCGGGGCCCTACTCCTCGGGGGCCTGCGGCTCCTCGGGGGCTTCCTCTTCCGTCTCCTTGGCCTTCTTGGCCGCCTTCTTGCGGGTCCGCTTGGGCTTGGCCGGCTCCTCTTCGGCTGGGGCCTCTCCTTCTTCGGCAGGCGACTCGTCCTCGGCCGCCGGCTCGCCGATCGGCAGCTCTTCTTCCCCCGGTTCCTCGACGTAGACGTCGTCGAGGTCGGTGGCGTCGACTTTCTGCCGCAGGAGGAAGTAGATCACCGTAGAGGCGCTGGAGCAATAGGACAGAAGAAACGCCAGCACCAGGAGGGCAACGGGCATGACCATGACCCAGAGGATGCCCGAGGAGAAGGCCTCCAAGCCGCTCATCGCCTCCCACTGCCACGCCGGCAGGAGGTTATCGAACGCCGGCGCCGGCCACATCACGTCCAGCTTGTCGGCCGCCGGGGAGAGCGTCTCTCCGCCTCCCAGGACGCCGGCGCCGACGAAGCCGTGCGTCGCCGAGAGGATCAGGAAGGCGAAGAGACGGACGAACAGGTAGCAGATCACGCCGTAGATCAGCGCCACGAGCCCGTAGAAGGCCGCCCTCCAAGGCTTGCCGAACACGTACGAGAAGCTGCGGCTGATGGCGTCGAAGCTGTCGGAGCTCTCCACGGCGATCGTGGGGTACATGAGGCCCCCGCCGGCAGCCAGCCCGATGAGCAGGAAGCTCACCAGCAGCCCGCCGAGCAGGGCCAGCGGGAACAGGAGGCTCATCACGAGGTCCCCCACAGGGGCGCTCATCACGAAGCCGCCAAGCATCATGAACAGCCCGATGACCAGCACGATGGCCAGCGGGATCAGCGGCGCGAAGTAGAAGCTGAAGAACTTGCTCAGGGAGAACTTCAGCGCCTGCGTCATGGAGATTTTCTCATCGCGGGCGAAGTGCAGGGCGCTCATGCGGTGCATCGCCCCGCCGAACAGGGCCCAGATGGCCAGGGCCACCGCCAGGAAGGCGATCGCGTACAGCCAGTGCTGACAGAGCAGCCAGCCCAGCCCGTGCAGCCCCATCAGGCACCAGTACAGGAAGCCCGGCGGGTCGGTAACCAGCGTGGGCTTGGCCTGGGTGAGTCCATGGCTT
>Ga0307379_10006425_pt1 | contig 16147 bp, 17 predicted proteins | sample UN2MG_FD_202237 | JGI IMG/M metagenome (GOLD analysis project Ga0307379, IMG submission 202237) | Soil microbial communities from Risofladan, Vaasa, Finland - UN-2 | ecosystem: Environmental > Terrestrial > Soil > Coastal area > Acid sulfate soil | place: Finland: Risofladan, Vaasa | collected... | reverse complement strand
TGGGCGGTTGCCTTGATCAGAATCACCTCGTCGCGCGGGACCGTCATCTCCATCCGCGTGCCGCGCGCTTCGTCGATCCACTCGACGCGCTCGAACATGCGGCGGCGGAACTGCCGGAGCGGGGTCCGGTCGTCCGGCGTCACGACGCCCTCGTACGCGACGGTAGACCAGTTCTGCTCGAGCCGGACCGGCGCCGGGTCCGCCTGCGCCATCGCCGGCGTCTCGGGAACCGGGGCCGGCGGGTCGGTGTCGCGGGCCACCACGTCGCCGTCGTCGCAGAAAAGAGCGAAGGCGACGAGCAGGACGGCCGCCGCCGCACCGACGGCGCTGCCGACGGCCGCCCACCACAGAATCCGCCGCCCGCGCCGCCGTCCTCCGAACACCTTTGCGTCCAACGATGCGGAGGGCTTGCGAAGCGGCATGCGGCCGAGCAGGTCTTCGATCTCGTTACTCATCCGACGACTCCCCATTCCCCTTCAACTGCCGGCCCAGTCGCCCGAGGGCCCGGCGGTACCGCGACGCCACCGTCTGGAGCGGATCGCCGAGGGCCCGGGCGATCTGGTCGAACGTCAGGCCGGCGTAGATTTTCATGACGAGGGCCTCGCGCTCGGCGCCGGGCAGGGCATCGATGGCCTCGCGGACGAGTTGGTGTTCCTCGGTGCTGACCGCCTGCAATGCCGGGTCGGCCGGCAAGCCGTTGTAGATCGACACCCGTTCCAGTTGTCTGGCCGCCGCGTTTTTACGCCGCATCTGGTCCACGGCGGCGTTGCGAACCGCCGCGAAGACGTACGGCACCGGGTCGCCCGTGAGACGGACATCGGACGTCCACAGCCGCGCAAAGGCGTCCTGGACGGCGTCCTCGGCGTGCTCGGGCCGCCGCGTAATCGCCAGGGCCAGCGTGTAGAGGCCCTGGCGGTGGTCCCGGTAAACCTGCTCAAGCGTTTGCTTCACCGTCCGTCCCGGTGCCGAAGCCCTTCATTCTTAGACACGCCGTGCGGCGGCGCGTTTATGCAAAAACCAAGGACACGCTGGTGCCGGTCGAAGCAAGGTGACATGGTGGGTGGCACGGCAGCCCCGTTGGGGCGGCCGTGCAGTCCGCAGGCCGGAGATCAGTACCCCAGTTCGGCGAGTTTCTCGACCAGGCCTTTGACGTGGGCGACGCTGGCGTCGAAGGCGGCGCGCTCGGCGTCGTTCAGGTCGAACTCCAGGACGTCCATCACGCCGCCCGCTCCCAGCCGCGCGGGCACGCCGACAAAGTATCCGCCCACGCCGTACTCGGCGTCGCAATAGGCAGCGCAGGGCAGGACCCGCCGCTCGTCGCGCAGGATCGATTGGGCCATGGTGACGGCTGCCGCCGCCGGGGCGTAGAATGCCGAGCCGGTCTTTAAGAGCGAGACGATCTCGGCCCCGCCGCCGCGCGTCCGTTCGACGATCGCGGCGATCTGCTCGTCGGAGAGCCGCGCCGCAAGCGGCACGCCGCCGATGCTGGAGTGCCGGACCAGCGGCACCATCGTGTCGCCGTGTCCGCCGAGGACGTACGCCTGGACGTCTTTGGGGCTGGCGCCGGCCGCCTCGGCGATGAAGGTCCGCATGCGGGCCGAGTCGAGCACGCCCGCCATGCCGACGACGCGCCCGGTCGGCAGGTTCGAGACGCGGTGCGCCAGGCTCGTCATCGCATCGACGGGGTTCGATACGATCAGGAGGATCACGTCGGGGCTGGCGGCCACGAGTTCCCGGACGATGCCGGAGACGACACGAGCGTTCTTGATGAGCAGGTCGTCGCGGCTCATGCCGGGTTTGCGCGCGAGGCCCGCCGTCACGATGGCCAGGTCGCTTCCTGCGGTGGCGTCGTAGTCGGTCGTGCCCGTGATGCGGTGGGCGAAGCCCATGACGGGGGCCGTCTGCTGAAGGTCGAGCGCCTTGCCGGCGGCCAGGCCGTCCACGATGTCCACGAGGACGATATCGCCCAGGTCCTGCGCCGCCGCCCACAGGGCGCACGACGCGCCGACGTTCCCCGCGCCGACGACGGTGATCTTCGGATGGGTCATGGCACCTCCCTTATGCGCGAACAGGTGCGTCCCTCGCGGCGTATGGATAACAGGGCCGCGCCGCCGGCGAGAGACCGGCGCAGGCGATTATAGGGCCGCGTGTCGGACCGTCAAGCCGGCGCCCGGCGAGGCGAGCGACCCCGGAGAATCCGGTTGTCCGACAGTGGCCGCGCGGTACACTCGGGCGCCGGCAATGGCGGCCGCAATCCGACGAACGGGGGGATACGCACGTGGCGGGATGCCCGCGATGTAACGTCAGGCTCATCAAGCGGAAGACGCCGAACGGGGTCGTTTATGCGTGCCCGAAGTGCGGCGGCCGGAACGTCGCCTTCACCGTTCTGCGCAGGGCTGGCGTCGCCCCCGGCTTCATGAAGCAGGTTTGGCAACAGTGTTGCGCCCCCGACGCCAAGAGCCACCTCCGCTGCCCCCACTGCCACCGTCGCACGGTGCGGGTGACGATGGGCAGCGGCGACCAGGACCTTAGCCTTGACGTCTGCACGTTCTGCCGAGCGGTCTGGTTTGACGGCAGCGAACTGAAGAAGGTGCTGGCGGCGCGGCCGCCCGAAAGGGAACTGTCGCCCGAGATGCGTGAGAAACTGGCCCTCGTGCAGATCGAGATGGAGCAGCGGCTGCATTCGCTGGACGGGGGGCTACTGGCTGGAGAAGGTCCGCCGGAGTGGTGGCAGTGGGGCCCCGCGCTGGCCGGGATGCCGGTTGAGGAGGAGTCGCCGGCGAGGGAATCGAGGCCTTGGCTGACGTGGTTCCTTGCTGCGGCGGTCGCGATGGTTTTTGTCGTCACCGCCGGCGACTTGGACGAAGCCGTCCGAGACTTCGGTTTCGCCCCAAGCCTTTCGACGGGATACGGCGCACTGACCATCTTCACCGCGTTCTTCATTCACGCCGGCGTCTTCCACCTGGTCGCGAACCTCTACTTCTTCCTCATCTTCGGCGACAACGTGGAAGACGATCTTGGCCGCGGGCTCTTCATTCTGCTGCTGCTTGGGTCGCACTTGGCGGGGATGGCGCTGCACGCCGGGTTGGATCCCCGCAGCGACATCGCGCTGGTCGGGGCCAGTGCGGGCATCACCGGCGTCCTGGGATACTATGCGCTAACCTTCCCCAAGGCGCGGCTGGGCGTGTTCTGGCGGTACGCGGTCTTTTTCAAGTACGACCGGATGCCGGCGCTGGTCTATCTGGGTCTGTACGTGATCCTGCAACTGCTCGGTGCCCGGGAGCAAGTGGGCGGGTTCGGCGGCGTGTCGTACCTGGCTCACCTGGGTGGTTTGGCCGTCGGCTGTCTGACGGCATCAGGCGTTCGCCTGGCGAAGATGCGGCCGCCGGAGTTCGTGCGGGACGCCTGAGAGCCGAACGCCGGCACCGTGCCACTGAGTCGGTGTGGCATATCGGCCCGGCCCGCATGCTTCTTCCTCCAACGGAGTCTTGCCTCGGGCCCGGCTTGGCGGTAGCATTTCGGTTTCGCACGCTCCCTGCTCGCAAGGAGACACGCCGCATGGCCGCTACGATGAAAGCGATTGTGAAGGCCAAGGCCGAAGAGGGCCTGTGGCTGCAGGACGTGCCGGTGCCGGAGGTCGGCAACAACGACGTGCGGATCCGGATCCTCAAGACGAGCATCTGCGGCACCGACGTCCACATCTGGAACTGGGACGCCTGGGCCCAGAAGACGATCCCCGTGCCGATGGTCATCGGCCACGAGTTCGTCGGCACCGTCGATGCGGTCGGCGGCAACGTCGTGGACTTCAAGCCGGGGGAACTCGTCAGCGGCGAGGGGCACCTGGTCTGCGGCCGCTGCCGCAACTGCCTGGCCGGGCGGCGGAACCTCTGCCCGAACACCAGCGGCGTCGGCGTCAACCGCACCGGGGCACACGCCGAGTACCTGACGATCCCCGTCACGAACGTCTGGCCGGCCGACCCGGGAATCCCGCTGGAGGTCACGAGTTGTTTCGACCCGCTGGGCAACGCCACGCACTCGGCCCTCTCGTTCGACGTGCTGGGCGAGGACGTGCTCATCACGGGGGCGGGGCCCATCGGCTGCATGTCGGCCGCCATCGTCAGGCACGCCGGCGCCCGGTACGTCGTCGTGACCGACGTCAATCCGTACCGCCTGGGCCTGGCGCGCCGGATGGGCGCGACGCTGGCGCTCGACGTGCGGACCGCGACCATCGAGGACGCCCAGAAGCGGCTGGGCATGAAAGAGGGCTTTGACGTGGGGCTGGAGATGTCGGGCAACCCCGACGCCTTCCGGTCGATGCTGGCGAACATGTGCCACGGCGGCAAGATCGCGTTGCTCGGCATCCTGCCGACGACCGAGATCGACTGGGACGAGGTCGTCTTCAACGGCCTGACGATCAAGGGCATCTACGGCCGCGAGATGTACGAGACGTGGTACAAGATGACCGTCATGATCCAGGGCGGGCTCGACATCATGCCCATCATCACGCACCAGTTCCATTACACCGATTTCGAGAAGGCCTTCGAGGTGATGAGGTCGGGCCACTCCGGCAAGGTCGTCCTCGACTGGTCCGACGCGTAGAGCGTCTCAAGATGGCGGTGTAGCGCGGCGGGTCTCCGCACCCGCCGCGCGGGGCCCTCTGGGGGACCTGAAACGCAGCCTTCTGCGCGGTGGGTACGGAGACCCACCGCGCAAAAGCATCACGTGGCGTTGTAGGATTAGGGGGCAGACATGTTCGGTTCACTCAAAGACAAGGTTTCGGGGGTCCTGGACGAGGTCCGGACGAGCGGCCTCTACAAGGAAGAGCGGATCATCGCGGGCCCGCAGGGCGCCCGCATCCGGGTGGCGGACGGGCGCGAGGTCCTCAACTTCTGCGCGAACAACTACCTGGGCCTCTCGAGCGACCCGCGGGTCATCGCCGCCGCACGCAAAAGTTACGAGGCGTGGGGGTTCGGCCTGAGCAGCGTCCGGTTCATCTGCGGCACGCAGGCCCTGCACAAGCAACTGGAGGGGGCGCTCAGCGCGTTTCTGGGGACCGAGGACACGATCCTCTACAGTTCGTGCTTCGACGCGAACGGCGGCCTGTTCGAGACGCTCCTGGGGCCCGAAGACGCCGTCATCTCCGACGAACTCAACCACGCCAGCATCATCGACGGCATCCGCTTATGCAAGGCCCGGCGACTGCGCTTTGCGAACGGCGACATGGCCGACCTCGAGGCGAAACTCAAAGAGGCCGCCGACGCCCGCGTCCGCCTCATCGCCACCGACGGCGTCTTCTCGATGGACGGCACGATCGCGAATCTCGCCGGCATCTGCGACCTGGCCGACTCCTGCGACGCCGCCGTCATGGTCGATGACTCGCACGCCACCGGATTCATGGGACCCAAGGGGCGCGGCACGCACGAGTACCACGGCGTCATGGGCCGGGTGGACATCATCACCAGCACCTTCGGCAAGGCACTGGGCGGCGCCTCCGGCGGCTTCACCACCGGCCGCAAGGAGATCGTCGAACTCCTTCGCCAGCGCAGCCGGCCGTACCTGTTCTCGAACACCCTCGCCCCGGCCATCGCCGCGACGACGCTCGAGGTGCTGAAGATCCTCTCGGAATCGACCGAACTGCGCGACCGCCTGGAACAGAACACCAAGACGTTCCGCGCCGGCATGGCGGAACGCGGGTTCGCCATTCCCGAAGGCGACCACCCGATCGTGCCCATCATGCTCGGCGACGCAACGTTGGCCACGAAGATGGCCTCGATGATGCTGGAGGAGGGCATCTACGTCATCGGCTTCTCCTACCCGGTCGTGCCGAAGGGCAAGGCCAGGATCCGCGTTCAGATTTCGGCCGCCCACGAGCCCGAGGACCTGGAGCAGGCCATGAACGCCTTCGCCAAGGTCCGCAAGGCCTGCGGGTAGGTCGGTGCACATCTGCGGGGTGCCACTGGCTGCTTGTCAGCCAGTGCCCACGCGATGCCGGGACACACGTCTTGCGCGGTGGTTCTCCTGAACCACCGCGCTTTCGACGCGAGGGTCGCGGCGGGTGCGCCAGACCTGTTGCCTAAACCGCGCGGCGGCCTTCCCAGGCCGCCGCGATAGGTCCGCCATCAAGCGTGGTGGCCTGGGAAGGCCACCACGCGGGGGTGAGTCGAATTGTGCAATAGGCCCCGGAGACCCGCCGCGCAACGTGCAGGGCGCAGACCATGACAACCATCTACGCGCTCGACCTGTTCGGCGTCGTCGTCTTCGCCATCACCGGCTCGCTGGCGGCGGGGAAGAAACGCCTGGACCTGTTCGGCGTGGTCGTCCTCGCCCTGGCCACCGCCCTGGGCGGCGGGACGATCCGCGACGTGACGCTCGGCGCCCTGCCCGTCTTCTGGGTATCGGACCCCACGTACGTGATCGTGGCCGCCGCGACGGCGCTGGCGACGTTCGTCATCGTCCGCTGCTGGAGACTTCCCGGCGGCGTCCTGCTGGTGGCCGATGCCTTCGGCCTGGCGATCTTCACCGTCATCGGTGCCCGCAAAGCCCTGGAAGCCGACGTCTCGCCGGTCATTGCGGTCCTCATGGGTATGATGACCGGCGTGGCGGGCGGGATGATCCGCGACGTGCTCTCGGGCGAGATCCCCCTGATCCTGCGGCGCGAGATCTATGCCACGGCGTCGCTGTGCGGCGCGATCGTCTTCGCCACCCTCTCGTGGGGTTTCCCGGGTGCGGCCGCCAACGCCGTCGTCGCGGTCGTCGCGATCCTTGCCAGCCGCCTGGCCGCGCTGAAGTGGGGCCTCTCGCTGCCGACGTTCTCGCCGAGAGAATCCGCCGACCGGGACGGCGACTGAGGCGCGCCGATCACGCCCTTGGATGGTACTTCTTGTGGATGGCCTTCAGGCGGCTGGGGTCCACGTGCGTGTAGACCTGGGTGGTGCTGATATCGACGTGGCCGAGCATCTCCTGGACGGCCCGCAGGTCGGCCCCGCCTTCCAGGAGGTGCGTGGCGAAGGAGTGCCTGAGCGTGTGCGGGCTGACGCGCCGGCTGACGCCCGCACGCAACGCGTACTTCTTCACGAGCCGCCAGATCGTCTCGCGGCCCATGCGCCGGCCGGTGTGCGTCAGGAACAGGTACTCGCTGCCGTCGCGGTCGAGTTCGGGCCGCTCCCGCGCGGCGTAGGCGTCCAAGGCCTCCAGGGCCCGCCTGCCGATCGGCACGATGCGTTCCTTGCGGCCTTTGCCGATGCAGTGGACGTACCCGAGGTCGCGGTTCACGCTCCGCGTCGTCAGGTCGGCCGTCTCGCTGGCCCGCGCGCCGGTGGCGTAAAGCATCTCGAGGATGGCCTTGTCGCGCAGCGGCCAGCGGTCGTGCGCCGCCTCCGGCGCCGCAAGCAACCGGTCCACGGCCCTGCGGTCGAGCACCTCGGGCAGGGTGACCCACAGGCGGGGGCTTTCGAGGTGCTCGGTCGCGTCGGCCGACACCAGCCCCTCGGCACTGGCGAAGCGGAAGAACATCCGGATGGCCACGAGCGCCCGGCTCACCGTTGCCACCGCACAGCCACGTTGCTTCTCGGCCATCAGAAACTCGATGACCTGGTCGCCGCCGACCTCCTCCCAGGCCTCGGGCTCCACGATGCCCGCGAACGCCGCAAACCGTTCGAGATCCCGCTGGTAGGCCTGGAGCGTGTTGACGCTGAGCCCGCACTCGATCGTCAGGTAGTCGAGGAACGAATCGATCGGATTGGCCGCAACACCGAGCACAGAGACTCCTTCCGACGTATCTTCGTCAGCGGGGGACCTGTGGGGCGGCGGCCCACATCCGACCGTACGGGTTCAGAGCTTCGGGCACTCCTAGCATCGGCGCGGCGCCGCCGCGTGCTTTAGCAAAAGTCCGATAACGCACGCACCGCCGACGCCGCCGACCGGCCGCCCCGGCGCACCACGTGAATAGCCTGCCCGCCATGGGCGTCCATGACGGCGTGAGAGCGGTCCGACGGGGGTTCGGACCTCGGGATCGGCCGAAAAGCCGAGAAATCCGCCCCTTCGCGGGCAATTCGGGTTGACAGCCCGCCTGCCGAAAGGTACGGTGTGCCACCGGTAGCGATACTTCAGAATAGGGGTATGTGATGAGGGCGGGGGAGGTGCGCCATCGCCCGGCGGTTCGTCTGCGCAAGGCCCTTCTGGTCCTGGCGTTGGGGGTCGCCGTGTCGGCCCCGGCCGCCACGTCGCTTGGCGCGAACGCGGGCGCGGCAGGCCGCAAGGCCGACCCCGAACTCGCTCGCCTTCGCGATTTCCTCACGGGACCGGATCGCACGTTCGCGACCCGCCGCGACGCGGCCGAGGTCCTCATCGAGAAGGACAACGACGCGACCCGGGCGATCCTCGTCGAAGTCTTGGCCGTACCCGCACCGTCCCAGGCCACTCTCGCCGTCCTCAACGTCCTTGCGACCCGCGAGTCGGCCCACGAAGCGCTCATCGAGCCGCTCTTCGGGCTCTTGCGCAGCGACGACGAACCGACGCGACGCGCCGCCGCCGTGGCGCTCGGCGCGTACCAGGGCAACGAGAAAGTCCTCAAGGGTCTGAAAGACCTGGCTGCGACATCCACGACGGCCATGGGCGCGCGGCTGGCGGCCGTGCAGGCGCTCTCGCAGATCATGGACAAACGCGCCATCGAGGCCCTCGTCGAGATGACCTCCGACCCGCAGCGCACGGTCGTCGAGGCCGCCGCCGCCGCCCTCGCCGACATGACCGGCATCACCGACCTCCCCGCCACCGACAAGGCGTGGACCACGTGGTGGCAGGACCACCGGGATGTTCCCGAGTCCACCCTGCTGGCTGGGCTGCTCAAGCGGTTCCGCGAACGCCTCAAACGCCGCGAGGTGGAACTGGTGCGCGTCCAGGCCCGATTGATCGGCCAGTTGACCGAGATCTATGAGGCCGCCGACGCCAAGGAGAAGGGAAGGCTCGCCCTGGTGCATCTCGGCGACGCGGTCCCGCACGTCCGCGCCCTGGCGGCCCTGCAAGCGGCCGCCATGGCGCCCAGCATCCTCAGCAGCGGAAACGGTACCGTCCGTCAGGCCTACCAGGAACTGGTCGCCGCGCTGCTAAAGCACCTGGCCGACGAGTCGCCGATCGTTCGCGCGGCAGCGGCCAAAGCCGTGGCGGCCTGGCGGGAAACCGCCGCCGGCCCGATCCTGCTCACACAACTCCAGGGCGAAAAGACGCCCATGACCCGGGCCGCCATCGCCTCGGCCCTTGGCGACCTGAAGGTCGTCCAGGCCGTGCCGAAACTGGTGGCCATGCTCGACGCCGCCGACGAAAACGAGGTCCTCCGGGCCGCAGGCGCACTCGGACAGATCGGCGAGAAGAACGGCGCCCATGCCGACGCCGTCACGGCGGCGCTCGCGCCGCTCAGCCACCTCGCCCGGACGGCCCCGCAGCCGGCCATCCGCGAGGCCGGGTGTCTCGCGCTGGCCAGGATCGCGCCGCCGGCGGCCGAGAAGATCCTCTCGGCAGCGCTCGAGGACCCCGTGCCGAGCGTTCGCTTCAGCGCCGCCCAAGGCCTGGGAAATCTGGGCAAGGCCGGTCCCAACACGGTCGCGGCCCTGGTCACGCGACTTCAGGATGCCGACAAGGGCGTCCGTCAGGCGGTGGCTGCCGCCCTGGCCAAAGTGGGCGGCGCCAGCGCCGCCGCCAGAATGGCGGACCGCCTCAAGCCCGGCGCCGAGGCCGAACCCGCCGTCCGAAACGCCCTCTGGGAAGCCATCCGATCCCTCGCCGGCCAGAGCGGCTCACCGGACCTGGCCGAACAGATGGGCGACGTCTTCTTTGCCCGCCAAGGCGCCGAGGACATGCAGCGCGCCGCCGCCCTGTTCGAACTCGCCATGACGAAGGTGCCCGCCACCTCCCGGAACAGCCCCGCCGCCGTCGCGCTGTACGAGAAACTCGTGGACGCCTACGTGGCCGCCGGCACACCCGACAGCGCGGTTCCGACCCTGCGGCAACTGATCATCCTGACGCCGGACGAGAACCAGACTCGCCTCCGTGAACTCAACCGGCAACTCGGCCTCATCCTCCTCGCCAAGGAACCGTACACCGAGGGCGTGCCGCCTCTCGTCGCCGCCATGGACGGCGCCGATACCCCCACCCGCAATCTCATCCTCAAGGCCATCGAGACCCGGGCCGAGGCGCTTCTGAGAGCCAAACGGCCCGACCTGGCGGCGGAATTGTTGGCGGCGCTGGCGCGGGCGCGGCCGGACTGGGGCGGCACCGACCTGGCGCCGGCATTGAAGACGCTCGCCGAGCAGGCGGTCGCCGGAGCCGTCGAGGCGGCCCTCGCCAAACTGGGCGGCTCGGACGAGCAGGTGGCGGCTGCGACCGCCACCCTCAAAAAGATCGGGAAACCCGCCGCACCCAGACTGCTCGATGCCCTCGAGGACGCCGCCAGAAAGAAACTGACCCCCCTCGAGACGCGCCTCCTGGCCGCACTCGAAGCCGCCACCGCACGCAACGATCACGGATACGACCCGAAAGCGCCGCTCGACGACCGGCTCAAGAAGATCGACGCCTGGCGCAACGCACCCTAGACAGCCCGACGCCCACGTCGGCCGGCAGACGTGGAACGCGAACCTTCAGAACCATGACCAAACGCTACGTTGGGATCGACCTGGGCGGCACGAACCTGAAACTGGGGCTCGTCTCGGCCGATGGCCAAATCCTCGACCAGTTGACCACGCCGACCGAGGCCGATGGAGGCCCCGAGCACGTGCTCCAGCGCATGGCCCAGGCCGTGCGCGACCTCTCGGCGCAGGCCGGCATCGAACTCGGCAGCGTGGCCGCCGTCGGCGTCGGCGCGCCGGGCCCCGTCCACTGGGATGCCGGTGTGGTCCTGTTCGCACCGAACCTGAAGGGCTGGGTGAACGTCCCCGTCCGCGACACGCTGGGCGAAAAACTCGGGATGCCGGTCAACCTGGAGAACGACGCCAACGCCGCCGCCTACGGCGAGTTCCGCTGCGGCGCGGGACGTAACGTCAACAACCTGTTCCTCCTGACCCTCGGCACCGGCATCGGCGGGGGCATCATCCTGGACGGGCGGCTCTTCCGCGGCACCACCGACACGGGCGCCGAACTCGGACACATTGTCATCCAACACGGCGGCCGCGTGTGCGGATGCGGCAGGAAGGGGTGCCTGGAGGCCTATGCGTCGGCGACGGCCGTTGTCGGACGGTTCCGCGAGGCGCTCGACGCCGGCAACTCCTCCGGCCTTGCCGCAAAGAAGAAGGTAACCTGCGAAGACATCTTCGTTGCCGCCGCCGAGGGTGATGACCTGGCGGCCCGGATCGTGGAGGAAACCGCCGAGTACCTGGCCGTCGGTATCACCAGCATCCTGCACGTTCTGAACCCCGAAATGGTGGTCCTGACGGGCGGCATGATGGCGGCCGGCGACGCCTTCCTGGAGCGGGTGCGGCACCACGTTCACGAGACGGCCTTCGAGAGCGCCTGGAAGGCGTGCCAGATCCGCTGGAGCACGCTCGGCGGCGATGCCGGCATCCTGGGCGCCGCCCTTGCCGCCGAAGCGTTCGACCGGACGGGCCAGGCCGCGTGAACAGGGGGCACCTAATCTTGATTCATCGCGCCGATCGTATGGTTGCGGCCAGGCCCGACAAGACGCTTGCGAACCCCAGGAGGCCGTGGCATGATTACCCCTTGTCGAGTGTCCAAGAAACCCAGGGCGGCACACTTGGCATAATAGGTCTTGTGAACAAGCAGGGGGCTTCCTGAGCCGTGGTGGCACTCTGAGGGAGGCGGCCTCATGCCCGACATTACCTTGACGCAGGCCGAGGCTGATGCTTTGGTCGCAATGCCGAAAGTGCCAGTGAACGATGACCCGTGGGATTACCCCGGTACCGGAGGCGCTGTCTCCGTGCCGCTTCTGTCCCAGGACAAGCGGGAGGGGTTCCTGCTCGACATAAGCCGGGGGCGGATCGACCTCGTCAAGGGCAAGTATCAGAACCGCGGCAGGCAGGTAGTGGTGCTGGTCCGTCTCGATTTTGGCGGGCCGCCGCATCGCAATCCGGACGATATGGAGGTAGGCACACCCCACTTGCATGTTTACCGCGAGGGTTACGGGCACAAGTGGGCTTTCTCGGTGCCGCAGGACAAGTTTCCAAATCTGGCTGATCTCTGGGGGACGCTGGAGGATTTCATGGACTACTGTAACGTTACGGAAAGGCCGAACATCAGGCGGGGGCTTTTCGAATGATCGAGGAAATCGAGCGACTCCTCGACCAGTACTTGGCTTGGCTTAAAGACAAGACTACACTGCGCCAAGCACCCAACGACTGGGTCGAGATTACCACGCCGTATCTCGACCGGCACAATGACTACCTTCAGATTTACGCAAGGAAGCGCGACGGCGCCTTCATCCTTACGGATGATGGTTACGTCATTGAAGACCTCGTCCAGTCGGGCTGCAAACTCGACAGTCCCAAGCGGCAAGATTTGCTGCGGATGACCTTGGCCGGCTTCGGGGTGGCGAATAGCAGCGGTGTTCTCGAGGTACGCGCCTCGCCAGACAACTTTGCGCTTCGCAAACACAATCTGGTCCAGGCCATGCTTGCCGTCAACGACCTTTTCTACCTAGCCGTGCCGATGGTGGCCAGCCTCTTCTACGAGGACATGGTCGCCTGGCTCGACGCCAACGAGATCCGCTACACCCCGAACGTCAAGTTTACAGGGAAGAGCGGTTACGATCATCTCTTCGACTTCGTTATCCCGAAGTCCCGCAAACAACCGGAACGCATCTTACAGACCATCACGCGACCCAGCCGGGACACGGCCGAGACCGTTGCGTTCAAGTGGATTGATACGAAGGACGTAAGGTCGCCGGATTCGCGGGCCTACGCGTTTTTGAATGACCAAGAGCAGAAAGTGCCTCAAGGCGTTGTCGATGCCTTGTACAATTACGAAGTGACTCCGGTCCTTTGGAGTGGCCGCGAAGCGGTCAAACAGGATCTCGCCGCGTGAGCGAGAACGAAGGCGGAACAAACGAAGACTCAAATCTGCGCTTGGTTTGTTCGTCATGCAACAGGGGAAGGTCCAACCTCTTCATCCCTCCCGAGCAAGAGGCAATCAATGTGCTTACGCTTATCAGGCGCAAGCCTCGGGACGTACAGTTGGCCGTCTTGGAGTTTTTGAAGCGCGAGTTTGAGAGCGATCACACTTAAGCATAAGGTAGATCTAGGCGGCAAGGTCAGTGTCCGTCAAAAACGTTAGCGCGATGGGGGGCGAGCCATGAAAAAGTTCTGCGAGAATCCGTTTTGCGAGAATCACGGATTCAAAGAGGTCCGTGTGTCTGTCGCCACAGCAGCCGACGAAAAACGAACCCTGTGTGCGGCGTGCGAGGAAGCGTACGCCTGGGGGGTGCAACATGGACGGATGGTTTCCAGGGCCGAGTGCGATGCGCGACAGATGCCCTGACGGCCATGTGCGGGATTGGTACAACCTGACTTCCGTCCTGGCCGACGAGAAGGAGCGTGCCCTCTTCCTCAAGCGTGTTTTCCACATTGTCCGGACGCCGCGATGACCACGCTGGTCCGCGGCGATCCGCTGGAAGCGGCTGGGGCCCATGAAACGTCGATGTCCGAAATGCGGGGCGGCGTGGGAGATCAAGGGGCCCATCGGCTCCCGCGAGGAATGTCCCGAGTGTGCCGCCTTCATGCACACGTGCGCCAACTGCCGGCATTACGATGCGGGTCTCCCCGGTTGCCGCCTGCCCAATACCGAGCCGGTTCGCGACCCGCACGGCGGCAACTTCTGTGAGGAGTTCGAGTACGTGGCCGACCCCAGCGCGGGTGATCGACCGGCCCCTCCCGTCCACACCGCCGAGGATGAGGGCGACGCCCGACACCGTTTCGAGGACCTGTTTCGAGAGTCCGACCCGTGACCCGCACGCCTGGTCGTCGGCCTGCCCCGTCCTGCCCGTCTCGCTGGGTCCTGCTGCTTGCGCTGCTCTCGTCGGCGCTCGCCTGCGGTTGCGTCGTCTTTCCTCACGGCGCGTACTGGCCGTCGTATGACGGCCATCTGAGGGCGCCGTCCGAGGCCGAAGGCGCGCCGGATGCTCCCATGCCGCGCGACCTCCCCCTCGCACGCGAGACGGGGGCGGCGCGCGCGGCACGTCAGAACGCCGTCACGCGACGATGGTCGAACGACGGCCTTGCCGAGTCGGCCCGCGAGATGGAGCCGGCGGCAGGGCGCTGGGCGTATGCCGAGGCCCTGCGCGCCGTTGTCTGGTTCTACGTGGACGACGTCGCGTACCGCAATCTTGTCGCGGCAGGAATTCAAAGTTTGTGCGCGGCGCTCGATAACGAGACGTTTCGCGCGCGCTTCCCCGAGGCCGACGACGCGACCCAACGCGCGCTCTTTGCCGAATCGCTCGAAATTCTTCGCCTGAAAATGTGCGCGGCCGATCCGTGGTTCGCGTTCCAGGCGGCCGAGTGGCTGGCCGTCGCGATGGAGAAGAACCGCGCGATGCTCGGCGTGCCGGACGGCGCCGTCGTCGCCGAGTTCCTGTTCGGCGCGATGGACAGCCTCGACCCGTACACGCGGTTCCTCACGCCCGAGATGCTCGGCGCCATGCGCGACGAGATGAAGGGCGCCTACTCAGGCATCGGCGCAGAGGTGGCCTTGCGCGAGGGGCGCGTCGTCCTCGGCGAGATCTTCGAGGGCGGCGCTGCCGCCGCAGCCGGCCTCAAGGCGGGAGACGAGATCACCGCCGTCGATGACCAGCCCGTGACGGGTCTCTCGCTGACCGAGGTGTCGCGCCGGCTGCGCGGCAAGGTCGGGACGAGTGTTCGGATCACGGTCCGCCCCGGGGGGCGTGACCAGCCGCGCCGCGTCACGCTCCAGCGGTCGGTCGTGCACGTGCCGTCGGTCCGGCACGCCCGGCTGATCGAGGGGGAGGAGGGCCTCGCGTACCTGCATCTGACGTCGTTTAAGTCCGGCACAGAAAAGGAGTTACGTCACGCCGTCGGCGCCCTCGCCGAGCAGGGCGCCCAGGGGCTCATCCTGGATTTGCGCGGCAACCCGGGCGGCACGCTCCTGGAGGCGATCGGCACAGCCGGCGTCTTCCTGCCGGGAGGGCGGGTCATCCGAACGCGCGGCCGTGCCCTCGGTGCCACCTGGACCTACGACGTGCCGCTCCTTGCCCGTCAGCAGTGGCGAGGTCCGCTGGCGGTCCTCATCAACGAACGCACGGCCAGCGCCGCAGAGGTGCTCGCCGCGGCGCTGGCCCGACGGGGACGGGCCGTCCTCGTGGGGCGCCGGACCTTCGGAAAAGGCGCAGCCCAGATCAACATACCCGTCGGCGGCGGCGCGAGCGCCGTCTGCCTGACGGTCGCGCGTCTCTACGATCCCGACGATGCCTGCATCGAGGGCCGAGGCGTCGCGCCGAACCGCGACGTCGCGTCATCGCGCGTCCCCGTGGCGTCGCTGCGCGATGACGCGGCCGTGCGCGCCGCCGTCGAGGTCTTGCGCGCGGGGCCGCACAGAAACTAGATACGTTCCGTGCGCGCTTTGGCTTAAGGCCACTTTCTCCTACGACCGATAACTCTCATGGTTACTTCGAGCGAGGGAACCGCAGAACGCTTCATCAACGGCGCGCAATTCTGCGCGAAAAAGTTGCGCGAAAAAGTATTGACAGCGCGCCGCGCGGCACCTAGCATCGGACCACAAGGGACAGTTCTCGTGAAAGGAGATGTCTCATGGCTAAGAAGAAGCCCGCGAAGAAGAAGGTGAAGGGGAAGGCCAAGGCGAAACCGGCGAAGAAGAAACCGGCGAAGAAGAAAGCGAAGAAGAAGGCGAAGAGGAAGAAGGCCAAGAAGAAACCCGCCAAGAAGAAACCCGCCAAGAAGAAACCGGCCAAGAAAAAGCCGGCCAAGAAGAAAGCGAAGAAGAAGGCGAAGAAGAAGAAGGCCAAGAAGAAACCCGCCAAGAAGAAACCCGCCAAGAAGAAACCGGCCAAGAAGAAAAAGAGGAAGTAACTTCGCCTTCGACCTTGGCGAGCAGTTGGTAAAGGTCCCTGGGGAGATCCGATGCGACTGGCGGATCTCCCCGGCCTTTGCGCCGGCGCCCCCCTTCGCCGCCGTGTGAA
>Ga0307379_10006424_pt1 | contig 16148 bp, 10 predicted proteins | sample UN2MG_FD_202237 | JGI IMG/M metagenome (GOLD analysis project Ga0307379, IMG submission 202237) | Soil microbial communities from Risofladan, Vaasa, Finland - UN-2 | ecosystem: Environmental > Terrestrial > Soil > Coastal area > Acid sulfate soil | place: Finland: Risofladan, Vaasa | collected... | reverse complement strand
GTACCCAGACGTAACTGGGGTAAGCTATTTAAAAAATGTAATAAAAGAATGTCGTACAAATACCCGCATGGCTGGTCGATGCCGATGCAGTTTATGTGCGCAATGAAGCGCACAGCGTCCCAAAGCGGAGGAACGAATGCGGTCTATATGGCCGCGCACGACACAAGGGCATGGGATAAAACTTTTACCATAGACCCGGGCAAAGAGTTCTATATAAGAACAAACGTTGAAAATATGGCGGTCCCCGGCTCCGACCATAAAAATCCATTCCCGGTAATGATGGGAGTGTACCGTGGAAACTGGATGCAGGGTGCCAAGACTTACCGTAAATTCGCTGTTACTACTCCATGGACATCCGAAGGGAAAGTTTCACAGCGTACGAGTATGCCAAAGGCACTCAAGGACATCGGATTATGGATGCTGGTAGGTAACTATATCGGCCCGGCAAAAGGAACGCTGAAAGAAAAGAACAAACCATTGATTGACGCGCAGAAGTATTTTGAAGTCCCCACCGCCGCTCACTGGTACAACTGGCACAAGATCCCGTTTGATACTCACTACCCGAACTATTTCCCGACTAAGCCTGGTATAACAGAGCAGGTACGCAACCTGGTGTCAAAAGGTCTTGTAATCATGCCTTATATCAACGGCAGGATTATTGATATCTCTAACGATGACTTTAATGAATATTTGCCTTATTGCGCCAAAGACGGGGTAGGAAAGCATTATGAGGAAACGTATGGAAACAAGGTAATGCAGGCTCCTATGTGCTGCTACACGGAATTCTGGCAGGATAAAGTTACGCAGATTGTTGGGCGTCTGGCAAAAGAGGTAGGTGTTAATGCGGTTTATATCGACCAGATAGCTGCCGCAAGCCCTGTCCTTTGTTTTGACAAATCACATGGCCATCCTCTCGGCGGCGGCGGCTGGTGGGTGGACGGTTATCGAAAGATGCTAAAGAAGGTTCAGAAGATTGCTCACAGTAACGGCAGAAACATGATTATAACCACAGAATGCGCCGCAGAGCCCTTTATGGACGGTATTGACGCTTTCCTTATCTGGATAAAACCGGATGAGCGTTCCATCCCCATGATAACCGCGGTCTATTCGGGCTACAGCATTTATTTTGGCAGCCCTGCATGGTTTCAACACGGCGACCGCGCCTGGATTATGGCACAAGGGCGGGCCTTCCTATGGGGAAGCCAGAGCGGATGGATGGACTTACAGTTGTTCAAACCGGAACATGCCAAGAAAGCCGCCTATCTCAAGAAGGTTGGAAAGTGTCGTGTCGCTGCCAAGAAATTTCTTACTTTCGGTGAACTGGTTGGTCTTATAGAGCCGACAAATGATGTTAAGACCATCACAGAAACCTGGCCTGACCACGGAAATAATCCCCGAACTGCTACCCTTCCCAGTATACAAGGAGCTATCTGGAAGGCCGAAGACGGAACGCTGGGTATCTTCATCGCGAACTATCTTGAGAAAAACAATACTATAGAATTCAAGATTGACCCAGCCAGGTATGTCGCCGGCGTTTCTTCTGCCGGGTATAAAATCACGCAAATCCAGCCTGAAGGAAATAATATCGAAGAAGAAGCTCGGCGAGGGATTCTCAAGCGAACCGAAGAATTGGGTCCTTGGGAGATACGTATATTCGAAATTGGCGTTGCTTCGCCCAAATACACCCCGACGTCCGACTATACGACCCGGAAAGTCGAAGGCTGGAAGGTACTCGTCAACAACGATCTGTTATCCGGCCCCCCTCAACTTGCTGAAGACGTGTTGAAGCTGCTGAAGTACCAGCTCTATCAGATCACACGTCTCGTGTCGGATGAGCCTCTGAAGGAGCTGCGCCGCATCCCGATTTGGGCCGAGTATAAGGCCCCACGCCATCCGTGCATGTGCTACCATCCGAGCAGGCAGTGGCTGACTGACAATGGCTTCAATCCCGAGAAAGAACGCAGTGTCGAGATAGCAAACGCTAAAAATTTCCTCAAGTGGACGCACGGCCAGCCCTGGATGGTTATGCACGAGTTGGCCCACTCTTACCATCATTGTGTTTTAGGTTATGACAATGCCGAAGTTAATCGGGCCTATAAGGATGCCGTAAAAGGTAAACGATACGAATCTGTTCTGCATATCAACGGGCGACCGAGGCGTGCTTATGCGTTGAACAACGACCAGGAATATTTTGCCGAGGCAACCGAAGCTTTTTTCGGCACCAACGATTTTTATCCTTTTGTCCGCTCTGAATTGCAACACCACGACCCGAACATGTACCAACTCCTAAAAAAACTATGGAAGGTCGAGTAACTCCGAGTCCGGTGATATATGTAATAAAATTCTCTGGCTCCATCAACCAGTGAAATACACATAGACCACCACAATGTTACCAGGTATAATCGGTGTGTGAATTATATCCATATAGTTCCAACTTGGTGACTAAATTGTTCTTGAACGAAAGCGATATAACAGTAAAATTGTGCTCAATTTATTGTTAATATCAGTGTTTGAACGTAGGGGCGGTTCGCGAACCGCCCGTACAAGTTGAATATGGAAAGGTAACAAATGGGTTTGGAAACATTAGATTGGATCGCGATATGTATGTATTTTGGCCTCCTTCTGGTTGTTGCCTGGTGGGTAATCCGTAGGCGCAGGGACACTGCCGACGATTATTTTCTTGCCGGCAGAAATCTTGGATGGTGGGTCGTCGGTGCCTCCATCTTTGCATCGAACATTGGTTCCGAGCACTTAGTCGGTCTTGCAGGCTCTGGCTGTACTGACGGAGTGGCAATGGCTCATTACGAGCTGCATGCCTGGTGCCTGCTGGTTCTGGCGTGGGTTTTCGTTCCGTTCTACGCCCGAAGCAAGGTGTTCACCATGCCGGAATTTCTTGAGCGTCGTTTCTCTCCATCCAGCCGCTGGGTGCTCTCGGTCATTTCCTTAGTTGGGTACGTGCTCACGAAGATAGCGGTCGGTGTCTTCGCCGGTGGTGTTGTCTTTCGGACCCTTCTTCCGGAACTGCGGCTCGATTTGGGATTTGTGGTGATGGACAGTTTCTGGATTGGCTCGTTCCTTGTGATAATCCTTACGGGAATTTATACGGTTCTGGGTGGGTTGAGGGCAGTGGTCTATACGGACGCGGTTCAGACTGTTGTACTTGTGTTTGGCTCGGTGCTGGTGACGATATTCGGTCTCAAAGCCCTCGGCGGCTGGGGCCAGTTGCGGGAAGTTTGTGGGTCGGACATGTTTAATTTGTGGAAGCCGTTGATCCCAGAGGGCGTGGAAGGGACATGGGCCCCTGTGCTGGTAACAAACGCCAAAGACGAAATCGTCAGACAGGCCTGGTACTTCAACGGCAACTATCCCTGGCTTGGGATGCTTTTCTGTGCGCCTATCATCGGGCTGTGGTATTGGTGCACGGACCAGTATATCGTTCAGCGTGCCCTGGGCGCGCCGAACGAGCGTGAGGCGCGACGAGGCAGTATATGGGCGGCCTTTCTGAAGCTGCTGCCGGTGTTCATATTCATTATTCCCGGTATGATTTGCTTCGCATTGGCCAAGAGCGGCAAGATGGCGGAACTTCAGGAAGCTTTGTATACAGCCGGGGCGCTTGACAATGAAAAATGCCAGGCGGCTTTCCCCTTGTTGGTTAAGCACGTGCTTCCCCCGGGAGTGCGAGGTCTTGTTGTGGCCGGGTTGTTGGCCGCCCTGATGAGCTCGCTATCGAGCGTGTTCAATGCCTCCTCGGCCTTGTTCACGATGGACTTATACTCGAAGTTCAGGCCCGGTGCATCCCAGCACAAACTGGTCTGGATGGGTCGTATCGCTACCACTGTTATGGTCATTATTGGTCTGCTTTGGGTACCTGTAATTCAAGGGGCACGGGGCCTATACCACTATCTGCAGGCTGTGCAGGGATACCTGGCGCCGCCTATCTTTGTGGTCTTCTTCTTAGGTATATTCAGCAAACGACTGAACAGTAAGGGATGCTTGTCCGCACTGATTGTCGGCTTCCTGTTGGGTGTCTTTCGTTTGGCTGTCGATACACCTGTCAAGCTGATTGAAGGCTTTCAATACCAGGAGGGATCATTGCTTTGGATAGTGAGCAACATTTACTTCCAGTACTATAGCCTTTTCATCTTCATTGTATGTGTTCTTGTGATGATAGTGGTTAGTTGGTGGACGTCTGCGCCGTCCTATGAGCGGATTAGCGGCCTGACATACGGCACTCTTAATGATGAGCACCGCCGTCTGTCACGAGGCAGTTGGGATTGGCGCGAAGTAGCAGCCTCTGCAGCAGTGCTGGCCGTGATTCTTGCTGCATATTTGTACTTCAGAGGATAGTGTTTCGGTTAAAACAGGTGTTCGAGTTAGTGATGATAGTAATATTGTATGGGGTATTAAACGATGGCTTATACAATTGGTTTGGATTACGGGACTAATTCTGTTAGGGCTTTGATAGTTGACGTTTCTAACGGCAATGAGCTGGCCACAGCAGTCTACGAATACGAAACCGGCGAAGCAGGTATCATTCTTGATTCGGCTGACCACAATCTGGCAAGACAGAACCCGGCCGACTACCTCAAAGGTGCCGAAGCTGTCGTCAAAGAAGCTGTTACTAAAGCCAAAAAGGCAAATAAGGATTTCGATATAAACCAGGTTATAGGTATAGGTATTGATACAACCGGTTCAACGCCAATTCCGGTCGATAAGAACGGCACACCCTTGAGTATGTTAGCTAAATTCAGAGGTAATCCAAACGCCTGTGCCTGGCTGTGGAAAGACCACACCGGCCACGCTGAAGCTGCTGAGATTACACAACTGGCTGAAAAGGAACATCCGGAGTACTTAGCAAAGTGCGGCGGCATATATTCATCCGAATGGTTTTTCAGCAAAGTACTTCATTGTTTGCGGACCGATCCCGAGGTTTTCGATGCGGCATATACCTGGGTCGAACATGCTGATTATATGACGGCGCTTTTGACCGGGACCACAGAACCGCAGAAGCTCAAACGCTGTCGTTGTGCTGCAGGCCATAAAGCCATGTTTAACGACAATTGGGGAGGGTACCCTGACCGGGATTTTCTTTCTAAACTTGACCCCAAGCTTGGCCGGCTCCGCGATACGTTAAGTGACAAGACTTTAACGATTGACGAAGCAGCGGGTAATTTAACCGAAGAATGGTCGGATAAGCTTGGCCTGCCTCAGGGAATTCCTGTTGCTATGGGTGCATTCGATGCTCATCTCGGTGCAGTAGGTTCTGGAATAAGAGAGGGAACTCTTGTAAAGATAATCGGTACAAGCACATGTGATATGGTGGTTGCCCCGAATAGTGTGAAGCTGCCCGATGTTCCCGGCATCTGTGGCATAGTTGACGGTTCTATTCTGCCGGATTTCTTTGGCCTGGAGGCCGGCCAATCCGCGGTGGGCGATATCTTCAACTGGTTTGTCAACTACATCCACCGAGAGGTGTCCCCCCTGGGACAGCCGGGTGGCGAATCGGCTGGCTCTCATGAAGCCCTTACCGAAAAAGCGGCAAAGTTGAAGCCGGGCCAGTCCGGCTTATTAGCTCTCGACTGGAACAATGGAAATAGAACAATACTTGTTGACCAAAGACTGACCGGACTGTTGATAGGCCAGACGCTGCACACAAAGCCGGAAGAGATTTACCGGGCGTTGATTGAGGCAACCGCCTTTGGAGCCCTTACGATTATCAACCGGTTTGAGGAATATGGTGTTAAGGTTTCGGAAGTGATAAATTGCGGCGGAATCGCTGAAAAGAACCCTTTGCTTATGCAAATTTACGCTGATGTAACGGCTAAAGAAATGAAGATATCTCGCTCTGCTCAGAGTTGTGCCCTGGGCGCATGTATTTCTGGTGCGGTTGTAGCAGGAAAGGAATCCGGCGGCTATGACAATTTCGCTGATGCTCAAGCCGCTATGTGCGGCATAAAGGACGTTACGTACAAGCCGATTCCCGAAAACCACAAACTTTACCAGCGGCTATATACTCTTTACAAGCAGTTGCATGATGCCTTTGGTTTGCAGGATTCATCTTGCAAATTGGCCAATATTATGAAAGACCTTCTGAATATCAAAGACAGCGTCAAGCCTTAAAGGCGATATTATGTATGAAGAATTGAAAAAAGCCGTCTGCGACGCAAATATTGAACTGCACAAACAAAAGCTCGTCATCTGCAGTTGGGGCAATGTCAGCGGAATTGACCGCTCGGCAGGTATTGTGGCCATCAAGCCCAGCGGCCTCGCATACGATGAGCTTACCGCTGACAAAATAGTATTGGTCGATTTAGACGGGAACATTATCGAAGGGCAGGGCGAAGCCCTGCACAGGATCAAACCCGCCGCTGGCGGGCTCAAACCTTCGTCGGATACGCCGACCCATCTTGAGCTTTACAGAAATTTCGGAGCCATTTGTGGTATATGTCACACCCACTCACCTATTGCAACTATGTGGGCGCAGAGCTGTAAGGAGATTCCCTGCTTCGGCACTACCCACGCCGACTATTTTTATGGCTCGATACCTGTTACTAAAGTAATGACAAAAAATGAGATACAAAACGATTACGAACATAACACAGGTAAAGCCATTGTCAGGCGATTTGCAAATATAGACCCGATGGAAATACCCGCAGTTCTGGTAGCTAATCATGGCCCATTCACGTGGGGCAAGAGCCCCGCTGAAGCTGTTGAAGCCAATATTGTGCTTGAGCAAATCGCAACAATGGCTCTGGGTACTATCACAATAAATCCAAAGCAGGGCCCGATAGCCGAGGCGCTGCTGGATAAGCACTATTTACGCAAACACGGCAAAAACGCTTATTACGGTCAACAGAAACCAAAAGAAGAATAACACTTTTTAACGTCGTCTAAAAAAGGAGAGACGCAAATGAGAAAAACCACGTTTGGAGTAATCGTTGGAAACCGAGGCTTCTTCCCCGATTTCCTGGCCAGGGAAGGACGAAAAAGCATACTTGAAGTACTCAAGAAGAACGGCTTCAATTCAGTTGCGATTTCGATGCAGGAAACGAAATACGGCGCCGTTGAAACATTTGCCGACGCTAAGAAATGTGCCGCGCTTTTTGCAAAAAACGCTGAAAAGATTAACGGCATAATTGTAACGCTGCCCAACTTCGGTGACGAAAAAGCAGTGGCTGAGACAATAAAACGTTCCGGCCTTAATGTGCCAATCCTGATTCACGCTGAGCCGGATACGTCCGGCAAAATGAGCGCATCGAATAGACGCGACTCTTTTTGCGGCAAGATTAGTGTTTGCAACAATCTCAGGCAGGCAGCTATTCCCTACACGCTGACAAAATCACACACGGTGAAACTTGAATCCGCTGAATTCTCAAATGACTTAGAATATTTCGCCTCCGTATGCAGAATCGTTAACGGTCTTAAGAACCCAAGGTTTGGTGCTATTGGTGCCCGCCCCGCAGCCTTTAATACAGTCCGCTATAGTGAAAAAATCCTCGAACTTTCAGGTATATCCGTTGAGACCATAGATTTATCTGAGATTCTTGGAAGGGTGGCATTGCTTTCCGATAACGATAGGGGGGTCAAGCGAAAGTTAGATGCCATCAAGAAATATATTTCGACTAAATCAGTTCCAGCCGACAGCCTTTTAAAGATGGCCAAATTCGGTCTCGTGATAGATAAGTGGGTCAGGAATATGGAGCTTAACGGCACTGCCGTTCAGTGCTGGACGAGTCTGGAGGAATTCTTTGGAATAGTGCCCTGCACGCTTATGAGTATGATGAGCGAGACGTTGCTGCCCAGTGCCTGCGAGGTTGATATTACCGGTGTGTTGGGGATGTATATTCTCCAGTTGGCCGGCGGTACGCCGAGCGCTCTTCTGGACTGGAACAACAACTACGGCTCTGACCCCGACAAATGTGTGGTCTTCCACTGCAGCAATCTACCCAAGTCTATGTTCAAGACCTTGAAGATGCACTTCCAGGAGATTATTGCAGGAGCTATGGGAAAGGAAAACGCTTACGGCACCGTCGATGGCAGGATAGCCGCCGGCAAAGCGACCTTCTGCAGAACCACTACTGACGATACTGCTGGTATTATCAGCGCTTATGTGGGCCAAGGCCAATTCACAAATGATAAACTTGATACTTTCGGCGGTTACGGTGTGATGAAGGTTCCCAACCTTCAGCTTCTTATGGAATACATCTGCAAAATGGGTTTCGAGCATCATGTTGCTGTAAGTCTGACGGAAAAAGCCGACCCTATTACTGAAGCCCTGGATAACTATATGGGCTGGGAAGTCTATCGACACGAATAGAAGTCACGGTTTGTCAAAATTAGCTACACTGCCATTGCGCAGACAAATTGTTCGGTCGGCAAACCGCTCGGCCTCGACCCCATGAGTTGCTAAGATTACTGTGCCGCCTGCTTTATGAAACTCAGATAGGTGTCCGAGCACCGTAGTTGTATTATCGTCGTCGAGATTACCTGTAGGCTCATCGGCGAGGATAATCTTCGGATTATTAAACAGTGCCCTGGCTGTGGCCGTGCGCTGTTTCTCGCCGGCACTGAGTTCGGCAGGTTTGTGATAATCTCTCCCGGTCAAGCCAAACCGTTCTATCAATTCAAGGGCCTTGGCTTTTTCGCTTTTCTTTGCAGTCGTTCCACCGGCAAGAAGGATGTTGTCCACGACATTTAGATACGGTACTAAGTGAAACATTTGAAAAACAAAGCCGATGTTCTCAGCCCTGAATTTCGCTCTGGCCTGTACATTCATTGCATAGAGGCTCTTTTCCTGGACGGAAACTGTTCCACTTGTCGGACGCAGCATCGCCGCGATGGTCATTAGTAAAGTTGTTTTTCCGCAGCCGCTGGGCCCACAGATAACTACAAATTCGCCTTTTTCTATACCGAGATTGATATCATTTAGGGCTTTGACATCGCCCCTTCGAGTTCGGTACGTTTTCACAACATTTTCAAGGCAAATCATATCTATTCTTCCCTTAGCGTAACTGCCGGGTCGTAAGTGACGGCAATCATCGCCGGAATAAAGCTGGAAACCGCGGCAAATACAGGTGCAAAGACAAGACAGTAAAGCAACAAAGACAGTTCGGGTTTTATCATTGTCTTGGCTGTTATTTTGAATATATCCGGCCCGAATTTCAAAGCCAGGCCTGTCCCCACGAGGAAACCGATAGCTGCTCCGACCAGCCCGATTATTACCGCTTTGCCCAAAAACAGCAGCGTGATTTTGCCCGAGCCGTATCCAAGGGCACGCATAATGCCTATTTCCTGCTGTCTGTCCCGGACGTTCATTACTGCCAGGACGCCAATCCACACCCCGCAGGCAATGACAACAAAAGGCACGATAACGGCAAAAAGATTTCTTACCATTTGTCTTGTTTTTGCCCGAGCCGAGGCGATGGTCTTGGTGTGGAAGACCTGGGCCTCGGGCAGCAGGGTGCCAATTTCCTTTCGCAGGATAGACACAGGGTCGTCAGTCAGTACAAAACAGAGACAGTCAACTGCTCGGATTTCACTGATTCGCCCAGGCATCTTCAAAATCTCCTGGACATCGCGCAAATGACACTGAATTCGGATGTCATCTACTTCTCCGGATTCAGACAGGCATTTGGCGACCTTGAATGTTTTACCTTTTACTTCCACGGTATCGCCTTCATTTAGTCCAAGGGCTTTTGCCACCCTGTATCCAACGTACAACTTGCCGCGCTCAATTTGATAGCTCATAGGTGGTTGTCTTCTGCCTGGCGGACAAACCTCGTCAGCCAGACCGGTCAAAATCACATCAAGACCCCGCCAGCTTATCTTCTTCTGTAATGTAGCGAGCAGATGGTTGTAGGAAATTTCCTCCTGCGAAGCGAGTTTCTCCAGGTATTGCTCCGGCATTGTCTGGTCGGGAAGACCGGTGAGCAGAAACTCATTCATATCCGTGTTTTTTGATATGATGTTCAGGTTAAAGCCGACAGACAGCATTAGCCTCGCAGTTTCTCGATTGGAAGCCTTGCCAGCAGTGAAAAATGATATAAATAGCGCAACTGCTGTAGTTACCGCTATTGATCCAAGCGCGAAATTTATCTTTCGGTGACGTATTTCTTTAAGAATAAGGCCGAATATTGTCATATACTTTTGCGTCCCGCCTTTAGTTAAGCCCAACAATTCATTCGCTTGCCGGTTTTGACTTCAAGGTCTCGATTGGAATATAGGCCAGGGATGTCTGCAAGGCAAATCTACAGGTACAACCTGAGCTGGATTCAGGAATAAAAACCAGCCCACCAGCAGGGATGATATTAATCCAGCAGCCTGGCCGCGTCACGCTATTTAGCCGAAGTGCGCCGCCGCCGGGTCCCAAATCGTACATCCAGGGATTGGCGCCTCGCCAGAACATACACTGGGCCGAAGCAGATACACCACCGCAGCCGTGCCCTCGCCGCTCAAATCTCCACCCCTGGACCTTTTCACCCGTTTTCAGATTATACGCATAGGGCCATGCGTAAATGGTATCATCAATGATTGTCGGATGACGGTTGTATTCGCCGTGGCCGCCATCCGTAGGAAGACCGCTGTCATGACCTATAGTCCAGCAGTCTTCTCCCGAGCGGGCATCGAACGCGTAAAAGTGATAACGAATAGAATTTCCGCCCAGCTTCGAGCCGCTCAACAAGAGGGTCTCTTTGGCATAGTTCAGATATACGGGCTCCTCGAAATTGCTGACATCAATCTTCTTTTTATACACGAGACGTCCGGTTTGCATATCCAGGGCAACCAGATACTTCTCACCGCCGTCGAACAATGTTTTCACCGGCATCCGACCGAGCTTATCAGCACGGGCTTTCGGGCTGTGAGTCTCGACAAAGTACATCCGTCCACCGGCGACGGTAATGGTTGTGTTCACGACGAGACCGTCCTTATATTTCCAGAGAGTCTTTCCGGTGTTTTTATTCATAGCGAACAAGTAGTCACTTGCAACAAGCTTCATGTTTCTGTGCCACAGTGCAGTGTCAGCATCGTAACTCGTCTCGGTATAAGAAGCGCCTTTCCTGCGGCCACTTCCAAACAGAATATCGCCACTGTAGGCGATGTATCCCCACTCTCGTGGCTCGTCCTTGATGAGTTGCGGCATTGTGTATGTAAGACGGCGCCGGCCGGTCTCAACATCGAAGCCGAAACACTTGTCCTCGGCTGCCACGTACAGAAAATGCTTGTCCACGGCCATACTGCCAGAGTCAAGGAATACACCAAGCCGACGTGAATTTGGAATTTCAACATCCCAGAGAATCGTCCCATTATAGGCGTCCACTGCAAAGACGATACAGTCACCCGGAACGAAAAGTCGGCCGTCCTTGAAAAGAGGCGGCACGTTGCGATGGTGACGGTCAATCATCTCCCTCGGTCCAGGCCGACCAAACCACTGTATTGCCATCTTGCCCTTAACCAATTCGTCTTTGCTGCAAGCTGTATTACCAGGCTCGGCATACAGGTGCGTCCACTCACCTGCGCCTTTCAGCTTTCCCCGAGTTGCTACTGCCCAGACTATTTTCTTACGTTCGTACACCTTCCAGTCCGCAGTAGATTTTCGAACCCATTTTTTCAGGCCGCCCTTATTCCGCCTGTCCCGAAAGGGATGCCCCTTGGCATTTGCCGGCAGGCCCAAAGCAATGACTCCACCATAAGGTCGAACGAGTTCAAAAACTTCCTCGCGCCAAGAGGGCAGTTTGCCGTCGCGCAGCGCCTCGTCCGAGACTATCAGATTGGCAAAGTATTTGGTATAGGGCAGCTTCGCAAAAGAGCCTCCCGAAAGGGATGCCCCTTGGCCTTGATGAATAACGACTCTGCCATAGAGTCCTGCTTTATCGAGGGCTTTTCGAGCGGCGGCAACTTTATTTGCGTCCTTTTCTACTCCAATGATTTGTAAATCGGTTAGCCGGGCCAGCTCGTATGCAAGCCTGCCTTCGCCGCTGTCCAGAACCAGGCAATAACCTTTTCGAATGTCCGTTTGCCTCACAATATGCCTGGCCGCCTCCGCATAAAGCCTCGTAAGCTTATCCTGAGGATATGGTTTCGTATCTATTCGCGGGCTTACCGGTCTGCTTTTACCTCGTACACCGTTTCTAAAGCAATGTATGTGTCCCTTATCCGTACTGACATACAAACTACCATTCATAACGCTCAGGCCGTGCGCTATGCCCGAAACAGCCTCGCTCCAGCTTTCTTTGCCGTCCTTGGTGTTAAATGCCGCCACTTTATTCTCGCCCCCTGCAAAAAGGACATCCCCTGCCATAATCATCGAATACGGGTATTCGCACTCGACTGTCCACAGATAACAATCTCTTAATTTCGTCGAAAGTTCTCCAAGTTCGGCCTCGATATGACGTAAATTTTCCTGGAGCTGTTTTGCTTCCAGTGTGTCTTTGTTCACCTTGCCAAGTTGTTTCTTGGTTTTTTCGTGCTGCTGCCTCAAGCTGTTTCTCCGTTTCGACAGTTCGAGATACCGCCTTCGATTGAATGCCGACAACTTCTTCTCTGATTGCATATACGCTATTGGCCCATTTACAAGCATCCGTAAGCCGCCAAAAGTTGCAATTCTATCTTTCGTTTTCACATCGTTTGCATTAAGCTCTTTTGGGCCTCGGCCGGGCCCGGTCACTAGCACATCCTCAGTCAGTAGCGTGTATGCGCCTCCGGCGCTGGGGAACTCTCCCTGAAACCGTCCGTCCGCACGTGCAAACATCGCTGGGCCTGTTCGTCCCGTCGGGACATACAGCCGCTCATCCGAAGCCAGCATATAACCCTGTGGTGAAATATTCACATTCTGTTTCCACAGCACCGTTCCGTCTTCAGCGCTAAGTGCAATTAAATATGTCCCCTGGATTGGAAACAGTCCTGCCGCGAAATATACTTTTCCTTCGTCTACCACTAAGCCGGTTCGCACCGGCCACGTCGATATCATTCGCCCGTTACCAGGTACCATACGGTTTTGCTCGGCCACTCTATACTTCCATACGAGTGAGCCATCATCAGCGGAAAGGCAATAAACGCAACCGTCGTCGCAGCCGACGTATACTCTGCCGGCGCTTACGGTTGGAGCCAATCGCACAGGCCCTTCCGTGAAGAATGTCCATCGCAACTGCCCCGTCATCGCATCGATGGCGTATACCTTGTCATCTGCTGATGAGCCGAAGTAAACCGTATCACCTGCGCCAACCACCTGGAATACGTGGTCATAGGTTACCGTTGGCCTTAGATTGTAATGATGGTGGAAGAAATCCTGCTTTGCAGGCCCGGGCCAGGCGGGACTTGGCGGGCGTCTTGCTTTGAACACCCATAATTCTTTCAACGGCAGTCCTCCGGCAAAGACGGACTCACCCGTGACACAGCTTCTACGATTGTCTCCCCCGAAAGTGGGCCAATCCTCAGCCGAAACCGGTTCGCAGAGGAAAAAAATCACAGAGAAAAAAACGAATGCATTATGTCTGTTCATCTTCTTTTGGCCCTGACGAGAATTGCGATACCGCAGACCAGAACCAGCGCACATAATCCGCCGAGAACAAATATCGTGTTGTGGAATGGTGAGTTTCCCTCAGCTAAAGGGTAGGATTCTGTATTTGGTTCCACTGGATTAGTTTTAGGTATCACGACGTCTTCAATCTCGTTGGGTGAATTCTGCTCCTCTTCAATAGCGGAATTAGGCTCAATCACAATTTCCTCGTATCCAAGAGGCACACTCGGATAGGAATAAGAACCCCTTCTTATTATCATGCTCATCTCCATCTTTATCATTGGGTTTTCGGGGTCAAAGCCTAAATTCTCTGCCACTTTAGCCTGCATTTTATGAGTCCATCGGGCCGGCAGCATCGTGCCCTGAAGCCATCTGTGGTCAAGCCCACATTCGCAGTCATCACCGATTACGAAAAGGACGTTTGCAAGATAGCTTTCGTCTATCTCTTCACCCTTAAACAGTTGTCCAATCCATCGAGCTCTTCCATAAAGCACCACTGCGTGCGGCTCCCTTATCTCTTCGCCATCCAGCCCCAGGCTCCAAAGAAGAATTTCTTCATCAGAAAGAGACTTTTGGTCCATCACCATCAATACAGGGGGATTGGCGATAGGTTTAGGCATCATTTCCATTTGCGAGCTTATTAGCTCAATAGCTCCGGAGGCGGCCTCTTTTGCTTTTTTGTTTTCCTGGTCATCGGCCCCTTCAATCAACAATACGACACCGTAGGTTTCAATAACCTGCTTGAGGATTTCCTCACGCTTCGGCGACGACAGAATACCTTCAAAGGCCGACCGCAGCGTTTCTTCAAAGGGCTTGTCACGTTTTGTAACAGACACGGGATATGACTGTCCGTCGGGTGATACCAGAACCGCAGCGGGCAACGATTTTACCTTTTGAAAATCAAGGAACTTCATTGCCGGATGGTCTTGCTGCTGGTTAGTATTAATTATTTCAAACTCGATGTTGCTGTTCTCAAGGCTGGCATCTGTTACTTGTTTGAACTTAGACACAACATCTGCGGGAGTCTCATCATTGATATAACCGAAAAGATAATACGGCTCAATCCGCAGGTCTACAAAGCCGACTTCACGGACGTTATATCTACAGGCAGTTACCGGCTCACTTTGTAAACAACCGAGCAGACAAGCAAAAACCAATAAACGTAAAATCGTTGCCTTGCCGCACCTTCTCACCCCAGCTAATCTGAATAGTTGAATCACTGCAAACTCTGTTCCTTGCTCTCAAAAATACCGGACAACACGTGGTTCCTGTCGCACTTGATGGGCCATAGCGCTTTTTACTATCTGCGGTTCAGCGCCAGTTGTCCCTGGGTCTCTTCCACACACGGTCGACGTGACCGTCCAGAAAAGTCACATTGACGCCACCTTCTAGATTCCCGGCTTTGCGCCCATGTGGGAAAGGAGCCTTCTTCCGCCAGAAATCACTTACCACCCAGCGTTCGCTAAGCGGCGCCTTAGGAAGGGGATGCTGGTCGTCGTAGGGTTCCGCCAGCCATTGGATATCGTCTATCAATAGCAGGCGAGGATAGAAAAACTTCGGGTCGCGCCAGGTCAGCCCGCTTGCTTCCATCTTGTTCGCCGAGAAGCTCCAGTAGACGAAGGTAATGTTTCCAATTTGGCGGTTCTCGGGCGTGTCAATTACTGAATCGATTCCTCCCGTGGGTACATAAGAGTCCGGATTTTGGGCGAACGCCTCCATGTATTCGGCCTGGGGGCAATAGAAAGTATTCATAAGCACGCCATTTTCGTACGCGTGAAGCTTGTCCAGCAAGCCCTGATGTGGATTGTGCTCGGTGGGCTCCAGCGGGTAGCAGCCCTCGTAGTCATCCTGCGCGTACATTATCAAAGCAAGGTTGACCTGCCTGAGATTGCTGGCGCAAGTTGTTTGATAAGCTCGAAATCTGGCCACCTGCAGCACAGGCATCAATATCGCCATCAATAAGCTGATGATAGCGATGACCACCAATAACTCTATAAGAGTAAAAGCGATTCTCGACCGTTTTCTTTTTCGCATTTAATCTGTTTTCCTATTGGCTTTCTTTACCCTTTACCTTTCGGCTTATGAAATTCGACCCAAACTCCGTAGTTGACTCCTTCACTGCCGACTGGCTTCGGTTTATGAATGTAACACTTTTTGATGCCCAGGTCAATCATAATCTGACGCAACTCATTCGCCGTTTTTTCAACATCATAATTCATTTTTCCACGCTGTTTTGCCCGTATCTTTTTCGCTGTTTCGACAGGCAGGTTTTCTGAGAAACCACGTCCTATGTAAGCCACAGCCCCGGGTTTGAGAACGCGATAAATCTCGCCAAATGATTTCACCTTGTCTTTCCAAAAATGGAAAGAGCCACGGGAGATAATGATGTCCGCATAATTATCACGAAAGGCAAGCGCACAGGCGTCAGTGAATATGGCGCTTACTCGGTGCCCAAAGCCGTGTTCTTCGGCGCTCTTATAGAAATATGGGAAAAAATGTGGATTGATATCGGCATTGACCCAATGAAGCTGCGTGCGTTTGCATAATTCGATAATGAGTGTGCCCGGCCCGCTTCCCACGTCAATCCCAACACCGGTTTTTGTGTCCAGGTCAAAATCTGCCACAATTTGCT
>Ga0307379_10006422_pt1 | contig 16151 bp, 12 predicted proteins | sample UN2MG_FD_202237 | JGI IMG/M metagenome (GOLD analysis project Ga0307379, IMG submission 202237) | Soil microbial communities from Risofladan, Vaasa, Finland - UN-2 | ecosystem: Environmental > Terrestrial > Soil > Coastal area > Acid sulfate soil | place: Finland: Risofladan, Vaasa | collected... | reverse complement strand
CACCGGCGGCAAGCAGGTACTGTTCAACGCCCTGATCGCAACCCTGAACCCGGGCGACGAGGTGATCATCCCGGCGCCCTACTGGGTCAGCTATCCCGACATGGTCCTGCTCGGCGGCGGCACCCCGGTGCCGGTCGAGGCGACCATGGCGACCGGCTTCAAGCTGACCCCGGACCAGCTTGAGGGCGCGATCACGCCAAAAACCAAATGGCTAATCTTCAATTCGCCCTCCAACCCGTCGGGTGCTGGCTATACCTGGGACGAGGTGAAGGCGCTGACCGATGTGTTGATGCGCCACCCGCATGTCTGGGTGCTGACCGACGACATGTATGAGCATATCAGCTATCCGCCGTTCAAGTTCTGCACTCCGGCCCAGGTCGAGCCCGGCCTCTATGACCGGACCCTGACGATGAACGGGGTCTCGAAGGCCTATGCGATGACCGGCTGGCGGATCGGTTATGCTGCTGGACCGGAGCATTTGATCAAGGCGATGTGCATGGTGCAGTCGCAGTCGACCTCGAACCCCTCGTCGATCAGCCAGTGGGCGGCGGTCGAGGCGCTGAACGGCCCGCAGGACTATATCGAGTTCAGCCGGGTCGAGTTCCAACGCCGCCGCGACCTGGTGGTCTCGATGCTGAACCAGGCCAACGGGATCAAATGCCCAACTCCGGAGGGCGCCTTCTATGTCTACCCCTCGATCAAGGGCTGCATCGGCAAGACCACGCCGGGCGGCACGGTAATCGAGAACGACGAGGTGTTCTGCACCGAGTTGCTGGCCGACGAAGGCGTCGCGGCGGTGTTCGGCGCGGCCTTCGGGTTAAGCCCCAACTTCCGGGTCTCGTACGCCACCTCGGACGCCGTGCTGGAAGACGCCTGCCAACGTATCCAGCGGTTCTGCGGCAACCTTAGCTGAGGGTGTTTATGGTGTTTGTGCTCTGACGGCACTGCCTCCGGTGGCGATGCCACCGGCGCAAAATCCAAAACCTCACTGAATGCCGTTGACCCGCTGAAGCCCGCGCACCAGGGCAATCATGCGGTCGAGGCTGCGCTCGGGCACCTCCGGCGTGGCGGGCATCGCGCCGTAGCCTTGCCGAGCCGGCATTCCCTCACGCACGGCACGGCGAAACTCGGCGTCGCTGCGTCGGGCCCGCCCGTAGTCAGGATGGACAAGGTTCGGCCCGCGGCTGGTGCCCCGCGCCTGGCGGCCATGACAACCGGCGCATTCTTCGGGCAGGGCGACCAAGCCTGCTTCGGTCGCCACAGAGTAGGATGGCGCCCCATCACTGCTGCCAAATGAACCGGGACCGGAATTTCCGAAAACCATGAAGACGGCGACTGGGCATGTAAGCATTCCCAAGGCGGCAAGCAGTTCCTTCATCCCGAGACCCCGCACGATTCCCCAGCCAACTCCCCGCTCGATTCCCGAGCTATTTCCCCGAAACCACAAAGCACGTCGGCAATGGGCACCTGCGGACAGGAAACCACCAAAGCATTAACGCCGGATTGAAAACGATAGCGCAGGCGCGCGCCTCAATAAGGCCCGGGGACGATCTTGCTACCGTCCGAGAACCGATCCGGGCGGAACCGGGTCAGATCGTGTCCGGGCGGCCTGCCGGTCAGCAGGTCGGCCATGATCCGCCCGATCGCCGGGCCAATGCCAAAGCCATGGCCGCTGAGGCCGGTTGCAAGGTGCAGCCCACCGATCTGCCCAACCTCGCCCAGGATCGGAACCGCATCCGGGGTGACATCGATCATCCCGGCCCAGGCCTCGGCCAATTTGACGCCCCTCAGCGCTGGATAACGCTCGCCCAACCGCGCCTCGATCCGGCGTACAACCGCAGGCGACGGTGCCGGATCCAGCACCCGCATCCGCTCAAACGGGCTAACCTCGTCCCCGCTCCAACGGCTGGGCGTGCCCCAGGCACCGGGAAACCCCTTCGGCGCGCCCAACCGCAACCGAACATCGCGGGCTGATAGTTTGAGCAGTTTCAGGAACTTGGTAAAATAGCGAAACGAGGCTGGTGACAGGTAGTGCTCGGCGAGATCGCCGGTTGCCAAGGTATAACCGCCATCAGCGCGGCGGCGCATACTTAAGCCTGGCTGCGAGATATTGGCGCTGAATAGCTCCGGCGCCGCCTCGGTCCGCGCGGCGGTAGATCGCACCAACAGTTGCGGCAGGCTGAACCCGGCATTCGCGGCAAAGCCGCTGGACCAGGCCCCGCCCGCTAGCACCACCTGGGCACAGCGCACCCGCCCGGCTTCCGTCACCACCCCGGCAACCCGGCCCGCCTCGATATCCAGCGTCCGGGCGGCACAGCCTTCGATGATGACCGCCCCAGCCCGCTGCGCCGCCCGGGCCAGCGCCGGAACCGCGACAAACGGTTCGGCCCGGCCATCGGTTTCGGTCACCATCCCGGCAGTCCAATTGCCGCCGATCCCGGGCAAGCGCGCCTCGATCTCCGCCGGTGACAGCATCCGGGTATCGAGCTGGTGCTGCGCCCCAAGCTCACGCAATTCCTCATACTTTTCGGCACCGGCCCGGTCGCCGGCCAGGTAGACGCAGCCGCACGGGATGAAGGCCAGATCCGCCTCGCCGGTTCGCTCGGCCAATCCGCGCCAAATCTGATTAGCCTCGATCATGATCGGCAATTCGGCCCAATCGCGGCCCTGCTGGCGCACCCAACCCCAGTTCCGGCTCGATTGCTCGCCCGCGACCCGGCCCTTTTCCAGCAGCAGCACCCTGACCCCGCGCTCGGCGAGAAAATAGGCGGTCGCGGTACCGGCGATGCCAGCACCGATAATGGCGACATCAACCGCTTCCGGCAGCGGATCGGCGAAACTGATCGGCGATTGCGCGGTGATCATCGGCATTCTGCGCGCCTCACTCCTTCAGCGGTTAGCTTCATTGACGGCGCGGACCGTGCAGCATGGCTCATCCGGTGATCCAGCATCCGCCGCGACAGGCGCAACAACTCCGGCGCATAGGCCGGATCGCCGGCAAGATCGTTCAGCTCGGACGGATCAGCCACCATATCGAATAGCAACGGCGGCAAACCGCCATTGAAATGCACATATTTGAACCGGCGTTCGCGCAGGATCGCCAGATTGGCGTCGCCCCACGCCAGCGCCAGCGAGCGCTGATACCGGGTCGGCGAGACCGGATCACCCAGGTCCAACTCGCAGAACACATGATCGCGCCAGCCGGGCTGACCGGCCCCCTCGACAAACGGCAGCAGCGAATACCCGTTGAAGGCTGGCGGGATCTCCAGCCCCATCCAGTCGAGCAGCGTCGGTGCAATATCCACAGCCTCGGTAAAGGAATCGACCACGGTTCCCGCGCCTTGCCGCCGATGCGGATCGCGGATGATCAGCGGCACATGAAAGGCCGGATCGTAGATGCTTTCCTTGCCCCACATGAAATGGTCGCCCAGCATCTCGCCATGGTCAGCGGTGACAATAATCAGCGTGTCGTCGTATTGGCCGGAGGCTTTCAGGTAGTCGATCAGCCGCCCGATATGGGCATCAACCTCGGTCGCCAAGCCAAGATAGATCGCCCGCAAGGACTGGCGGTCAGATTCGGTCATGCGAACCAGATGGCCATCAAAACCGAAATAAAGGTTCTTCACCGCCGGTTCCGAGAAATACGCCTCGAACACCGGATGAACCGCCTTTTGCGCGGCAACATCGCTTGGGCAATTCGCCAGCGGGACCGCATCACCCGCATACATGTCGTTATAGGGCGCCGGGGCCGCCAATGGCGGGTGCGGCCGCAGGTAGGTGACATGGGCGAACCAATCCTGATCCTCGCGCACCGACAGCGCCTTCAGGGTCTCGTTGGTCAGGAAAGCGGTATCGCTATCCTCGGCCCGGTACAGTGTCGGGTTGTTCAGCCGCCCGTTGCCCTCATGGTCAACCGCGCCATACATGCCCAAATATTCCTCGGGCAACACATATCCCTTGGCCTTGAGGTCGGCCCGCCAGGCGTAGTTAGTATCCAGCCGCATCTGCACGACCTCGGCAAAGCCCGCCATCAGACCCTCGTAGTTCTTCAAGTCGGGGTCGTTCGGGTGCCGACCGGCCGGGTCGGCGCTGGTGTCGGTATAGCCGAACAGCAGCGGCTCGTAGCCGGCCTTGCGGGCTTCAAGCGCCAGGTTGGTATGGTGGCGCTCCAGCGGCGCGCCATTGCGCACCGATCGGTGGTTCATGGCATAGAGCCCGGTCAGCAGGCTGGCCCGGGCCGGACCGCAGGGCGTGGTGACGGTGAAGTGGTTGGCGAAGCTGACGCTTTCAGCCATCAGGGCGCGCAGGTTCGGCAGATCGACCGCACCGGCCAAACCACCGGACACACAGTCGGCCCGCAGCTGGTCAATCACGACAAACAGCACCTTACCGCCGCGACCGGTGCCTTGTACCGCAGTACCCGAATTTGTCATTTATCTACCCCGGCGCACCGTCGGAATTGTTGCGCGGCTCACGCCGTGGCCGGTGCCAGCACGTCTGCCAATTCTTTCCACCGATGGCAAGCGACATCATGCTCCAGCCCCAAATTCTCGAGCCGCGGCTCCTCGACCCGGCACCGGTCGATGGCGAACGGACAGCGGGTCTGGAACTTGCACCCCGGCGGCGGGTTGGTCGGGCTGGGGATCTCGCCTTCCAACTTTTGTGCGGTTCCCCGATTGTCAGGATCGAGTGACGGAATTGCCGAAAGCAGCGCCTTGGTGTAGGGGTGTCGGGGGGCGGCGAACAGCTCGCGCGTCGGCGCCGTCTCGACCAAACGGCCCAGATACATCACCGCGACATGGTCGCAGATATGGGCGACAACGCTCAGGTCGTGGCTGATGAACAGAAAGGTCAGGCCCAAGTCGTCCTGAAGCGACTTCAGCAGGTTCAGCACGTCGGCCTGGATCGAGACATCGAGCGCCGCGACGCTCTCATCCGCAACCACGAAGCGCGGGTTCGCAACCAGCGCCCGGGCGATCGAGATGCGCTGGCGCTGGCCGCCCGAGAACGCGTGCGGGAAGCGCCGCAGATGTTCGAGGTTCAACCGGCACTTGGCGGCGATCTCACGCACCCGCTTGTCGGTCTCCTCGCGGGTCTTGGTGATGCCCATCACCTCGAGCGGCTCGGCGATGATGTCACGCACGGTCATCCGCGGGCTCAGCGCCGCATAGGGGTCCTGGAAGATCAACTGGGCCCGCTTTCGGTAATCCTTGAGCATGGCCTTGTCTAAGCTGGCGACATCATACGACACCTCGTCATCGGCGTAGTTGATGTGGCCCCGGGTGATCGGCGCGGCCTTCAGGATCGCCCGTCCCAGCGTCGTCTTGCCCGAACCGGATTCCCCTACCAGGCCGAAGAACGATCGCCGCGGGATATCGAGAGTGATACCCTCGACCGCCTGAACCATGACTTTCGGCGTGAATAATCCGCCGCCGATCGGAAAATGGACCGCCAGATCCTTGATCGAAATGACCGGTTTATCGCTCATGACGCTCTCATCCGATCCTCAACCGCGAAACACGCGGCAGCGTGATCCGGGCTAACCTTGACCATCACCGGGATATCCCTATCGCACCGCCCCGGCATCGCCACCGGACAGCGAGTGTGGAAGACACAGCCCGGCGGTCGCTCCAACGGGCTGGGGATATCGCCCGGTACCGGCATCAACGGCGCTTCGAGGTCTTCCAGGTTCGGCAACGCGTTCAGCAGGCCCTGAGTATAGGGATGCGCCGGGGTGCGGATCACGTCACGCACCGTGCCGCGCTCGACGATGCGGCCCAGATACATCACCGCCACCTTGTCGGCGGTCTGCGCGATCACCCCCAGATCATGGGTGATGAAGATGATGCCCATGCCGTATTCGGTCACCAGATCCTTCATCAGGGCGATAACCTGGGCCTGGATGGTCACGTCCAGCGCCGTGGTCGGCTCGTCGGCGATCAGCAGCTTTGGGCTGGTCGAAAGCGCCATCGCGATCATCGCCCGCTGGCGCATGCCACCGCTCAGCTCGAACGCATACTGGTCGATACGCTTTCCGGCTTCCGAGATGCCGACCCGGTTCAGCATCTCGATCGACAGCGCGCGCGCGTCGCGCTTGGTCATTTTCTTGTGCAGCTGTAGCTGCTCGATCATCTGGTCACCGATCGAAATTGCCGGCGCGAAGCTGGCCATCGGCTCCTGGAAAATCATCGAGACAGCACCGCCGCGCACCACCTGCATCTCGTTCGCCGAGCGCAGCGACATCACATCGATCGCACCGGTCTCCAGCGTCAACGTGATCTTCGTGTTGGGGCTATAGTGGGCATTGTCGGGGTTCAGCTTCATCAGCGCCTTGGCGGTCACCGACTTGCCCGACCCGGACTCGCCCACCAGCCCCATCACCTCGCCCGCCTCCAGATCGAACGACACATCATCGACGGCAGTGATTCGACCCTCGTCGGTATCAAACTCCAGCGTCAGATTTTCAACATTCAGCAGGGTCATTTCTTGGTGCTCGCATAGGGGTCGGCGGCGTCACGCAAGCCATCTCCGACAAAAACAAAGGCCAGCACCAGCGCGACAAAGAAAATGACCGGGATGAAATACCATTGGTAATTGAGCAGAACGTCGGCCTTGGAGACGTTTTGGAGCATCACGCCCAAGCTGTTCACCGGGTCTTTCAGGCCAAGCCCGATGAAGCTTAGCGCGGTCTCGGACAGCACCATGTAGGGGAACGAGATCACCAGATCGACGATGATATAGCTGGTAAAGCTGGGTAACAGATGGCGGCGGATGATGTGGCCGGACGAGGCGCCACACAACTGCGCCGCCAGCACATATTCCTGACTACGCTCGGTCAGCAGATGGGTGCGCACGCGCCGCGCCAGTGTCGGCCAGCCGATCAATCCCAGAATACACGAAATAAACAGAAACCGGGTCTCGGCACTCCATGTGTCCGGAACAAAGGCGGCCAGCGCCATGAACAGCGGGATCGACGGCACCGTGCGCACCGCATCGGTGATCATTTGCAAGACCGAGTCGAGCCAGCCGCCGTAGTAGCCGGAGATACCTCCGATCACCAACGCCAGGACGAATGCGATGAAGACACCGATGGTACCGACCGCCAGCGACGTATAGATCGCGTGCAGGGTGCGCGAGAAGATATCCTTACCGCTCTGATCAGTGCCGAACAGATGGATTTTCCCCTCGTCGACACCGAATAGATGGGTGGTGAAAGTCAACGTCTTGACGTCGATGTCGAACGTTTTGCCAGGGAAATCGAATTGCATCTTGAACAGGCTGTATTTCGAACCCTGCGGGAAAAACTGCACGTAGCGGCGTTTCTCCTTGTCGATCGTCGTCACCCACCGAAAGTTGGTCGCCGCCGAGCGCACCCGCTCCGAGCTATAGATGAACGGCCGGGCCGAAAACCCGTTATGATCCCAGAACTTCGGAATCTGCGGGGCACCGTTCTCATATTCCGTGTCGCGCCCAGCGATATTCGGATCGTAAGGCGACAGGAAGGGCGCGAACAGGCCCATCAAGATCATCACGATCAGGACGCCCGCGCCAACCATCGCGGCACGCTGCTTGCGAAAGCGCGCCCAGATCAGCTGCGCTTGCGAAGCGCTGAAATACGCCTCCTTGCGACGGCGTTCAGCGTCGGTCATGACCTTTGCTGGGGCGGCCGGTATTGGGGTATTTGCGAGGTCTGTCATCATATCACCCCATGATCCCTTTGCGAATCCGCGGATCGAGCAGCGCCAGCAGGACATCGGTCAGGAAGTTCAGCGTGACGATCGACGCGGTCAGCAGGAATATGATCGCCCCCGCAAGCTGCTGATCGTTCGACCGTGCCAGCGACTCGATCAGCAACGCGCCGGTCTCGGTCAGCGTCATGATCAGCGCGACGATTGGCAACTCGTTGAAGATGCGGTTGAGATCAAAGCCCAGCGAGTTGATGATCGGCCCCAACGCATGGCGGGCCGGATAACGCCACAGCAACCGGCGGCCGGAGATGCCGCGCGCGGCGGCGGCGGTGACATATAATTTGCCGATCTCATCCGACATCAGCGCCCGCACGGTCTGCAAGGCGAAGGCGGTGGCCGACCAGCCAAGGATGAAGACCGGCAGCCAGGCGCGGCTGAGGAAATCCATCACCCGGTCCCACGACCAGGCGGCATCCCGGAATTCCTTGGAGAACAGCCCGGTCATACTGTCGCCGTAGACCACCGTCGAGAACAGCATGATCATCAGCGCCAGCAGGAAATTCGGCATCGCCAGGCCCAGGTAACTGACGAAACGCAGCGCGTTGTTGGTGACCGGACTTTTCGAGGTTGCCGCGAAGATACCCACCGGGATGGCGATGGTATAGGCCAGCAACAGCGACGACAGGCAAATGCCCAGCGAGATCAGGAATTTGTCGCCCAGCAATTGATTGATGCTGAGGCGCAGGATGCAGCTATCGCCGAAGTCGCCCTTGAAAAAGACGTTGCCAAGCCAGGTGACCCAGCGGGTGACAAAGGGCTTGTCGAGGCCGAGCCGAACGCGCTCGGATTCGATGTCGGCAATCGAGATCTGTGACCCTTGGGTGTTCTTGAAGGCGAGATAACGCTCGGCGCAATCGCCGGGCACCATCTCCATCAGGGAAAAGACAATGAACGAAACCGTAAACAGCGTGAACACCGCCATCGCTGCGCGCATGGTCACGAACCTGGCAAACTGCAGCATTTGTAGGATCCGTCCCCCTGGTAGCCAGCTCCGGAACTGTCGTCCAGTTGCTTTTTTTTAGCTGTCATCGAGGTCGGGCGCAACGTGCGCCCGACCAAATTGTGTGGAAGTTAACCTTACTTCGCGTCCGACAGGAACCACTGCTGCGGCCGGTACGGGAAGGTCCGGTAGTACTCGTAGGACCAGGTCTTGAACTCCGGGAAGTTCTTCAGCGCATTGCGATGATAGACCGGCGCCGGGGCCTGGACAGTACCGATAAACAGCAGGTTCTCGACCATCCCCTTGACCAGGCGCGCACCAATCTCGTCCGACTCGGGCGTGCCCGGAGGCGTCGACTGGAACGCATTGATGTCGTCGATCATTTGGTAGGCGAAGTCCGGCGGTTTCACCCCCTTGGCGCCGTCAGACTCGAGGTACTCGGCCCACAACATGGCCGTGCGCAGAGTGAAGTAATCGTCATAGGGCGGGATCCACATCTGGGCCGTGCCGAGAACGATCGCCAGCGGCTGGCCCTTGCCCCACATGGTAACATCCAGCTGGTTCGAGGACTGGGCCGAACGGAACTCGTCCGGCGTCACTTCCTTCGCCGTCGTCTGGATGCCGACATTGGTCCAATGCTGGGCCACAAGCTCAACCACTTCACCGGCAGTACCCTGCGTCGAGAATTGCAGGTTGATGACCAGTTTGTCGCCGTTGAGAAGATCGCGGAACCCGTCGCCGTCCTTATCGACCACTCCAGCCTCGTCGAGCAGCTTCTTGGCCAGGTCCGGATCAAACTGGGCGTAATGCTGCTGCAGCTCAGCCGAGATGAACGACGGCGCTGGCGAGAAACCGACATACTGCAACGGCGTGCCGAGACCGAAGAAAGCAACCTCGTTCATCTCGGCGCGGTTCAATGCGACCGACATCGCCTGGCGGAACCGGAGGTCACCGAAGACTTTGCGCTTCTCCAGATCTTCGCTGGTCACGTTGAAGGCGAAGGTCGGGATCGTGATCGTCGGCTTCAGATCGACCGTGTAGTCACCCTTTTCCTGATTATCGAGCAGGAGCGGTGCCGAGGGAAGCTGCACCGACTGGGACTTGTAGTCCACTTCGGCGTTGACCAGCTTGAGGATACGAACCTCGTTCTCGTTGATATAGATCTCGTCTTCTTCGTTGATGTAGGGCAGCTGATTGCCCGCCGTGTCGACCATGAAGAAATAGGGATTGGCCACATAATGGCGACCCTCGGTCGTGTCGGAAATCGTGATGTAGCTTTCAAGCGTCGGCACAACAGCGGCCGGCAGATTGGCGACCTTGTCAGGATGGGCCAACAGCGGCGAGGGCGTGTCGGTCCAGTCCGAGTTACCGTAATAGGCCGCGATCGCCTTGTAGCCGTTCTCGAAGCCGAGCGACTGCGCCAGCTTGTCGGCGTCCGGGTTGATCTTCGGATGGAACTGACCCAGGAAATGCTTCGGCTGGAAGCCCTGCGCATACGAGGTCGCGAAATGGGCCAGCAGGCCCGGCTTCGGCGCCGGCAGGTTGAAGCGCACGGTCTGCGCGTCGATGACATCCACGGTCATCCGCTCGCCGGCAACCAGCAGGAAGTCCTTGGCGTTCTCGATCACGTTGGTGTCGAAGTTCAGATCGTCATACCAGAACTTGACATCCTCGGCGGTGAAGGGTGCGCCGTCTGACCACTTGTGGCCCTTGCGCAGGAAGAAAGTCAGCTGCGTGTACTCAGCATTCCATTCCCATCCCTTGGCAACGTTCGGGACGATGGTCGAAAGGTCGTCGGAGAACCGCACCAGATTGACGTGCCGGGTCGACAGCGTGTCCGACGTGCCAGCCTCGGTGGCGTTCGACAGTAGATCCATCGTTCCGCCATAGGTGCCGATCATGTCGTAGGGCGCAACAACCAGCGCGCCCTCCGGGATCCGGTCGGCCAGCGGCTGAAGCGCCGGGTTGCCCTGGATCTTGGCGTTCAGGTCACCGATCGCCGGATTCTCCTGGAAGGTCAGGGTGCAATTCGCGGCAGCCTGAAATTCGGACAGGTCGTACTGCTGCGGGAAGGCGCCGGCGGCGACCCCCATCGGGTCGGCCACGGTAATCGCCGGGCAGTCCGCGGCCTGGGCCGGGATCGCCAGCGCGCATACCGCGAGGCTGGAAAGTAGCAGGCGTTTCATGGATGATCTCCCTGTAAGTCGTTGTTCTTTCACACCAGTTTGAGGTGCTTGCAATTCGCTCATGCCGGCACGATTCGTAACCTACATCACGATTGTGATACTTTGATATCTGATTCCTCCCCCGCGTGCACCCACTTTCAAGCCCATGGATTTCATGGCGATTTCATCATTGGTTCAGGGCGCGGAAATTGAGAGAGAAAAGCGCGATGCCGGGGCGCGGTGAAAACTGGAGACCCTGGACTCCGATGTCGTGGGACAACAAATCACTAGCCAAGCAGCACTTAGCGCGTTCATCTGTTTGGTACCCGCCCCGCCCGAAGGAAACTTGCCCATGTCCAAACGCCCCACCATGAAATCCCCCGCTGATCTGCGCAGCGCCCGTTGGTTCGCACCGGACGACCTGCGCGCCTTCGGTCACCGCTCGCGGGCGATGCAGATGGGCTATGGCCCCGAGGATTGGCAGGGCCGCCCGGTGATCGCGATCCTCAACACCTGGTCCGATGCCCAGCCCTGCCATGCCCATTTCAAGCACCGGGTCGAGGACATCAAGCGCGGCATCCTGCAAACCGGCGGCTTTCCGATGGAGCTGCCAGCGCTGTCGCTGAGCGAGAGCTTCGTCAAACCGACTACCATGCTTTATCGCAACATGCTGGCGATGGAGACCGAGGAGCTGCTACGCTCGCACCCCGTTGATGGCGCAGTGCTGATGGGCGGCTGCGACAAGACCACGCCGGGTCTGGTGATGGGCGCACTGTCGGCCGGGCTGCCGATGATCTACGTCCCCGCCGGTCCAATGCTGCGCGGCAACTGGCGCGGCGAGGCGTTGGGATCGGGTTCCGACGCCTGGAAGTTCTGGGATGAACGCCGCGCCGGAACAATTACCGCGCAGGAATGGGTCGGCATCGAGGGCGGCATCGCCCGCTCCTATGGCCACTGCATGACCATGGGCACTGCCTCAACCATGACCGCCATCGCCGAAGCCATGGGGCTTACCCTGCCGGGCGCCAGCTCGATCCCGGCGGCCGACGCTAACCATATCCGCATGTGCGCCGCCGCCGGTCGGCGGATTGTCGATATGGTCTGGGAAGACCTCACGCCGGATCAGATCCTCACCGCCGCCGCCGTCAACAATGCCGTCACAGTGGCCATGGCCACTGGCTGCTCGACCAACGCGGTGATCCACCTGATCGCCATGGCGCGGCGCGCCGGGGTACCGCTGACACTGGATGATCTCGACCGCATCGGGCGGACGACCCCGGTGATCGCCAATATCCGGCCCTCCGGAACCGGCTACCTGATGGAGGATTTCTACTATGCCGGCGGCCTCAGGGCATTGATGGCGAAACTCGGCGACAAGCTGGACCGAACCGCCCTCACCGTCAGCGGCAAGACGCTGGGCCAGGGCCTGGAAGGCGCCGAGGTGTTCAACGCCGACGTGATCCGTTCCCTCGAAAACCCGGTCTATCACGAGGGCTCGCTGGCGGTTCTGACGGGCAATCTCGCGCCGGATGGTTGCGTCATCAAGCCCGCCGCCTGCGACCCGCGTTTCTACCAGCATGAAGGTCCGGCCATCGTCTGCGACAGCTATCCGGAACTGAAGAAGGTCATCGACGACGAGGACCTCGACATCACCCCCGACCATGTTCTGGTGTTGCGCAATGCCGGACCCCAGGGTGGGCCGGGCATGCCGGAATGGGGCATGCTGCCGATGCCGAAGGCACTGCTGAAGCAGGGCCACCGCGACATGCTGCGCATATCGGATGCCCGCATGAGCGGCACCAGCTACGGCGCCTGCGTCCTGCATGTGGCGCCCGAGGCCTATATCGGCGGCCCGCTGGCGCTGCTGAAAACCGGCGATATCGTCCGCATCGACATTCCGGCCCGCCGCATCGACATGGTCGTTGACGACACCGAATTGGCACTCCGCCGCGCCGCATGGACCCCACCCGAGCCGAAATTCGGTCGCGGCTACGGCTGGATCTATGCCCAGCACGTCAGCCAGGCCGATTCCGGTTGCGACTTCGACTTCCTCGAGAAAAGCTTCGGCCCGGCGGTGGGCGAACCCGACATCTACTGAACCATCAGGAGCCTGAGACCATGACCATGACATTGCCAGCCCCGAAGAGCGACTTCATCGGGCTTGAGGGCAAAGTTCATCTGGCGACCGGTGGCGAGCCGCCGCTGCTGAAGGTGCACCGCAACGCGTTCGAACGTTTTGCCGAGGACAAGGCGGGGGGATTTTCCGGCTACCACCGGCACTGGGTTGTGATCGATCAGGTCCGCGCCGGCATCGCCCGCCTGACCGGGCTGGAGCCAGGTGACATCGCCCTGCTCGGCAACGCCTCGGAGGCGATCATGCGGGTGGTTTCCAGCATCGACTGGCAGCCTGGCGACAATGTGGTGGCTCCCGCACTCGACTATGCCTCCGGGCGCTATGCGCTGGCCAGCTTGAAGGCCAAGGGGGTCGAATTGCGACTGGTCCCGGCGGTTGGCTGGGCGCTCGACACCGATCATCTTCTGGCCGCCTGCGATCAGCGGACCCGGCTGGTCTACATCAGCCAGGTCAACGCCCTGACCGGCCAGCATGCCGACATGGCGACCATTGGCGCGGCGCTGCGCGACGCCCCCACTGCCCTGATGGTCGATGTCAGCCATGCGCTCGGCGCGGTCCCGGTCGTCGGAGATCAGGCAGATTTCACAGTCGGTTGCTGCTATAAATTCACCCTCGGCATCCACGAAGGCCTCCTGGCCTGGAACCGCCGCCGCTGGCCTGATTTCGTGCCCGCCGGAGCCGGATGGGCCTCGGCGACAGCCGGAGCGAACCCGGGCGAGTTCCACTACAAGGATGACGCCAGCCGGGCCGAATTCGGCAATCCCGGCCATCTCGGCGCCTACTTGCAACGCGAGTCGCTCGCCTATCTCGACAGCTACGGCATCGCCGCCATCGCCGCTCATCTTCGCGCACTCAGCGGCCGAATGATCGAAGGCATGACCGCACTGGGCCTCGAGGTGATGACACCGACCGAACCCGACGCGCGCGCCGGAAATGCCGCCTTTGTCCGTTTGGATACACAGCCGGTCGTGCGAGCGGCCGAGAAGGACGGCATCTTTGTATGGGGCGACAATGGACGAATTCGTGCATCGGCACATCTCTTCACTACCGGCGAGGATATCGAGATTTTTCTTGACCGGTTACCGAGCTATCTGGCGTGAGCATGTGCCAGAGACCGGTCGATTGAACTCCGGGGAACAGGCTCATATATTCCGCGCAGTCGACAGGGCAGTCGACAGGATCGAAGGTGACGATATGACCAGACACCATACCAAAATATTACACAGACTGCTGTGCGGGCCCGCATTGTTGGCTGCCGCATTCGTTCTGATGGCCGCACCGACGGTTGCTGATGCATCCGCGACGGACCCGTCGGCAGTGCTCGGCGTGTGGATGGCCGACACGGAGAAAGTCGCGGTTGAACTCTATCAGTGCGACGGCAATATCTGCGGCAAGATCGTCTGGCTGGCCAAGCAGCTCCGGCGCGATGGCAAGATCAAGCGTGATGACCGCAACCCCAACCCGGCGCTGCGAGATCGGCCGCAATGCGGGATCCAGGTGGTTTGGAATCTGAAGCCAAAGAAAAACGGCGTCTGGGAAGACGGCAAGTTCTACTTTCTGAAAAGAGGCGCGACCTACGATCTTGACATCAAGCTGAAAGATAAAGACCAGTTGGAGCTGCGGGGTTATATGGGAATAAAGCTGTTCGGCATGACCGACACCTGGAAAAGGCCCGATCCCAACCAGACGTTGGAATGCTTGCCCGAGACCTGAGGGCCGGTGTTAGCGTCCGTCGTCGCGCGCTGCCAGACGCGCCTCGGCGAACGCCAAGTCCTCGGGCTTGTCGACGTCGTGAGCGGCGTCCGGGAACGGCAACCTGATCAGTGCCGCCCGGCAACCGGCGGCGCGCCCCAGCGCCGCTGCGGCTGCATTGGTCGATAATAACCCCACCGCATATCGGGCAAGGGTGAACGGCCCCACCGCCCATGCCATCTGCATCGGACGCTTGCGCTTGTCTTCCAGCAGGCGCCAGTAGGTCAGCGCGGCTCGGGCTTCCGGGGTCAACAAAGCAAACAGATTGCAGCCGCTGACCTCGCCATCGCTAAACCTCAGATAAGTGCGGCGTGCCGTCGATCCGGCCTGTTCGACGACCGGGCGGTGGGCAACACCGGCGGCGACATCGACACCCAATTCGGTCGCGGCGGCCAGAAAGTATTCGATCATTTCGACTGTCAGCAAAGGATGATCCGCCGTCGTCACCAACACCGGATCGCCCGCGGCCTCGAAACCTGCAAGCGCGCTCAACGACGGCGAACGCGCGGCATCGATTCGCCGAAGCCCCCCCCGAGGCAACTCCGGCGCTGACCTTTCGATCACGACAACGGTGTCGCCGATCGATGGCGCCGCGCTCAAGGTATCGAGGACATGGGCTATCATCGGCTTGCCGGAGACATCGGCGAACGCCTTATGCGATACGCCCGTTGCCTGGGCCACCGGGTCGGCGCTGCCACGCGAACCCGCCAGTACGACGGCAGTCCAGCTCATCCCAGCCGCTTCTCGTAAATGCGATAGGTCTTCACCTGCCGTCCCCCCACCATCTCGACCACCCGGCGCACCGGCCAATTATCCTCCAATAGCCACCCAAGTTCCAGCTCGTGGAAGCCGCGAACCATGCCGCGTGGCTGCAAGGCATAGATCAGCTTCAACGGCAGGGATTTACCAAGCAGCGAGCCGGAATGCGCCCGGCGAACGCCCATCAACGGAACCCGACCGGTGCGCACACCGGTGACCTTCAGCCGCCACAATAGCTTGAGCCAGCCGAACGGCAGCAGCCGCCCGCCCAGATCGGCGATTGCCTCGTTTATGTTCGGCAGCAGCACGATGAAGGCGACCGGCTCGCCATGCAACTCCGCTATTTTCACCAAATCCGGATCAAGAATCGGTTTCATCTCGTCGCCCATGTCATCGATCTCGGCTTCGGTCAGTGCCGTAAAGCCCCAATTACCGGCCCATGCATCGTTGAATATGCTGCCTATCAGGGCAATCTCCTCGCGGTAGCGGCGCATGTCGATCGACCGGATCACAACGCCGCCGGAGGCTCGCTCAGCCAGTTTACGCAGACGTTCGATCAGACCGCCACTGGTGTCCATCCGATAGGCGACGAGATCCTTTGCCTTATCATAGCCAAGGGCCTCGACACCGCGCGCCAACCAAGGCTGATCATA
>Ga0307379_10006421_pt1 | contig 16153 bp, 14 predicted proteins | sample UN2MG_FD_202237 | JGI IMG/M metagenome (GOLD analysis project Ga0307379, IMG submission 202237) | Soil microbial communities from Risofladan, Vaasa, Finland - UN-2 | ecosystem: Environmental > Terrestrial > Soil > Coastal area > Acid sulfate soil | place: Finland: Risofladan, Vaasa | collected... | reverse complement strand
GAAAAGGGGTCCCGTGCGTATCCTTTCCGCCAAAGTACCCCTCCCAGACGTCTCCGTGGGAATCAAATTGGATCAGAGCCACAGGCCCGAATTTCTCGACAACCGCTCGCAGTTCGGGCAGGGTAACAGAGTGGTCGCCACCCAGGACGATCGGCGTGACGCCGGCTTCCAGCAGCGGCCGCATTCCCTCAGTAATCTTGTTATGGCTCTCGGGTAGATATCCGGGCACGACGCCGAAATCACCGTAGTCTACCCCAGAGAGATGGTCAAAGATGAGCACGTCTAGGCTGGCATTATATGGTCGCAGCAGGACCGAGGCGGACCTGATCCCTTCCGGGCCAAAACGAGCTCCAACGCGGTAGGTCGCCCCAGTATCAAACGGCGCGCCGATCACGGCGAAGTCGACATTTTCGAGATCGGTCACATGGGGCAGTCGCATGAAGGTGCGAATGCCGCTGAAGCGCGGATATTCCATGGCGTCTATTGGACCGTGTCCTTTCATTGATTCCATCCTTTTTAGAGTACAGCCTGCCGCTCTGATACTACCATCACTTTGTACTTCAATTTAGTCATTCCCTCAATCACCTGCCTTTGGCGACAGGTATAGTTCACTAGGTTGTTGAATTCAAGCCCATTTACTGGCCCTGTGTTAGAATTCTTGGTCGATTTTGGCTCGGGTCAGCCTCGGTTGACCGATATCTTTTGGCGCCAGCACATCTGGCGCCTGCAGCAACTGGAGATTTAGATGGAAGAAGAAAACAACACTGTAAATGAAGAAAAGAGCGACAAGGCAGAGAAGAAGAGCAGCGGCAATCAAACTATTGTAATACTGCTCGTCGTTGCTCTTGTAGTAGCCCTGGTGGCTGTCATCGTCATGGGCGTTCTGCTGTTAACAAAAGAACCAGGCGACTCCGAATCCGGTTCGGGAGAGGTGCCCACGCTGCCGCCCCCGGCGGTTACGGAGCAGCCAACTCTCGAACCACCTACCCCTGAGCCGAGCGACCCTACGGCCATCGTAACCGCTCCAAAAGGCGTGAATGTGCGCACCGGTCCAGGCGTCGTCTATCCCATCATCGGTATAGCCCCCATGGGAACTCAGCTTGAAGTAGTAGGGATCAGCGCCGATGGAACCTGGTGGGCGGTCCATATTCCCGGGGCGCCCAATAACCTTGGTTGGGTTGCCAGTGAATACGTGATCGTGGAAAACGTCGACAACGTACCAGTGATAACCGCCCCGCCAACCCCGACCCCTCAGGCAACCGCGACAGCTACTCCTACTCCGTCACCTGAGATCGAGTTTACCGCCAGTCGCACGACGATCAATGCCGGGGAATCATCAACCCTCGCCTGGCGTGTCGAAAATGTGAAGGCTGTCTATCTATATCCGGTTGGAGATCGTTTCGAGAATTACGCGGTCACTGGCCAGGGAACAAAAGATGTCCGGCCTTACATCACCACCTCCTATGAGCTGCTGGTGTTCAATACGGACGACAGCGTTAGCGCCGAGCGCATCGAGATCACTGTAATTGGCGGATTAACCAGCTCCCGCTGGGTGATCCAGTCTTACAGCACACCGAGCACTGGCCAGCGAACCCCGCTTCGGGGCACCCAGTTAACGGCCCGCTTCGGGGCTGACGGCAGCCTTAGTGGTTCCGCCGGATGCAATAGCTACAACGGCGCCTTTACGGCCTTCGACCAGACGCTCCGCGTCAGCAGCCTGTCATCGTCTCAGGCTCTGTGCGATACGCCAGCGGGCATCATGGAACAGGAAGGGATCTTCTTACAGTTGATGCATCAGTCAGCCAAGATGTCCATCAGCGCCGGTCAGCTGTCGGTGTTCGACGCCAACGGCAACCAGCTGCTGGTTTTCCTGAGCGGCTAAGAACACAGTTTTACAAGTTTGTATCTAAAAACAAGGCGCATAGCGGTTAACAGCACCGCTATGCGCCTTTAGCTTTTGTAGTATCTACCTCGGGGGTGGTCGATAGCAGCAGATAACACGCCGCCTATTGGCCAGCAGCTTAGATCCTACCAAAGAGATAGTGGACGTAGTCCTGGGGAAAGGTCTCAACACCAATCTGATTCAACAGCGCCAGCATCTGAGCCCTGTGGTCTGTGCCATGGTTGAGCACATGAAATAAGACCTGCCACACTTCCAAACCCTGCTCGAATGGCTGGTAGACATCGTCGTCCGTGAGTCCGTCCAGGTAGGTTTGCATCTCTGCTTCAACTTCATCCCACCGTGTACGGACTTTTTCTTTTGTAGACAGGTAGACTGGATTAGTGTATCCAGGCGATTCAAGTCCACGCAGGCCATAAAACCAACTGTTATCAACATTCATGATATGGACCGATTGATTCCGGATGGAGCCCGTCGAATAATCCAGCTTTTTCTTGAACTGCTCCTCGGTCAATCCGGTGATGCATTGATCCCAGATCTTGCGGTTAAGGGCGAAGTGATAAACATACAGTTTTCGAAAATGTTCGGCTTTCATGGGATTCCTTCTTCTTGCGCTGTGATGTTGCTAAATAAGAGGTCCGCTCATTTCCTCATAGAAACAAGGGTTAATCAGATCACTACCTTTACCCTGAGCATTTTATCGCCTGTTTTTCAATTACGCCCAAGAATTGTTACATTGCGTTAGCCCCTCTTGTAGTAGGATTAAACCTACTTCCATGCAGAGGAGGCCACAGTGGAACAGACACTGGCTCGCTTCGAGCAACACATCAACCGTCGTTTTGTTCAAAGCAGCACACCAAAACATTACCTCAGCGATCTTAGGATCTTCATCCGCGTCATCGGTGACAAAGCGCCACAAGACATTATGCCGACGGATATCGACGCCTTTGTCGATGACCAAATCACCCAAGGTCTAAGCCCCGCCACTATCAATCGCCGGCTGGCCTGTATTCATTCCTTCTTTGAGCAGCTGGCCGCAGAAAGACCAGAACATCACTGGCCCAATCCGGTCATTAACCGACGGCACAAACTCAAAACCGGTTCCCGCCTGCCTCGAGATGCCTCGGATGCAGATGTAAGCAAGATATTCGCCGTTATTTCTGACGAAAGAGACCGAGCGATGTTCTGCCTCATGGTTGGCGCTAGCTTGCGCGTTGGTGAAGTTTCCACCCTACAACTGGATGACATTGAGGAGTCCATCACGCCAGGCAGCCTGGCCAAACTGCGCGTTCGCGGCAAGGGAGACAAGGAGCGGGTTGTGTGGCTAAGGCCTTCCCTCTGGCGTGCGCTGCAGGACTGGCTGGAGAAGCGTCCCAGCGTTACGAGTGACCGCGTCTTTCTCAACTGGCGCAATCAACCCATCGCCGTCTCTGGAATCCAGTACCGCCTCAAGCAACACTGTCTGGCCGCTGAGGTCCAGACCAGCTGCCACGAGTTGAGACATACCTTCGCCCGTCGTCTGGTTGAGGCCGGCTTGCCGGTAGACAGCCTGTCAAAACTACTTGGCCATAGCCATTTGTACACCACCCAGCGTTACATAGAAGGCGCTGACCCTACCATCCGCGCCGATTTTGCCGCAGCCATGGCCCAGCTTGAAAACAAGCTCATTCAAGACCAAATCGCAGATTCCGAGCCGCCAAAGCCAATACCGCCGGCAAAACCGACCACAGCGTCGCCCGCCCAGCTTGAGAAACTGCGCCGGCGATTGGCAGATTCGAGCTTGCCTTCCTGGCTTCGGGATGCTCTAGAGGCCTATATCAGTTGGCGTTGGCCCACCTGGCGACCGCAGATAGCTTATCGAATAGCCAGTAATATGATTAGCGCGATCCGGCGAGTCTGGGCGTGGCTGGCGGCCAATCGTCAGATAGGAAGTTGGGAGACCCTCCGCCGTTCCGACCTGGAAGTCTGGCTCCAGGCTCGATGCCAGGATGGTGTGAGCCAGTATACGATTGACTACAATCTGGGTCTGGCGCGCATGTTACTGCGCCTTGTCGAGGTGCGCGGTTGTCATCTAGATCCAGGGTTGTTTCGGGTTGAGTCACCCAAGAAGGGAGGGGTACTTCTGCCCCGCGACTTGCCCGAGCCAGAGTATCGTCGCCTGGAGACGGCGGTCCTTGAGAGCACCCAGGCTGACAACTACAGCGCCTGCTTCGACCGGGCCTGGTTCTTGAACCTTGGCCCATACCGGGATGCGCTTTTCGGAGTTGTTGTCTTTGGGGCTTGATGACCTGGACCTGGCAGTGGAACGAGCTATTGTGCGTGGTAGCAAACCCGGCCGCGATCGGGTCGTGTTCTTAGCGCCCTCCCTGGTTGAAGCGCGGCACCGCTATCTGGACAAGCGACCAAAGTTGCCAGACGAGGAGTGTGTCTTTTTGCTCCATCAGCGCTCGCCGACTCCTCGAACAATTCAGCGGCGATAGAGAAAGTACGGAACAAAAGCCGGCGTTGATGTATCGCCGCACAAGCTCAGACATACGATGGCCACGCGGCTGCTGAATCAGGGCATGCCTATCCACTCGCTTCGGAAGCTTCTTGGCCATCAGCACCTAAATACCACCCAGATTTACGCCCGGCTTTACGATCAAACACTTTACCGACAGTTCCGAGAAGCGACTGCTCGACTGGAGGGACTTGCGGTAGACGGGTGGCCACAGACGATTACGGGTGCACCTTTGCGAGCGGAGAAGGAGGTCGCCGAGGCGCTCGACACATAGGAATTCACGAAACGACTGAAAATTACCCGGTTTTTCGGATATAGATGATGATTCCGTATGAGGAATTTCTGGCCAGAAATGAGAGTTCGGCTACATTGGATTCAGAGAGAAGCTGTCTTTTGCCAGAGCAAGAGGCAATTTCACCGTAGACAGATGAATATCCCGAATCATCTTCCGCATATCAACCCAAAATCCGTGATTTGCCGCATAATTATCAACTCAATTCTTGTTTCCCCGCCCTATTTATCTGATATGCCGCTTGCCACTAGGCATAATATCCATTTTGTGGGAATATCACGATTGCACATTGGGTTATTACTCTTTATCCCGACGTGTTCCTTGATGCCGGCAGAATACTTGTCGGAAATCGTAGTACGAAGGATAGTGTTCCATGCTTTCTCGACTGAAGAATAAGAGGCTTCTATACGGATTTCTAGTAGCTCCTGCAGTAATGATCCTATTTGTTCTCTATTCCGCGTTGCTTGGCAGGTCAGACACGACGGTCGTCAATTCGTTTTGTTCAGAGCAAGAGTGTGAATGTGATGATTGGTATAGGCACGGTGTTGATCAGTACCAGGTTGAAAACAATGTTTGGAACAAAGGGAGCGAAGACTCTTATCAACAATGTGTATTTATCAGCGACGGGGATCGTGGTGTTAATGCTGGTTGGGTATGGAATTGGCCAGGGGTTCGATTCAATGTTGTAGCCTACCCAAACGTCATGTATGGAAATAATCCTTGGCTACCAGCTACCTCACCCGAGTTTCCCGTGCGAATTGATGAGATAGATTGCCTGGAAGCTGAGTTTGAGGTTGCCCAGGAAGGTAGCGGCAAAGGCAATCTTGCGTTCGACTTGTGGGTAACCAGCAATGCCACTGCTCAACCTTCTGACATCACACACGAGATCATGATCTGGCTTTCGCACGAAGGAATCCAAACTGCAGGCTCGCGCGTAGATACTATTGAAATTGATGGACATGAAGTCGAATTGTTCAGGAAAGAAAACCATAGTCCTTCGGATGAGTATGCGTGGACTTACTTGGCATTCGTTTATCAATCAGAGCTTGCTGAAGGATCAATTAGCTTCGATGAAATCTTTCGGTATCTCGTTGAAAAAAATTACGTAGCTTCAGATGAATATCTGGCGAGCATTCATTTGGGAAACGAAATAGTTAGTGGATATGGACAAACGCTGATCCAGGATTATGAAATCCGGTTTTGTGACCAGTAACCCATCTTCGGCATAACAACTCACCGGAACGGACCGGGGATTCAGCGCCTGAGGCGGCTGACAAGGCTTCCGCGGGTTATTAGTCCGGCATCTGCCGGTGCGATCCCCGGCCACTCAGCTCGCGGCCGTTATCGATCAGCATCCTAGTCAATGGTGTCCATTTAAGGCTCCTTATGTGAATACAAACGGCTGCACGCGGGTCGCTAGTCGTTTCGCCTTGAGTCACTGTCCGAAAAACCCATCTGGAATTCAACATTCAAATACCTCTTGTTTTAATGGGTTTCCGTACGCTATGATGAACTATGAAAGTCGGCTACGCTCGCGTTTCGACCCAGGAGCAAAATCTCTCGCTGCAGAAGGATGCCTTGAAGCAGGCTGGCTGTGGAAAGATCTTCCGTGACCAAGCCAGTGGGGCGAAGGCGGAGCGGTCCGGGCTGCGAGAGGCGAAATCGTTTGTAAGGGAAGGCGACACCCTCCCCGACACCTCGTTCAAAAAGTGCGACTCAGATCATGGAAGTCTAATATTCCTCCTCGCCCAAGGTCCGTAATGACGCAGGTTAGCAAAATACCCGCTACTCGTCTTAAATAACAGTCAATAGCTCCCACGATGCCTTTCTTCTGTCATCTCCGAATCGTCGTGCCCCAATATACGGTAGGACCAGGCCAATGACCATCCTGAACAATCCATAATATCGGGTTCTCCTGCCTGTAAGATCCTCCAGGGTATGGCTGATTCTCTGTTTTCCAACAACTGTTGTTTTTCTCGACCGGGTTCAATGTGTCAGAATCGGCGGCATTGCTTGGCCTCCTACGCTATACTGAAGGGCAATGGATCTCTCGGCTCTTCCCATCACTTACCAGGCCGCCATCCCTGAAGAATACATGGACGAAATGGAGCACATGAACGTCATGTGGTACGCCCATCTCTTTGACCGGGCCACCTGGCAATTCTTCGCCAACCTGGGAATGGACCTGGCCTACTTCAGTGAACAGGACGCGGGGGCTTTCGCCCTGGAACAACATACCCGCTATCTGGCTGAGATCCGTCAAAGACAATCAGTTAGCTTGCGGACTCGAGCCATTGACCGCACCCCCAAGCGCTTCCACTTCATGCATTTCATGATCGTTGACCAGAGCGGCGTCCTGGCATCCACCACTGAATTGGTCGGCATGCACATCGATTACAAAACACGCCGTTCATCTCCTTTGCCGGACCACATCGCGCGAGCCTTTGATCAACTTATCGCCAGGCACCAGAAGGTCGATTGGGAACCGCCCATTTGCGGCACCATGCATCCCTAATCCGCTGTGCGCTTGGTCTTCACCCCTCAATCGGTATCATAAAGGCGTCCGCAAAGTCGGAACACCCATTCGACCCCCATTGGCTTTTGGAATCGCCCTGGCACTCTTATTGACCCACAAATTGATGAAATCGTGGATTTTTCGACTTTTTTGGCGGTTTGAGCGGCTTTTTGGCGCCTTGCGCGACTATTAAAGCGCCTTGCGCGACTATTAAAGCGCCTTGCGCGATCGTTTCCTGGATTCTAGCCATACGGCTATTGGTGTGTAGTGGTAAGTGTCAACCGCGGTTGACGTTTGCGTTCGACTTCTCTTTCGCCCCCCATCAGAGACTCGCTTCAGGGCTTTGAAGGCAGCTCATGAGAGCGGACCATTCGTTGAACTTTATCTTCGTCCCAAGATAAAAATTCGCCGCTCCATCCGGCGGGCGCATATAGGGCCAATAAGGCCAGCACGCGGCCGGGTATCTCTGGAGAAAGCAGCTCTCCATCATCATAAAAACGAACGAAGCGGTCGTGGACATCTTCGGGCATGCCCGGTTCCCCCTGTGTTCGAATGAAAGTCTGCATCGCCGTGTCTACCACCCCCGGTCTGACTGCGACGGCCGTGATATCTTCTTCCTCAGCCGCCAGTATTCGAGTGAAAAGGTTGAGGGCCGCTTTTGACATACTGTACGCCCCGGCGCCAGCAATGCCTCCTTCGGCCGCCCCGCTGGATATGTTAATCACCCGGCCGTGACTATCCCGCAGATAGGGCAGCGCAAATCGGGTCAGCACTGCCGGACCGAGCACATTAACGGCCCAGCTTCTTTCCCAGGCCTGGGCATTGGCTTCGGCGATGGGCCCGATAGGCTCGACTGTGGCGGCATTGTTCACCAGGGCGTCTATCCGGCCGTACTGTGTGATCGTCTTTTCCACGATCTGCCGGCACTCTTCCTCGTTTCCAACGTCCCCTGGTACAGCCAGCGCCCTGCCGCCTAGGTCATCAATCTCGCTCGCTACCCGGTGTAACTCCTGCTTCGACCGCGCGGTCAGGACGACCTGGGCTCCGAGCCTGGCTGCCTTCTTGCCGATGGCCTCCCCGAGCCCACGCGAGGCGCCGGTGACAATGATAACTGGTTTCATGCTACTATCTCCGGGTTCGTAACGGCGTAATTTGTGACTTTAGGCGAGATCGTATGCCTGCCTAAGCCAATCGATTACCTCTTCGTCCACATCCTTTGCCTCAGAGAGCCTCACCTTGTGGGTGCACATGCCGCTGAAAACAACGCCTCCTTCTAACCGCTCTGTCGGTTCTGCTCCCTTTAGGTTTAGCCCGAGATCCACGCGTGTCTTCGTCGCCGCCTGGACGTTGGCGAATTGCTTAATACGGCGGAGGCTGACGTAGGTCTTCTTTGGCGCAATCGCGATATCCGCTCCAAATTCAGCTGCAGCTGCCACGACGGCCTCATATACCGGCTTAAGCGCCGTTTTCGGGCCTTCATATTGGGAGGAAACCAACTCGTCCTCAGCCGGAGCGCCTCCTTCGGCTTGCTGCCGGAAGATGAGGACGATGGTGTTGGCGTAGCCGTGAGTGACTCCGAACTCGCTTTTCAGCAGTTTCATCAACTGGCCATGTTTCTCAAGTCCGCTGTCGCTCAGGATTTCGAACCACTCTGCTAGTGATTTGCCCGTTTTCTCAGGCATATTGTCGATCATAGATTGGACTTGGGGATCATCTGTATAGGACATGTATTACCTTCGGGATATTTATCTGTGTGGTTGGGTTTGAGATGTCTCTCAAGAAATCAAGAGTCGTTCGGCGAGTAGCTTTGCTGCTCGTCATTATCTTTGAGTAACAAGGACCATGATGAACCAATTGGACAATATACCACAGAGTTTTGTTGTTGCGGACGGCCCGATGTTCTGGTGAATGTACGTGTATTCTTGCGCGCGGCGTCTTGAACTGGCCCGCGGTCGGTGATTATGCCTCGGGATCTGGTCTGTCGTGCAAGGAACCTAGAAGAGAGGAGACGTCTTGTTGGATGAGATATAACAGGCGGACGATCTCCTCACGCTCGACTGGCGTCAAACCCTGTCGTTGAACGCGGGCAAGGTGTCCCCGGATATAATCCAGGCGGTCGATGCTGGTGGGCCTGGTCTGGCGGGGCGGCAGCACCCCCCCTTCTGTCCATGGTTGCGATCGTAGTGCTTGAGGCGGCTGCTGTCCGGCGACGGTGGGCACAGAACCCCCCACCGCCGTTTCTTCGCCGGCCTGAACTGCCCTAGAAAGTGCCGTCTCTGCCCTAGTGGCGCTTTCGAATGAAGGTTCGAATCCCTGTTCATCTTGCGGCGGCGGATTCCTCACCTCGTCGATGGCTTTTCCTACACTCGTGGTAGGTTCTTCTTTCAGGTGCTGGGCCACCGACCTTACCTCAGATTGACTCAGGTTTTCTCTGTACCGCGCTCTGTGCAGAGCTTCCTGGTGCCGCTTACGAAGGCCGTGGTAGACCCTCGTTTCCCTTTCGCTGAGCTTGCCCTCGCGGACGTCTTCCTTAATCTCGTTGGGCAGGTCTAGCAGCCGAATAAGCTGGTGGATGCGTTGTCTTGTATATCCCAGACGCTTGCCCACCTTGGCCCAGGTTATCGTCCGCGACCAGGGTGTGTGTCGCTCCCCATCCGCTGCCGTCGCGGCCTCTTCAGTGAGGGCTACCTCCATCTCCTGCTGCATTACTTCTTTCAATCTCAACAGCCCTGCCGCCCGGTCAACGTCGTTTAGATCCTCTCGCTGGATGTTCTCCACCAGCTGGCGCACGAGCCTGGTGGCGCTATCGTAGTCCTGCCGGCGAACGACGGCCGGTATCGTCTCCAGCCCCACCATTCGAGCCGCTCGCCATCGCCTCTCCCCATGGACAATCATGTACTGGTTGTCCGCTATCTCCGTTACCTCGATCGGTTGGATGACGCCATCCTGGCTGATGCTATCGGACAACTCCGATAAACTATCTTCGGGAAACGTGCGCCTCGGCTGTCCTGGATCGGGTCTGATGGCCTCGAGGCGAATGGCCAATAGCTGCAATCCAGAAGGCTGTTCCACATCTCCTTCGGACGCGAAGAGCTTTCCTAAATCGCCCGAGCGGGGTTGAATCGTCTGGGCAAGGCTGACTTTCGGTCGTTTTTTAACCATGGGAGGGTATCTCCTAGCTTTTTCCAGCCGCCGTCTTTTCGCGACCGGCTGTCTTCTCTGCAATCTCGCTGGCAACTTGCCTGTACGCTTCAGCCCCAGGGTTTGAGGGATCGTAGGATAGAATGCTCTGACCCGCGACTGCGCTCTCCGCAAATCTGATAGAGCGCCTGATGAAAGCCTTAAACACATGATGGCCATGGCTATACTGCTGGTCAACGGCGGCCAGAATATCCTTCGTCATGATGGTCCGTGTGTCGGCCATCGTTAACAAAATCCCCTCGACCTCCAGATCCTGGTTTAACTTCTTTCGCCTGATGGTCTCGATAGTTGAAAGCACCATGAGAGCTCCACGGGCTGGCAGATATTCAGTCTGGATAGGGATGATCACGCTATGTGACGCCGTTAACGCGTTAACAACCAGCAGATTGAGCGACGGGCTGCAGTCGATTAGGATGAAGTCGTATTGGTCGTCTACCTCTTCAAGCACGGTAGACAACACGCGTTCGCGGCTCAGGGTATTCATGAGGGACAGTTCAATCATGCTCAATTCTGGTTGGGACGGCAGCAAATCGAACCCTTCCTTGGTCTTGCAGATGGCCGCAGAAAGATCGCCGTTCAACCCATTGACCTCTGCCTTCAACGCGTCATAGATGGTTGGCGACAGCTTTTCCGGGTCAAACCCGGCGTGCTGAGTCAGGTTTCCCTGTGGGTCCAGGTCGATGGCTAGGACGCGATAATCGAGTGCTGCCAGCCCGGCGGATAAATTAATCGTCGTAGTTGTCTTGCCTACGCCACCTTTCTGCATGGCAATCGCCATTATCCGAGCCATGGAAAACTCCTACTTGTTACTTTTTATTGAGACCACGAAGTATGAAGACCCTGTGGTCTGGGATTGGTTTACTACAGTAATAATTTGCTGAAAGTGCCTTTAGAACTATAGAAAACGATAGCATGAAGCACATACCGCGTCAAAGAAGTGTCAACCATGGTTGACACTTCCTCAGCCGCCTATTTCACGAGCGCCTAGGGGCATTTAGGCTTCATGACGCAGTGTGTTATATAATAATCTCATAGAGAAAAGCGTTGCATCAATGCCCTTAGATCATTTACAGGGTTCTTGTTTGTCCGGACTGGCAGCAGTCCTTTTTGATACCATTACCACTGTCTTAAACATTGAGGAAACTTTGATTATGAGCCGGTCGAATGTTGTTGGCGAAGAAACATACGATTTTGTAGTGATTGGATCGGGCTTTGGGGGAAGCGTGTCAGCCATGCGTTTGTCCGAAAAGGGGTACACCGTCCTCGTCTTAGAACGAGGTAGGCGATATGACACTGAGGAGCTCCCCAAATCCAACTACAATCTTCCAAAGTACCTCTGGATGCCGCTTCTCCGCTGTTTCGGCATCATGGGAATCAACCTTCTCGACGACATCATGATCTTAAATGGCAGCGGCGTTGGCGGGGGAAGCCTCGTCTATGCTGGAACGCTGATTAAACCTGAATCGAAATTCTTTCAAGAAGAAGGGTGGAGGGTACTATCCGATTGGGAGCAGGAGCTGGCTCCTCATTTTGAAACAGCTCGACAGATGCTAGGGGTAAGCCAGAACCCCAAGTTGACCCCAGCTGATGAGATCTTCCGCGAGATTGCCGCGGATCTGGGCCGCGAACAGACCTTCGAGCCCACTTCGGTGGGGATCTTTTTTGGCGATGAAGGAACAACCGTTCCAGATCCTTACTTCGATGGCCAAGGCCCAGAGCGGTGTGGCTGTATGTTCTGTGGTGGCTGCATGGTTGGCTGCCGGTACAACGCCAAGAACAGTCTTGACAAGAACTACCTGTTCTTTGCCGAAAAATATGGTGCTTCTATCCAGCCTGAAGCCAACGTCAACGAAATTCAACCCCTATATGGTCCGCAAGATGATGGCGCTCGGTACGAGGTTTTTTATAAAAGAACCACCGCCTGGCTAAACAAGCCGTCACATGAGGTCAGAGCACGCAACATCATTCTCTCCGCAGGCGTTCTTGGGACTGTAGACCTTCTATTGCGATGTCGTGATGAGGCCAATACATTACCGCTTCTTTCGTCCCATATCGGAACCATGGTTCACAGCAACAGCGAGGCCTTGATGGGCGTAACAGCTCGAACCTCTGACGTGGACTACTCCAGAGGAGTTGCCATTACCTCCAGATTCTGGATCGACGAGGTAACGAGTGTTGAACCAGTACGCTATCCCCTGGGATCCTCGGCCATGCGATTCATTGCCCTCCCGCTAATAAGCACTCTGCAGGGAACTGCTGTGCAGCGATTAGGTCGTCTTGTTTCCCATATCGTTCAAAATCCTCGCGACTTCGCAAAAACGCTATTTCTCCCGGACTGGGCTCGGGACAGCACCATCGTCCTTGTCATGCAGACCGTGGAAAACCGGATGCACTTGAAATTGGGAAGAAGACCCCTAACCCTTTTTCGCAAGAACTTGGTGAGCAAAAGAGATAGAAAACTACCAATCCCCGCCATAATCGACGCCGGAAGGATCGTTGTCGACAGGTTCGCAGGGAAAATCGACGGCATCTCCCAGACCACTTTCAATGAAGTGCTGCTGAATACGCCCTCAACAGCCCATATCCTGGGGGGCTGTGCCGTTGGCGAAGATGAATCCACCGGTGTGGTCAATGCCTTTCATGAGGTCTTCAATTACCCCGGCCTTTTCGTAGTCGATGGATCGGTCATACCCGGCAATCTCGGTGTGAACCCCAGCTTGACCATCACAGCCATGTCTGAACGAGCCATGAGCTTGATACCACCAGCAGCCGATGCGGTTGAGCGGCTCCCGCTAGAAGCTCCAGCCGGATTCTCCCCTAATGGCCAAGGACATCGTCAGGGGAATGGACGCGCCATCCTCTACTCTCTTCTTATCTTGCCCGCGCTGCTCCTGCTGGTTAGATATCTGTTGAACAAAACGAGGTAACTCATGAGCAATGATCTAGAAATGCTGACCTTTGTGAATCCCGCGACGGGCGAGCAATTTGGGCAGGTAGCAATGGCTTCGGCTCAGGAAGTCACAGAAGCAGTCGAAGAGATGCGCCGCTCTTTTGAAGTCTGGCGACGAACATCGGTAAAAGAGCGCGTTCGGATCTTGCGTAAATTGCAGAAATTGATCATCGATTCCGTTGACCTTATCAGCGAGACCATCAACCAGGACACGGGAAAAAGCCGGCAGGATGGCATGATTGAGGTTTTCATGATGGTTGACCGCCTCAATCAATATTGCCGGCGAGCGCCCCGTTGGTTGCGACGAAGACGCGTTTCCCCGGGCTTATATATCTTCAAGAAGTGTTCGACTGAACCCGTTCCTTACGGCGTTGTGGCCGTTATCAGCCCATGGAACTACCCCTTCGATCTGATGATGTCTCCTATGTTCTCGGCTTTATTGGCCGGCAACACTGTCGTGCTAAAGCCTTCCGAAGTCGCGGGAGCTTCTGGGGTCGTCATCGAAAAACTCGTGAAACAGATACCTGAGCTCTCGCCCTTTGTTCGGGTGGTACACGGCGACGGGAGGGCTGGAGCGGCCCTGGTGGCGGCCAGACCCGATTTTGTGTTCCTCACCGGATCGACAACTACCGGGCATCTGGTTGCCCTGGAGGCGGCTGAAAACATGATCCCCTACGCCTTCGAATTAGGCGGCAAAGATCCCTTGATCGTCCTGGAAGACGCCGATATTGACGCTGCTGCCCGTTGGGGTACTTGGGGCGCCTTTTACAATACAGGTCAGACTTGCCAGGCCGTTGAGCGCGCTTATATCGTTGACTCCGTTTACGAGGAGTTCCTGTCCAGGGCCATCAACTATACAAAGGAGTTTCAATACGGTTACACGGCCGAAAAAGACACCCCATTCAACCTCGGACCGCTCACCTTTGAACGGCAGAAGCATATCATAGAGGATCATATGGCAGACGCCTTGGCAAAGGGAGCGAAGGTCCTGATTGGTGGTGAGATCCACGACCTCTTTATGGAGCCAACCATATTAGTCGACGTCAACCATTCGATGAAACTAATGCAGGATGAGACCTTCGGTCCCATTCTGCCCATTATGAAGGTCAAGGATGAAGATGAGGCCATCAGCATGGCCAATGACAGCTATTTTGGCTTGAGTGCTTCCGTTTGGAGCCGGGATGCGGCCCATGCCATGCGCGTGGCTGAGCGCCTTGATGTAGGTTCAGTCAATGTCAATGACACCGTTGCCCACTTCGCGGTCCCATTACTTCCATTTGGCGGACGAAAACAATCCGGCGACGCTCGAATTCATGGCCGGCAGGAGATCCTTCAGTTTACACAGTTCCGATCCTTTTCCGTTGGTCGTCCTCCTTTACCGTTCGATATCGCCACCGTATTGCGCCAGCCGGGACACTATAAACTGGGTGTAGCCGTCATGCATCTTGCCTTTGGCGTCACCCCGAAGCAGCGGGTTCAGCCAATCGCCGAGGAAATCCATCAATTTCGGGAGAAACGGGAGCAGGAGAAGAGAAGTTCTTCTCGCCAAGGAGTTTTCCTAGCCGCGGGCCTAATGGGTGCCGCCGCAGCGATGCTATTTGGCCTCATGCGGCAGCGTAAGTAGCTCTGCCAAAAACAGCGCTGTTCTTTAGCTCTGGATTTTTAGGGCCTTTTGGGGGAGGGGGAGTCGCAGTTGGTGATCTGGTCTTTTGCCGTCTAGCAGTACAAAGGGCGCCGGCCGGCCGGGATTGACCCCTATCATTTTTAAGTCCCCTAACTGCCGAAATGTTGTATTCCTCCTGGCCTGAAGGATCGATCTCGCCCCTTTCGGTCCTATCCCGGGAACTCGAAGTAATAGCTCCCGATCAGCCTGGTTGACCTCCACCGGTGATTGGCTCAAATTATCAAGAGCCCAGCTTTGCTTTGGATCCATCGTCAGGGACAAATCGCCCTTAGGATCGAAGGGCAGTTCCTCCATATCAAAGCCGTAATCTCTGAGCAAAAATGAGGCCTGGTACAAACGGTGCCGTCGCCAGGGATCCTCGGGTGGATGATCCTCCAGGGGCGTGCCTGGTACCGGTCTGAAAGCCATATAATACGTTCGACTGAGCCCTGCGTTCTCGTACAAATAGGCCGTCGTACTCAGTAATTCCAAATCACTTTCTCCAACCGCCCCAACGACGAATTGAGTTGTCGACGAAGGCCATCTTTGGCCAGGCCTACGGCTGAGCCGTTGGCTATGTCTTTCGTTCCACATCCCGTGTGGAAGCTCCGACCTCCTGATCTCTTCCACCCATTTCAATGGTTCTAGCAATTCTTCAAAGAAGATCTTTTTGGGGGCAAGCAGGGCAAGGCGTTTGGTGTTTGGTCCTTCAAGATTAACTGAAACTCGGCTGGCCATCTGCATGGAGCGGCGTACCTGGTCTTTTTCCGCCCCTGGCATGATCTTCAGATGGAGATAACCAGTATAGTTGTGTTTATTCCGCAGAATCTCTGCTGTGTCGATGAGCCTGTCCTGGGTTGAAACACCACCTTTGATGATGCCCGAGCTAAGAAACAAACCTTCAACCATGCCAGCCCTGTACATGGTCATGAAGGTGCTCGCCATCTCATCAGGCGTAAAAGTAGCTCTGCGATAATTTTGGCCCGCCCGGAATGGGCAGTAGAAACAGTTTCGCTCGCAGGCTGAGGTTAGCAGCGTTTTTAGCAAGGTGATGCTCTTTCCGCCGGGCATAACTGCCTGGGTAATTCCCAATGATTCCTGTTTGGCTTGAAGATTGGTCTTCAACGGCGCC
>Ga0307379_10006419_pt1 | contig 16158 bp, 13 predicted proteins | sample UN2MG_FD_202237 | JGI IMG/M metagenome (GOLD analysis project Ga0307379, IMG submission 202237) | Soil microbial communities from Risofladan, Vaasa, Finland - UN-2 | ecosystem: Environmental > Terrestrial > Soil > Coastal area > Acid sulfate soil | place: Finland: Risofladan, Vaasa | collected... | reverse complement strand
CCAGCTTGGCCTTGCTAAGTCTGGGCGGACTGGCCTTCCTGGCCCGCCGCAGGCGTAGGAAGCTGACCACTGCTTGATGCTTGTGAAGATGTACCGCGCGGGCGGGCGGCCGGGTGGATTTTCCCTACCCCGGCCGCCCGCCCGTCTATATACGCATGCGGTGCACTGGCCCACCGGCCTTGCTTGGGGTCGTGTCCGGTATGGCCTGAGGTCGGTTTCATCCGTGCGCACGGACAGGACGATTGGTGTACCGAGAGGACACAGGCCACGGGCGGGGGAGGTCGTAGTAGGGGTACCTTCGGCGCAGCCGTGCGCTGTGCCTCCATCGCGAGCAGGCCGTCACTGGCCATGTTGCCGGCGTCAAGGCAATGACGGGCAGGTTTTTTCGCCCAACGAGGTAGCACGCGCGCATGGCAGGGCGGACTCCTCATGGCCGGATGGCCGCATGGGCCGCAGCGCAGGGGGGAAGCCCGGGGCCACCAGGCCGCCCTTTCATATCTTCACTCAGGTTGGCACAGAAAACGGGGCAGGTCAACTAACTGGCGCAACGGTTTGCAAAATAAGGCTTTAGCTCTCTCATGGCCCAGGAGGTCGTGGGCCTCGATGCAGACCGAGACCGCGGCGGTCGCACAGACATCACGCCAGTTCCTTCTCGGTCTCCCCGATCGCCTCGTCAATGATGTCCAAGCCTTTTAGCAGCACCTGGTCTTCCATGATCACCGGCGGGCTCATTCGCAGGATATGCCCGGCTGGAATCCACGCCAAGCCCTTGCGGAAGGCCTTCTGGTAGACCAGCCTGCCAGCCTCGTCGAAGGGCTCCTTGGTCGAGCCGTCCTTTACCAACTCGATGCCCATTAGGCAGCCCTTTGCCCGGACGTCGCCGACGATCTGGTGCTCAGCCTTCATCCGCTCCATCCGACGCAGGGCCAGCTCGCCCAGGTGGCCCGATCGCTCCAGGAGGTTCTCTTCCTCGATCACCTGGGTGCTGGCCAGAGCGGCCGCGCAGGCCATGGGGTTGCCCCCGTAGCTGCTGGAGGCGGAGATAGATTCGAACGACTCGGCGAACGGTTCGCGGACGGCCACACAGGTCACCGGGAAACCGTTGCCGAAACCCTTGCCGATCGCCACCACATCGGGCACAACGCCCCAGTGCTCCAGGCAAAGCCACTTGCCCGTGCGGGCCCATCCGGTGAGGACCTCGTCAGCCATCAGGAGCAGCCCCCGCTGGTCGCAGTACTTGCGGAGCTTGGGGAAGAAATCGTCGGGCGGGATGATTGAACCTCCCCAGCCCTGGATCGGCTCCAGGACGAACCCGGCCACATCATGGACCGTCCCCCTGTCGATGTACTCGTCGTAGAACTCGATGTACTTGTCCGTGTCGATGGTGCCGTCCGGCCGGCGCCAGAGGGGCCGGTAGGGATCTGGCCGGGGGACCATGTGCATGCCGGGCGCCCGCACCCGCCCGTAGACGTGCGAGCGGATGTGCGCCAGGGATACGGCGCCGTACGTCTTGCCGTGGAAGTCGTAGAAGCAACTGATCATCTCGTTTCGCCCGGTGGCGGCCCGCAGGACGCGCTGGCCGGCCTCCACGGCGGCCGTGCCGCAGTCATAGAGCTGGAACCCATTCAGATCTCCCGGCAGCACTGCGGCGAGCTTCTCCATCAGGAGTGTCTTGATCTCCGTGGTGAAGTCATGGGCATTCATAAGCATCCCGGCGTACTTCCGAATTGCCTCGACCACCTTCGGGTGGCAGTGACCCAGCGTGGTCACGTAGATGCCGGAGGAGAAGTCGATGTAGCGGTTGCCGTCGACATCCGTGATCGTGCACCCGCTGCCGGATTCGAAGACCACCGGAAAGAGCTTAACCTGGCTGCTGAGGCCCTTGAAGTGCTTCGTGCAGCGGGCGTGCAGCTCCCGCGACCTGGGACCCGGCGGGTTCACCCGCACGCGCGGGCAGTGCTGAAGGTCCACGTGTGCCCAGTCTGTACTCGATACCGTCTTAGTCACGCGCCACTTCCTTCTGTTTGCTCGGATATATCGGACGCCGGCCCTCCTGAAATACCGCTGCCGGAAACGGTAAAGCACGTTCAATTCTGTTGACATATAACAGCCGGTGCACTAGTCCTGCAAGGCCTTCCCATCGGAAGGACAACGGTGAAACAGGCGCTGCCGGCGCTGCCGGCGCTGCCGGCGTGTCGGTCGGAGGCGACGCGGTCTGAGCCGCATCTGGATCGTGGTAATATTCGCCCGATGGTGCGTGCGGCCGTGAGTCACGAGATGAACAGGCAATTCGGACTTCTTGCAGGCGCTGGCGTCGTGGACATCACCCCGGAGGATTCCCAGTTCCTTTACGGCTATCCCCACGTCAGGCGTTACAGCACGGGCGTTCACGACCGGCTGCTGAGCTCTGCCCTGTATCTCCGGACCGGCGGGGAGCAGGTCCTCTTCATCGCCAATGACGTGATCGGCGTGTCCAAGGCGTCCGCAAGGCGGGTCCGCGAGGCAATCGCCGGCGCAGCCGGCGTCCCCTCCGCGAGCATCATGGTGACGGCCACGCACACCCACTCCGGACCCAAGACGACTGACTACGTCGGAGGCGACTGCGACCCCGTCGTGCCGAAAACGGACCCGAAGTACCTCCGGCGGATGGAGGAGGGCATCATCGGGGCGGGCGTTCAGGCCTGTCGAGCCGCACGTCCGGCAGAGCTGGGCCTTGCGATCGCGGATGGATCGGGCCTGGGAACGAACCGGCGAGATCCTTCAGGACCCGCCGATCCCCAGGTGCCGGTGCTCTTCGTTCGCTCGGCTCAAAACGGCTCACCGATCGCAGCCATGGCGGTCTGCTCCATGCACCCGACCGTCCTGCATGAGGGCTCGACGCTGATCAGCGGCGACTTTCCTGGTTTAGCCCGCCAGTATCTCCAGGGGAACGCTCTGGGGCCGCAATGCCCTGTGCTCTTCCACACCGGGCTGTGCGGCAATCAGAGCCCGCGGCACGTGGTCCGGGCCAACACGTTTGAGGAAGCCGGCCGGCTGGGCGACCGGCTGGGAAACGCGATAGCGAATGTCCTCCCACAGGTCCGTTTCTTCTCCGAGCTCGGGCTCGGCTGCATGAGTGATCTTGTGGACCTACCGCGGAGGACTTTCCCGGCGGTCGAGCAGGCCCAGTTGAAACTGGGCGTCGCGACCGAGCGGCTGGAGCGCCTGCGCCAAAGCGACGGCCCTCGCCAGGAGGTTCGGACGGCCGAGTGCGACTGGTTCGGCGCGGAGGAATGCCTCGCGCTGGCCCGCGCCGCGCGGGACGGCCGCCTGGATGAGGCGTACGCCTGCTGCCTGCCCGCAGAGATCCAGATCATCTCCGTGGGGCCGTGGAAGTTAGTCGGCTGGCCGGGAGAGGTGTTCGTCGAGTATGCTCTGGAGGTGAAGTCACGGCGGGCGGACACCTTTGTCATCTCCCTGGCCAACGGCGGCCTGCAAGGTTACATCGTCACTCCGGAGGCTTCCGCGGAGGGTGGCTACGAGGCCTCCAACGGTCTGTTTCCTCCGGAGGCTGGGACGATCCTGGTGGAAAGCACCCTGCGCTTGCTCGAGCCGGCGCGCCCGCCAGCCTAGGCCGAGGACTCTCACGTGGAGCTTGTACTGGGAATCGATCTGGGGACCACGAATTTCAAGGCCTGCGTGTTCGACCGGGACGGCGCCCAGCGCGGGCTGGGGCGCGTCGCGGTGCAGCCGGAAACGGGCCACGGGTCGCTGTTCGAACTGCCCGTGGACCGTTTCTGGAAACACCTCCGGCAGGCCATCGAGCAGGGGATGCGCCAGGCCGGAGCGGCGGCGCGCGACGTCCGGGCCATGGGCTATTCCTCGCAGGCCAGCAGTTTTCTCCTCCTGGACGACCGGGACCGGCCGCTGACGCCATTGGTGCTCTGGCCGGACCGGAGGGCGTCACAGACCGATCCCAAGGTCGAGGCGCTTTGGGCCCGCCCAGACTTCCTGCGGGTTACCGGCCTGGGGGTGGGACCGGTTGGCACATCCGCTCCCTCGAAGATTCGATGGTTCCAGAAGCGCCGCCCTGAGGTCTGGGCGCGTGCGCGGCGTGTCATGACCATCAGCGACTATCTGGTGTACTGCCTCACCGGCCAGCCGGTCGGTGACGGGGGAACGGCCGTCCTGCTAGGGCTTATGGACCTACGCGCGCTTGAGTGGTGGCCGACGGCACTCGAGGTGTTGGGCATCGACGGCGGGAAGCTGTCCAGGCCGTTGCGCCCAGGCGCCAGTGCGGGGCCCATCACGGACGAAGGGGCAGGACGACTCGGCCTTGGTGCTGGCATCCCGTTGGCTGTGGGAAGCCTTGATCACCACATGGCCGCCATCGGAGCCGGCCTGGACAGGCTAAGCAAGGTTAGCGAGTCGACAGGCACTGTCACGGCCTGCATCCGCCACACCGACCGCTTTGCCCCCAGGCCCAACTGCACCTGCGGCCCGGGCCTCCGCAGCGACCAATACTATGAACTTGCCTTCGATGAGAACGGGGCGGGTGTCCTGGACTGGTACCAGCGAGAGCACGCCCCGGGGCTGAGCATACCAGAGCTGCTGGAGATAGCCGAAGACGTGCCGGCCAACGGCGACAGGCCTGTCGCGCTCCCGCTTGCGGACCGATACCCGGGCCTGGAGGGATTCACGAGCCGCTCGCCCTCACACCATCATGGGCACTACGTGCGAGCCATACTGGATTCCACCGCCGGGAGCCTGGCGGCGCTGATCGGCTGTCTGTATCCGCGCGGAGGCCCTGGTCGGATAATTGCCACCGGCGGCGGGGCCCGGAGCGACTTCTGGCTTCAGGTTCATGCGGACCGCCTCGGGGCGGATATTATCACCGTGCAATGTGAGGAGCCGGCGTGCTGCGGTGCGGCGATGGTCGCCGCGACGGCAGCGGGCTGGTTTGCAGACTGTTCCGAGGCTTCGGCATCCTGGGTCCGGCCCCGGAAGGTTTTTTCTCCCCGCTGATTTGACGATCGCGAGGACACCTGGGAAAGGTCACAACATGAATCCGCCCACCAAGCCGCTGCTTGGGCTTTGTCCTATCGGCAAGTTTGTCTTCAGCCACGAGGATGCGCTCCGCCAGAAGCAGGCCCTCAGGCGGCGCCTCGGCCAGTGGGAGGTGCCGACGGTGGACCTGGAGGGCGTTTTGAAGGACGGCATCGTTCGCGATCAGTCCCACGTGGGGCCAGCCATCGAGCACTTCAAGGCCAAGGAGATCGGCTGCCTATTCGTCCCGCACTGCAATTTCGGCACCGAGGGCGCCGTCGGGATGATCGCGCACAAGCTCGGCGTGCCGACGCTCCTGTGGGGTCCGCGCGACGAGGCGCCACTGGCAGACGGCACGCGGCTGCGCGACACGCTGTGCGGGATGTTCGCCTCGACCAAGGTTCTTCACGCGCTCGGCATGCCGTTCACCTACATCGAGAACTGCCGGCTGGACGACCCCCCGCTCCGTAAGGGACTGGACACGTTCCTCCGGGCGGTGAACGTGGCGGACGTGTTCCGCCGCGGCGTTCGCATCGGGCACATCGGCCAGCGGATCGACTTTTTCTGGACCACGATCATCAATGAGGGAGAGCTGCTGGAACGGTTCGGGATCGAAGTGGTTCCCATCGACATGGTCCAGTTCATCCGACGCGCCAAGGACCGAGCGGAGAAGGGCCGCACCGGCTACGAGAAGGAGCTCCAGGAGCTTCGCGGCTCCGCCCGGATCGAGGGATTCCCGGACTCCCGGCCACTGCTGAACGTGCTCGCGGTGCGGGACGAGATGCTGTCGCTGGCCGAGGAGCACGGCCTGGCGGGGTTCGCCATCCAGGACTTCATGTCGCTGATCGACGAGATGGGGGCGTACTGCTTCTACGCCAACAGCATGGTGGGCGAGCGGCACGCGATCGGCTGCGAGTCCGACATCCACGGCGCCATCAGCGACCTGCTGTTGCGGCGCGCCAGCTTCGGCACGGGTCCGGCCTACGTCGCCGACTTGACCGTCCGGCATCCCGACAACGACAACGCCGTGCTGCTGTGGCACGGCGGCGCGCCCCTGTCGATGCGGCACTCCCAGTCCCAGCTCCGGCTGGGGACGCACTGGATCCTCCCTAGCCCCCTGTCGGGCATGACGCACTTCCGGTTGAAGGACGGGCCGATCACCGTCGCCCGGTTCGACGGAGACCGGGGCGAGTACAAGCTTGCCGTGGGCGAAGGCGTGAGCATCGAAGGGCCGCAAACCATGAACAACTACGTCTGGATGCAGGTGGATGACTGGCCCGCGTGGGAGCGGACGCTCATGGAGGGACCGTTCATCCACCACGTGGCAATGGCCTACGGGCATTACGCCGAGGCCCTCACCGAGGCCACCAGGTACGTGCCAGGGCTGCAATCGGTCGCCCTGGGGCGCGCCGGCGGAACCTGAGCCGGGGCGCTTGCCCCGCGCGCGTGGGTGACGGTGCGATCCGGAATGGTCTGTGTGATGATGAGAGCAGCGCCAGGATGATGGGCCGGTCTGACCTTCTCAAGGAGAAAGCGATGGCACGGGGCGTACCCCTCGACAGTCTCTGCGGCGTCTGGTCGGCGGCCCCCACGCCCTTCACCGACGACATGGAGGTCGACACCGTGTCCGTGCGGCGGATGGTGGAGCACCATGTCGGCCTGGGCGTCAAGGGACTGCTTCTGGCCGGCAGCAACGGCGAGGGGCCGTGGATGACGCACCGGCAGCGAAGCCAACTGGTGCGGGCCGCGGCCCGAAGCGCCCACGGGCGGCTGGTGCTGGCAGTCCAGGTGACCGACAACTCCGCGGCGCGAATTCTGGATAACATCCACCGGGTCAGCTCCGATGGGGCCGACGTCGCGGTGATCGCCTCGCCCTTCTTCCTGATCAACGCCACGCCCGCCAACGTCCTCAAGCTGTTCCGCCAGGCCATCCGCAACAGCCCCCTGCCCGTGGGGATCTACGATCGGGGCACGCGGGATCCGGCCGTTCCGATTCCCGGGCCGGTTCTGAGCGCAATCTGCGCCGAGAGAAACGTCGTGGTGGTCAAGGACAGCTCCCTGGATCCTGCGCGCCGGCGCCTGGTCCTTGCGGTCCGCAAGAAGCGCCCAGCCCTGCGCCTTCTGAGCGGGTACGAGTTCGATTGCGTCGACTACCTCCGCGCCGGCTACGACGGCCTGCTGCTGGGCGGAGGGGTCTTCAACGGATTGCTGGCCGGACGGATCGTCGAGGCCGTCAATGCGGGGGACACGGCCCTCGCCGAGCGCCTGCAAGGGCGAATGAGCCGCATCATGTACGCCGTCTACGGCGGCAAGAACATCTCCTGCTGGCTCGCTGGCGAGAAGAAGCTGCTGGTTGAGATGGGAATCTTCCGGACATGGAAGAACTACCTGGGGTACACTTTGACTCCCTCGTGTCGGCGTGCGATCCGGCGCGTGCTGAGGAATGACAAGGACGTCCTCTGGCCTTGAGACGGTGCGAAGATGCCCAAAGAACTGATGAGGCGGAAGGCCTCGGACAATCCATACCTGCACAAGGATTTCCACGGCGCGTTGAGCGGCGGAATCGAGTACCTGGATCGTCGGTTCGGGCCTCAGGCCGTTCGAGATTACCTTCGGCAGTTCGCCCGGGCGTTCTACGGGCCTCTGACGGAAGCCCTGAGGGCCCAAGGCCTGGTGGCACTGAAGGAGCACTTCGAGCGGATCTACAGGCTTGAAGGCGCGGCCGTCAACGTGCGCCTGTCTGATAATGAACTGGTTGTCGAGGTGCCAGAGTGTCCAGCCGTCATGCACATGCGTGAGCACGGCTACCCGGTGGCCAGGCTTTTCGAAGAAACCACGCGGACTGTCAACCAAGCCATCTGTGAAGGCACGCCGTATTCGGCCGAGTTGGTAGAGTACGATCCGCCCAGCGGCCGCAGCATCCAGAGGTTCTACAGGGTCAAGGCATGATCTCCTGCACCGAGTTCATTCCGGCATACAGCGAGCTGTTCAAGTTCCTCCACAGTCTGGGTGGCAAGGAGGCGGTCGAGGACTTCTGGAACGACCTGTCGGACCGTTTCCTGGGCAACCTTCGGGACCTGGTGGAAGAGCACGGCATCCGCGGCTGCTGGCTGTACTGGTCGCACACGTTGAACGAGGAGGCCGCCGACTTCACGATGGAGCTTGATGAGGAAAACGGCGAATTCCGAGTCCAAATGCACCACTGCCCCTCCAAGGGCCGTTTGCTGGAGTACAAACACATCACCCCATATCCGGAGTACTGCCGGCATTGTGACGTCCTGTACCGTCGGGTGCTGGAGCCGCTCGGATATGAATACCACTTCGACGACTCGAGAACCGATCAGGCCGTGTGCGCGATCCTGGTCAGAAGAGCCCAAGAGCCCGGAGACGAGCCTTGCGCGGACTGCTGATCAGGAACGCGAGGCTCGTTACACCTGTCGGTGTTCAGCCGAGGCAGGCTGTCCTATGCCGGTCGGGGAAGATCATCCGGATCGGGCCCTCGGGTACCGTGGGGGGCGAGGCCGCCGAGGAAGTGGTTGACGCCGACGGCGCGTACCTCGTCCCCGGATTCATCGACCTGCATATCCACGGCTGTCAGCAATGGCTGGTTGACAACGGCCCGGCCGACCTTTCGGCCATCGCCAACGCCCTGCCGCAATATGGGGTGACGGGGTTCCTGCCCACGGTGTGTCCCCGCCCGAAAGGGCAAGATGCGGAGTTCGTGGCCTCCCTGGCCAAGGTCGAACCATCGGGCTCGGCCGTCCTGGGCTTCCACCTGGAGGGTCCCTTCCTGACGCTCACCGGCGCCCTGCCCCCGGAGGCCCTGGGGTCGGCCGACCCCGCGCGGGTGGAGTCGCTGGTTCAGGCCGCGCGGCCGCACAGGGCGATCTTCAGCGTCTCGCCGGATTTCGAGGGCATCTGCGATCTGCTTCCGCAGATGGTGCGCGACGGCGGGCCGGCCTTCATCACGCACACGCGGGCCAGCGTTGAACAGACCCAGGCCGCCATTGAAGCCGGCGCCCGCCACGCGACACACTTCTACGACGTGTTTCCCGCGCCGGCTGAGACGGAACCCGGCGTGCGCCCATGCGGGGCTGTGGAGGCCGTGCTGGCCGATCCTCGCGTCAGTGTGGACTTCATCCTCGACGGCGTCCACGTTCACCCCGTCGCCTTGAAAATGGCGATTGCATGCAAAGGGCCGGACCGGGTCTGCCTGATCACGGACGCCAACGTGGGCGCCGGGCTGCCCGGCGGACGATATCAGTTCGCAGACCAAACGGAGGTCGAGATCACCGGTCAGGGGCAACCGGCCAGGCTGACGGAGACGTCGCGCCACCCCGGCGGCCTGGCCGGCAGCGGCCTGACGATGGACCTGGCGGTGCGAAATGCCACGGAGATGCTGCACGTCGAGTTGTCCCTCGCCATCCGGATGGCCAGCGCCAACCCGGCGCGGGTGCTGGGCCTCGAAGGCAGCAAGGGCCTGGTGAGCGAAGGCTATGACGCTGACATGGTCCTGTTGGACGATTCGTTGCGAGTGCTGCGAACCTGGATCGGCGGCGAGTGCCGCTTCGAAAGGACCTTCACACCGGGAGATGCAGGAACATGACGAAATTCGATTTCAGTCCGTCGCGATGGGTCCCGTTCCGGGACAAGGAAGTGCTGCAGCGTGTCCGGAGCATCAAGAGACAGGACATCACCAAGCACCCCAATCCTGACTTCAAGGTCCGAGTCGTGCCGGACGACCAAGTTGAGTTTATCTGGGTGGCGGACATGTTCCACCGGATCAAGCAGGCCTCGGATGCAGGAACAAGGCTGGTCCTCATCACGCCCAATCCGGCGCACGCGTATCGCAAGGTGGCGTACCTGATCAACAGATTACGCGTGAACTGCCGCAAGCTGTACACGTTCAACATGGACGAGTACGCCGACGAGGACGGCAACGTGGCGCCCGAGAGCTGGCCCCAATCGTTCATGCGCTCGACGAAGAACTACTTCTACAGCAACATCGACGAGGACCTCCGGCCGAGCGAGGACCACATCTGCGGTCCCACCACCGCGAACATCGAGGACTACGGCAAGATGATCGCCGACATGGGCGGCGGCGACGCCTGCTACACCGGGCCGGGGTGGACCGGGCACCTGGCCTTCATCGAGCCGGACGCGCCGGAGTTCGACGCCCCGTTGGAGCAGTGGATGAAAATGGGGCCCCGCATCGTCACGCTCAGCCCGTTCACCATCGCGCAGAACTCTCTACACGGAGGCTTCGGCATGAGCGGGGACCTGGCGGCCGTGCCCCCCAAGGCCGCAACGATCGGCCCCGCCGAGGTGATCGCGTCAAAGTATCGGATGGACATGAATGCCTTGAGCACGGCGGGCACCAATGTCTCCTGGCAGAGGCTCATCACCAGGCTGGCTGCGCATGGACCGGTGACCCCGCGGGTGCCCACGTCCCTGCATCAGATCCTCAAGACCGACTTCTACATCTCCGAGACCATCGCCCAGGACATCGAGCCGAACTGGGAAGCGGGATACTGACGCCCAACGGCGCGGCACCACAGGCGAAGAAGGTGGCTTAGAACCGAGGGATAGACATGGTCCGCGTACTGGTGATCGGCACCGGGTCCATCGGCGAGCGGCATCTGCGATGCCTGCTCAACACCCATCGCGTGGAAGCAGGCATCTGCGAGGTGAACGACGCCATCCGACAGAGGATCGCCCGGCAGTACCAAGTTATCGAATCCGTTGCGACGGTGGAGGCAGCCATGCAGGCACGGTGGGACGCGGCGGTTGTGGCCACGCCGGCACAGCTTCACGTTCCCATCTCGCAGCAACTGGCGGAGGCCGGCATTCATCTGCTCATCGAGAAACCGCTGTCCGCGAATCTGGACGGCATCGCTGCCCTGATGGAAACGGTGCGGACCCGCAAACTGACGGTTGCGGTCGCCTACGTGTACCGCGCGCATCCCGTGCTGGCGGCGATGAAGCAGGCCCTGGACAGCGGGCGATTCGGCAGGCCCTTGCAGTTGACGGCTCTATGCGGACAGGATTTCGCCTTCTACCGCCCCGCCTATCGCCAGATCTACTATGCTCGACGTTCCACCGGGGGCGGCGCCATTCAGGACGCCCTCACCCACATTGTCAATGCCGGGGAATGGCTGGTTGGGCCCATCGATCACATCGCTGCGGACGCGGCCCACCGGCGAATGGCGGATGTGGAGGTAGAAGACACGGTCCACGCGATCGTCCGGCACGGATCGGTCCTGGGCAGCTACGCCCTGAATCAGTACCAGTCCCCAACGGAGGTAACCATCACCGTTGTCTGCGAGAAGGGCACGGCCCGATTCGAACTCCACGAATGCCGGTGGCGGTGGATGACCCAGACCGACGGGCCCTGGCACGACGAGCCGGCCGCCCCCCTGGAGCGGGACGACTGGTTCATCCGCCAGGAGCAGGCTTTCCTAGACGCGATGGAGGGCAAGGCCGCCCCCCTGTGCACACTGGCCGAGGGGCTGCAAACTCTGAAGGTCAACCTGGCCGCGCTGGCCTCGGCGGATACCGGAGGCGGCATGAGGCCGGTGGAGTAGACCCGTCTGCCGCCAAATCCGGCGATGACCCAGCGCGAGCGAATCCTGGCGGTCTACCACGGGCAGAGGCCCGACGTGGTCCCTTTCATGCTGGACCTCTCGCACTGGTTCTGCCACGCCCGCCGCCGGCCCTGGGACCTGAGCGTCTCCTACCCTCATCCCGAAAGCGAACTCATCCAGTACCACAAGTCTGTCGGCGCGGGGTTCTACATCCCCAACTTGGCCTCGATCCTGGAGGTGAGCTACGGCCCCGAGGTCGAGGCGCGGACCCAGAAGACCGAGCAGGACGGCCTGACGGTCATCGCCTGGTCTCTCCACACGCCCCAGGGGCGAATCTGGCGGCAAAGGACGTGGTCGCCCCAGACCTATTCCTGGCACGTCAGCCGCTGGGGTGTCCAGACCCCGCGGGACCTGGAGGTGCTGGCCGGCGCGATGGCCACGATTACCTTTCGCCCGGCGGCCTCGCGCTACCAGGAATGGGCGAGCGAGGTCGGAGAGATCGGCGTGGTCTACGCCTCCGCCCGGTACAGCGCGATGGGCCACCTGCTGAACAACTGGATGGGCGTCGAGCGGACGGTGTACGCCGCCTACGACTGGTCCGACCGGGTCGAATCCGCCGTGTACTCGATCAACGGGGCCCTCTTGGGCGGGATCGACGCCCTCTGCCAACTCTCGGCCGAGGTGATCCTGTTGGGCGACAACTTCTCCTCGGACCTCCAGCCGCCGTCCTACTTCAACCGCTGGAGCCGCCCCTTCTACACCGAGGCGATCCGGCGGATTCACGCCGCTGGCAAGCGCGCGGCGGTCCACGTGGACGGACGGATGCGCGGGCTCCTGGGCCTCTTCGCCGAGATGGGGATGGACTGCATCGACGCGGCCACCCCGGCGCCGATGGGGGACCTCTCGCCGCGCCAGTGCCGCGAGGAGGCGGGGCCGGACCTGGTCCTCTCCGGCGGCGTGTCGCCGAGCCTCTGGCTGCCGGAGGTCCCTGCGGCGGACTTCGACCGCGCGGTGATCGACTGGCTGGAGCTGCGGAAGAGCAGCCCGCGGCTGATCGCCGCCGCCGGCGACCAAGTGCCGCCCGGGGCGATGGAGGACCGCATCCTTCGTATGCGCGATCTCGTGGAGGAGCATGGCCGCTATTGAGGGCGGGCGTTGACGGCGTGTAGACCACCCCTTCGTACTCGAAAGAAGCGGAACCCTCGGAACTGGCGCCCTGAGACGTAAGATTGGCTGTCCGGAAACGACGGCCTTTGGGCAACGGTTCCTCGCCCCTCATCTCCGCCGCGGTCAACGCACGCCGACAGCGCGCCGCAGCTGAAGGCTGCCACGCGCTCCAGCCTCCCGCACGCGCAAGGCCAGTCAGAGATCGAGCATTTCCTTGAAGTTCCTGCGATACCACGCGCGGAGCTTGGCCACGTCGTCAGGGGTGGCGTGAGGATACGGCCTTCGGCAACGAAGGCTCGTCTTCAGGAATCCGCCAGCGACCCCACCCAGGCGGTCGAAGGCCGAGTCGGTAAAGCCCCTGGGGCCGAATTCCGCAAGTAGGAAGTCAATCAAGTCGGTCAATTTCCGGCAGGACGCGGTCAGCGCGTCCCACTGGTTGCTCTTCAGTTCTTCCCACATTCCGAGCACCACCTTGGGGTTCCAGTAGACGACCGAGCTACAGCTACCCCTGGCGCCCAGCGGACCGAGGGAAGCCAGTTTGTTCTCTCCCACAAACACGTTCACGAACTCTGCGAGGGTCCTGCATCCCTCGGGCGTTGCGCCCACGGTGTCCGCGTTGGATTTGACCATCAGGTAGCTGGGAGCCACATCCTTGATCGCCCGATGCTGATCGACGGTCAGAGCCTTCTTGGCACGCAGCGTTTCATAGATGGATATCGCCACCCCCCCCGTCGCAGACGCCACCTCACGAAAGAAAGGCACCACCAGATCGTCGCCCATCTCCAGCCAGAACGGCAGAGCCACCTGTATCGCATCCGCACCAATCCCCACGGCATAGGACGCCCGACGCAGAACGCCCAACGTATGCGTCGACGTGCAGCCGATCATGCACGGCACGCCGTGGGCACTGCACTGCTCCACGGTTGCCTTGGCCACAGCCCGAAATTCCTCAAGCTCCATGGCGTAGAACTCACCGGTGGTCCCACCCGTGTACACGCCAGGGATACCCGCGCGACAGCAGCGATCCACGTCCGAGCGATAGGTGTCCTCGTCAAACTGGTCCTTCTCCGTCCAGGCCACGGGCAAGCCGGCCCAGGGGCCGACGAAGGTCTCACGAGTCAACATGAAGTTGCCCTTACCGCTACCTGGGTTCTCTGAATCCTGTTGATTGTCCCACGGCATCGACCCGCTCAAACAGCGCCGAAGCACCGCTGCGAAGCATCCTGCCCCTCTTATATGCAGCGGTCTCCGCACGGTCAATCCATGGCCCTTGCATGGGGGCAGAGCAGAGGGGGAGGCGCTACCGGGACGAAGCACTATTTCGGTCGCAGAATAACCTGGAATACGGGCTGCTGCGTCTGCTGCGGACGATGGTTCCGTACAAGACCCAGGTGGTGATCCTGGCCGATCGGTGCTTGGGGCGGACCGGAGATGGCCCGGGAATGCCAGAAACTGGGCTTCGACTACATCCTGCGGATCCGCCCGGACGTGCACGTTCGTCACCCGGCCTTCACGGGCAAGCTGCTGGACCTGCCGGTGCGGGTGAGGGTCCGGCGGGTGCTGCGCAACACCCAGAACCGCAAGCAGCGGCCGGTACAGCAGAACGTGGCCGTGGTGTGGGATGAGGACCAGAGCGAACCGCGGTTCATGGCGACGAGCCTGTCCCGGCCGGGGGCCACCAAGCTGACGCGGAGCTTTGCCCACCGGATGAGCATTGAGGAGTAGTTCCGGGACGCCAAGAGCAAGCGGAACGGGTTCGCATTAGGCCTGATGCTCATCCGCTGCCCGCGTCGGCTGGAGCGGCCGCTGCCGATTCTGGCCTTGGCGTACTGGTTCCTGATGGCGGTGGGTCTGCATGCCCTTGCCCATGGCCATCGTCACCAGTGGTGCTCCAACAACCGCCCAACGTCCTGCAGCCTGTTCACCATCGGACGAACCATACTGGAGCGACTGCGATTGCGGGTCCCCCGCCTCATGAACTTAACTCAGACGCGAGGTGTTCTGTGCAAGCTGGCGATCAGGTCAGACTGGATTCGGGTTGACATCGCGGCTGCAGTATGTGAGATAAGAGAACTTCGTTCCAGCAGGTCCGACTCGGCACAAGTGCGTCGGCGAAGCGGGTACGATTCCGTGTGGCCGGTCTCTGATGGACATCGGGAGGAGTCCCCCGTGGCGACAATCATACGCAGAATCCTGACTATCATCACCTCCTTCATCGTCGGGATGCTGTTTCTCCAATACGTGCTCACCGAGGACGTCGTCCTGAAGAAGGTCTTCACCCTCCAGGTGACGCAAACGGACACGAATGGCCGGCAGAAGCGATGGCAGTTCCACGTCGACGAGTTCTGGCAGACGCATATGGACGGTAAGCCGGCCACCGTGACCGACGTGCTGGCCAAGCTGAACTCGGCCAAGGGAACGCTGGAGCTGAAGGCCCTCGATGGCAACCGGGTCACCTCGTGGACCGCCTCGCGCGACGCCAGAGGACAGTTCAAGATTGGTGACGAGCTGGTCATTCTGAATGACCTCCAGAAGCGTCTGGTAGCGGGCACGACCCCACCAGCGGACTTCAGGCCCACTCGGCCGGTCACCATCCAGGAAGTGCTGGAAGCCAACATCCCCATGCCGACCCGCTCGAAGGTCTCCTTCCCGGAGTTCTCCTACAAGCAGGCCTGTCCCGAGGCCAACGACGGCCCTGAGATCGTTATCACCGATTTCGACGAAGCCCCCATGCTCAAGTACATCAGGGCCGGGTCTTTGCCGACGGGAGTGACGCCCAACAAGGTGGAAGATTGGAAAAGGAACTGGGAGCAGTGGAGGCAGCACTACCCCCAGGACCTGCCGCCGGTCAGGCAGCGCCTGCCACGGAACCCGGCGGTGGTCGTCGGCCCCGATGGCATCGGGCAGTACGGCGGCGTCTGGCGCCGCTGCACATCCAACATAGGGGACTTCACACAGAAGTTCTGTTACGAGAGCTTCACCCGACACGACCCCTCCGGCCGAATCCAGCCCTGCCTGGTCTACAAGTGGGAGGTGAGTCCCGACAACCGCGTATTCACCTTCTACCTCCGCAAAGGCCACCGTTGGTCCGACGGCCACCCCTACACCACCGACGATATCCTCTGGGTCTGTAACACAGTCATCGGCTCGGCACAGATCTCGATGCCTCCGGACTGGATGCAGGCAACCGACGGGTCGATGACGCTGTACGCCGACGACGCGGCGGACTGGCAGAAGCTGGCCACGAGGATCATCGAACAGGCCCAGGCCGCGGAGCCCTCGGTGGGCAGGCAGATCAAGGCCCTGGCAGGCGAGCGGCTGTGGCGGGACCTCCAGAAGGCCGCCGCGGGGAAGGGGGACGAGGACACGGCCATCCTGATAG
>Ga0307379_10006416_pt1 | contig 16161 bp, 11 predicted proteins | sample UN2MG_FD_202237 | JGI IMG/M metagenome (GOLD analysis project Ga0307379, IMG submission 202237) | Soil microbial communities from Risofladan, Vaasa, Finland - UN-2 | ecosystem: Environmental > Terrestrial > Soil > Coastal area > Acid sulfate soil | place: Finland: Risofladan, Vaasa | collected... | reverse complement strand
AGGAAGAAGCTATCCGGCGTAGTAAGACAGAGAAAAGCATGGCTAAGCCCATCCAGAAGGCTCCGAAAATAATGGTGAGACAGAGATAGATAAAGAGCCTGATGACTTCCTCGGCAGTTGGCGGCACGCCAATCATTCTCATGCCATAGCCTGAAACCAGCAGAAGCATGGTGGCTACCATGATGGAGAGGGTAACCGCACCCGCCAGGAATTTCCCGTTGATGACGCTATCTCTGAAGAGGGGTTGAGATAGGATTCGGCTTATGGTGCCACCGCTGCGCTCACTATTTATTGCATCAAAACCCAGGGCTATACCTATTATGGGGACCAGCATGGCAATAAGGGTAATCAGGGACGGGACTACGGTTCCCGAGGTAGTAAAGAGACCCAGGAAGACAAAACCCTCCGGCAGGTTTGCCCCACGAATGCCCTGGGCGGTAGCAACGAGTCCGGCAGCGCTGGCAAACAATCCCAGGATAAATAATGTGATAAATCTTATGCTGGTAAAATAATCGGCCAGTTCCTTACGTAAGATAGCTCTCATATATTAACCTTCATGAAAATATTTCATATAGATGTTATCCAGTGAAAACTCCTGGACCTTCACCTGAATTAGCGGGAAGTCGTTCTGCACCACTGCTTTGGCTATTTCCGCCCGCATGTCAGAATCCGTATTTACCAGAAGTATATTGTCACTGGCTTCTACACTTCTTACCCCGTTAATTCCTTTGATAGCCTCCACGAGCTGAGGACTTGGCTGGACTGTCTCCACTTCTATCATATAGTGCCCACCTGCCAGAGCCTCTCTGCCCAGCTCGTCTATAGAACCCTCAATTACCATTTTACCCTTGGACAGTATGCCGATATTGTGGCATACCCTCTGCACCTGATATAGCTGGTGCGAAGACAGCACTACGGTTGTCCCCATTTGCGGCAGATTGGCTATCAGGTCAAGCAGCTGATTAATCCCCTCCGGGTCAAGTCCAGCCGTGGGCTCATCAAAGAAGACCAGCTTTGGCTTTTTGACCAGTACATCGGCTACTCCCAGGCGCTGCTTCATCCCGCGGGAATATTTACCCACAGTCAGGTTTTCCTTATCATCCAGGCTTACCATCTTTAGAACCTCGTCAATCCGGCTGTTAGCCTCCGCATAGCCGACATTATTCAACTCGGCAATAAACCGCAGATTTTCCCTGGCGGTGAGGTTATCATAGAAGCCCACTTTCTCGGGAAGATAGCCCACCAGGCGCTTCACCTTGAGGGGCTCCCGCGTCGGGTTAAATCCAAAGACCCGTGCGTTACCGGATGCCGGCTCGGTCAATCCCAGCAGCATGAGGATGGTAGTGGTCTTGCCGGCACCATTGGGGCCAAGCAACCCGAAAACCTCGTTCTCCATAACATGCAGGTTGAGGCTGTCAACTACGGTAACCCCGTCATATCTCTTGGTCAGGTCTTGTGTTTCTACGGCAAACTTTTCACTCATTGACTACCGCCGACTGAATCGCATAAAGATGACAACTAAGCCAATAATGACCAACACTATTATGACTACCCCAACCCACCCCCAGAGGGTGGGTGTCTCTACGGTAACCCTGAGAGAAAGTTCCTGAGATGTGGCCTGTGTTCCCGAAGCTCTCAGGCTGATCATGTAATCTCCAGCTATTGTTTCTGGTGGTGGTTTTATATTCACATCTACCGTCTTGGTATTAAAAGCCTCCAGCAGGTCCACCTTATCCGGTGAGAACTCAATTGTCCATCCTGCCGGCTTGTTCGAAGAGAATTTGATATTTTCAATGCCGGCCGTACCCAGGTTGCCGACTTCTATGGAGAAGTAGTTATCCTTACCGGCGGCAGCCTTGGTATCATAGCGCTCTCCAGAGGGAACTGCAGCCAGACTATATCTGGCAGTTATTACTGCCGTAAGCTCAATGGTATCAGTCAGTTCCCCGGAGACTGCTTCCAGGGTTATATCATATTCGCCGGGCTCAGGTAATGGCCAGAAGGGGGGAGTGGCTACCAGCCGGTGAGTTTCCCCATAGGCAAATCCTGGCTTAAGAGCTATGGCTGTTACTCTCTTCTCTTTCTCATATTGGGGGGTTATATATACCTCCCAACCTGCCGGTCCCTTGGCTCGCAGGTCAAAGTTGCGGGATTCGCCGGTTACCCCGCCTACTGCGGTGTATCTGAACTCTACCGCAAACACAAATTCCTGCCCGGCAATAGCCTCTATCGTGGGGTGGGCGACACTCATCGCAATCTCTTCCTCTGCTGCTGTAGTGATGATTTTCACCGTAACCCTGATATCAATATCCTTGGCCGAGGTTTCGGTCCCCGAGGCTTTTATGGTAACCATGTAGTCTCCAGCTGGGGTTCCTGCCGGCACCTTAATTTTGGCATCTATGCTTTCAGTTTCGTAAACATCTAACGATGCCAACCCTATCGGGTCGAACTCGACTTTCCAGTTCTCGAGGGTATCCGCTGAGAAAGTAATTTTATGAATAGCTTCGTCACCCTGATTCTCTATGTCTACTCGTACTATGGAATCCCTACCGGATATTATTGTAGTATCGTAGCGTCCGCCATAGGGGGTGAGAGCCATAGCATACTGCGGCTCTGCACTGATAAGGACGGGAGTAGGGGGTCCTTCACCCTCTTGGGCTAGCACGGCACCGACCGGGCTCAAGGCCATCAGGCTCACCAGCAAAAGGCAGAGTATTCTCACTATTTTCATCGCTTTACCACCTCATTAAAACTATTTTGGATTTTTGGCACTCAAGTAACACATAATACTATATTCTATATTAAATTTCAACAACCTCTCCACCCAGGTTGCTTTGTTGCCTCAGCCTTTATCCGACTCCGTTGAAAAGAGATAAAAAATTTAGAGAGGCACCAAACCCCTCTATTACCCAACAAGCCTTCACCAGCAAGGAAAGGGGAAAAGTAAGTTACTAAATAACTTCAATTATAATTTAACACCTTGCCATTATCAAGTCAAGCAGATGGCGAACCTTATTTTTCTTCCGACCCCACCATCCAGTTGATATAACTGTTGCCCCTCCCCCACTTTCTCAGGATATGATACAAACCCACCGCTGCCACGAAGCCGATAGCCATATTGGTTAACAAAGAGACCACCGCCGTTAAAGCCATTATCGGCGTTTCATGGAGCCTTAAATGTCTGACGAACCTGGTAAGCTCAATTCCTACCAGTAGTAACATGGCACCAATAATGCTCTGGGGAAAGACAGAAAAAAGGCCGGCAATGGAGTTGGCCAGGAAAAGACCGAGGCATATCTCAGTTACACCTTCAATGATGTTAGCACCTCCGGTCCTGGCTCCGAAATAATATTGTCCGGCCAGTCCACCGGCTCCGTGACACATAGGCATCCCCCCAAAGAAGGGCACAACAGTATTCATGACACCCATATTTAAGGCAAGCTTCTTTTCTGACACCGGTTTATCCGGCCAGTATTCCTTAATGAGGGCACTGGTAGCGATTACAGCATTGGTTGCCGTCAAAGCTATCTGAGCAAAACCAGCCAGAACCAGCCCCTTCCATATCTCAAGCGGGCTGAAGATGGTAATCGGGGGCAAAGTAACTCCGGGTTGAATCACGCCGGGGAGTCCACCCTGAAAACCAACCACAGCGATACCCAGTATCACGAGAACGATAGCCGCCGGAGCATACCGGCTCTTCCGCAACACTATTACGATAACTATTGAAATTATCCCCAGAATCCAGCCGGTGGAGACCAGCTTAAAGCCCTGGATGGCAAGCAATATGCCCAGAGCCACCTGTATGCCGCGCACCACGCTGCCGGGAGTTATAGCGGCTATCTTCTGAATTAAGCCGGTAAAAGCCAGTACCAGCCAGATAATGCCGGTGCCAAAGCCGGAAGCGTAAACCAGGGAAGGCGGCCACTTCTGGGAAATAGCTACCGCCGCGAGTACCTTCTTGGGCTGGATGGGCATGGGCAGTCGGTAAACAATGCCCGAGACTATATTCGCCAGGCCCATCATCACCAGGAGGCCGGCTGGGTTCAAGCCATTGACCGCAAATAAGCCGATAGCCAGTGGGAAAAGGGTGCCAAAATCACCCATCGAGCCAGCCAGCTCGCGCAGGTTAAATTCAAAGTCCCGAACGCGCATCTAAACTAATACCGCATTTTATATAATACAAGATAATACAAGCTATATTACACTTTTTACATGTTACCAGTGAAGTATAAGCCTACCACCCGCTCCACGCCACCCAGGTCCCGGCTGACCTCAATTCTAGCCGATGGGAACAAGATATGCAATAGTGCAGTTACCGGCTTCCCCTGTCCCTGCCCGATTTCCAACAGCAAGCAACCCTGAGAACGAAGCTTGCCGCTTAACTGCCGGCACAGCCGGCTTATCTTTTCCAGGCCTTCCCGGCCTCCGTTCAGTGCCAGCACTGGTTCAGAACCAGCCGGAGTCGCCTGTGGCAATTCTGAATCCTTAACGTAAGGCAGGTTGGCGACTATAAGGTCAACCGGTTCAGGCAGGGGTCCCAGCATGTCACCCCGCAGAAGAGAAATCTTATCGGCTACGCCGTGCTGCTGACAGTTAAATAAGGCAACTTTGAGCGCGGAGTCTGAGATATCGGTAGCATAAATTTTAACCGCGGGCAGGTTCAGCGCCAGACTGATAGCAATGGCGCCACAACCTGTGCCAATATCAGCGATTTTAGTTAGCGGGCGCTGGCGAGACAGCTCAAGAGCCTTTTCCACCAGCAGTTCGCTTTCCGGTCGTGGGATGAGAACCGAGGGGTCGACATAGAAATCGAGTCCATAGAACTCACGGTGCCCGGTTATATAAGCGGCGGGCTCGCCATTCCGGCGCCGCTTAATTATCTGCCAGAAAGCTTTCTCTTGCTCAGGACTTAACTGAAGATTGAGGTCCAGATACAGCTGAACCCGACTTATCTTCAGGGCATGCCTTAACAGCAGTTCGCTTTCCAGGGCAGCATCTTCAATGCCATTAGCGGCAAGAATAGCTCTTGCCTCAGCCATAGCCTGTTTCAGGGTCACACCGTCTGTTCCTCTAGTTGTTTCGCCCGGTAACTGGTAGCCAGAGTGTCAATCAGTTCGTCAAGCTCTCCTTCCAGAATTCGGGGTAGATTGTGAAGGTTTAGCCCGATGCGGTGGTCGGAAATACGGTCCTGAGGAAAATTGTAAGTCCGTATCTTTTCGGCACGGTCGCCAGTGCCTACCTGCGAGCGCCGCTCCTGTGTTATCTTCTCTTCCTGCTGACGGCGCTCGGTATCCAGAAGGCGTGTCCGCAGTACCGTCATTGCCTTTACCTTGTTCTGCAATTGTGAGCGCTCATCCTGGCAGGTGGTGACTATGCCCGTCGGCAGGTGAGTGATGCGGACGGCAGTAGCCACCTTATTTACATTCTGCCCCCCGGCGCCGCCGCTGTGGAAGATGTCAAATTTCAGGTCATCAGGATTGACGGATACGTCCACCTCCTCAGCCTTGGGCAAAACGGCTACCGTAGCGGTTGAGGTATGGATTCTACCCGAGGACTCGGTAACAGGCACCCGCTGTACCCGATGTACCCCGCTTTCATACTTGAGTCGGCTGTAAGCGCCCCTGCCCTGTATTTCAAAGATTATTTCCTTGAAACCACCGATACCGCTCTCGTTAAGACTCATAATATCTATGCCCCAGCCTTTTGCCTGAGCGTAACGACTATACATACGAAAGAGGTCGGCAGCAAACAGTCCGGCTTCATTGCCACCCGCCCCGGCACGAATCTCCACAATGATGTCTTTCTCGTCATTGGGGTCTCTGGGGATGAGAGTTATTTTTAGTTCCTGAAGCAGGTTGTCCAACTGTGACTCAAGGCTTTCTACCTCCTGCTTGGCCAGCGCTGTCATCTCCTCATCCAGCCCACCGGCCAGCATTGCCTTTGTTTCTTCCAGTGCGTTTGCAGTTGTCCTATATTCCCGGTACTTTGTCACCACATCTAAAATACCGGCTCTTTCCTGAGCCAAGGCCTGCAGTTGCTTAAGGTCAGAAGCTATCTCGGGCGTGGACATCTGCTTATCCAGCTCCTGATAACGCTTTTCTATTCTTTCCAATCTATCCAGCATTACAATCTACCTCGATTGTATTATATCACAGCCTCAGCTAGCGCTTAAAGAAAATCGCTTACTTAAAATTTTTTATCAGCCTCACCAACTTATTTCCTCCTCCTACGGCTTTTCTGGTTCAGCTCCCTTGATAGAAATATAGTCGAACATCGTGCCGCTGGCTGCCCTCATCTGCAGGGAATCGACAATGCCTTTATATTTGCCCCCCAGCAGTCCCTCCCCGATGATATAAGCCCCCTCGGCCGCTTCTTTGGCTACACCTGCCGTCCGCCTCACTTTGCGAACCGACCCAAACCGGGTGAGCTTTTCGTTTAGCGCTGCGGCAATCTCCGGGATGTCAGTAAGCCGGCCGGAAAGAATAATCTCACGGGGCTTCTCTACTGACACCATCATGGCGGCTACCCCTTTTACCACGCTCTCCAGGAGCATATTCCAGGATGCTGCATATTTATGCGGTTCCTTTGCCATGTCCTCGGGGGTCAGGGCATCATTTCCGCTGGCGTCTCTGGCACCGCCAGTGAAGAGCACCGTACCGGGGAACCTGCCCAGGCGAATCGCCAGCTCAGAATCCATACTTCCCAGGGTTATGAAACCGGGCCCGCCTGAAGTTCCCCCCAGGCCATCAACAATCTTCCCGCCTTCAACGGCGATTACCGCATTGAAGGCATAACCTACCTCAGCCAGGATAAAAGAAGTTTCATCATAGTCCAGGCCATAAGACTGCGCCTGGTCCTTTATAGCCAGGGCAACACAGCATACCTTGTCCGCAGTACCCATATCCATCTTGTTAGCTTTGCGGTAGGCAGGGACGGTCGGCAGGTGGATAACCCCGGGAGTGAAATGAATCGGGAAACCCTCCTTCTGCATTAGCCTGATAACCATCCTGATGCCGTCATATAACGGAATGGACTTATCATCAGGCACCATCAAATTTAGCTCCCTCTCGGTTACATCCTTGATGGGGGTTGGGGGTAAGCCGTAGCCGGAGGGGCCGACTATCATATCCAGTGGGAAAGCACTTCTGGCGGTGTCCAATAGTACTTCAGGATGCCGGGCAACCTCTGGCACCGGCACTGTGGTATCCAGGATGACCTCGTCTCCGTCCATACCGAAGAAATCAAAGCTGCCGGTCCCGGGGTCAATACCTATTACTCTCATTTAACTCTCCTCCCTGGCTGCCGGCTTAAGTCTCAACGGACAGCTGGGGTCGGGGGCAAACCAGTCATCAGTTAGAACGAAGGTCCTTGAGCGACACCCCTTGCAGTCGGGCAGGTGCCGGCAACTGAGGCAGGAGCCGCTTCTAGTTTGCGGGTCCTTGAGCTGCCGGATTAGCGGAGAAGAAAGCATCTCTTTCCATATCTGAACAAGGGACTTTTCCCTGACATTGCCCAGGACCATGGGGGCAAAACTGCAGGGTTTTACCTCGCCATCGGGTTCAATGAATATATAGTCACCAAAAATACACGCCGTTGTTGACGGAAGCAGGATTCCGGTACTCTCCGCCGGTAGCTGGGCGGGGAGGCCCCACTCTTTCACCACCGCCCAGAAGAACGGCTCATCGAAAAAGAAATCAACCCCGGTGTCAAGCGCCGCCTGGCAAGCCAGCTTAATGGCTTCACCATACTCCTCAGGAGAGGGAATCTCCTCGCGATAGTCCTGGCAGGACTTGAGCCCGATAAGTGTTACCTGCTTGACCCCGATGGATGCGGCCAGCTCTAAAATCCCGGGTATCTCGGTATAATTTCGCTTCATAATAGTGAAATTGATTGCCTCCAGAAGTCCCTCTCGAGCGCAATCACGAGCTGCCTGCATCACCTTTTCAAAGCTGGCACCTCTTCTTATTTCTTCGTAGGTTTTCGGCGTGGCACCATCAATGCTTATCATTACCTTTATACCTAGCCGTTTCAGCGTGGTGGTTAACTCGTGATTTAACAGCGTGCCGTTGGTAATCAGGTGGACCTCAAGCTGTTTTTGACGCATTAACCTTAATAACTCAAGCAGGTCATCGCGGAGGAGTGGCTCTCCACCTTCAATAATAACCCACTTCGGCTTAAGCTCCGCTATTTCAGCGATGAGTGCCTTAGCTCTCCCGGTGGAGATTTCACCGGTGAGCATGCCCCGGCAGTGACGGCAGTTCAGGTTGCATTTACTGGTTACCGCCCAGTCCACAAAATAGGGAAACTGAACTTCAGACAAGGGGATCTCCTCTCTAGTTGGCTCTACTATTCTATCACGAAAGGGGAGCAATCTGTATGCTTTAAGGTATTAGAATGGTTATGAATTTGAGAAGGGAACCTGATAGCGGAGACAGCAGGATGCAATAGAAAAGGGGAGCAATATTGCTTTTCCCCTAACGATTATTCAGCATTCAAACTGAATGGGAGAATATTGCAGTTTACCTGGCTATTCTCTGAAGCCTGATCCTATTATATCTTTGAGTAACGACACATGGTATATTAGCCATGGTTGCATATAGTATCATTACTATTCCAACCCACCACAGATTCCATATAAGAAATACCGGTCCGAATAGAAATACAATCCAGTGGGTGAGTTCTGCACGGCAGGTCTCTCTAATAAAGGAATCAAGGTAATCCTTGGTGGTTTCCTTCAAATGCTTTTTCTCAAAACCATTCTTAAATATAGCCGCACCATCGGGTAATCTTCTCTTCCATAGTTTCAATCTGAAAAATTTCTCATAAAACCGCCCATTTCTCTCCCAATTACGTTTCCTGTAAAGCCAGGAACTGGTATTGAACGAAGTTAAGGGTTGGTGTGTCATTATATAAGACACACCCATGTGGATTACAAACCAGGCTGCGACATCAATCAGTATGGTAATGGCTGTCGGAAGGTGTACCAGCATTTTTACCTCTGCTCTTTACTTCTATTGTTCTTCCTTTCCAGCTCACATTTTTACGTATGAAAATAATGAGAAAGGAATAGACAAAAACAATCAAAAAGAACAACAGGGGAATTGGAAATAGTAATGCTGTGTAAACTTTGAAATTACCTATTCTGTACAGCATCCAGTATATCTGAATAGCATAAGCAATATAGAGAAGTCCCCACAGTGTTAGTAGTGAAATATCGGTGATGACTGCTGCTTGAATAAGATGTCTTGTGGTGCCGATAGCTCCGGTTATCCATGCAATTATCATGATGAGAACCGGAATTGAGGTCTTAGCCGCACCCATAGCAAATCCCTTACTCCAGCCGGTGATAAGCTGATTAATCCCACCCGGGTACATGCGAAAGGAAACGGTACGTCTACCTCCGTAACAATAGAGTTTGACCCCCTGTTTCTTAAACTCAGTACCGAAAGCCAAATCTTCTAATATTTCCCCTTTTACCTTCTCAAAACCGCCACTCTCAAAATATAGCTTTTTATCCAGTGCTATAACAGGGCCAAACAATCCAATGGGCTTAATCATTCTACCGAAGATAGTAAATGAACCCATGGCAGCCATCAGAACAAGATTAAAGAAGGCCGACAATTGTTCGTACAGCTTTCGCATCTTGTGATAGGGTTGAATCGACAATACACCATCTATCGTACCGTAACTGCTGATAATACCATCAAGCCCACCGTCTTCAATTACCGTATCGGCATCCAAAAAGATAAGAAGCTTATTATTAGCCGCCTGAGTTCCTTGATAACATGCCCATGTCTTGCCGGTCCATCCTGGAGGCATTTGTTCAGACTTGATTACTTTCGCACCTTCTTGTTCAGCTACGATAGCTGTTTTATCCTCAGAATGGTCATCTACAACTATTATCTCATCATCTGCCTTTATCTGACCCTTCAGAGATCTTAAAAGGTTTGGAATGTTTGTTTCTTCATTCCTTGCAGGGACTACAATTGAGATGGTGGGGCGACTGGTATTTTTCGTTTTTTTATTATTACAGACAGTTACGTGAGAAAAGAAAACGAAGCCTAATAACCAAAGAATTATATGAGCTATAAAGTTTGCTGACATATCAATATCACTTCATAAACTTGTATTTTTACGGGCTTTATTCATATTTGCTGATATTAATGGCCTGCCCTTAATAGCTGTACCAATTCTTAAGGTTTTATTGTTAGAAGCGAATCCAGGTACCCCGGATTATACCACCGCTGTAAAGGGAGTAAAACTCCATCAATAATTAGCTAACACTGCTATCTTGACCATGAAAAAGAAGGAGGGAGCATTTCTGCTCCCCCCTTTCACTATTTTTCTAACTTGTAGCTATCATCTACCACTGCACGAACATGGGGATGTCTGCCCTCACCGGCTACTATTTAACTTCCTCCAGAGCCTTAACCCGTTCGAACAAAGATTCGACCAGTGTTTGAAGGGAGTCAATTATCGTCTGCTGTTCATCGATACGATACTGCTGCTGCTCCAGCAGTTGTGTCGAATCATTGGCATTCAGTCCAACCGCGCAGAGGACAAATTTCAGCTCATCGCGGTCCGACTCTGACCAGGCGCAGCCTACTATCCTGGAGTAGTCTTGTGCCGTCATCTGTGCCGGGGACACGGCAATACCGGTGCCGTCCTCCAGACCTGATGGGAGAATATAGTCACCGACGCTAACCGGTCCACTGACTCTGACCAGGACCTGCCCCATGAAGGAGACCGCTTCGTAGAGATACTCTTCGCCCTCAGGAGGCATGTTACCCAGCACCACCGGCCCCGACGAAATGACCATGACCTTCTGGGCGTCTTCCGTTATCTTGCTTATGAGCCCGCCGTGAACGCCAACGATGTCGCTTGACTTAATCTGCTCCTGCGGGTCGAGCTTCTGGAGATACTCGGCATAATCGGCGCCACCTGAGGCGTAGACCACACCCTCGTCCCACGCCAGACGGTTGACCGCCCAGCCAATCGGGTCGCCTCCAATCTCATAGAGCTCAAACCAGGTATCCTTGTCGGTCAGGCTAAGATCGAAGTCCCACTCCTCTTTCTTGAAGGCTTCTATCCTGCCCCTCGCATCGCCGTCCTTATCGGCAAAAGTCACAAAATTATTGTCTTTGCCCGGGTCGGCATCACCGAGTTGAATCCAGACTCCATCCTCATCACCGCCGCCCGTATCATTGTAAATATAGACGGCGTGTCCGTTCTTTTCCGCGAATATGTTGAGGGCGGGCTGACCATTTTTCGCAAAGATATTGGTGGCACCATCCACGGCAATGTCATAGTCGCCAAATGGATCGTAACCTTCGCCTTTGGTTGGCCCGATGGCGACAATATTCCCCACCGGATTCAGCACCAGGGGCATCTGTCCATGAGATTGAAGGAAAGAACCCTGGTCATTCACGCCTAAAAGTAAACTGCCGTCATTTCCGTCCCCGGTTAACCATATACTCCCGTCTCCGGAGGCACCGGGATTTCCGTTACTTTGTACGATACTCAGTTTGGCACTTGGCTCCGTCGTCCCGATGCCGACTTTACCATCATCAGTAAAGACCATGCTTTGCCCAAGCAAATCTTCGTGTACTTTGAAAGTATAGTCGAAACCGGTCCCGACGCTACCCCTGCCTCCCGCATAAGGGTTGTCAGGACTGCCATATATAATCACAGCAAAAGGTAGCCACACTCCTGAAAGGGAATAGCCGCCGTTAATTACCAAGGTGTATTTCTGGCCATCCTCAATGAGTACCGGATTGGCTAGAGCTATGGTTATCCATCCTGCCGTGGATATTCCACCTTTGTTAAAAGTTTGTTGTACAAGTATATCGCCACCGGTTCCCTCCCCTTCTCTAATTGTCAACTTCCCTGTAAAGGCGTGTACAATATTTGGCAAAAAAGGAATTGGGTTAACAGTTACAACAGATTTACCATATAGCTCCAGGCTGGAAAGGTATCCATCACCGGCGGCGGTGAAAGATTGCCAGTGTAATGCCGCTTCCCTGGATTCATCAGAGGATTCCTGTGTTGGCGCAATCACACTACCCAGGCTAACTCTAGCTTCAAAGACGCCGGAGGGATCCATAGTGCCGACACCCAGAGTGCCGTTCGTATAGTTATTGCCGTCCTGATTCCAGGTATGCGGACCGGGGTAAAAGCCCAGGGCAGCAATTTCCTCCGCGGTAAGGGTAATATTACCGGAAGCCGCGTCCCAGTTGATGATGTCTTCAAGCGTAATATTGGCAGCAACACTGGCGCCATACATCGGGTCGGTTTCCACATAGCCAGTCAAATAGCCGGCATCGTTATTCAGCAGAGAAACGTCATCGCCTTCCTCCATAACACCTGACGGAATAGAAGTCAGGTAGCCGGCGTCATTATTAAGCAGAGATACATTGTCACCGGCTGCCACCAGATCAGGAGGAACCGAGGTCAGGTAGCCAGCTTCGGCATGATTTCCCCAGTTGTAGGCTGAATTCCAGTTGACAATATCAGTGCCGTTAATACCGGCAGCGGTACTGGCACCGAACACCGGGTCAGTTTCACTGGTTATTCCCACGTCATCAGTATCATCAGCAAAACCAGTCGGCAGGTTTGGAATAGCATACCAGTCAGACGGTCCGGGGATTCCCTGAGGTCCGGCTGGTCCGGTTAGTCCTGTATCACCCTGAGGTCCGATTGGTCCAATGGGTCCGATTAGTCCAATAGGTCCGATTGGTCCAATAGGTCCGATTAGTCCAATAGGTCCGATTGGTCCCTGAGGTCCGGCTGGTCCGGTTAGTCCTGTATCACCCTGAGGTCCGGCTGGTCCAATGGGTCCGATTGGTCCAATGGGTCCGATTAGTCCAATAGGTCCGATTGGTCCCTGAGGTCCGGGGTCGCCCTGTGGACCGGGCATAAGTTCAATAGAAACTATCTGTTCTTGTAAATCTGATAGGTTATTGTCTACCTGTTGCTTCCATGCACCTAACTGCACCGTGAATTCACCGAATTGTTCCTGGAGTGCCTCTACCACATCCCAGAGCTCCTGGAAGGGCTGCCCGCTGCTTTGATTATCTTTATCGTCTTTGGCAAGCACGGGCGTTCCCAGCGTTCCCGTCACCATCACCACCAGTAGAAGGGACACAATTATTTTTGCTTTCATTTTCCTGTCTAACCTCCTTATTTTAATTAAGTTACTGTTTCAAGTCTTTTGGCTCTTATACCTCATATTAATTAAATGAAAACCGACCTGAAAGGTCGGTTTCACTATTGTTTTCCCCCCATCCTATTGACTTGGGTTAGTTAGTATCCAGCCGCCATCAATAAGAAGCCGACAGTTCTACACTGGTTACAGGGAAGCTTATACTGTATAAATTTTTTGCAGTCAACAGCATTATACTCGTTCTGCTGAATAAATCAATACCTGCATTATAAATATATGATAAATATATTATAAATATATGCGCTGGATGTCCCGACAGCTCCTGTCGCTCATAATTGACTGCGGGGTGTCCTAAAAAATTATCTACTATGCGCAATTAAACATATGTTTATACCCTGACGAGGAAACTATAATAGTACTTTTTCTGTCAAATCACCCTTTTGTATGTAGTGTAAAATCATCGAAAAACCATTCCGTTGGAGGATACCCAAGTAATATTGGTTGTAGTACGTTAAAGTGCCTGGCCTGATAAAAGTACGTGGAGCTGGCAGGTCTGGAAGCGGCATCGGAACTGATAATACCCGGGTCGGTGGGTAATGGGATAATCAAAAAAGAGGTGATGCCGAGGGAAAATGTCAACCGGGTTTTAATGCAGCTGAAAATTAAATAAAGGAGTAAGCACAGTGAAAAAACATAAAATATTATCAATAGTGGTTGCTCTGGCGCTGCTGGTCACCATGGCAACAGTCCCGGCCCTGGCGGCTACAGAGGAGGATATTGAGCAGTCCATCCAGAAGGGTCTGGACTGGCTGGTACCTCAACAGAACGCTGATGGCTCCTGGGGAACAGGCGATGAGGTAGCCAGAACCGGCCTGGCCGTGGTCAAGCTGGAGGACCGGGGGTATGAGCTGGCTACGGATAATACCGATATTGATGGTCCTTTTGATACGGACTATGAATACAGCCAGAACGTTACAAACGGCCTGAACTATATCTTCGGCCAGGCATCAGAACCTGCTGTTGGTATTATATGCTTTGCCCAGGGTTCCTTCTACGAGACCTACAGCACCGGTATAGCCATGATGGCCATTGCCGCCAGCAGAGAGCCCGATAGGGTGGTACCTGTTCTAGGTTCCGCAGTTGATGGCTGGACCTATCAGCAGGTTGTGCAGGCAAACGTGGCCTATTTTGCCGCGGCTCAGAACCCTCCTGATGGCGGGTGGGGCTACCAGGCCGTATCTCAACCCAGTGATAATTCCAACACCGGGTATGCCGCGCTTGGCCTGCGCTATGCCGAGGACTTCGGCTGCGTCATCCCCCCGGCGGTCAAGGAGGGTTTAAGCAACTGGATCGACTACATCCAGTGCAAGGTTGCTGGGTCCAATTATGGAGGCTCAGGGTACATGGGACCCAGCGATTGGGTCAATCTGCTGAAGACGGGCAACCTGCTGTTCGAGATGGCTTTTGTGGGAGATAATACGACCACCCCGAGAACCATTGCTATTGACTACATCGTGCGCCACTGGAATGACGCCAACACAGATCCAGGTTGGAAGGGGCCTGCTGGAGGGAACCCACATTGCCAGGCAGCCTACTGCCTCATGAAAGGCCTTGAGAGTATGGTCATTATTGAGCCCGAAGACCTTGGTGGCATCGATTGGTTTGAGGAGATGTCCAGTGCTCTAGTCGGTAGCCAGAACGCTAATGGCTCATGGCCAGCAGAGACCTGGGGAGACAGCATGCTAGCTACTGAATGGGCACTCATCGCATTGGAAAGGGTAGTCCCCAACCGACCTCCCGATTGCTCCGGGGCATATGCCGAACCGGGCTGTCTGTGGCCGCCCAACCACAATTTCGTTGACATCATCATTATGGGTGTGACCGACGCTGATGATGATCCTATCACGATTACCGTAACTGGCATCACCAGTGATGAGCCCACTGCCTCAGACAAGGGCTCAGGCGGCGAAAAACATGCACCGGATGCTAATGGCGTCGGCACAGATGCAGCCTCAGTCAGGGCTGAACGCTCAGGAAATGGCGATGGCAGGGTCTACGAAATCTCGTTCACTGCCAGCGACGGCAGAGGTGGTGAGTGCGAAAGCAGCGTCATGGTTAAGGTACCCCATGATCAATCCGCTGAAGCCTGCCCGGCAATAGACAGTGGTCAAATCTATGTTGCGACAGATATGAACTAAGCGCCCGGCCTGCAAATGACCAAAACGGGGTGCCTCATTTGAGGCACCCCGTTCCAGTTCACTACCGGGTTTTTCCAGGGAAACCCACCTGGTTTCTTAGGTTAGTTTGATTGAATCGAGCAACATTACGTCAAATTGTTGTGTCTAAAGTCACCAACCGCTACATTGTTCAATAGAGGCGGCTTGACACAGGAAACTCAGTTAAGTAAAGTGCCTGATAGTGAGGTTGTGCCAATGTCGCCGGCGACTCACAGTGTCAGTCTCACTAAATAAGTATAGATTATTGCGGCCTTTTCATTGCTAACTTTTTCAATTCATTAGCGTTATAATTAAGGCAGACGAACGCATAGAAAGGCTCAGGTGAACTTGGTGAAGATTTTAAAGATACTGCTGATAACCATTTTTATAGTTGCACTCGCGGTTCCCGCATTAGGCTGTGGCACTGAATCAGATGAAGCAGAGTCGCCAGAAACCCAGGTAGTAACAGTACAGCGGGGTGATTTGACCATAGATATCACGGCTGCCGGCAATCTGGCTTTATCTCACACCGAAGACCTGGCTTTTGACCTGTTCTATCAGGAAGGAACGGTAGAAGAAGTCCTGGTGGAAGAGGGAGATATTGTTACCGAAGGGCAGGTCCTGGCCAGCCTGGATACAGAGGAATGGCAAGATAATCTGGAAGAATTGCAGGATAAATTAACAGCAGCGGAGCGCGCATTGACAACAAAGGAGCATGCCCTGGTCCAGGCTGAGCGCGAAGTTATTGACGCTGAACGCACGGTTACCGACAAGGAAGATGCC